>Ga0134127_10002343_pt1 | contig 13699 bp, 17 predicted proteins | sample KB31753_FD_96459 | JGI IMG/M metagenome (GOLD analysis project Ga0134127, IMG submission 96459) | Terrestrial soil microbial communities with excess Nitrogen fertilizer from Kellogg Biological Station, Michigan, USA - KB3-175-3 | ecosystem: Environmental > Terrestrial > Soil > Unclassified ...
CGGGCTGCTCTTCCTCCTTCACGTGATGCTTGATCATCTCGGACAGGACTGTGACCTTGGCGTCGTAGTATTCGTCTGTCGGCCTCGCGGCTGCGATCTCTGCCATGAGCTTCTTGGCCGCGTCGTGCTCTACGACAGCTTCGTGATGCATATCCTCGTCCTGCGCCTGCTCGAGGAAGGCCGGATAGAAGATTTCCTCCTCGATGCGCGTGTGGACCTTGAGCGCGCGGCAAATCCTGGTTGCGAGCTGCTGCTTACGCATCTCGCTCCTGGTCTTCTCGAAGGAGGAGAACCAACTCGCGACCTGTCGATGATCTGCCTTGAGCAGGCTGATCGCGTCACGGCGAGATCTCGAAGCAGTCTTGCGGGTCGATTTGCGAGTAGACATGGTGCTTTCCTGATTTGGCGTGAACCATCAACACGTCGCGACGTCATGCAGTTCCGCGCCTACTTCGAGCATGCTTGTTCAAGCACGGAACCGAACAGTCCTACGCTCATTGATTAGCAGCCGGCATTCCGGCGACGCTACGCACGGCGTCGAACGCACAGTATTAGTAGGGAGTTCGCCATGTCACCGTATATCGTTCGTATGGCCTTTGCCATCCTGAGCCTCGCGTCCGCGACTGCCTTCGCTCAGCGAGTTGACGAGTCAAGTGGGGCGCGGGCCGAGGTCGCATTGAGCAATGACACGCTGCAGCTGCGCTATCTCGGCAGCGGCGGGGCCGTCGGCGTTGAAGGCAGCCACCTCGCAGGGACATTCTTCCTCAGCGAGCAGCGCGACGTCGTGCTCAGCGGGGCACTGCTGTTTCCTGCTGACATCGACGTGGGCATCGGCGCACTCAGCATCCTCATTGGCCCGCAGGCCTACGCCGCGCTGCTCGAAGACGAGAACAGCGACGTGATGTCGCTCGCGTTGGGGACCGAGCTGCGTCTGCTGCTGAATCGACGGCTCGGGCTCGCCGTGTCCGGGCAGGCATTCTACGGACCGGACATCCTGACGTTCGGCTCTGCGGACAGCCTCACTGATCTGAGCGCGCGGGTCGAAATGAACATTGCGCCGCGCCTCACCGCCTTTGGCGGGATGCGTTGGTTCGAGTTCGACCTGACCGAAGGGGCAGGGAAGCGAACGCTGCAAGAGGAAGTATTCGTCGGCGCCGGCTATCGATTCTGAAGTAGCTCAGGCGCTGCGCTTGGCGGCGGCCGCGCTGATTGCGATCGCACCGTCCTGCAGCCAGCGCTGCACGATCAGGTTGATCTCGGCGCGGTAGGCATCGAGCGATGCTGGCTTGATGCGGTAGGCGCTTGCTCCCGCTCGCAGGGCCTTCTCGATGGAAAGCGGATTGCCGCTGGAGGTCCATAGCACGACCGGCAGTTGCTGCAAATCCGGCCTCGCGCGCAGCGACTCCACGACCCCGATGCCGTCGATGCCCGGCATGTCCAGATCCAGTAGCACGAGCTTGGGCAGCCCACCGGGACGGCCGACCAACCCATCAGTCGCGTCAAGGAAATGCAGAGCCTGCTCGCCGTCGCTCAATCGCAGCACGGTTGCGTCGGGAACAGCGTTACGCAGCGAGTCGAGCGTGAGCGCCGCATCATTGTCTGAATCGTCGACGACCAGGATCTCCACGTTCGCGCGCATGACACATCAACGGATGACCTGCCCCAAAGGTCCGCAGGCTCTGACTGGCGAACTTTATGTGCGCTACCGCACCAACAAGCTGCAGCCAAAGCCTGACCCTCACCGGCTCAGGCGGCGGGGAGCTCGAGGAATGAACCGCTCGTGAGGTGACGATGAGAGAGCGTTCTGCGAATCGGGTTCTCGTGCTCGGGCGACCGCCGGATGCCTTGCACGACGTCGTGGAACAGCTGACCAGCCGCGGCGTGTCGGCACAGGGCTCAACCGACACGCAATACGCTGCAGATCTGTTCGATGCCAGGCATTTCGACTTGATCTCGTTCGGCAGTGCCGTGCCGGGATCGCTGAACGAGTCCCTGCGGCATGAGTTTGCGAGACAAAACCCGCGCGTGCAGTTCCTCGATACGTTCGCGCCGATTGCAGCCAAGCAAATAGTCTCGGCGCTGAACGGCGGCTCCGCGCAGCCACAATACGTCGTCCGCTCGCGACTCGTCGAGGATGGGTTGGACTACCTGCTGAAAGCGATCATCCTCAAGCCGTGCGTGGTGCGGATCGAAGTTTGCCGGTCGTTCGGCGCGCCGCCGCCGAACGTCGAGGTCGTTGACCAATCCACCGCAGCCGCCGGCTTCTTCGAGCGACGCATCGATGCTCGATATCGCACGCACGGGCACATGTTGCTGATGACGCTGAACGGTGACGAGTACCGTCTGCATCGAATGCGCAGTTAAGATCAGCGCCTCTCGGGTGTCGCGGCAACGCTGCCGCCTTCGTCTTCCCAGGCACTGACGGCTGCCCTCTGTTGCCGCCTTCCCTCGCGGTGCGAGGTGCCGTCGATCGGGCGGCGGTTGGGTGGGCCGACGAAGAGGGCATTGGTCCATGGGTTCGGACTGCAGGGTCCCCAGAATCGCTGGTTGGGTTGCGCGGATCCCTTGCCGATGATGATTCGACGCACTGGTGCTACCTCGCTGAGGTCAATACATCTTCGATGATCACCATGACCTGTCGATTGCGGTGAAGCGCGGGCGGATCGCAGTCTTCGTCCTCCGCCGAGATTTCCTTGCTACGGGTCGACAGCCGAGCTGCGGCAACGCCTCGCTCGGTGAGATAGCTCGCAACAGCCACTGCGCGGCGCTGCGAGAGCAGCGCGTCGTATCCTGCGCTGGCCTTACAGGCGGCAGAGCTTTCGATCTGCGCACTACGGTACGGATAGTCATCGAGAAAGCTGACCAACTGGTCGAGCAGCGTGCTGCCGCCGTTACTGAGCCGGGCCGAGTTGCCGGCGAACTGCGCATCATCGAGCGTGAGCAGCAGGCCACGATCGATGACCTCGGCCTGCAGCGAATCGATGTGTTGCTGCAAGTGCAGCGCATTTCGTCGGGCGTCGGCATTCACGTTGCGCATTTCCTCCAGTTCTCGCTTCTGCCCGTCGGCTGCGGCCTGAGCCATCGTGCGCGCGTCCACCACGATTCTTCCTTGCGCAGCCGGCGCGGATGCGCACACTGCGAGCAGCAGCCCGCATGTGAGGCTTAGTGCAGCGCGGCCCCGTCCGGTCGACAAGTTGAGCGCTTCCATAGACTTGCAGTGTGCGCACGATCGATGCCGTCGTTCGGTGCGTTGGCGAACTTAGCCGGGCGACTGGCCGTTGTGTACGATGGAGCACATAAGGCCCCAGGCCGCAAGCCACCGCGCAGCTGTCCCCATGCCGTCCAGTCATGATCCTCGCCAGAACCATCTCCTGGCGGCTCTGTCGGCCGAGGACTTCCAGCGCGTGAAATCCCAAATCAAGCTGGTGCCGCTGACGCTTGGCGAGGTCCTGTATGAATCCGGCAGTCGCCAGCGAGCGGTGTACTTTCCAACCAATTCCATCGTCTCGCTCCTGTACATGCTGGCTGACGGGGCATCGGCAGAAATCGCGGTCGTTGGCAACGAAGGCATCATCGGCGTCTCTCTGTTCATGGGCGGAGAAACGACACCGAGCCGGGCTGTGGTGCAGAGCGCCGGCCACGCCTATCGCCTGTCTGGCAAAGTCCTCAAGGAAGAATTCACCCGCGGCGACGCCATGCAGCATCTCCTGCTGCGCTATACACAAGCATTGCTCACGCAAATGGCCCAGACCGCCGTGTGCAATCGGCATCATTCGCTGGACCAGCAACTCTGCCGCTGGCTGTTGCTGAGTCTCGATCGCCTGGCCGGCGACGAGCTGATCATGACGCAAGAGCTCATCGCCAACATGCTGGGTGTGCGTCGCGAAGGCGTAACCGAGGCTGCCGGTAACCTGCAGAACGCCGGGCTGATCAAATACAGCCGCGGGCACATCACCGTATTGGATCGTAGCGGCCTCGAAGCACGCACCTGCGAGTGCTACGCGGTCGTCAAGAAGGAGTTCGACCGCCTGCTGCCGTACCGCCGAGCCATGCCTAGAGGCATCCCTAAGTAGCCTTGTCGATCAGCCATTGAGCAAGGCCGCTGTGTGCAGCTCGCTGCGCGATGGTCCGGCTTCCCCAGAAGCTGACGCCCGAGGAACCGTTTGCGCCAACGCTTTCACTCGCCACTGCGGCGTCGATGAGCGAGTGGGTCACGAAATAGAATCGATCGAAGCCGACCATCGTGCGGTAGCGAGCTGCATACTCGCGATAGTCCTCGACGGTGGCATGCGCTTTGACCTCTACTGCGATCCGCTCGCCGGTCGCAGCGGATTCCAGTGCCAGGTCGATGTCGGTTTCCGTTTCGTCGAGCACCCCGACGCGCTGCCACCCTGCGTTCCTGAATATCAGATCGACGAGCACCTCGAGATCGCGCGAGTGCAGGCGCTCCACTATCGGTTGTAGAGAGTCGATGAGTGCTGCCAATGCATGGTGAGCGGCAGCAACGCGTGGGGCATCTACGCAGTTGATCTCATGAAGCACGTAGCTGGGCTCGACCGTACAAATCGTCCCGCGGAACGCCTGAACTGCGAGCAGACCGCCGCTCAGACGGGCGGTCGCCAGGGGTTGGTTCCTGACGTCGTACTGGTGCCAGCCATCGATCGTGGAACGAATCTTCGCGCCGTCATCGCGCTGTGACACGCCCGGCGCTGCAAATGACCACCACATGCAGTCGGCGTGGAACGTGATCCATAGCGTGCTCGCGGAAGCTTCGTAGAAGGCGCGAATTTGATTCGTATGGCGCGCGCTGTCTTCGCGATCCTGGTCCGTCGGAGCGATCTGCGAGTCGACCTGCGTCCATCGGCCGTCGAGGGCGAACTGGTGGGACACCTGCGGATAATCCAGGCGCAACTCGCCCGCAACGATGCATTGTGCGGTCTGCTCACCGCACCGGCCGAGCCTTATGAACAAGCAGCGGTCGGCTTCGACGCTCATCGTTTCATGCCGTGCAGCTGCGCGTACCCGACGAGCTTCCTGCCATGCTCGTCCCAGAAGCGCAACTTGAGCGATCGCAGGCTGGCGGTCAGCGTTATGGTCGTGACTTCCTGAAACAACCGGTTGCTTTCGTGACAGCGTTGCAGGTTGTAGTTGGGGATACGCGGGCTCAGGTGATGGATGTGATGAAAGCCGATGTTGCCCGACAGCCATTGCAGCACCTTCGGCAGCTTGTAGTAGGAGCTGCCGTGCAGCGCGGCCCGCGTGTAATCCCAGTTGTCGCCGCGTTCCCAGTAAACACCTTCGAATTGATGCTGCACGTAGAACAGCCAGAGTCCTATGGCGCCGGCGACGGCCATGGCGATCGACTGAATCAGCAGATAAGGCGCGATGCCGAAGATCCAGCTGAGCAGCGCCGCCGTACCGAGCAGCACCCAGTTCAGTCTCCATACGGAGCGGCGGTGCCGCTTGTCCGCCTTGGGTGAGGCAAAGCGCTGCTTGACCACGAACACGAACAGCGGGGCGATCACGAACAGCACCAGCGGATTGCGCGTCAGCCGATAGACAAGGCGTCGCCGGGGCGAGGCGCTCAGATACTCCTCGACAGTCATGGTCCAGATATCGCCAATGCCGCGCCGGTCGAGATCGCCGGCGCTGCTGTGATGCACCGCGTGCTCCCAGCGCCAGTGCCCGTACGGCGTAAACGTCAAGACGCCAGCGATGAAGCCGACAACGTCGTTCGCGCGCCGGGAGCGAAAGTATGAGCCGTGCGTGCAGTCATGAAAGATGATGAAGATGCGCACCAGGAACGCGGCGGACACAATTGCCAGAGGCACGGTGAGCCACAGCGATATCTCGTGCACGCGGTACATCGCATACCACAAGAGCACGTACGGACCGAACGTGTGGGTCAGCTGCCAAAGCGCACGCTTCGTGGACGGGCGCTGGTAGCGCGCGACCGAGTCTTTCCACGCAGCCTTTGCCATTCCTACTGCGCTGCCGACGAGCCGGATCGGCGCGTGCGCCCCTGGACGAGCTGTGCGTAAGCAACGGCGTCAGACAGACGCTCGTAGCGATATCCGTCGTAGTAATACCAGTGTCCGCCTCGAATGATCGACAGCTCTGCCAGCAAACAACGCTCATCGGCTTCGGCTGCGTCCTGGTCTGGCGCTGCACTTTGCTTTTGGGCGCCATCGGCGGTCGGTGCAGTAATCACGGTCGCTCCTCACGGCTGTGGTCGATGGTCTCATGCATCTTCTCCAACACTAGCGCCGCCATCTGTACGCTGGCGCACGCAAGCCGCAATGTTCGTGAGCGTACGGACGTGAAGTCCTGTCGTTCGTAGCATCGATCTCAGTCGCACAGGAGAGTCAGGTGAAAAGAGTGTCCAGACTTGCGCCGCTACTGTTGGGGCTTGCTGTCTGCGCTGCGCTGCCCGTCGCGGCTGCACCGAGCGCGGTGCCTGACCATGCGCGGGCGAATCGCTACGGAAGCGGCTGGGATTGCATGAGTGGCTATCAGCGCGTCGGGGACACTTGCGTGTCCATCGTCGTGCCGGCAAACGGCTATCTGGATGCTTCCGGCAGCAGCTGGCGCTGCAACAGAGGTTATCTGGATGTGAACGACCGGTGCGTCGCCATCCGCGTGCCGCCGAACGCCTACCTGGACGACGATGTGTCCGGCAAGGGTTGGCGATGCGATCGCGACTACCGCGAAGGCAACGGTGCGTGCGTGCCCATCCAGGTTCCCGTGAACGGGCATGCGAGCGGGTCCGCATACGGAGTGGGCTGGGAATGCGACCGCGGATTCCGCCTGGCCGGCACCTCGTGCCTGCGGGTCGCCGTCCCGGCACAGGGATTCCTGTCGCGTTCCGGAAATGACTGGGAGTGCGAACGGGGCTTCCGCAAGGACGCTGCGGCGTGCGTCGCCGTGCAGCTGCCCGCCGACGCTCATCTCGACTATTCAGGCAGCGATTGGCGCTGCAACGAGGGATTTCACACTCACGGAGCCCTCTGCGCGGCGGACTGACGATCCATCGTCAACGTGACTCGGGTCCCCTTGGCGCCGGCATGACCTTCGAGCTCGAGCGTACCGCGAACCTGCGTCGCGAGAGTGCGCATCAGTGTCAGGCCCATGCCGCCTGCGCCTCGAGCAAGGTCTGCGCCCACGCCGGAATCCGCAATTCGCAGGACCAATACGTGCTCGGACGTGCGGTGCAGCCGGACCGCGATCTCTCCTGCGCGCTGGTCCGCAAATGCATGTTTGTAGGCGTTGGTGACTGCCTCGTTCGAGAGCAACGCGATTGCAATCGCATCCTTGACCGGCAGCGATATCGGATCTGTCGTCAGTTCCAGTCTCACGGCCGGACAGGTACTGCCGAAGGACTGTCTGAGTGCATCACACAGAGTTTGCAGCAGCTCCGGCATCAGAACGGTCTGGCTGTCGTCAGTCGCGCTGGAGATGATTGCGTGCACCTCTGCCAGCAATTGCAAACGGTCACGGCTGTCGAGTAGCGCTCGTCTCACTTCCGCCGAGGCAGCGACGCGGGCGTGCATCGACAGCAAAGTCGACGCCGCCTGCAAAGTGTTCTTCGCACGATGATTGACCTCGTCGATCATCGCCTCCTTGAGCAGCAAGGCGCGCCGGGCTTCGTGTTCAGCCGCTTCGGCCTGCTGGCGTTCGGTCTGCTCATGGGTCAGGTCGTACGAGAGAAGGGCTTGCTGAGCGTTTTGCAGGGACTGCAAGACGCTCAAAGCATGCTCGCGCTGCTTCGCATCCTCCTGCAGCCGCAACGCCAGTACGATCTGGGATGCGAGCTGCTCCAAGATGCGTACATCATCGGCCGAGCAATGGGAACGAGCGTCGTGATGTGCGATCCAAAGCGTGCCCGCCACATCACCACTGCCGTCCTGTAGCGGTGCGATCAGCTCCTCGAGGATCGATGGCTGGGTGTCTTCGAGCCAGGCGAATGCTTGCGCCGGTCGTGACACCAGAATCGTCGCGCCGGCATCCAGGCACAGCCCGCACGGGCTCCGGCTCACCGGGGTGTCGAGTCCTTCGTAGCGCGCGAGCTCGCCGCGAACCAGTTCCCAGCGCACCACCGGGAGATTCGCTCCATCTGGCTTGAACAGGCTCAGGCCTGCTGTGCCCGCGTGACAAAGGTTGCGGGCGACGTCGACCGCGCACGACAGGGCCTCGGACGGATCGTCTGCAAGTGCTCTGGACAGCTGGCTCCACGCTGCAGACTCCAGACGCAGGTCCGGCACACCTTGGCCTCTGGGCAAGGCCATGGCGTCGGTAGTGTGATCGCGCGCTCGATCCTCTGCGTGGAAGCGCATTGCTGTATTCATGTCTGAGCTCCCGGCCTTCGAGTTGTGATGGCTCCGCCGACACGTTGACCATGTAGATTCCGCCGAGTAAAGAAGACGCTCTGTACGGTGCCGCACACATGTAGGACAAAGCACGGACCTGGACGTACGCTGCCGCACAGCGCGCGACTATCGCCGCGCGCAAGCTGCGACGGTGAAATCGAAAACACTCCGTTCGAAGCCCGTCGCGGAAGCCAGTACCAATAGACTGATTGCGGCATTGCCGCGGCGCAGCCAAAACAGACTGCTTGCCAGCTGTGAGCAGGTGGATCTGCAGTTCGAGGCTGTTCTGTGCGTCGAGGGCAAGCTGCTGAAGCACGTGTACTTTCCGCGGGACAGCGTCATCTCGCTGGTGTCCGTACTCGCGGACGGGGCGCGCCTCGAGGTCGGAGTCATCGGCAACGAGGGCATGTTGGGAACATCCATTCTCCTGGGCGTGAACGTCTCGCCGCTGCGCGCCATCGTCCAGGGCAGTGGACCGGCGCTGCGCATGCGCGCGGCGACCTTCCGGCGGCACTGCAAGCAGGATGGCGACCTGCGCGAAGTCATGAATCGATATGTGCACGTGTTGATGGAGCAACTCGCGCTGACGGCCGCCTGCACCCACTACCATCGTGTAGAGAGCCGGTTGGCGCGGTGGTTATTGATGACTCGTGAACGCGTGGGCAGCGATCGCTTCAACCTCACGCAGGAGTTTCTTGCCTACATGCTCGGCGTACGGCGGGCAGGCGTGACTTACGCTGCGCGCTCCCTGCATGCCCGAGATCTGATCGACTATAGCCGCGGAGCAATTACGGTCCTCGACGCGGCGGGCTTGAAGAAGGCTTCGTGCGCCTGCTACCTGCGCGGCAACCGCATCTACGAGCGAACGCTTCCGTCAGTTCGCTGAGCAAGCCCGCAGACACGATGTCTGCGGGCCCGATGTCACCCTTGGACACTCAGGGCTGGTCCGCGGCGACGCGCGGTGCGTCCTCGGCAAAGATCAGCTCGACGCGACGGTTCGATTGGCGTCCGTTCGCATCGTCGTTGCTGGCTACCGGGAAGTTCTCGCCTTTGCCGATCGCCGTGGTCTGATCACGCGCCACACCGCGTTGTGTCAAGGCCATCTGCACGGACTGCGCGCGACGCTCGGACAACCCCTGATTGGTTGCATCCGAGCCCACGTTGTCGGTATGACCTTCGATGGTCACCTTGCGTCCTGAGTTTTCGCGTAGCGCCGTGGCGAGACGATCGAGCGTCCCATAAGCGCCCGCCTTCAGCGTCGACTGATTCGTGTCGAACAGTACGTCACCGAGCGTCAGCACCAGGCCTCGTTCCGTCTTCTTCACCTTCAGATCGGCGAGCTGCGCCTCGAGTGAATCGACGCGCTGCTGGGAGGCATCGGCCGCGCGAACGCTCTGCTGTGCTTGCCGATCGCGCGCCTCGAGCAAAACGGTTTGCCGTTGGGCATTGCCGGCGGCAATTTCATCGTTCGCCTGTGCCGTGAGGATCTTTTCGTTGGCGATCTGGGCGCTGAGTACGGCGTTCTGGGCCTCGAACTCGATGTCCGGCGCCTTGGCCTTGGCCGCGGCGAGGCGGTTCGCTGCGTCCAGCGAGTGACGTGCGTTGGCGATGTCCGCGGCCGCAACGCCGGCACGCGCGGATTTCTCCACCTCCGGAATCATGGTCCGCGCCGCTTCCAGCGACTCGTTGTTTGGCGGGGCGGAGCTGCACGCAGCCAGGACTGCAGCGACGGCCATACTCACGATAACTCGGTTGCTCGACTTCATACCCTTGACCTCATTCATATCGGACGATTTGCATTCAGGCTCAGCGCTGTGCCGGCGTGCTGCGTTCAGTCTCCTGACGCAGCGTGTTCAAGCTCGCGAGCACTTCATCCGCGGACTTCCGCGCATCGGCGCTCTGCGACTTGGCGACTGCAAGCTCGGCGTATAGGTGCGCCTGCGCAGCCATGCGCTCCGCCTGTTGCTGCTGGCCTTTCGCCAGTGCGCTCTTCGCAGCGTCGAGCTTCTCGCGCGCCTGCTGCAGTTCCACTGCGCCATGCTCGGACTTCCCGGCCGTCTGTTGCGCTTGCTGGACGGACGTTTCGCTTTGCGCGACTCGCTCTTTCGTAAGCTGGGACACTCCGCTGCACGCGCTGAGCAGGCCGAGCGCGCTTGCGCAAAGCGTCACTGCCAGCGCCTTCTTGAAGGAATGCCTGCTGCGGGCCGGCTGCGTGTGCAGGTGGCGGTAGATTTGTAGGTACTGGTTCATTTCGATTCTCGCGGTGTGTGTAGGTGAAGCGGTGCACGCCGCAGGGATTCCGGCGATGATGCGCGACTGTCGCGATGATCACAGTGCGCTGGCGTACACACGCGACGCACGCAATCATTGATGAAGTCACACGGAACAGGGACATGTAGGCCGTGCGTTGCTCTCTCGAGTCCCGGATCGTGCGGGATGATTCCGTTGTCGAAGCAAGAGGGCATCATGAACAGATCACTAGTCGTGGTCGCAGCACTGTTGTGCGCGACGAGCGGCGCGTCGATGGCGCAGGACACCGCCACCACCGCGCAGTCGGCCACCACCGCGCAGTCGGGTGCTGCCGCGAAAGAGTTCGTGGAGCAGGCGGGCACCGGCGGTCTGGCTGAAGTCGAAATGGGCGAGCTCGGCGCCAAGAAGGCGACGAACGGACAGGTCAAAGCGTTTGCCAAGCACGTAGTCGAAGACCACACGAAGGCGAACCAGGAGCTTGTGACCGCCAGCAAGGGCAAGGGCGTGCAAGTACCGTCTTCACGGACCGCCCTGCACAAGGCCACGATTGAGAAGTTCCAGCAGCAGGAGGCGGGCAAGAGTTTCGACCGCGACTACATGGAGCAGATGGTCGAAGACCATAAGGCCGCTATCGAGCTGTTCGAAACCGCAGCGGACGATGAGAAACTCGATCTAGACCTGCGTACCTATGCAAAGAGGGTCCTGCCCACCTTGCGCGACCACTTGAAACAGGCACAGGCAATCCAGAGCAAGCTCGCCGGCTGAGGCAACCGCTTACGCATTGAGTGCGATCGCCCTACAGCGCACGCGGCATCGCAGTGGTCATTGATGCGATTTGCACTTGACGCGTGCAAACTCCATCTCGTCCGGGGATCCCGCGGACAGCGACTGGGGAAAATCGATGGCCGATACCAAGCGGACGCGCGGACAACTGCGAGCGCTCGCCGATCACCTTGCACGCCGACGCGAAGCGCTGCTGGACGCGTGGCGACTGGCGACCGATATCGATCCTGAAGTCACGTCGGCGGCAACGAGCACGCGCAATCAATTCGTCGACCACATTCCCGACGTTCTGGACGCATTCGAGGATCGCCTGCGCGCGCAGGATCCCGAGGAAAAGGCGGAAGCACGAGCTGAGCAAAAGGAATGGGCTGCGGAGCATGGCACTCACCGCTGGCAGCAAGGCTATCGTCTCACCGAGACGATGCGCGAATGGGGCCACTTGCAACTGTGTCTATTGACCGAGCTGGAACGCTACGCGGCGCAACACACGGAACTCGAGCCAGAGGTCCTGCAGGTTGCGCGACGCGAATTAGTGCGCTTGGCCAACGATGGCGTCTGCGCCAGCGCATCGCGCTACACACAGTTGCAACAGAGCGAGGCCGCGGGCCGTCTTTACGATCTTGAAACTGCACTGGACGCTTTGCACGGTATCGAGCTCGAACGGGCAGAGGGTTGGCGACGGGCTGCTCACGACCTGCGGGGTAGCGCCCACGTGATCGTCAATGCATCCACAGTCCTGACGCGGGAAGATCTGCCCGATACGAAGCGGACTGAGATCTCTCATGCACTGTCCGTCGCTGCCACTGCGTTGAGCAAGCTGCTTACCGATCTGCTGGATCACGCGCGACTCGAAGCTGGTCACGAGCAACGCAACGTGAAGGCTTTCGATGCCGCGCGGCTCGTCAAGGAATTTTGCGAGACCGCGCGTCCGCTTGCTGCCGACCGCAACCTCTTCCTCAAGTGCGAAGGGCCCGCCGCGCTGGAAGTCGAAGGCGACGCGGTCAAGGTGCAAAGAATCCTGCAGAACCTGGTGCTGAATGCACTGCAGGCAACGCAATCCGGCGGCGTGCTGGTGACCTGGGAAGCAGGCTCATCGCCGGCGGACCCTCATCATTGGGCACTGTGCGTGCAGGACACAGGCGCCGGTTTCACCAGCGATGCGATGCCGCTGCGGCAGGAGCTGAAGGATGCAACAGACGGCGCTCGTGAGGTGGAGGAGAGTCCGCAAAGCGACGGCGCTCCCTCACTTTCGGCGAGTCCTCCACCGACCCTCGACTCACAGTCGACGGCGAGCAGCAGGCGACTGCCCGCCGGAGAAGGAATCGGGCTTTCCATCGTGAAGCGCTTGTGCGAGCTGCTCGATGCGAGCATCGAGTTGCAGTCAGCCGCCGGGCAGGGCACGACTTTCCGCGTAATTTTCCCGCGCCATTACCCGGGTGGCTCCAACGTATAGCCTGAAGCCGCGCCTGCAGCGGACAGCGCTCAGGCCAACTTCGTTTCCTGGCTCTTGCGTCTGGGCAGCTTCCAGCCGGGACGAATGAAGTGGCAGGTGTAGCCCCCGGGATTGTTCAGGAGATAGTCCTGATGCTCGGGTTCGGCTTCCCAGAACTCTCCTGCCGGCTCGACCTCGGTCACGACCTTGCCGGGCCACAGCCCGGACTCCTCGACGTCGGCAATCGTGTCCTCGGCAATCCGACGCTGCTCGTCGCTCGTGTAGAAGATCGCCGATCGATAGCTGGTTCCGACATCGTTCCCCTGACGATTGCGCGTGGTCGGATCATGAATCTGGAAGAAGAACTCGAGTATCTGTCGATAGCTGATCCTGGCAGGATCAAAAATGATCTCGACTGCTTCCGCATGTCTGCCGTGATTGCGATAGGTGGCATTGGGCGTACTGCCGCCGGTGTAGCCGACGCGGGTCGAGAGAACGCCATCGTAGCGGCGAAAGAGATCCTGCACGCCCCAGAAACAACCGCCGGCCAGTACTGCACGTTCCTCCGTCATTGCCTGTCCTCCACTTGATCCAGGTAGCCATGACCCGCGGACATCATGTCCTTGCACGTCCGGCTCGTGCAACCCCCGCACAAAACTGCAAGACTTCTGGGAATGCACGGCGAACAACAGGTCTACTCGAGCCTGACCGACGAGTGGGCGTGGAACGATGCTCACGTGCTCCCTAGCGCTGTGGACGTCGCAATCATCGGCGGTGGCATTGTCGGCTGCTCGGCTGCGTATTTCCTCGCACGCGAAGGTCTGCGCGTCGCTGTCTTCGAAAAGGGCCGGATCGCCGGCGAGCAATC
>Ga0134127_10002344_pt1 | contig 13694 bp, 10 predicted proteins | sample KB31753_FD_96459 | JGI IMG/M metagenome (GOLD analysis project Ga0134127, IMG submission 96459) | Terrestrial soil microbial communities with excess Nitrogen fertilizer from Kellogg Biological Station, Michigan, USA - KB3-175-3 | ecosystem: Environmental > Terrestrial > Soil > Unclassified ...
AGGCGCGGGCGGCGGCGCCGAAATGGTGGGCCAGATGGTCAGCCAGGTGGGGCAGCAGCTCGGCCAGACGGCGCAGTCCATCGCGCAACCGCTGCAAGGAATGGCCCAAGGGCTGCAACAGATTCCGCAACAAGTCATGCAGGGCGCGCAGCAACTTGCTCAACAGGTGTCGCAGGCGGCCGGGTCGTCCGTCGACAAGGCGCCTGGCGACCCCATCGCTCGCAGCGGCCGCGCCGGGCCGGGCATCGTGCCCGAGGAGCGGTTCCCAGACGCGCAGGGTGATCATGCCGCGGCGGGCGACACGGCCGATGCCGGCAGAGCGCCCGACCTACCGCCCCGGCGTGCCGAGCCGGCACAGACCCGTCCGCAGTCCGACTGAATCGGGTCACAACCTGCGGCCGAGATCGCCTTCGCCGCGATGCTGTTGATGCTCAGGCGATTTCACCGGGGCCGGGCCATGCTTGTCATCGGATGCAGACGGTCCTGCCATCGCGCGGTCATTGGCTTCGGCACGGTGCAGCGGTTCACGCTCCTCCCGCTGGGGTTCGTGCGCCTGGGTCGCTCGTTCGTCCTTGGCGTCAACGGCGTTGTCGCGCACCGGCGCTGGCGCGGCTGCCTCCGCCGGACTCGAGGCGCCACTGCCCGCTGCCCCGCCGACATCCTGACCGCCGAGGGATTGGCCGCCTTTGCCGCCCTGAGCTCCCTGCAGCGCTTGTTGGATGAGCTGACCGAACACGCCGGTCTGCCCGCCGATCGCCTGTGCAGGCGCACCCGCCATCTGCCCTATCTGCCCGGCCTGCTGGCCCACTTGGCCGAGTATGCCGACGATTTGGCCGACGGACTGCGAGCCGGCGTCATCGGAGTTCTGGTAGGCCGCCTGTGCGGCGCCCAACTTGCCTGAGAACATCGTCTCTTTCGCCTGCAGCGTCGCGACATTGGCTGCCAGCGGCGCGGCCAGTGTCGGAAGCACTGCCGAGATGGTCGCGCTCAGCGCATCCTGGCCGGCGGGAAGCATCGGTATCTCGGGAAGCTCGACGGATGCCGCGTTCCAGCTGATGCCTTCGGGCTTCTTCAGCGGCATGGTCATCGCTTTTCTCCCCTGTGATCACCAGTCATCGTCGTCGCCTTCGTCGAGGTCGTGTTGGAGCGGTGCGGGGACCGCCAGGCTTGCACCGGTGCCGCCACTTTCACCGCGCTGCCCCATCATCGGTGCCATGCCGCCCATGCCGCCAGCCGCGGCGGCCATCGGGGCGACCCCGCCGGTTGCAGTAGATCCGGCCATTGCTCCCTCTGGGGGCGCGGTGCTCACGGGTTTGGTGCCCGTCAGCTTGGCCATCTGCGGCGTCTGCAGGGGACTCCCGCCGGAGCCGGGCAGTGACGCCGCCCGCACCATGCCCGAGCCACCGCCGGCATCGGAGCCGCCTGCCAGCGGATGGTTCGAGAACGAGGAGAACGGCAGGCCTGCGCTGCCCAGTGAATCCGCCCTGCCACCCTGGCCGAACATCGACGTCAGCTGTTGTAGCGGCTGGGATAATTGCTGCAGCTGTTGGCCAATCTGTTGAGGCACAGCCATCACCGCCTGGCCGAGCTGCATGGGGAGCTGTGCGGCCATGGAGCCCATCTGGCTCATCTGCATCGCCTGCCGGGATCCCTGCGCGGTCTGTTTCGAGGCCTCTTCGCTGGTGTCCTTCGCCTCTTTCCCGCCGGGCACAGACGGGGCGGCACCGGCGAAGGGAATGTTCGGGGGCACGCCGAGAGTGTTGGCGAGTTCGGTCGTATGGGTCGTCACGTTGGCGATGTTCTGGGACAGCCCCATCTTGATGCGGCTCTGCACCAGCTCCTGGGCATTGCTGAAGGGCATCGCCGCGATCGCCTCACACTCGTGCTGGACCTCCTGCGCGATCGTGTTCGCCAGCATCTTGGCTTTGACCACGGTGGCCTCCATGGCGCGCAGCTTCCCCGCGATCGCGGCTGCGTGTGCGGCGTTGGCCTCGTGACCGCCGATGATCGTGGTGGCCTCGCCGGTCGCCGCCAGTGACCCGGCACCCTCCCAGACGTCCGCGAGCTTCATCAGCTGGCCCTGCTGCTGGGGCACGATCGATCCGGTGATTTTTGCGGCCAACGCCTCATACGTCGCGGCCGCGGCCGCCAACATCTCCTCGTCGACGTTCGGCCAGCCGGGGCCCGTCACCGTCTGCGAGCCGTACGGACTCGAATCAGGCTGTATCGCCATGGCATACAAATTTACCGTGCTGGCGATTGCTGTCGGTTCGCCAATCGCGTGGCCGATTAGGGCGAATTCGCCGACTCCAACCGGCCCTGCGATAGCCGGAGCCGGCGCTGGATCCCTACCTCATCGAGGAACCGTTCGTCGTGACTGACGATGACGAACGCACCTTCGTATGCATTGAGCGCGGCCTCGAGCTGGCTGACGCTGACCAGATCCAGGTTGTTGGTCGGCTCGTCGAGCAGCAGCAACTGGGGCGCGGGTTCGGCGAAGAGTACGCACGCCAGTGTGGCGCGAAGCCGCTCGCCTCCCGACAGCGCAGCCACCGGAAGGTGAATCCGATTGCCGCTGAACAGGAACTGGGCGAGCAGATGCATGCGGCGGGTCTGCGTCAGGCTCGGCGCGAACGCAGCCAGGCTCTGCGCAACGGTGCGATCCGGGTCGAGCAGGTCCAGGCGCTGCGACAGGTACGCGATGCGGCCATCGGACCGGACCGGCGTGCCCGCATCCGGCTGGACGTCACCGGCGATGACGCGCAGCAGCGTCGACTTGCCCGCACCGTTGGCACCGGTGAGGGCGATACGCTCGGGGCCGCGAATTGTCAGGTCAATGCCGTTGTCGGCGAACAGCTTCCGCCCACCACGGCTGACCTGAAGGCCGTCGCCCCGAAACACGGTGCGCCCCGCGGGCACGTTGGTGCCGGGCATGTCGAGCACGATGGTGTCGTCGTCGCGAAGCGCACGTTCTGCCTCGTCGAGTTGTACCCGCGCCTCGTTCACCCGTTTGGCGTGTACGTCATCGGACCTGCCTGCCGACTCCTGCGCGTCCCTTTTCAGCTTGCCTGCGACGATTTTCGGCAGCCCGGCATTCTTCAGGTTGCGCGCCGCGGCGCTCGACCGCCGGGCAGTCCGTTCGCGGGCCTCCTGCCGTTGCCGCTTTTCGCGCCTCAGCTGTTGCTCGGCGTTGCGCAGGTTTGCTTCCGCGACCTGTCGGGTCTCTTGCATGGCCTGCTGGTACATGCTGAAATTGCCGCCGTAGAACAGCATTTCGCCGCGATACAGCTCGGCGATGCGGTCCATCCGGTCCAGCAGCACGCGATCGTGGCTGACCAGCATCAGACATCCCGGATAGTCATCCAGCGCGTCGTAGAGGCGATGCCGCGCATCCGCGTCGAGGTTGTTGGTCGGCTCGTCGAGCAGCAGGACATCAGGCCGCTTCAACAACTGCGCGGCCAACCCGAGCGACACCACTTCGCCGCCGGACAACGAACCGAGCCGTCGATCAAAGGCGATGTGGCCAAGGCCGAGACGGTCCAACTGTGCACGGGTGCGTTCCTCGATGTCCCAGTCGTCGCCGATCGCGGCGAAGACGTCATCACCGGCGTCGCCGGCATCCAACGCCTCGAGGGCGGCCAGGGCCGCCGCCAGACCCAGCACGTCGGCCACCGTGCGGTCAGCGACGAACGGCAGCGTTTGCGGCAGGTAGCCGACGGCGCCTTCGACGGTCACCGAACCCGAACTGGGCCTGTACTCGCCCGCGATCAGCTTGAGCAGGGTGCTCTTGCCAGCCCCGTTCGGTGCGACCAGGCCGGTGCGGCCATCGCCGACGGCGAATGACAGGTCGGTGAACTGCGGGGTGTCGTCGGGCCAGGAAAAGGACAGATTTGAACAAACGATGGAAGACATGCGACATCTCTCGTCGAGACCGAACAGGGAAGGACGGCAGATCTCCGGGTCACCCGGAGATGTCGTCTCCCAGCATGTCTTCGGACCACCTTCGCGTCGCAACTATTGCCGGTGTCCAGGGTAGGCGGACAGTCAAACGGTTAATTCTGTGTAACGCCGGTGTTGTACGTCGTGCAAATGCCGATTTTCGCAGGACGCCTGTGAGCAGAATCTTTTTTGGGCCGCGATCCTGTTTACGGTCGGTGCTGGATTGCTCGGTCTCGCCGGAGACGTCCGGATAGTTCTGGCCGCGCTGCCGGGCCTGATTCTGGTGGTGCTAGGTCTGCCGACGGCTGTTGTCGCGGCGATTGTGGGCCGCCTCTCGTGAGCAGCTAAGCCTGAGTCCCCCTCTCAGGACCGGATCTCGACGATATCGGCACCCGGGCCGCCGGTGTGTATCTTGTCCTGTTCTGGCTGGTCACGCCGGTTCTCCGACATCGGGACGCGTCCGCAGGCAGCCACCGATTGAGGCTGGTTGTCGTACGGCCTGTCGTACAGGTCGACCAGGCACGGCGATATCGCCTCTCGTGACACCGAGCGCTTTGGATTGCGACAATGCGCATCGTGGTGTCACCGGCCCCAAGACCGGCCATCAGGTCGGCACCTGCACGCCGACCGGCGCTTCGATGAACGTTGGAAATTGCGGGCCGCGTGCTGCGGACACAACCCGGGATGTTGGTTTCCCCAGACGGATCCGCGGCGGGCGGTCATTGTCGCTCGGCGATCGATGCTGCCGGGCGAGCGTTCCTCCCGTGGTACTGACGGCCTATCGCACGTGGCGAAAGCTGGACTTACCCATCGATGTGCGTGTGATCCGCGAATTCGTTGGCCAGCAAACGTGTCGGTGGAGTGGAGTAGACAGGAACTCATAATCAATTTCGAGGTTGCGGATCCTGAGGCGCTGCGCGACTCCGACGCCACCGCGGTGGTGGCGAACAAAGCAGCCGATCCCAAGGATCCCAAGACACAGCTCCTTGTCAAAACAAGCACGGAGAAGGCACGCTAGGCGCGTGTCCGCGACCACACTCACCCCCTTAGACGTCGAGCGCCTCGAGCACTGGCGGGCGCTCTGCCCCGCACTGCACGTGGAAGGCGAACTCGGCCGGCCGGCGTTCGAAATCGGTAACGTAAACGACCTCGTCGGAGACCTCCGCCTCGAGGGCTACGTGAACGTGCCAGGCGTTCTGGGGAAGTCGGTGTTCGAGCCGCTCCGAGACTGCATTGCCACGTTGCACAGGGCGGGCATTCCGCTCGCTTTTGCCTTCGTCTACGACGAATTCTGGCTCGCGTTCCAAGGCGTCTCGCGCTTCATTGAGGCCGCGCTCGGGAAGGGCTATTTCGCGCTCCCCGACTTCTGGGTCTGGCACGTGACCCCGTCGGAGCAGGAAGCCGGCTTCGGGCCGCACCGCGACCGCACACAGCTAACCCTCGACCCCGACAACTCGCCGCATTCGCTCACGGTGTGGCTGCCGTTCACCGACGCGACACCGCTCAACGGCTGCATCTACGTGCTGCCCGCCCAGCACGACGAGCGCTTCCGGCGCCGCGTCTGGGACGGACCCGACAACACCAAGGTCGAGCAATTGCAGAATATCCGCGCCCTGCCCGCCCGCGCCGGCAGCTTCCTCGCGTGGAATCAGGCCATCCTCCATTGGGGCGCCCGCGCGAGCCGCCGCGCGAGGGAGCCTCGAACAAGCGCGGCGTTCGAGTTCCAGCGCGGCGACAAGCCGCCCTTCAACGAGCCGCTGCTGGACCCATTGCGACTCCCGCCGTTTGCGGAGCGCCTCGGCCTGATCGGCAAGCAGGTGCTGCAGTACCGGCACATGTATCCCCTGGCCCCGGACGTCGAGCGCCTCGCGATCGAGATCCGCGACCGCTTCATGCCGCGCGTCGCGAGCGCGCTCTTGCCAGTCTCGCCGGGCATCGAGCCAGAACGCCAGCCGCATTCGCCAAGTAACAACCGCCTTCCGGATCAGCAGCCGCCGGCCTCGCTGACGAAGCTGAGTGCGCTCGCTGTGGAGCCGAGCAAGACCTCATCGGTCGATCTGACGCTGGTGCGCGAATCCATGACCCGGCGGTTGTTACGCCGATCGGTGGTCACCGGGCAGATCACGATGCCCGCCGTTCCGAGCATGGTTGACGAATACGTGACGATGTGTGAGAGCCTTTTCACGGCTGTGGGCAGCGGGTTTACGGTCGAAGACCTTGCTCATCTCAGGGCGGCGCTAGAAAGCCAGTTGGAGTTGGCCTACGCGGCCTCCCCGCGTTCGACCATCACCATTTCGTACGACTCCCCGGTCGGAACGGTCGTGAACTACAACATAAAACCCCAATGGAAGACGATCGACGACACCTATCACGATTGGATTGCCACCCGCGAGCCGCCACTGTTTGGTACCGAACCGGATGCTCGGGTGTGGGCGCTAGCAAACGAGGTAGACGATCCCAGAACGCATCGGGTGCTCGATATTGGCGCAGGAACTGGGCGCAACGCCCTGGCCTTGGCGCGACGTGGGCACCCGGTCGACGTGGTCGAGTTGACCCCGAAGTTCGCAGACATGATTCGCTCCGACGCCGAAAGGGAATCACTCGACGTGCGCGTCATCCAGCGTGACATCTTCGCGACCAGGGATGATCTACGGCAGGACTATCGACTGATTCTGCTCTCCGAGGTGGTGCCGGAATTCCGGACGACGCAGGAGCTGCGAAGCCTGTTCGAGCTCGCCGCCGATTGTCTCGCTCCTGGCGGACGCTTGGTGTTCAACACCTTCCTAGCGAACCCGGGCTACACACCAGATAAGGCCGCGAGCGAACTCGCGGAGCAGATGTACACGAGCATCTTTACGCGGTCCGAAACGTCGACTGCGGCAGCCGAACTACCCCTTGAGCTGGTTGCCGACGACTCCGTGTATGAGTACGAGAAAGCTCACCTGCCCGAAGGTGCTTGGCCGCCCACGGGCTGGTACGCCGATTGGGTTACTGGCCTCGACGTGTTCGAACTGAAGCGCGAGGAATGCCCTATCGAGATGCGCTGGCTCGTATACCAGAAGACGGGTTGAGGCGCTCGACTAGCCGCCTGGGCTTAGTGGTTGCGAGTTTCCCGCGACGTCGGGCCAGCTGCCGGCCCGCTGGCATTGCCCCGACCTGGCCCACGGCGCCGTCGATCAAGGCATCGTCGCCTCCAACCCAGACCACTCGGCGTTTGGGGAGTCGTCACGACTTCCCCGCGGAGGCGATCGGGTCGTCCTCATCGTTGTCGCCCGTCGGCAGCTTCCCCAACAGCCGTCTCGGCCAACGGCGTGAACGCGAGCGCCCGCGCAAACCGCAACGAATCCCGGCGCGCAGTCTCCACCACCGGCACCACGGGTTCCGTTGCACGCAGCCGGTTCTCGGGTTGGTCAACAACCGGCCCTGCGCACAAAGCTCCACCACCGCGCCGGAATAGGTGGCCGCGATCTCGCATAGTGCCGCCAACATCAGGCCATCCTGCGGCTTCATCGCCCCGAGCTCGTCCACCTGCGGCGCAATTAGCTCCCACATCGCCGCGACCTCCCGGCGGCAGCCACCGCGGCGGCTCCGGCAAGCCACGCTCCAGCACCGGCGACAATGGGATCAGCCAGCCACCGCGCGGCCCTGCAAAGTGCGCATCGGAACCGAGGCCGCCGCAGGACAGCGCGACCCAGGCCAGCCCATCGACGAGACGGTCCAAGCAATGCGGGCAATGGCCGATGTCGTCTCGGATCGTGTCGTAGACGTCACGGTCGTGCCCAGCGACCAGCAGTAGCCGCATCGCGCGGACCATGTCGTGAGAGTCGAAGTTCATGGGTGGCGGCTCGGACGGACGGTTAATTCGAGTAGTGCATTACTCACGCCACGCCGTCTCCCGGCGGATGAGAATTCATCTGGACGAAAAGGAGACATCATGGCCAAACGCCGGTCACTTCACATCGGGATGAACTTCGTGGATCCGACGAAATACGGCGGATGGGACGGGGCACTGTCAGGTTGTGTGAACGACGCCAACGCGATGCACGACCTCGCGGTCAGCCGCGGCTTCGAACCGCAAATGCTGCTCAACGCGGACGCCACCACCGAGACGGTGCGCGCCCATCTGGATGCGGCCGCCGCAGAGCTCACAGAAGGCGACTTCTTCTTCCTCACGTACTCGGGACACGGCGGCCAGGTACCCGACGAAGACGGCGACGAATCCGACCGGCTCGACGAAACCTGGGTTCTTTATGACAGTGAGCTCGTCGACGACTCGTTGTTCGGCGCCCTGTGCACGTTCGCACCGGGGGTACGGATCTTCGTCATGTCTGACAGCTGTCACAGCGAGACGGTCACGCGACAGATCGTTCGGAGCCGCGACATTCGGCGAGCAGAAGTTCTCCGAGCGCAGGGGCCGAATTCGAAACAGGCGCCGCTCGAGGTGACCGAAGCCGAGTTCAAAGCCAACAAGGCGGCATATGACGCGCAGCGCACCTGGTGGGAGCCCTGCGCGCGGCCGACCGATGCCAAAGCCGCCGTCCTACTCATTTCCGGATGCCGCGACAGCCAGACGTCGATGGACGGTCCCGTCAACGGCGCATTCACCGGTGCATTCCTCGAGGTGTGGGACAACGGCAACTTCCGGCGAAGCTACTCGGACCTGAGAAATGATGTGGTAGCGAAGATTTCGTCGCCCGACCAGACGCCCGGCATATTCACCTACGGGCCTGGCGTGCAACAGATGGTGGCGCAGATCCCGCTCAGCGACAAGACGGCCGACGCGCATCGGATTTCCGCCCCGGGGACCGCAGGTGTCGCGAGAAGGCTGCGCTAGACCGCGTTACCCGTTAGGTAACCCCGCAGCATGTCCGCGGCGGCGGTGATCTTGGCGACCTCGACGCGCTCGTCGACGCGGTGTGCGAGGTTGGGGTCGCCGGGTCCGTAGTTGACCGCTGGGATGCCCAGCGCGGCAAAGCGCGCGACGTCGGTCCACCCGTACTTGGCGCGCACCTGCCCGCCTGCGGCGTCGACGAGCGCGGCGGCGGCAGGCTTGGTCAGCCCGGGCAGCGCACCGGGAGCGGAGTCGGTCAATTCCATCCGGACATCCAGCCCGTCGAAGACCTCGCGGACGTGCTCGAGCGCCTGCTCGACGCTGCGGTCCGGGGCAAACCGGAAGTTCACGGTCACCGACGCCGCATCAGGGATGACGTTGCCTGCGACCCCGCCGTCGATGCGGACCGCCGACAGCCCCTCGCGGTACGTGCAGCCGTCGATGTCGACCTCGCGCGCCTGGTACGTCTTCAACCGGGGCAGCACCTCGCCGAGCTTGTGAATCGCGTTGTCGCCCAACCAGGATCGCGCGGAGTGAGCGCGTGTTCCCGCGGCGCTGACAACGACCCGCAGTGTGCCCTGACAACCGGCCTCGATGAACCCGCCCGACGGCTCACCGAGAATGGCGACGTCGGCGTGCAGCCAGTCGGGCAGCTCACGTTCGATGCGGCCCAGGCCGTTGGCGGCCGATTCGATCTCCTCGCAGTCGTACATCACCAGCGTGAGGTCGTGCGCCGGGTTCGCGACCGTCGCGGCCAGGTGCAGGAACACCGCGTCCCCGGACTTCATGTCCGAGGTGCCGCAGCCATGCAGTTCGCCGCCGTCACGCATGCTGGGAACGTTGTCGGCGATCGGGACGGTGTCGGTGTGGCCGGCCAGCAGCACCCGCGACGGCAGGCCCAGATTCGTGCGGGCGAGCACGGCATTGCCGTTGCGCACGACCTCGAAGCCGGTGGTCTGCTCGCGCAGGGCGGCCTCGATCTCGTCGGCGATGCGCTGCTCGTGCCGCGATTCGCTGGGGATGTCCACCAGCGCCGCGGTCAGCGCGACGGGGTCGCCACGTAGATCCAGGCCCACAGGCTTGACGTTAGTCTTAGCGCCGTGACATCTGCTGCAGGCGTCGGCCTGGCGACGATCGCCGCCGACGGATCCGTACTCGACACGTGGTTCCCACAACCCGAACTCGCCGCCGACGGCCCCACCGGCACCGTGCGCCTATCGGTCGCCGAGGTGCCCGGCGAGCTGGCCGAGCTGACCGGCCGCGACGAGGACCGCGACATCGAGACGGTGGCGGTGCGCACGACGATCGCGTCCCTCGAGGACAAGGTCACCGACGGCTACGACGCGTACCTGCGGCTGCACCTGCTTTCGCACCGGCTGGTCCCCCCGCACGGGCTCAATGCCGACGGCTTCTTCGGCGTGCTCACCAACGTGGTGTGGACCAACCACGGGCCGTGCGCGGTGGAGGGCTTCGAGGCCGTGAGGGCCCGGCTGCGCCGCCGCGGACCGGTCACCGTCTACGGCATCGACAAGTTCCCGCGGATGGTCGACTACGTGGTGCCGTCGGGCGTGCGCGTCGCCGACGCCGACCGGGTGCGGCTGGGCGCCCACCTGGCGTCGGGCACCACCGTCATGCACGAGGGGTTCGTAAACTTCAACGCCGGGACGCTGGGCAGCTCCATGGTCGAGGGCCGCATCTCGGCAGGTGTGGTCATCGGCGACGGCTCGGACGTCGGCGGGGGCGCGTCGATCATGGGCACGCTGTCGGGCGGCGGCACCCAGGTCATCTCGGTGGGCAAGCGCTGCCTGCTGGGGGCCAACGCCGGGCTGGGCATTTCGCTCGGCGACGATTGTGTCGTTGAGGCAGGTCTCTATGTGACCGCCGGGACGAAGGTGCAGACCGCCGACGGCGAGACCGTCAAGGCACGCGAGCTGTCCGGCGCCAACAACCTGCTGTTCCGCCGTAACTCGATCTCCGGCGCGGTTGAGGTCGTCAAGCGCGACGGCACGGGCATCACCCTCAACGAAGCCCTGCACCAGAACTAGGTTGCCGTTGCCGCGAGCTGGTATCCGCACCCGCGAGCGACCGCGTCTGTACGTCGACACGCGGGCAACGGCGTGCATTTTGGGGTCGCTCGCGGCTGACGGGGCGCGCGATGACGGCGTAAGTTGCGATGATGAGCAGCCAGCCGACCGTCGCACTGTTCCCGGAGCCCGGCGCGTGGGGGCCGACCAACAACCTGGTCGCCCTCGGAAATCATCTGCGGGAGCGGGGTATCCGCGCCGTCTTCGTCATCGAGGAGTCCTTCGAGGGCGAGCTCGCCTCACGAGGGTTCGAGGAGCGGTTGATGCGGATGGCGCCGCCGCCCGAGGGCGATGAGGCCGTCGGCGGCGGTTGGGCGGAGTTCGTCCGCGAAACATCACCGCAGTTCCGCAGGCCGACCATCGAACAGCTGGAGACGGTGACCGCGCCCATTTGGGCCGAATTCGTCGACGGCGCCGAGTATTCGCACGATCGGCTGACCGAGATCTGGGCCGAACTGCGGCCCGACGCGATCGTGCACGACTGCGTGGCCAGCTTCCCGTCCGTGTCGCTGGCCGGGTGTCCGTGGATCCGCGTGGTGTCGGCCAATCCGTTGGAGGTCACCGACCCCGACATCCCCCCGGTGTTCTCCGGCTACCCGTCACGTGACCGCACCGGGTGGGACGACTTCTGGGTGGAGTATCGCCGGCTGACCGATCCCCTCGTCGGGCGGTCGTCGGCATTCCACGAGCAGTGCGGCGCGCCACCGTTGCCGGACGGCGAATTCCAGTACGAATCGCCGTATCTGAACCTTTACATGTATCCCGCCGAACTCGACTACCAGCGCTCACGGCCACTGGGTGCGACGTGGCAGCGCGTTGACACCTCCACCCGCAACTCGGACGGTGCCTTCGACGTGACCGAGAAGGTCGGCGCAGAAGGCAAACTGGTGTACCTCTCGCTGGGCAGCCTCGGCTGCATGGATGTGCCGTTGATGCAGCGGGTGATCGACTCGCTGAACCAGACACCGCACCGGGTGATCGTCTCGATGGGACCACTGCACGACCAGCTCACGCTCGGCGAGCGGATGTGGGGCGAGCAGTTCGTGCCGCAGACCGCGATCGTGCCGCAATGTGACGTGATGATCACGCACGGCGGCAACAACACCGTCGGCGAGGCTTTCACATTCGGGGTGCCGACGATTGTGCTGCCGTTGTTCTGGGATCAATACGATAACGCACAGCGGATCGACGAATGTGGCTACGGGGTAAGGCTTTCCACTTACGAGTTCACCGACGACGAGCTGCACGGCACGATCGACCGGCTCAGCGGTGACAAGCAGCTGGCGACGCGCCTCGCCGCCGCGTCGAAGCGGCTGCAGTCCTCACCGGGACGCGTGCTCGCCGCGGACCTGATCGAAAAGATCGCCCGCGGCTGACCCGTCAAACGCGCTGCCTGCCAACCCAATCCGCCAATCCGGCGGCGGTGGTGACGTGGTCCAGCGCCAGCGCGACCGCGCCGTGTAGCGGTCCGTCCTCACCATGCTGGGCGTCGCGGACCGGCGGCGGCGAATGCTTGCGAAAAGCCATCAGGCCGTCGCGGTAAGCGTCATCGAACGCGTTAGGCGCGGCGGCTCTCAGCATCGCCGCAACCCCGCCAAGGGTGACGACCTCGGGGTCGTGCAGATTCACCAGGCCACCGGTGCCGCGGCCAAGCGATGCCGCCACGGCTTCAAACGCCCGACGCGTTGCGGCATCCCGCTTGCCGACGACGTCGTGCACGTAGCCGACGGGGTCGGCGGGTGGCTTGTCGCCCCGGTACCGGGCCAAGGCTCGTCCGTCGACGGTCAGATCCCAGCAACCGGACGCACCACACGGGCAGACCAGCTTCGGGTCACCGAAGGGGATGTGGCCGTACTCGCCCGCCGCGCCGTGGGCGCCGGTGAGCGGCTCCCCATTGACCACCAATGTGCCGCCGATGCCTTGCGCCACGATCAAGTACAGCGCGGTGGCGGCTGAGCGGGCCGCGCCGGTGCGCGCTTCGGCCAGTCCGGCCAGCGTGGCGTCGTTACCGAGCAATAGGCGGATGCCTGCGCGAGCGGGAATCTTTGCAGTCAGTACCGATAGGTCGACGTCATTCCAGCCGCGAGAGGTGAACTGGACCAGCCTTGCGCCGCTGACGGTGCCCGCAACGGAAACCGCAATTGACCTGAGCCGCTTGGACTTCCGTCGGTAGATCGCGCCGATCGCATCTGCCAGTTGAGCAATGACAGGACCCAACTGTTCGCCTGCATATGCACCCTCGGCCACCACCCGTGGCACGCCGTCGATGCCGGCCAAAGCCAGGCGCCAGTCCGCCGCCCGTAGGTCCATGGCGAGCACCAGTGGCCCGTCCACATGGGGACCCAGCACCGTCGTCGGCCTGCCACGTCCCTGCGCTGGGGCCGGTGTCTCGTCGAGCAGTCGCGCCTGCCGCATCCGCCCTACCAGTTCAGTGGCGCCACCGCTGCCGATACCGAGGCGCTGCGCGGCCGCCGCCCGAGTGATACCCGGCGCGGACCGCACCACCCCGATCAGCTGAGCGGCGCTCAACCAGCGCACCTGTGCGGGTTGCCGCGGATCCTGTGCCATCGCCCGTAGTATTCCACTTGAATATGCTCGTTACGCGAGTATATTCAGCGCACGTGACACTGGCCGCTGACCACGTTCCGGCACAAGGGCTTCGCGGGAGCCTGCCGGGACTGCTGTCGTTGGCGTTGGCGTCGTGCCTTGCGGTGAGCACCGAGATGTTGCCGGTGGGTCTGCTGCCGGGCCTCGGCGCGACGTTCGGTGTGCCGAATTCGGCCACCGGGCTGTTGGTCAGCCTGTATGCCGTGATGGTCGCGGCCCTCGCGGTGCCGCTG
>Ga0134127_10002346_pt1 | contig 13689 bp, 11 predicted proteins | sample KB31753_FD_96459 | JGI IMG/M metagenome (GOLD analysis project Ga0134127, IMG submission 96459) | Terrestrial soil microbial communities with excess Nitrogen fertilizer from Kellogg Biological Station, Michigan, USA - KB3-175-3 | ecosystem: Environmental > Terrestrial > Soil > Unclassified ...
CTCCACATTTCAGCTCGGATTGCGGCGGGTGTGCCGGTTTACGATCTGACTTGCCCGTCACATCAGATCATGCCGCAGTGGCAGAACCATGGCGTGGCGCAGTTGACGCTCGACGACTCGAATCCGTTCCAGGGTAATCGTGATTTTGTTGTTCGATATCGTATGGCCGGTGAGCAGATCGCATCTGGCCTGCTGCTGTTTCAGGGTCAGGACGAGAACTTCTTCCTTTACATGGCCCAACCACCGCAGCGTGTCGAGACGGAAGCGATTCCGCCGCGCGAGTACATCTTTGTTGTCGATGTGTCGGGCTCAATGGAAGGCTTTCCTTTGAACACGTCCAAGCGACTGCTCAGGGACCTGATCGGAAAACTGCGTCCCACGGATTTATTCAATGTGGTGTTGTTTGCCGGCGACTCCACCGTGCTGTCGCCGCAGTCGCTGGAAGCGAACCCGCAGAACATTGCGCGCGCTATTGGCTTACTCGAGCAACAGCGTGGCAGCGGCGGAACCGAACTGCTTGCCGCAATTCAAAACGCGATGAGCCTGCCGCGCCAGGACGGCATCTCGCGCAGTGTGGTCCTTGTGACTGACGGTTACGTCTCTGGCGAACAGGGCGTGTTCGATCACATCCGCACGAACCTGAACCGTTGCAACGTCTTCGCGTTCGGCATCGGCGGCTCGGTAAATCGTTACTTGATTGAAGGCATTGCAAAGGCCGGCATGGGCGAGCCGTTCATCGTCACTGAAGAATCAGAAGCTCAGGGCGTGGCCGACAAGTTTCGCGAGTACATTCAGACACCTGTGTTGACTGACATTCAGGTCCGATCGATCGGCTTCGACACTTACGACGTGAATCCGATGCGATTTCCGGATCTGCTCGCGCAACGGCCGATCATTCTCTTTGGTAAGTGGCGTGGGCCAGTTGCTGGAACGATCGAGCTGACCGGCAAGACAGGTCAGGGCGAGTACGTTAGCCGTCTCGACGTTGCTGGTGCGCAACCGGATGAAGGTAACAGTGCGTTGCGATACCTGTGGGCGCGGTCGCGAATTGCCGAGTTGTCTGACTACGGTTCGTCCGATATCTCCGAAGAGAGCGTGAAAGCGATTACGGCGCTTGGTTTGAAGTACAACTTGCTTACGCGATACACGTCGTTCATTGCGGTTCGTGAAGTTGTGACCAATCCGACCGGGAACGCGCAGGACGTGAAGCAGCCGCAGCCGATGCCGATGAGAGTCAGTGACCTGGCTGTTGGTGCTGAAGTGGGAAGTGAACCTGAGCTGATCTGGTTGGTTACGGGCTCGCTCCTGCTGGCGACAATCATGATCCTGCGGAGACGAAGGTGGTTTGTATGAATCGCGCCAGGATGATCTGGGGCGCACAGCTCGCGATAGTTGCGCTGTGCGCTCTGGCACTCAAACAGTATTACTCCACCGCAACTGCGAATGAGTTGCGGTGGATACTGGCTCCGACGACGGCGCTCGTTGAGTTGTTGAGCGGGCGGTCGTTTGAGTTTGAGTCGTACACGGGTTACATGAGCAGCGATCACACGTTTGTGATCGCTGTGCCATGCGCGGGAGTGAACTTCCTGATCATGGCGTTTGTAATGCTGGCGCTGAGACGTTTGTGGCGTGAGCGGTTCGAGAGTGTTAGCTGGCGCTTTTTTCCGCTCAGCCTCGCTATGGCCTATGTGGCGACGGTGATTGCAAACGCGGTGCGGATTTGTGTGGCGTTGGAGATTCAAAGACGGTCGGTGGAGGTTAGCTGGTTGACGGGGAACCAGCTGCACCGGCTCGAGGGAATTGTGGTTTACTTTGGGTTTTTGATGTTGTTGTTCGTGTTGATTGAGCGGAGAGAATCCAGAAAAATCTGGGTGTTTCCCGTCGTTATTTATTATGCGATGACGTTAGGCGTTCCGTTGGTTAATGGATCATTTCATCGAGTGGGATTTTGGGAGCATTTTGGGTTTGTGATGGTGATCCCCGTGATTGTGATGTTGCCGGTCTTAATCGTGAGGTATGTCGGACTATTTGAACCCGGGAAATCTTGTAAATCCTGTCAAACATGAGACGAGGTTCGGGCGCTACAAAGTTACTAGCGCTAACCTTCGAAAGCATTCCACCATTAAGACCAAGTGGATCAATTCTGCCAGCCACTGTGATCTGGGACCTTCTTCTCGAACCCTACTCAGCGCTACCGCGCAAAATTTTATTTGAACATAATTCGACCCATCCTTTTTGCTGAGGGAATCTACTACTGATTTTCGCGTTAGAGTAAAGCAGGAACAAATTGCCCAGAGGGTTCTGGACCAGCTTTGTGAATCTCCCCATCACTCGAACAGTCACCTGCTACTGTACAAGGAACCAAAGCCGATTCAGGACCTTTTTATCGGTTCAGTACCTGGCCTTAAACTCAGCGGCTTTCCTTAAGTCCAGAACTGAACAACTCACCAAATCATCACGTTCCAGCCAAACCGGCGAGGAGGATCTATGTATACGTCAGCAGACCACTCTTCAGAAAACTACAAACCAACGGGCCACACTCAAACAGCAACTACTCAAGTTGAATACGCCCCGGAAGATTTCAGTCAGTTAGCGATCAACCGTGGCCAACGAAAGATCAATTACGCGCACACGGTGGTAGAGGAGAAGATCGCGAAAGCTATCCAGGCGCTCAGAAATGCGATCGCGTCATCACCAGCAGGCCAGGGAATTGACTTCGACGCGGTAGATGAGGCGATCAACGAAGTTCACGAAGTGAGCGGAAGGGTCGCGGATATCAAACCTCCGGGTTGCGACACGACGTGGAATTAGACTTTGCACCTTTAACGATGGGATCTACGCAAACGACCTGCTGCGGCTACGCGACAACAGAAAACAAGCTTTACCGTTCGCTGATTATCGTTACGTCACTGGTTCTCGTCCTCCGACTCCGTTATTCATTAGAGTCGGGTGACCAGGCGGATGCGTAGATCTGATCGCTGGTAAAATCGGTCGCGAGCAACGAATCGTCTCCTCAGATCTCGGTGATCATGTGATTCTTACTTCATCGCATGGTTGCTGACTATAACGCGAGATCGGTCAGCTAAGTCCCTCAAGAAGGTTTTTTGGTCCTGGTCAGTTCTTTCTTGATGTAGGCCTTCGCTATTTTCCATTCGCGCTCGACGGTCGCGTGCGAAGTCCCCATTACTTCCGCGGTCTCTTTGATTGTCAGTCCACCAAAGAATCGCAATTCAACAATACGCGCCTGGGCCGGATCGATCTGTGCGAGGTCGTTTAAAACGTCGTGAAGCGCCAGCAGGTCAGCATCAGGCTGGGCGCCAAAGGCCGCGATGTTTTTGAGGGATACGCAGTAGCGATCGCCACCGCGCTTCGAGGCGTAATGTGCGCGGGCATAATCGACGAGAATTCGTCGCATGAGTTGCGCCGCGACACCGAAGAACTGCGCCCGGTTCTGCCAGCTCATGCTGTGCTGTTCAGAGAACTTCAGAAAAAGCTCATTCACGAGGGCCGTAGGTTGTAACGTGTGCTCGCGGCGTTCACGGCGAAGGTAGGCCACGGCGAGCCTGTGAAGTTCGTTATAAACAAGCGGCATCAACTCGTCACGCGCTTTTTCCTCACCATGGCTCCATCTTTCCAGTAATTGAGTGATGCCTTCGGACGAACGAGTCGCCATTCGCTTATCTCTTTCTGTTCGGCGAAACCATATCGAGAGTGTGAGTGGGCAGTCTGCAAGGCGCCCGTTGGCTGCTGATTCTAACATTGGAAAATATTTGAGGGAATGTCGCAGCGAATTCCGCGTTTTATTGAAACAGGAGACAGAAGGCGGGGTTCGAATTTTGAACTCAGCCTTCTTAGTAATTCTCACCCCGCCCCCGCAGAAACAAAGCGGCGGAGAACGCCTGGATACTCCCTCTCCGCCGTTCTGTTTAATTACGTCTGCTTGCTTCGCAGGCTTCCGGATCCATGCTTACTCCTGCTTCGCGGGCTCGGAAGCTTGTATGATAGCGGGCGCCGTGAAGCGAGTGATCGCCATTTCCGTACTCGTTCTTGTTTCCTGCGCGCAATACCGCGCCGAACAACTTCCTATTCGAACCTACACCACCGCTGACGGCCTGCCGCGTGACCGCGTGTACAAAATCGTTCCCGATCCCCGAGGCTTTCTCTGGTTTTGCACTTACGACGGTCTGTCGCGTTTTGATGGTTATGAATTCGTAAACTACAGCGTTGCCCAGGGCCTCCCGCATCGCGTGGTCTACGATCTGCTCATCACGCGCAACGGTGATTACTGGGTCGCGACCTCTGCCGGCGTTGCTCGCTTCAATCCTCTTGCGTCCGGCTCAGAGTCGAAGTTCAAAACTTACCTTCCGCCGGGACGCCCGGACGCTGAGTCGATCACTGATCTTTACGAAGACAAGTCAGCAACAATCTGGGTTGGCACCGGCAATGGCTTGCACACGCTGCGTCCAAATGGCGGTGACTGGCAACTCGAGTACGTCAGTCTTGGTGAAGACGCAAGCGAGCCGTTAGACGTGACGACCATTGTCGAAGACGCGCCTGGAGTTTTATGGATTGGCGCCGAGCAGGGTCTCTTCCGTCGTTTCAGCGACGGCAAAGTCGAACGATTTTCCACGAAGGACGGATTGCCTCACCAGCACGTGCGCGACATCCTGCGCGATCCGGACGGCACCGTTTGGGTTGCGACCGGGCTCGGGCTCTGCCGTCTCGTCTCGAACGTACGCGCCGGCCAACCAATCGTAGAGCAGGTTTACACGAAGAAAGACGGCCTGTTACACGACGGCATCTTCTCGCTATTTCGAACGTCGAGCGGTTGGCTTTGGATGTCGACGATGTTGGGCCTTTCAGAGTTCTCTCCCGATCTGCTACCTGGCGGCGGCCACTTCATCAACTACACTCGCGAACACGGGCTCAGCGACGCTGGAATCAGAACGATCGCCGAAGACCACGATGGAAATCTGTGGCTCGGAAGCGAGAGTGGCGGCGCGATGAAAATCACGCGCCGAGGCTTTACTTCCTATTCTGAAGCCGACGGTCTCGAACACGGGCGCATCGCTGCTTTAGGTGAAGATAGTAAAGGCGAACTCTTTGTCGTCACGGGCTCGCTCAAGGCTCCCGAGTTTCATATTCATGGCTTCGATGGACGGCGCTTCGAAAATTTCCGCGTTAACCTGCCGGCCGGTGTTGTTCCCACATGGGGTTGGAACCAACTGTTTGTTCAGGATCGATTGGACCAGTGGTGGGTGCCGACAACGACCGGGCTCTTTCAGTTCCCGGCGTCGCCCTCGTTGGACCAGTTTTCGAGAGCGCGACCAGCAAAAGTCTATACGCCGCACAATGGTCTCAGTGGCTACGAGCCGTTTCGATTGTACGAAGACTCGCGTGGCGATATCTGGATTAGCATTATTAGCGGCCCTTCGAACGCCTACCTGAACAGGTTTGAACCAGCAACGGGCAAATTTTATGCGTACGGACAGGATGTTGCGTTACGCGCTGACAGTGCTCCGACTGCGTTTCAGGAAGATCGAAACGGCAATATTTGGATTGGATTCTACTGGGGTAGTTTATCGCGTTACCGCAACGGCAAATTCGAGCCTTTCACAAAAGCGGATGGCGTGCCTGGGGGATTGATTCGTGCGCTGTACCTGGACCACGCGGGCCGATTATGGATCGCGAGTGCGGAAGGTGGCCTTGGGCGTGTAGACGATCCATCTCAGGACCGTCCGACGTTTGTGCGTTACACGGTTAAGGAAGGACTTTCGAGCGATCAGATCACTTGTATCACCGAAGATCAATGGGGCCGGATCTACATTGGGACCGGTATCGGCATCGATCGACTCGAACCCGAGACTGGCCGTGTCAAGCGTTTCACGATGGCCGACGGTCTGCCTAATGGTTTCGTCAACGTTGCTTATCGCGATCGTAACAACGCTCTCTGGTTCGGCACGTTACAAGGCTTGTCAAAGTTTGTGCCCACCCTCGATGGACCGTCAGAAGCGCCGCCGATTCTGATTCAGCAACTTCGAGTCGCAGGCACCGACCTGCCAATCTCCGAGCTGGGCGTGACACAACTCGGCAACCTCGAGTTCGAAGCAAATAAGAATCAGCTTGAAATCAAATTCGTCAGCCTGGGATTCCGATCGGGCGATGTTCATCGCTACCAGTTCATGCTGGAGGGTGCTGACCGTGATTGGAGTGCCCCAACGAATCAACGTTATGTGAACTATGCGAACTTGAAGCCCGGCAGTTATCGCTTCCGAGTGCGGGCGGTGAACGCCGATGGCGTAGTGAGCAGCGAACCCGCATCTGTCAGCTTCACGATCATTCCCCCCGTGTGGCAGCGTTGGTGGTTTATCACTCTGGTTGCCCTCGCTCTCGTCGCCGTAACTCACCTCATCTATCGCTATCACACGCGACGTTTGATCGAGCTCGAACGTGTGCGCACTCGCATCGCGACTGATCTGCACGACGACATCGGGGCCAGTCTATCGAAGATTGCCATACTCAGCGATGTCGCTGGCCAGGAACTCTCGACCGTGCGCGATTCTCCGGTCGCGGCGCCGTTGACACAGATTGCCGACACTTCGCGCGACTGCGTCGACGCAATGAGCGACATCGTTTGGGCAGTCAATCCCCAGCGCGACCATTTGAGCGATCTAACTCATCGCATGCGTCGCTTTGCGGAAGATCTACTCGACGCGAAAGACATCGATTTCACGATTCGTTCATCACTGGAGGACAAGGACGTTCCTCTCGGCGCGGATCTTCGGCGTGAGGTTTACCTGATCTTCAAAGAGTGTATAAACAATGTCGTGAAGCATTCCGACTGCACTGAAGCTGCCGTGGTGTTCAGTATCAATGGTCCCTGGCTCGTCGTTTCAGTCACGGACAATGGAAAGGGATTTGAACCGGCGTCAAATGGAAACTCGCAGGGAATGGGAGGTCATGGTCTGACTAGTATGCAGCGGCGTGCTCGAGCGCTGGGTGGCAGCCTGGAGATCGACTCGCGCGTCAGCCGCGGCACGAGCGTGACGTTGAAAGTTCCGATCCGCCTGAAATCGGGTTGGCGACGGTTGTTTACCTACCCGAATGGGCGGTGACCGGTGATTATCGGTTCAGCTATGATCCACGATTCTGATGACTGAAACTGGCGCTATCAAAATAGCGATCGTCGAAGATATACGCGAGATTCGCGAGGGGCTCGCGCGCCTTATCAACTCGACACCGGGCTATCGCTGCACGGGCGTCTACGCGTCGATGGAAGAAGCACTCGAGAAGATTCCAAACAATCTTCCAAGGCTCGTGCTTTCGGACATTGGACTGCCCGGCATCGACGGCATCAGCGGCATCACGATCCTGAAGGAACGGTATCCCGAGCTTTTGATCTTGATGCTGACTGTTTACGACGACAATGAGCGCATCTTCGACGCGTTGTGCGCAGGGGCATGTGGGTACTTGTTGAAAAAGACGCCCTGGGAAAAGGTGGTCGAGGCCTTGAAGGAAGCTGTCGAAGGTGGCTCGCCGATGTCGCCGGAAGTCGCGCGTCGCGTGATCAACTTGTTTCGTGAGATCAAGCCACCGAAAGAAGCTGCGTATGAGCTAACGCCGCACGAAGTGCGGTTGCTACGCATGCTTGTTGAAGGTCACAGTTACAAGACCGCTGCGGCTGAGCTGCACGTCTCAGTCAATACGATCAAATTCCACCTGCGCCACATCTACGACAAGCTGCAAGTGCACACGAAGTCTGAAGCAGTCGCCAAAGCCCTCCGTCACGGCCTTACCCGTTAACCCCTATCTCTTAATCTCTGGCTTGCGATCCGCCTAATCTAACGCGTAATTCACACGCATTTTGGACCACTTCTCAGCTACCTAAACAGGCGGTGAAGTTCCCACCTGCCTGCCTCTATAAATAAACCATGAGTTCAATGTTGAGAAAGGATCGCGAAATGAAAATCACAAAAGCAACTATCATGATGATGGGTCTGCTGCTGACCTGTCTTACTTTCGTTTCTACAGCACGCGCCGATGGCGCACGTTCTTATATTTCACCGAGCGGCAGCGACAACCGCCCGTGTTCCCGTAATCAGCCATGTCGCACTTTTGACGGCGCCCTTGCAAAGACCGACGCCGGCGGCGAGATCGTTGCAATGGAAACCGGCACCTATGATCCGACGACGATCTCGAAATCCATCACGCTTGCCGCAGCTCCCGGCGCGGATGTTGCGATTCGTGCGACCAGCGGTAACGCGGTGACTGTCACCCCAGGTACGGGAGACGCTGTCGTGCTGCGTGGCCTACGACTGGGCGGCCCTGGTAAAAACGTAGCCGGAACAAATGGTGTGTTCGTCGACATCACGTCACCGAACTGCTGTATCACTGTTCACGTTGAAAACACCATCATCACAGACTTCGAAGAAGGCGTGCAGATGAACCTCGGTGTTGGCGCCCGTTTAGTCGTTACTGATTCAGTGCTGCGGGCGAACAAAACCGGGATCAACTTTTCTGTTGGTGGCGCAGAGGCGAACGGCGCCTCCATTGAGCGCACGCGCTTGGAACATAACGATACCGGCCTGCTTGCGCCAGGCGGTAATTCCATCACTGTGAGCAATAGTGTCGCTACCGCTAATGGCACTGGGGTTCAAACTGACGGCGGCAAGGTAGATCTCTTCAATTCAGTAGTGACGAGGAATTCAACCGGTATTAAGACCAACAGCGGCAGCGTTCGCATGGCTTCATCCTCGGTTATCGGTAACGGCACCGGAATATCTACTGGTGGTGGCTTCGTTCACTCTATGGGCAATAACATGATCGTGAACAACGAAATCGATATCGCTGGAACAAACAACTTCATTACGTTTCTGGCGAGATAGCGCGGTGATGCCATGTATCACGAAGTTCAGTCGGCGGAAATCACCTCCGACATTCGAGTCTCGGACGTGCTGTCGATTCACACACGCAACAGCGTCTATGAGTTTTTTGTTATCGATCCGGTGCGGGCTTATGGTTTAGTGAAGGGCGGCGTCGTTGGACAGTGCGCGACAGAAGCGTTCTTTTGCAAGCCGCCGGCGACGCTGGACCCCGGATCGAAGTTGCGGTTGTTAGTCGAGACGTCGAAAGGGTTGCGATTCATAACCACTTCGACGATCACGGTAATCAAGCATTTGAGGAGCGAGTGATGAATATGGCTTTTACTAAACGAGCAAGATCGACTGTTGCTTTCATCGTGATTAGCTTTCTGCTTTTTGTTGTGGTGGTGCAGGCGCAGCAACACAACGAGCGGCAGGAGCTCCGCGTGAAACTCTTCAACCAGGTGCTCAATGACTTCAAAGATCTACGCGAGTGCCTCGAACAGGAAGAAGGCGGGCTGAGCAAGGCGCAGGAGAATATGAATGTGGAAGAGCTCGACTTAAATAGCGATGGAGTGAAGGAGTATGAAGTCGAGATGAGTGGGCCGTGCGCGTGCGGTATGGTCAACTGTTCGATCTACGTCTATCGCAAGACAGGGCAGGGATTTGAAACGATCCTGGATGACGCTGCCGGACTTGGCGTTGAGTTGTTGAAGACATCGACCAACGGGTACAGGGACCTGCTCGTCGCTGCACGCGATACGGCGGCGACGCAATCCCAAACCACTTACAAGTTTGATGGCAAGCAATATCGTGAAGCGCGGAACATGTTGGTCCATCTCGAGACAGGAGAAACCAAGCCGGCGTCTCGACGCTTGCAATTCAAACGAGGCACATCAGAAACGACCGTACAAGGTAAGGTGTCAATAGCCCTGCCTGACACTTACCTAGTAGGCGCGCGAGCCGGGCAGGTGATGACAGTGAAACTGACGGCGCCACGCAAAGCGGTACGGTTTTTGGTGATGAGTCCGAGTACGAGGAGTCTTGTTGCTGACAACGCGCGAAATTGGACAGGCGTGCTTGATGAGTCAGGTGATTACATCATCCTTATCGATGCGGATGCCCGCAACAGTACCTATTCGATGACGGTCAGCATTAAGTAAATAGTGGTAGTTTTTAGCCACAAAGAAGCACAAAACGCTCAAATTGGTTCTGCCGATTTTGAGCTTTTTGTGCTTCTTTGTGGCTAAACGACTTTAACGCAAACCCTTTCGCAGCAAATACTGCGCGTCAACGACTAGCCAGGTGAGCCACAGAAGTCTGTCGCCGCGTCCACGTCGGGAAAGGAACCACGACCGAAGAAAACGTGTCGCGCGAGCCGGTTAAGCAGAGGAAGCCGAAGGACGGCGCAGCCTAACTCAAGAAGTTGCCGCTGACCGAGAGTGGATGCAATGCGACGCGCCCACAAACGCGATGTAAATCTCGCCCGGAACAACTCTCCCGAATACACGCTCAAGGCCTCGGGGTCACCACTCGACAAATACTCGCCCACGACCTGCGCTGCGAGCGCAGAGAGCCGCATACATGGATCCAATCCGCCGGCGGTCAGCGGCGAAACTGCCCCAGCGGCGTCGCCCACAAGCAGGCCGTTTGTATTCGCGATGTTTCGCAGTACGCCACCGACGGGAATGTATCCGCCGCGACGCTCGATCTGTTTTGCGTGTTGAAGGTCAACGATGTGCGCCACCCGCGAGCGGAACGTTTCGAGGGCTGCTGAGGGATCGAAGCGCGATGGATAGCCGCCCACGCCGAGGTGCGTTTCTTCGCCGTCGTGTGCGATCCATGCGATGTAACCAGGGGCCAGTTCGGGATCGAGAAAACAAAGCAGGCGCGGTGGGCCATCGATGACAGCGCCTTCGAAGACACTTTCGACGCCGACGATCCATTCCCGGTTCAGGTCGAGCTTCAAGTCGCGAGCGACGCGGGAGCGCGCGCCGTCAGCGCCGATCAGGTAACGAGTGGTGACCGCTCCTGTGGAAAGGCGCACCGTCAGTTTGGAATCGGTTGAAGAGTGTCCGAGGTAACTGGTTTCCGGAAGCCACTGTACGCCGGCGAGAAGACACTGCTTTAAGTAACGCTGGTAGAGTTGGCCCATGCGTCCAATACAAAACTCATCGTTGTCGCTTACGAATTCCATTGAGCGCAGAGCGGGTGAATAGAGGGTGACGTGTTTGATGGGTAGTCCCAAACAGTCGTCAGGAATGTCAAAATCGAGGAGCGTGCGACGCACAAAGATTCCGGTGGTGTGAATTTTTTGATCGAGTGCGTTCTTGCGGTCAACGAGCAGTACGCGCAAGCCTTTTCGAGCGAGAAACCGAGCGCACTGTAGACCGGCTAGCCCGGCGCCGATGATGGTCACGTCATAATTGCCCATAGAACCTCAAAGCCCTTTGCTTCACAAAGTCCACGCGTGAAGGTTACCCCTGCGGGCAGGCTCGCGTCAAGTACTTTACGTAGCAAAGGCGAGGTAGTTATAGACAGGATTAACAGGATATTTTCAAGATTCAGATGTTCATCTTGAAGAATCCTGTAAATCCTGTCTCCGCGAGCGGCTGGTCTTATTCGTTCTCCGTAAGCGTGTGCGGTAGCGACGAACTTTTGCCAGATTGCCGCAGTCCTGCATGTCGCACCACTGACGGCTCCTGTTTCTACTCGTATCTTCAAACACCCAACCGCATTCTTCGCCGCAACACTCCCGCAGTCGCGACAAGTCGCCAGTAGTGAACAGCTCAGCTGCCGAATGCGCTATCGACCAGAGCATCCGATCCAAGGCAGCTTCGCTGCCGACCCATTCCCACGTAAACCCGTGCGCCCCATGAGTCAGCCGTTCATGAGTCCGTGCTCCGAGCAGTTCGTCATTCACAGTCTCCAGATCGACGACCTGAGGCCGGCGGCGCATTATTATTGACTTGCAGATACGATAGAGTGCTTCCCGCAATGCAATAGCACGGTCAAACACATCCTTTGCTTCGCGCACGTTCCGCTTGCTTGCCTGAATCAGGCGTTCAGCTTCTGACGCTGTGAAGATGTCCGAATGCCGGCTCCACGCCACGAGATCTGAATACTGCGAGAGTTTGTCGCCCAACACGGTGTCACCGGAGCGTGATTCTCTTCGCGGGGAATCGCTCTTTCGTCCGTCGACTGCGTTGATAAAGTCCAGGCACAACCGACCTCCAACCACCCTCATCTCCGCCGCCGCGGATGATTGGATTGTTTTCATAGCTGCAAATGGTATTTTTTGCCGTAACCAGTAAAACCATCATTGACAGGTTACGGATGCTTATCTATCATGTAACCCGCATCAAGGATGTTAGGTGGTTACTGAGTCGTTTGTCAAATTTGTGTGCCTAGCAGTGCTGAGAAGGAGAATTATGATTGCGAGAATCTGGCATGGAGTCACGCCAAGCTCAAAAGCGGACCAATACCTCGATTACTTAAACAGAACGGGCATTCCCGATTACCGAGCGACTGAAGGAAATCAAGGCGTATATATTTTGCGGAGAGTTGAAGCGAACCAAGCGCACTTTCTGCTACTCACGCTCTGGGAATCACTGGATGCCATTAGACGATTTGCCGGTCCTGACTTTGAAAAGGCCAGGTACTATCCCGAAGACGATGAATACTTGCTGGAACGAGAGCTCACAGTCGAGCACTACGAGGTCGAAGGCAAACCAGAGAGACTGAATTCCTATTGACGCCCTGCCCTGGGAGTAAGCTGTTAACAGGATTTACAAGATTTTCAGAATAGATCTTAAAGGCGGCAAATGCTTTCGAACCAACAGTCAAATTCGAGTTACACGACAGGCCAGACCCGCCTTCTAACGCTTCTTGCCTTTGCCTGCATTTATTTTGTTTGGGGTTCAACTTATTTGGCGATCCGGTATGCCGTGGAAACTATTCCGCCGCTCTTTGTTGCAAGCTTCCGGCATCTGATCGCTGGTGGATTGCTGTTTGGATGGTGCTGGTGGCGAGGATTGCGTCCTACGCGACAGCAATGGTTCGCGAGCATCGTGCTCGGGATATTATTTTTTCTGATCGGTCATGGCACACTACACTGGGCCCAACAAACCCTTCCTTCAGGTATGGCTGCGTTCTTAATAGCAACCGAACCAATCTTCGTCGCAATGATCCTTACGGCGACTCGACGCACGCGGATCACTCCGATGCTGCTTGTGGGTTTGTTGCTGGGATTGTTTGGCGTTGCCCTCATTATCGGCGGCGACCTACAAACCGATCGCTCGCACATGCTAAGTATATTCGCAGTTCTGATCGGAACAGCTTCTTGGTCCATCGGGATGGTTTATTCGCGCAGTGCAGCGCTACATCCTGACGACAGAATGGCAGCTGCAATGTCGCTGCTCGCGGGCGCAGTGTTGCTATTCCTGGGCGGGTTTGTCACGGGAGAAGCAGCAGAACTGGACTTAAACTTAGTTTCGATGAAATCTCTCCTCGCCCTGGGATATCTGGCCATAGCAGGTTCGCTCGTTGCTTACTCGGCGTATTTCTGGTTATTGAGCCGTTTTCCTCCGACACTCGTTGCAACCCATACCTACGTTAACCCGCTTGTAGCGTTGGTTCTTGGTTGGTCTATAGCCGGAGAAGTTCTTACAGGTCGATTCGTATTTGGAGGAATAGTTGTTATCGCGGCGATTGCTTTGGTGGGCCGAGCGACGTCTCGTGAGGGCAAAGTAACAAAAATTCGCGAGAAGCTTCATCGTGCTTCCGTCACGGAAAATAAAGCTGCGGCACTTTGACCTTCCCGGATAAA
>Ga0134127_10002348_pt1 | contig 13681 bp, 13 predicted proteins | sample KB31753_FD_96459 | JGI IMG/M metagenome (GOLD analysis project Ga0134127, IMG submission 96459) | Terrestrial soil microbial communities with excess Nitrogen fertilizer from Kellogg Biological Station, Michigan, USA - KB3-175-3 | ecosystem: Environmental > Terrestrial > Soil > Unclassified ...
CGACTGGCTTGCACCCGTCGGATGTGGAGCGGCTCATGGCGCAGCTCGACGCCCTGGTCGATGCCGAAAACACAGTTGTCGTGGTCGAGCACAACATGCGCGTGGTGCTTCGCAGCGATCGCGTGATGGACATCGGACCTGGCGCGGGAGAAGCAGGCGGCCAGGTCGTCGCGTTCGGGACGCCGGAAGAAGTAGCGCGGTCGCGCGACAGCAAGACCGCGCCGTACATGCGCCGCGCGAGACAGGAGCAGCGCGGCGCCGCTTGAGGACGCGGCTCGATCAGACCTCTTTCGCGCCGCCGCCCTTGCCCAGGTACAGCAACTGATTCCCGAGGGCTACGTGCACCGCGATCAGCGCGATCACCACGAGCCCGACCGAAATCCACGTGACCACCGACAATTCCGTGCGGATCCCGCCCGTGGTCGTGTGGCGGCTCACCCAGGACACGAGCGCATAGATCGCGATCATCGCGACGATGACGGCGTAGGCGCCGAGGCCGGCGAGTCGGGCGATTTTGGGCGTCATCGGGTCAGGCTCCGCGAGGGGTGATTTCGCAAGATCTCACCCCCCGCGTCGCATCGCAACCGGTCACGGCCGCTTGACGCGAATCCTGTACGAGCCGTCGGCTTCCGCGCGAATCACCGAAATCGTGAGGCCCGACGGATCGACGTAGTTGCTGTTGGTCCTGCCCGTCGCGTCGAAGGGCGCGTCCCAGTAGGTGCCGCAGTTGTTGATCTTCGTCTGGTCGGTGCTCTGCCGCGACGGCTTCACGACGATCACTCCCTTGCCTGTCGCGATCTGCGCGTCGACCTCGTAGACGAGGACACCCGACGAACACAGGCGCGAGTCAGCACCCGTCAGCGTTCTCAGCTCGACGACGATCGCGCGCGAAGCGTCGAGCTTCACGGCCACCGCCTTGAGCCCTCCCGTCTTCTCGATCGGAGTGACGACTTCTTCGACGCCGCCGCTCTGGTCGAGGCAGTCGACCTGCGCCGGATCCAGGAATCCGAGCTTGAGCTTCTCCCACGCGAGATAGTGCGCGCTCCGGGCGTTCCAGCCCATGATGGACCAGGGACCGACGTACTTCTGGATGGTCGACTGATAGGTGGCCTGCGTGGAGACGTCCTGGCCGTAGAGCGAATACAGGTCGACCAGTCCCATCATGTGCCCCGATTCGTGCGCGAGCACCGTCGCACCGTAGCTCGCGTCGGCGTACGCGTTCGCGGACCACGAGTCGCGGCCGAACGTGATGCCGTTATGAATTTCGTGACCGTCAAAGGTCAGGCCGCTCCCGATGAACGCGTTGAACGTGGGCGACACGGGGATGCTCGGCGTCGACGCCGCCACGATGTACACCACGTCGTACTGTGAGAAATCCACGTCCGCGTCGGCGAGAGACATCGCCTCCTGCATATAGGCCTTCTGGAGATCGAACGTGAGCGACTGGAAGCCGTACGCCGACGCCGGCTTCGACATGCGATACCACTTGTTGACGGGGGTCACGGTGTAGCTCGCGCGCCCGTAGCTGAATTCGTTGATGAGCGCGACACCCGGCGTGATCACGCTGTCCACGAAGCTCGTGGTCGTCTGCGTGGCCGGCGCGTCGGAAAAGTCCACGAAGATCGCGATCACCTTGTGCGGCTTCGTCGCCACGAGACTCAGGGTCGTGTCCGTCGGTCCCATGCCAAAGGACTTCGCTTCGGTGCTGGGAACGAGGGAACAGGCGGGCGAGGCGTGCCCGGTCGAGTGAAACACCGCGGGCGTCGCGCCCGACACGGACGCTGTGGCCGAACCGGCGCCGGCCGGAGCCGTCCACTGCACACGCGCCACGCCGGCGGCGTCCGCGACGGCCGTGGGAGACGAGAGCGTGCCGCTCGTCGCGCTCCATGTCACTGTCGTGCCCGCGGCCGGTGCGCCGGTGGGCGTCGTCACTTTCACCGTGAGCGAATCCGCGAGCGGCCTCGCGGTGAGTCCCGCCTGTGCGTCACCGGACACAGTGGCGAGATTCGCCGTCGCGGTCACGCTGATCGCCATGGAGCCCGACTTGGTCTCCGCCGTGGCCTGGATCGTCGCTGACCCGCTCGCGAGCGCCGAGACGAGACCTGAAGCAGTCACTGTCGCGACCGCCGTGTCCGAGCTCGTCCAGGTGATCGTTCGATCCGTGAGTGTCGCGCCATTCGCGTCGACCGCGGCGGCGGTGAGTTGGAGCGTCGAACCGACGACCATCGCGCTGCTGGATCCGGTCACCGTCACGGCGGCGACCGGCGTCTTCGCGGGACCCGTGGGCGTCGCGTCGCTGCCGCCACAGTCGACGAGCACTGCAAGAGCGAGTGCGCACGCCAAGGGCGAGCGCAGGGATGTGATGGACAAAGGGATTCCTCGGCGTCGAGAAATGGACTCGCGTCGGCAGGAGGTGGGATCTGCGGGTGTCGACGCGTTAAAGTATTGGGAACGAACAATTATCGCCGGCGTACACGCGGCGCGCAACCCGACTTGCGCTAGTGTCTCGTGTACTCCGTGGCGCCGTCGATGGTGACGCGGTGCGAGATCAGCGGCAGCGGCGGCTCGGCCTCGTCGGCGATCAGGATCGCGTTGTTGAGGACGCGTTTGCCCGTATCCAGGCCCGTGCGATCGCGGGCGAAGATGGTTCCGAGCGGCTCGCCGGCTTCGACCCAATCGCCGGGACTCGCCGTGATGACGAACCCCACAGACGGATCGACAAGATCCTCCACGGCCGTGCGGCCGCCGCCGAGCTCCACGATGCCGCGTCCAATCGTACGCGGTTCGACACGCGCGACGAACCCGCGTCGCGGCGCGTGATACAGGTCGCAGTGATTCGCCTGCGGAAGCAGGGCGGGATCGTCGACCACGGCGGGATTCCCGCCCTGCGCCTTGATGACCTCCTTGAACTTCTTCGCCGCGCGCCCATCGGCGATCGCGGCTTCGAGCAGCACGCGGGCTTCCGTCGCGGTGCGCGCGATGCCTCCGAGGATCAGCATCTCGGCGCAGAGCGCGTACGTCACCTCCATCACGTCGTCGGGGCCAGTGCCGTTGAGGGCCGCGATGCACTCTTCCACCTCGAGCGCGTTGCCGCAGGCGCGACCGAGCGGACGGTCCATCGCCGTCACGAGCGCCACGGCGGGACAGTGATGCGACGCGGCGATCTCGATCATGATGCGCGCGAGCTCCAGGTCCCGGTCCAGCTCCGGAAGGAACGAGCCGCTGCCGCACTTGATGTCGAGCACGAGACCGGTGAGGCTCTCCGCAAGCTTCTTGCTCATGATGCTCGATGCGATGAGCGGAATCGACTCGACGGTCGCCGTGGCGTCGCGCAGCGCGTACATCTTGCGATCCGCCGGCGCGATCTCGGGTGTCTGGCCGATCATCACGCACCCGAGCCGCTCGACCTGCTCGCGCGCGCGCGCGAGCGACAGGTTCGTGCGAAAGCCGGGGATCGACTCGAGCTTGTCGAGCGTGCCGCCGGTGTGGCCCAGGGAACGACCGGACATCATCGGCACCGCGACGCCAAGCGACGCAACGAGCGGCGCGAGAATCAGCGAGACCTTGTCGCCGACGCCGCCCATGGAGTGCTTGTCGATCCGCGGGAGCGCGAGGTGCCCGAGGTCCAGCGTGTCGCCACTCTGCAGCATTGCCTCGGTGAGCGCCGACGTCTCGCTGCGGTCCATGCCCCGGAGAAAGCAGGCCATGAGCAGCGCCGCCATCTGGTAATCGGGGATGTGCGAGGCAGCGTAGGCAGCGGCGAGGGCGCGCCACTCGCCGGGTTCGATGCGGCCGCCGTCGCGTTTGCGTTCAATCAGGCGTTGCGCGAGCATGTCCCATTCTGTTTCGAGGGCTGAAAATCAAGAGGGTCAGAGTCGCTTGAAATTCCCCTCCTGCTGCGGGCGATCAAGGGACTCTGACCCTCTTGATTTTGCGAAGGGGCGAATACTAGCGCGCTAATCCAGATCGTGCTCGGCGCGGCGGCGACGCTGGGCACGGCGGTGCCTCCGCTTCATCCGCTCGAACTCGAAACGGAGGTCCGACCAGGCGTCCGAGCTTCGTTCGCGCACGCGCTTGCTGCGGCGGGCGACAGCCCGGCGCGTGTCCCGTCCAGCGGCTGGCGCGAAAAGGAGCGCCACGCCGCCACCGACGAGGAGGCCAAGGGCCAGCCCACCGGCAAACACGGTCAATTTGTCCGGTTCGGTAGCCTCCACGGCAGGTATTCGGCGAGTTGACCCCCTCTGGGCGGCCGGAAGCGGGGCTACGGAACCTCTGCCGCCGGACGACGCCTTGATTCCCGATGCCTTCGAGCCGCGCGCGGCCGGGCCAGCGTAGGACATGAACCAATCTCCCTTGACGGTGGTAAGAAATTTGCGACCAAACGGCTGAACCTGACTACAGGCTTCCCGACTACCGGCTGGTCCTGGTACACGGGAGCCTTAGGTGTTGCCGGCAGTCCACCATCACCTCCAAGGCCTCGGCGCCGACTCGGTCGCGCCGCTGGTGCGAGGGACAGCATGACCGCGAACGGTAAGACGGTTCTTCTGGTCGAAGACAACGAAGACAACCGCATCGTCTATTCCACCATCCTGCGCCATTTCGGGTACGCCGTCACCGAGGCGCTGAATGGAGAACAAGGCATCGCGAAAGCACGCTCCGAGCGGCCGGACCTGATCCTGATGGACATCTCGATCCCAGTGATCGACGGGTGGGAGGCTACTCAGGTGCTCAAGCACGATCCGGACACGCGCGAGATCCCGATCATCGCACTCACCGCCCACGCCCTCGCGTCGGACCGCGAGAAGGCGATGGAAGTCGGCTGCGACGGGTATCTCGCCAAGCCGTGCGAGCCGCGCGCGGTGGTGGCCGAAGTGCAACGCTTCCTGGGGAAAAATGACGGACAACCCGCAGCGTGAAACCGCCGCGACCGCCCGCATCCTGATCGTCGACGATCACGAGGATAACGTCGAGCTGCTTCGCGCTCGGCTGCAGTCGTGGGGGTATGAACCTGAATCGGCAGCGGATGGCGCGGAGGCCCTCGACAAGGTCGAGGAGTCGCCGCCCGATCTGATCCTGCTCGATGTCATGATGCCGCGCATCGACGGCATGGAGGTCGCGCGCCGCATCAAGGCCAACGCCGCGCTGCCGTTCATTCCGATCATCATGCAGACGGCGCTCGACGCCACCGAGAACAAGGTGGAGGGGCTCGAGGCCGGCGCCGACGACTACATCACCAAGCCGATCGACTTTCCCGAGCTCAAGGCGCGGCTCAAGTCGATGCTCCGCATCAAGCGGCTGCAGGAAGAGCTCGAGGAGCGCGAGCGCGAGCTGCTCGAGGCCAACGAGCGACTGCGGCACATGTCGCAGACGGATGCGCTCACGGGTCTCGACAACCGCCGGCATCTCGAGGAGCGCCTCGACGAGATGTTCGAGCATGCCAAGCGCCTCAACGAGCCGTTCGCCTGCGTCATGTGTGACATGGACCGGTTCAAGAGCGTGAACGACGAATACGGGCATCAGGCCGGCGACGCGGTCCTCAAGCAGTTCGCGCGCATCCTCCGCAAGGAAGTGCGCGAGGTGGATCACGCCGGCCGCTACGGCGGCGAGGAATTCATGCTGCTGCTGGCCGGCACGGTGCTCGACGCCGCCGTCACCTTCGCCGAGCGCGTGCGCAAGCAGGTCGAGGCGCATACATTCACGTTCGAGGGGCGCAGCATTCGAAAGACGGCGAGCTTTGGAGTATCCGCCTGGCCGCATCCGCGGATCGCCGATGCCGATCGTCTCGTGCGCGCCGCCGACGACGCGCTGTACGTGGCCAAGGAGACAGGCCGCAACCGGGTCGTCCGATTCGATGGCGCGGCCTTCAACGAGCACACGGCGGCGGATGATCAAGAAACCCCTGAATCCCGAACGACCCCGCCCATCGCCTCTTCGCGCCACGGCATCAACGACCGACAGGCCGTCGAGCGCGCCGACTGACGCTGTCGCGCAGGCCAATCGCCTGCGTGAGCAGCTCGACAGCGCGTCCCACGAGTACTACGTCCTCGACCGGCCAACGATCTCCGATCGTGAGTACGATCAGTTGTTCCAGCAGCTCCGCTCGCTCGAGGAAGCGTACCCCGAGCTGCGCACGCCCGACTCGCCCACACAGCGGGTGGGTGCCGAGCCCTCGAGCCGGCTGGCAAAGCACCAGCACCTGGTGCCCATGCTCTCGCTCGCGAACACCTTCAGCGCCGAGGATCTGAACGCGTGGGAGGAGCGTCTGGTGCGGCTGTCCGGCGACGACGTGCTGCGCTCGGGTTATCTGTGCGAGCTCAAGATCGACGGCGCCGCCGTGAGCCTCACCTACCGCGAGGGAACACTCATAGAAGGCGCGACGCGTGGAAACGGAACCATCGGCGAGAGCGTCACGGCGAATCTCCGGACGCTGCGCGACGTGCCGCCGCGATTGACCGGCTCCGGCCATCCCTTCCTGATCGAGATCCGCGGCGAAGTCTACATGTCCTTCAGCGGCTTCGAGCGCATGAACGAGGAGCGCGTCGCCGCGGGCGAGCCCGTGTTCGCGAATCCGCGCAACGCGGCGGCGGGCGCGCTGCGGCAGCTCGATCCGCGCGTGACAGCCGCGCGGCCGCTTCATTTTTTCGGCTATGCCGTCGCGCTGCCGGGCGGCGAGGAGCTCCCCGTCGCGACGCAGGCGGCGCTTCTGGACCTGCTCGAGTCGTGGGGAATCCCCGTCGCGCCAAACCGCCAGTACTGCGCGACCATGGACGAGGTGCACGCGTGGGCGGCGAACGTCGAGCATCACGTTCGCGGCACGCTCGACTTCGCGATCGACGGCGGCGTGGTGAAAGTCAATTCCCTGCCGCTCTGGAGTGATCTGGGCGTCGTCGGCGGACGCGAGCCGCGCTACGCGATCGCGCGGAAGTTCGCGCCGGACATTGCCGAGACGCTGCTCAAGAGCATCGAGGTGAACGTGGGGCGCACGGGCACGGTGAATCCCTTCGCCGTGCTCGATCCGGTGGAGATCGGCGGCGCCACGGTCAAGCTGGCGACCCTGCACAACTTCGAGCTCATCGCGCGCAAGGACCTGCGGCCGGGCGACATAGTGCAGGTCAAGCGTGCGGGGGAAGTCATCCCGCAGATCATTGGGCCCGTGGTCGAGCGCCGCGATGTGGCGCACCCGCCCGCGGCATTCGTGCCTCCCGAATTTTGCCCGGTCTGCAATACGGCGCTCATCGCCGGCGGCGAGGTCGGGATGCTGTATTGCCCCAACTTTGCCTGCCCCGCGCGCGAGCTGGAAGGACTGGTTCATTTCGTGTCGCGCGGCGCCATGGACATTCGAGGACTTTCATACGCGCGCATCCGGCAGCTCATCGAAGCCGGCCTCGTTCACGACCCCGCGGACCTCTACGACCTGACGGTACCGCAACTCGTGGAGCTCGAGCGGCTCGCGGAAAAGAGCGCCGAGTCGCTCGTGGGCGCGATCGCCGAGTCACGCGCGCAACCGTTGTCGCGGCTGTTGTTCGCGCTGGGGATCGAGCACGTCGGCGAGACGGCCGCGCGGCAGCTCGCCCGGCACTTTGGCACCATGGACCGGCTCGAGTCGGCGACGACCGACGACATTCTCGCCATCCACGGCATCGGAGAGACCATCGCGGAGTCGGCCGTGCGCTGGTTCGGCCAGCCGGCGGCGCGACGACTGGTCGCGCGCCTGCGCGAGCGCGGCCTCAACATGGAAGAGCCATCCGAGGCAGTGGCCGGGACGGCGCTCGCGGGCAAGACCGTCGTCATCACGGGCACGCTGCCGACCCTCACCCGCGAGCAGGCGACGAGCCTCGTGGAGCAGCATGGCGGACGCGTGGCCAACGGGGTCTCGAAGAAGACCACCTTCGTCCTCGTTGGCGAAGAGGCGGGCAGCAAACTCGAGAAAGCCCGCGGGCTCGGCGTCGAGACTATTGACGAAGCCGAGTTTCTGCGGCGAATTACGTCAACATCCGAGTGACCTGAAACAGCGGCCCTCACTCACGCTTCACACACGCTCACCATGGACCTGACCCCCAATCGGCTGCTCGCCCTGAGCCAGGAGTCGCTCGTCGCCCTTCGCTCGGCGCTCTTTCGCGACTGCGGCAGCGGAGCGGCGGCGCTGCTTCAGGAGGCGGGCTACGCGGGCGGACCCGCCGTCTACGCTGCGTTCGGGCGATGGCTGGCGGCGCGCGGCGAAGGCACGCCCGCTGACGTTCCGTCCGACCGCTTTGCGTCGCTCGCGACGGCCTTCTTTCGCGAGTGCGGGTGGGGCTCGCTCGCCCTCGCCCCCATTGGAGGCGTCGCGGCAGCGGATTCTCCCGACTGGTCGGAGAGCGATCCATCGCAGCCCCTGGACTTCCCCGGCTGCTACTACACGGCCGGTGTTTTCGCGCACTTCTTCGGCGAGCTTGCGGCCGAGCCTGTGGCGGTGATGGAGGTCGAGTGCCGGTCGGCTGGAGCCGAGCAGTGCCGGTTCCTGTTGGGCACGCCGGAGGCGCTACAAACTGTCTATGACCAGATGGGCGCCGGAATGTCGTACGTCGAAGCGGCCGCGACGTTGGCGGCGGGCGGCGCGCTCACGTAGCCGCGCGAAGCACTTCGGCGTAGACCGGGTTCGGCACGAGCTCGCCGTCCCGCAGCACCTCGCGATCCCAGGGGAGCACGATCGTGCTCTCGGTCGCCAGCGCATGGAAGTCGGCCTTGTACGGGCCTGTCTGGAACGCGACGGCCGTGCGCACCTCTGACGCGCCTGCATTGACGAGCGCCGCGACCGCCATCCGCATGGTGTCACCCGTGTCGCACGTCTCGTCGACGACGAGCACCCGACGTCCGCGCGCCGATCGGGGCGCTTCGCTCAGCACTGCTGGTGTGGCGCGAACCGTGTCCGCTCCGAACCGTCGGCTCACGACGATCGAATGGAATTCCCGCCCCAGAATGGCCGCGACGACGGCGCCCGGTACGACTCCAGCTGTCGCGACGCCGATCACAAGCTCGGGGTCGTAGTCGCGGGCAACGCGCAGGGCCAGCGCACGCGACAGCTCCCCAAAGAGCGGCCACTCCACCAGGAACACTCCGCGGGAGTGTTCGACCGTCGTGCGCCGCGGTGACATGTCGGTAACCTAGGCGCGACCGAAGTAGGCAGGAAGCACCATGGCCGGAAGCGCCATGAACCGACGGTCGTTCAGGTTGCTCGACTGTGCCGCAACGGATACCTTTGCGGCACGCCGGCCACCTGAGTCGAACCCGTGCTTGCGCGCGGTTCTGGCGGCGCCGATTCGCCCTTCCGTTCGTCCCTCCACACACCCGCGCCGCATGTCCTGGTTGAGTCGCCTGATGGGCGGAAAATCGCAGGGCGACGTCAAACCGCATCGCTTGGATTACCTGAGCGAGGCGCTGGCGCTGGAACGGCAGGGGGACTACGACGCGGCGCTGACGTCATATCGCCTCGCGCTGCGCGACAGGCCGAACGACCCGAAGATTCTGCAGAACATGGCGATCGCGTTCTCGCGCATGGGGCGCTTTGACGAAGCCATCCGCCACTATCAGCGCGCGCTGGACGTGTCGCCGGAGCTGTCGGGCGCGCACTACGGCCTCGCGTTTCTCCTGATGAAGCGCGGCGACTCCGACGGCGCGCAGCAGCACCTCGAGCTGTTCATGGAACGGCCGCCGGCTGGCCCGGAAGCGGAGCGCTGGATTCGCCACGCCACCGAGGCGCTCGAGCGGCTGCGCGCCGGTCAGAACATCTCCGAACCGGCAGAGTAGCGGCGTGGGCCAGGTGCTCGCGGTCGTGAGCCAGAAGGGCGGCGTCGGCAAGACCACCACCGCCATCAACCTCGCCGCCGCGCTCGCGCTGCGCGGGACGAAGACGCTGCTGGTGGATGCAGATCCCCAGGGTGCTGTGCGCTTCGGGCTTGGCCTCGCATCGGCAGGACCGCGCGCGGGCCTCAGCGACTTTCTCGCCGGCTCGCATCAGATGCACGAGGTCGTGCGCATGACGATGCTCCCCTGGCTGCGTGTGGTCACGGCGGGCAGCGTGTCGGAGGCCGTGAGCCACGAGGAATACAACGCGCAAGTCGCCGACGGCCGCGGCGTGACGGAGCTCCTGGAGCGCGCGCGCGATCGCGGCTATCTCGTCATCGTCGACACGCCCCCGGGACTCGGCAGCGTCACGCAGCGCATCCTCGCCGCGAGCCAGCAGGTGCTCGTGCCGCTCCAGTGCGAGCCGCTCGCGCTGCACACGACGACGCAGATTCTGCGCGGCGTGCGCGCCGCGCTGGCCGCGAACCCTGGCCTCGGCCTTGCGGGCGTGGTGCTCACCATGGTCGACCGCGATGCTTCCGTCTCACGGCGGGTGGTGGAGTACGTTCGCGGGCACCTGCCCCGCGAGCTGGTGCTCGACGTGGAGATTCCGCGAACCGAAGCGGCCGTCGAGTCCTTCGCGGCCGGCCAGCCGGTGGTCACCCGCGCGCCCGCGGACGATGCCGCGATAGCGTACCAGCGTCTCGCGGACCTTCTCGAACGTCGATTGGCGTGACAAGACGTTGGTGGCCCGGGCGCCAACGGGCCTGGAGTCAACGGGCCGGGAGCCAGTGGCGACTGCTCGGCGTCTGCGTCGCGCTCGCCGTGGGATGCATCGACACGTCGAGCCCCAACGGGCCGGTCCTTTCCATCTCCGCCGTGCGGATCGCGTCGCCGTCGATTGCCGTGGGCGACGTGATGCGCGACAGCGCCGGGAATCCGGCGCCGGTGAGCGTGACGGCGTTCGACGGCGCGGGGCACCCGGTCACGACGCTGACGCCCACGTTCGTCGTGCCCACCAGAGGCATGCACCTCGGCACGGACCTGGTGCTCGTGGGCGACAGCATCGGCACGTCCAGCGTCGTGGGAGAAGTTGGCGGCGTGCAGTCGGCGCCCGCGACTGTGATCATCACCTTCGACCCCGATTCGGCATCCGGCTCGACGCCCGACACGCTGCACGTGGTGATCAACGGCACCGATACCCTCAAGTCCTCGGCGCTCACCGTCACGGTCACCGGCGGCAACCCGCGCGGCACGACCGCCGGCGCCGGCCGCGGGGGCGCGGCGGGCTACGTCGTGTATTACAAGATCTTGCATGCTCCCGCGTCGACCAAGAGCGACTCGGCGACCGCGCTGCTGATGGATGGCACACGCGCCTCATCGGTCGACACGACCGACGCTTCGGGCATCGCCAGCAGGGAAGCCGGACTGATGCTGCACCTCGTGGCCGATGCCGGGCTCCTGAATGGAACCGCGAGCGACAGCATCGTCGTTCAGGCGACCGTCAATGGGCGCGGGGCCGCGATTCACCCGAGCCCCGTCGTTCGGTTCGTGATACCGGTCTCGAAATGAGCGACTCGTCCGTGAGCGGCGCTGTCTCCAGCGGCGGGCCACGGAATTCCGAGCCTGGCACGCTCAACCAGCTGTTCTTCCGCGCCGTCGAGCAGTTCGACAAGCCGGATGCGCTCCAGGTCAAGCGCGGTGGCCGCTACGAGCCCATCTCTCATGCCGCCCTCGCGCAGCAGGTGCGCCGCATCGCGCTGGGGCTCGAGGAATCTGGCGTGCGCGCGGGAGATCGGGTCGCGATCCTGTCGGAGAATCGGCCTGAATGGGCCGTGGCGGATTATGCGTGCCTCACGCTCGGCATCGCGGACGTCCCGATCTACCCGAACCTGCCGCCGGAGCAGATCGCCTATCAGCTCGTCGACTCCGCGTGCGTCGCGATCTTCGTTTCCACGGCGGAGCAGGCCGCCAAAGTCGCGTCCGTTCGCGGAGAGTGCGCCGCGTTGAAAACAGTGATCGCCTTCGATGCCGGCGTGAGCGGCGACACGACGACTTTCGCGGACCTCGAGGCGGCCGGAAGTCGCGTCGATTCCGCCGAGCGTTCGCGCGCCTATCGCCAGCGTGCCGACGCGGTCCGGCCGGATGATCTCGCGACGATCATCTACACCTCGGGCACGACGGGTCCGCCCAAAGGCGTGATGCTCACGCATGACAACCTGTTCGCGAACGTCGAGGCGGGTCGCGCCGCGGTGCCCTTCGAGGGACGCGACGTGATGCTGAGTTTCCTGCCGTTGTCACACGTGCTCGAGCGAATGGCGGGACACTTTCTTGCCATGGCCACGGGCACGAGCATCGCGTACGCCGAGTCGATGGATGCGGTGCCGCAGAACCTCACGGAAGTGCGGCCAACGCTCGTGATCTCGGTGCCGAGACTGTACGAGAAGATGTACGCGCGCGTGGTGGAGGCGGCGTCGGGCGGCGGCGCGGTCAAGCGGCGCATTTTCATTTGGGCGCGCGGCGTCTCGGAGCGTTGGGCGGACGTCCGCCTCGCCGGCGGCCGTCCGCGTGGACTGCTCGCGCTCCAGTATGCGCTCGCGCAACGCCTCGTCTTCTCCAAGCTCCAGGCGCGCACGGGTGGCCGGCTCCGCTACTTCGTCTCAGGCGGGGCGCCACTCGCGAGCGAGATCAACAAGTTCTTCTACGCCGCGGGCCTCGTGATCCTCGAGGGGTACGGGCTCACGGAAACGTCGCCGCTGCTGAGCGTGAACACGCCGGATCACTTTCGACTCGGCACCGTGGGTCGACCGGTTTCCGGGGTCGACATACGGATTGCGCGAGACGGCGAGATCCTGGCGCGCGGGCCGAACGTGATGCGCGGCTATCATCACAACGCCGAGGCGACAGCCGCGGCCATCGATGCAGGCGGCTGGTTCCACACGGGCGACATAGGCGAGCTGCGCGACGGGTTTCTGGCGATCACGGACCGCAAGAAGGACATCATCGTGACGGCCGGCGGCAAGAACATCGCGCCCCAGCCGATCGAGAACATGGTGCGCTCGAGCAAGTTCGTGACGGACGTGGTCATGATTGGAGATCGCCGCAAGTATCCCGTGCTGCTCGTGGTCCCCGACTGGAAGGCGCTCGAGGCCTGGGGCCGCGAGGCGAACGTCACCTGGCCGACGCGGGCCGCGGCGATCGCGCTGCCGGCGGTGCAGCAGAAGATGGATGCCGAGGTACGCGCGACCCTCGGCGGCCTCGCCCACTTCGAGTCGCCGAAAAAAATCGGACTCCTGGAGCACGAGTTCTCGCAGGAGCGCGGCGAGCTGACGGCGACACTCAAAGTCAGGCGAAAGGTGGTCGATCAAGCGTACAAGGACGTCATCGACGCGCTGTACGCCTGACCGCCAGCCGACCAACGGCGTCAGAGTCGCTTGATCGGCCGAGGCACCCGCTGGAGCGGCACCTTGGGTCCCGCATGATGGACTTCGCCGATCCATACGCTGTCCGTCGCGAGAACCTCGCTGAGGTCATCGTCCACGAGCGCTGACTGACTGATCACGCGGCCGCCCGTCTTGACGACGCGAATTAGAGCTCGACGCACGGCGTCGGAAGCCGATGCTTCGACCGCTGCGCCGTCAACCGCCGCTGCCCTCAACGGGACCGCGTCGGCGCGCAGTATCGAGATTCCATCATCGGAGGCCGCGTCGGCCGGCGGATCGAGGGCGGGGTCCTGGCGCAGGATGGCCTCGTGGAGCGCGCGCAACTCCGATCCCGGCTCCACCCCGATCTGGTCGATCAGTGCGCGCCGCGCCTCGCCGTAGGCCTCCAGCGCGTCGGCCTGGCGGCCGCAGCGGTA
>Ga0134127_10002349_pt1 | contig 13676 bp, 14 predicted proteins | sample KB31753_FD_96459 | JGI IMG/M metagenome (GOLD analysis project Ga0134127, IMG submission 96459) | Terrestrial soil microbial communities with excess Nitrogen fertilizer from Kellogg Biological Station, Michigan, USA - KB3-175-3 | ecosystem: Environmental > Terrestrial > Soil > Unclassified ...
CAACGCGAGTTGAAGCACAAACAGCTCTTCGAACGCCAAGCGGCGATGCGCCGGCGTGAGGCCACGATCGAGCTGCTTCCCTTCCGTCCCGGGTTGAGGGAAATGCGCATCCTGAATCGCTTCTTGAATAGGGAGTAATCGATAGCGGGCGCGAAGCGGGACCGGCAACACCTCCTGTGCCTGAACGGCATGCGCATCCAGCAAACTTTTTATGAGCACGCGCATCTGCCGAGAGGTCCATCCCTTGGTTTCGTGGTATATGGGAACGATACGGCCCACATGCAGCGGCGCTTCCGTTTCTGCGCCGACGACTTCGTATTGCGCGACCTCCATCCTCATCGCTACCCACCCCTGCGCGCCAGCCACCACTCGTCCGGTCAGCATAATCCTCGTCCCGACTGTAAAGAGCGATTCGAGAAACGGCTGATTGAAGAACACCGACTGAAGACGCCCGGTTGCATCTTCCACCACAATATCGAGGATGGTGAGGCGGCGACTGCGGGCGCGCTTCGCCTCGCTTCTGACGATTGTGCCGCAGACCGAGGCCTGCTCACCCGGCGCCAGTTGCCCGATCGGAGTCATGACCGAGCGATCATCATAGCGCCAAGGCAGGGTCCACAGCGCATCCTCAACCGTCTCGATTCCGAATCGTTGCAGTAACGCTGTGCGCTTCGGGCCGACTCCCTTCGCGAAACGGATGGGCTGTTCCCACCATGCGCGCGATGGAGTTTCGCACTTGGCAGGTTCACGTATGACGACCGGCTCAGTCTCCTGCCAAGCACGGGCCGGATCGTGAGCAGCCTTGCGTAACACTCTCAAAATGACCAGGGCTTCCTGCAGCCGGCGCTGTTGGTCTTCTGTCGGAAGACGCTGCTGGTCTTCAAGAAACAGCTCACGCAGCCGGAGCAGCGCTGCTTCAATCGCCCGTGGGTACACACGATCGGACAAGGCCTGCATGACCTGTGTGCAGACAAAACGATTCAGATTCTTGACGGTGGGCAGATGCGCGAACGCATCGCGTGTCGCGAACTCGATCGGACGCGCGACACGGTTCAGCCATAGCTGAAACTGTTCGGGAGGGTTGGGCTCGGAAGAGCGCCGTATCACAGTGGCGGATCGTATCATAGCCCTTCCCTCTCCTCAACGAGGACTAGCAGGATGCTGAAAAAGTCGCCCTTCTCACCCACCCAACCCCGGCGCGCCGAGACGCACCTATACCCATGCAGCGTTCTCGCATCGTTCAGACCCTCAACGTACCGATTGAGATTCTCGGAAGGCGGGATTGCTGGAGGGGTCTTTCCGTTCGCCAAGATCCACTGTACGGGCGAACGGCCCCACGAAGTGCGGTCGGTACCTCCTCCGGCCTTCACTCGCTGCGGCCTTGCTGAACGAACTTTTTGAGCATCCTGTCAGGCACCCTGCGATTCTTGTCAGTTTTCTGACAATCCTTTGTGACCCTTACCCAGGATGGTACATTGAGTTTCATCAGGATAGGGCCTCTATGTACCGTCGCAACATTTTTCACATTTTGTTTCCAGCCGCCTGCCTCATCGGGCTGTTCGTCGTCTATCAAACCTGGTTGAAACCGACCTATCTACCGGCGCCACCGCCGGATCAACCCAGCGTCTCCACGGAAGATTCACAAGAGGCGCCGCCAGAACCTCGCCGTGATGGCCTGCTGGAATTGGAACCTAAACAGACTCGTCTGATCGATCCCAGCTCGATCCCCAAGACGACGCATCATGACCTATTGGAGACAATCCGGGACGAAATTGAAAAAGGCAACGTGACCACTGCGGAACGGAAGCTGGCCGATTTACCGGCAAGCTTCACCAACAACGGCCTCGTGCGCTCCTATGTATCCATCCTCTGGAACAATTTGGGCATTCAACAGGAAAGAAACGGTGGAACCGCCGTCTCGATCAAGGCCTTTAAGAAAGCTGCGTCACTCGATGCGAAGAATCCCGTCGTCCAACTGAATCTCGCCCATGCTTACTGGGAACTGCGCGATCCGGCCATGACGCAGGACTTTTTGGAACAGCTGGCCGTTCTGGTGCCGAATGAGCCTTTCCCCCATCTGGCGTTGGCCGATATCTTTCAAGACCGTGATCAGCTCAGCGAGGCAGTTCGCCATCTCGATCAGGCCGCCGCCCTCTCGGGTAAAGACCCAGCAGCACAATCCTATCTGCGGACCGTCACGGCCAAAGTTCGCGGAACCGAGAAAAGTGAAGCGCGACTGACCAGCCGAGATAGCACGCACTTTATCGTGAAATTCGATGGGGAAGCCAATCAGGCAACGTGGACCGCGGTATTGGAGATTCTTGAAGAGGCCTACCGAGAGATCGGCCAAAAGTTCGGGCACTTCCCTTCGAAGACCATCGTCGTCATCCTGCACGCCAAAGCCACGTTTCAAAGCGCAACCGGCAGTCCTATCTGGGCCGACGGCCTTTTCGATCCAGTCCTCGGACGCATCCAAGTTCCTGCTCAGGACGCTTTGGCAGACCGTGCCTGGCTCACACGGGTGCTGCGGCACGAGTTCGTCCATGCTCTCTTGCATGACCAACTCGGTCCCACTGGCAGCGCCATCCCAACCTGGCTCAATGAAGGCTTAGCGATGGAGTTGTCCGGGGATCGTTGGTCGGATCTCGATCAGCTTATGAAGCAGGAATTTACACTGATCCCCCTGACTGCCTTGGAGGGGGGATGGGGAAGCCTGTCCAGTAATGCCGCGACCGTGGCCTATCTGGAAGCAAACTCGGCCGTGCACTATCTGATCGACCGCTTCGGCATGGCGCGGATGCAAGGACTACTCGCACACCTCAAGGCGCGGCAGTCGCTCTCTAGCGCCATGCAATCGCAGCTCTCGTTGTCGTATGAACAATTTCAATCACAGTGGGTGGATCGGCTACAAGAACAGGGAAAGAACGGCTAGATCGCTTCCTCTTTCATCTCCTCAAGCTCTGCGCCGCGCCAAGCCGGCAGAATCTCGGCCGCATCGTCGTGTCCCGCGACCACATCCGTCTCCTCCATGGCCGGCTCGATCGTGTCCTCCCACAATATCTGTCGGCCTCGATTGTCTGTCATCCGGATGCGAAATTCGATCTGCTGAGATGGCGCCATCAACCCCTCTGTCTGCCCAACGATGGCCCTGTTGACATATTCTGTCCGCGCAAGCCTGCCGGTCCCGGCTGAGAAATGATCGGACCATACAAGCTGTCCGGTTACCGGATCGACAGCGCGAAGGAAAAACTGAGGCTGACCGTCGATCGAGCCTCGGTCATTGACCCGAATCACCGTCGCCTGTCGCGCGACAAGATGGGCCGCGACTCGGTGAGTGGAACCGGATTCTTGATCTCCGGCAGTGAGATTCAGGAGACCTTCCCAAAGAAACTGGCCTGCGGTTGCATCATAGACACGGAGCGTGAATACTGACAGTCCGTCAACCCCCGGGCCGACTCCACCCGCAAAAATCCGCTCACTCGGTTGACTCCCCGCTGAGGCTGTATCCTCTCTCACATTCAGATCGTACGTTTCCACGGAGAGAATCTCGCCACTTTCAGCATCGTAGGTTTTCACAGTAATCGTCGACGTTTCAGCATTCTCATACCCGACACCAGCAGCCACAACTGTCCTGGGTTTAACCGGAGCGGGAGACGGCAAATCGGCAGTCCATGCTGTCAGTGGAATGACCGAACCGATCATGGCGCAGGCGATCGACGCAGCGTAGAATACCGTTCTTGTCCGGCCATCGATCCGCTGCTTCCGGAGCACCGACACAAACTCACGCATGACCGGACGGAACCATCCGCTCAAGTCGCCCACCACCTCAGACAGCCCCTGGATGATCGTCATATGCGGCCCCTCCTTGCTTATGCGGAGTCTCGCATTGACACCCTGTAGCGTAAATTCCCCACTGTGGGGAGAAAACCCTTCGAAAGAGGGGGTAAGGGCGAGTGGGGTGAGGATTCCCAGTTCGAAATTCGAGGCTTCGGAACTTCGGGTCGCGCGGCTACTTGGGTGGGATCTCTCGACTCGATGAACCAGGGCTTTCTGAAGCCCCTGCAAGCGGAACTTGGCCGAAAACGGCATACCGATACCGCGCCACAAACCAGTACAGTAGATAGCTGATTGGCTTAACGAGTGGAAAGCTCAAGAGGGCTGTAAGGGCCCGCCCACCCTTAAGCCCTGGCAAGAGGGCTAAAAAAGCATCGAGTCCACGGGCGACTTCCCCGTTAGGATGGACCAGAAAGGCGGCGTTGGGACGACCTGGCCGATAACTCTTTCCCAAGGCCTGCTTAGCCTCTTCGCTCTGATACGGAATCATCCGAACCGGAGCGGCATCCGCGTGAGTCTCCAATCGCTCCAGGCCCTTCTTGGCGGTGACACAAAGACGGCATTGGCCGTCGTAGACCAGAAGACAGGTTTCAGAGGCCCTGTCGGATGGACCTGCCATCGTCGCAATCCCTCACAATCTCCTATTCACCACATTCACACACACCCTAGCAGGCTACGGGAAAACTCGGTGTATCCACAATGTACCATTGAATCTTACGTCGAGCGCTGGTGTCAAAATAGTCTAAGGATGCTCAAAAAGGCCGTCCGGCAAGGCCGCAGCGAACTATCACTTAATAAAGGGTGGGATGATCCCAACTGCGCGCGTCCAACGAGGGGAGTCTGCGACCGCGCGTTGCGCGAGCACGGGGATCGTCCCAGCCACCCGGCCCCCTTTTTCAGCATCCAATCTATTAGTCCTGTTGCTGTGCGCAGAGGAACAAGGCTATCATCTCGTCCATGCGACATACCTGGATACTGATTGCCCTGCTCGCGGGACTCTGCCTCATTGGGGCCACTACCACCCAGCTCGTACCGGCCGCGACGGAGGCCGGCCGAATAGGATGGATGCTCTATCTCCTCGTATTTCCTCTAACTCTCGCAGGCCTTGTGTGGATAGGATGGACCTGGACGGCCATGGCCTGCTTCATCTATGGAACGGTGGGGTTGGCCTTAGATCTCGCCACAGTCACAAGCATTCTGGGCGGACAAGGCGAACCTGGCGCCCTGTTTCTCTTCAGTGTGACGAGCGGGGTCATGAATTTTTTATTGATCCTGTTCGGCGCGCGCGCGTTTTTGCATTCGTTTCAGGAGACCGCGCTTCCAGTATCCCGCCCTCCCAGTCCTCCGTCCCCTTCTTCATCCGCAAGACCTTGATCCGTTCAAATCCGGCATCCGTCAACCACGACTTCGTCTCGGCCGCCTTATAGGTATTGCCTCGTTCGGTGAACAGCAACATCGAAACCGCAAAAAGATTTGCTTCTTCAGGAAACAGCCCTTCCCTGTCGTGGAGAAAGGCATCCTGAATCAGGAGGCGGCCTCCGGGATTCAATGCCGCCAACGCCCGGCGAAACAGCGCTTGATTGTCTTGCGGCGAATAGATGTGGAGCACGTTTGAATACCAGATGACATCGAAGGTGCCGGGAATGGCTTCTGTCAGCAAGTCCAGCGGTATATAAGAAAGACGCGCGCCGGCCTTGTGAGTCGATGCAATCTCTTTCGCCACGTCGAGGGCTGCAGGACGGTCGCATACAGTGGCGCGGAGTGCAGGATTCTTTGCAAGAAACGCCATGGCATAGGTGCCGGGGCCGCCGCCAAGATCGAGCAGTGTTCGCGCACCATGCAAGCCGATCTGAGCCGCAATCTTCGGAGCCGTCTCCAGGGTCCGGTGATGCATCGCCCATGTGAACCGACGACGATAATCAGGCCCTTCCGGCTCGTCGTGATCGAGCGGCAATCCCGTCTTTACCGATTCCAGCAAGCGTCCCCAATCGGCCCAATGATTCGTGATCAGCCGGAGATAATCCCCTCGATAAGCCGGATGGCGCGCGTTCAACGCCGTGGCGCCCAACCGGCTATTCCGGTAGATCTCGCCCTGTTTCTTCAGCTGCCCAGCCATCGCGAGGTTCCGGCAGAGAATGGCCAACCCCCGCTCACTCAGCTTCATCTCACGAGCCAGATTGGGAATCGTCCATGCCTCCGTCCCGATGGCCGTAAAGAGGTTCAGCTCAATAGCGGCGATCAGGACCCGCGGCAGCCGGTATGTCGTAATCGCATCGCGAAAGTCGTCGAAGGTGCCAATCCGCCTGTTCACCGAGCCACACCGATCGTCCGCACGCACCAGCGCATAAGGTCCTGCACGGCTATGGGATTTGTCAGGTCTATGCTCCGTTCGAAGAACGCGGCTACGTAGTCATCGGTGATTTCGGTCTGTTCGGAAAAACCGGACTTCAGCAGAATCGCACGGTACTTGGAGACCTCCGGTTGGATGTAATACTTGGCCTGTTTCGCGATCTCGTCGGTGCCAAGATCCTCCGGCGTTCCATCGGACAGAAGCGTCATCGCATCCTCCAGCGCCATACCATACTGGCAAAGCAACCGTCCGTCCGGTGTGAGTTCCAGCATCCAGCCATCGGAGCCAAGATCCATCGTCAGCGCGCCGCCTGCTTCCAATTCTTGTAGTTGAGGGAAGGGTGCGGCCAGCGAGGCCCTGAACGAGGTCCAGGCCGGTGAGACTTCGTCATTCATGTGTGCGCCTTTCTCGGAGGCGGCGCCTCATCTTGCCCGGCAAGACGGGCATGCAAGACCGCCAACCGTTGGATATTCTCTTGAAGTTTAGGCAGCTGATATTTGCGATCCATATGCACGACCAGTTCAAGAAGATCCGCCGCCTCACGCAGCTTGCCGGTCTCCTCATAACATTGGGCCAGCACATATCGAGCGCCGCCTGTCCGCAGTTCATCGTGCGCCCGTTCGGCAATGGATTGGCTCGTCTGGCAACAGGCGATGGCGTCGCCATAACGCTGCTGGAGTAAAAACGTTCGACCGATCATGCGCCAGGCATCGGCGACGCCGCCCTGATTTCCCAACCGCCGCATCAAAACCAGCGATTGTTCATAGTATCCGATCGCCTGCTCGAACTCTTTGGTCTCGCGCGCGATCAAGCCAAGATCGGAAAACAGCACCGCTTTGCCGGCATCGTCCTGCGTCTTGCACATCAGATCCAGAGCTTCGAGATAATAGGCCTTGGCGCGATCCCATTCACCCGCATCGGCTCTCAAGTTCCCTAAATTGCCCAGCGTGGTGCCAATTCCCTTTTCATCCCCAAGAATCTTCTGGAGCTCCAATACCTCCTGATAATACGTCTGCGCCGATTCCCGACGCCCACTCACCGCGCAAATGTTTCCAAGGTTTCCCAACGTGGCCGCCAACGCCCGTTGGTCTCCGGTCAGCCGGTCGCATTCCAGAGCCTTCGCATAACAGGTATAGGCATCGGTGTAGAACCCGCGTGAGAAATGCTCGTTTCCCTGGCGATTCAGTTCCTCTGAGAGTCCGTTGCGCAGCGTCATGATGAGGGCTGGAGCAATCGCTCGACCGCCTGCTTGGCGCCGGTCAGAATCGAGACGCCGTCGCCGACCAGCAGACTATCGAAGTTGTACTTGAGAAGCCGGTGTAATCCCTCCCGGGCCTTTCCCACATCAGCATATTTTTCCGCAAGCAATAGGCTGACGGATCCGGACGGCTTTCCGATCAAGGCATCGCCGACAATCAGCACACCCTTTCCCTGCTGAATGAACAGGGCCGATTCACCGGGGGACTTCTGATCTTTCAACTGAATCACCCAGATCCCACCCGGCAGCAATTCCCCATCTCTGAACGTTTTGCTCGGTGTGAGATCCATTTGCGGCGCATCGGCCTCCGGTACTTGCAACCGGCAGCGAAACTCGCCTTGGTACTTCACCGCTTCACGCGCATGGTCTCGATTCGTCACGATGATGTAATCGACTGGGCCGTTGCGCAGAATCACCGAACTCGCCTCGCCTGTCATCGGTGGAGGATCGATAAGAATCTTGTGTTCACCGACCGTCAAGAAGAGCCCGTTGAAGTCGAGCTGCTTCTCCTCAGAAAACCAGGACCATTGCCAGATGCCGGGAAGCAGGTTTTTCATGATATCTCCGCGCGACATGCGGGACTTGCGAGAGATGCGAGACTCGTCGGGACATTCTCAATCGTTTTGTATCTGTTTGCTTTTCACGCCTTTCGCGCTCATCCCGCTCGTCGCGCCGTCTCACAGCGCGGCGACGGCATCTTTGACAGTTTTCGTGACCTTGGACAGAATGCTCGCCTCATTCGGCAGATCGATAATGTCGTCTTCCGAAACCGTAATAAATTTTCGATTCGGCCCTTTCGTGAGTGAGATCAGAAACATGCTATTAGAAGGCGTAACGGGAATGACCACCTGCACGGCGGCATCAGCCCCCTTCACCACCTCCAAAAACTTCTGCTTCCCTTCTTCCATCTCATTCATCGTCTTCCTTCCTCTCCTTCGATGATCCCTCCAAGCTCGCTCGTCCACTTCTCAGGGATGGGGGCTGATTGATCTTCCACTGCGCGCGTCCAACGAGGGGAGTCCGCGACCGCGCGTTGCGCGAGCACAGAAGATCATCAGCCTCCATCCCACTCCTTTTATCGTGCGCGTTCCGCGAGCAGCGGGATTCCTCACCCGTGGCGCGCGTTACATCTTATTGCTTCCAGCCGCCAATAGTTTCTCGACTTCCGCCACAATCACCTCTTCGCCGGCCAGATCCATATTGCCGACACGCTGCCACCGGATCACACCCTGTTGATCGATCACATACACGTTGGGAATAAACTTCCCTCCGCCGTACAATTTATCCGTCACCTTGTTCGGATCGAGCAGATAGGGATACGTGACGTTCACCGGAAAAGCGGACAAGAACTCGGTAATGCTCTTTTTGGAGTCGCCGGAAGAATTGACTCCGAGCACGGCCACCTCTTTTCCTTTCGTCATCTCAGAGACTTTTTGGAGCGCCGTCCCCTGCACCATACAAGGTTCACAAATATGAAACAGTCCGAGTACCACGACTTTCCCCTTATAGGCATCAAGCCCCAAAGTCTCACCGGTGATGGCCGTCAACGCAAACGAGGGCGCCTTCTCACCCACCTTGAACAACCCTGCGGCGAGGACCAGATGGGCTGCAAGAACGGGAGCCAGTAACGCGCAGAGGACGAGGATCATCCGTTTCATCGCAGCCTCCATTTCTTCGGAAGTGCTGAGTGAAGCACCTATCAATCCAACTCAGCACTTCTTAACGCGCTATCCTACCATGCAGATTTTTTCATGGGCAATGGCGCAGAGTGGGGGAGCGGCCAGGTGCCCTCCTTGCTCGCAGAACGCGCACGATGAAACTGTGCTCGTCCGATGCGCGCAGTTGATGGCAACCTTGGCCGCTCCCCCTAAAAAGAGGATGGAAGGAATTAGAAAGTGTTCGATTGGGATAAAGCGTGTCTTGGTGTTGCTAGGTGGAGGGTTCGAAGAGGCCCAACTGCCATTCCTCAGCGCGGGTCAATGGGATGGGATAACGTTCCGTGAAGCACGCGTTGCAGTACTGGCCCGGTGTGCCGGGCGAAGCATTCAGCATGCCGTCGAGGCTCAAATAGGCGAGACTGTCGGCCGTGATGTACTTCCGAATCTCTTCAGTGGAGTGGCTGGACGCGATGAGTTCCTTTCTGGTAGGCGTGTCGATGCCGTAGAAACAGGGAGAGACGATCGGCGGCGAGCTGATGCGCATATGCACTTCTTTGGCTCCCGCATTGCGAAGCATCTTCACAATTTTACGGCTTGTCGTGCCTCGTACCAGCGAATCATCGACGACAACGACCCGTTTCCCCTCCAGCACCTCCGGCACTGCATTGAGCTTGACCTTGACACCGAAGTGGCGGATCGATTGTTCCGGCTCAATGAAGGTGCGGCCGACATAGTGATTTCGAATCAGCCCCAGTTCAAATGGAATCCCCGCCCCCTCGGCATAGCCGAGCGAAGCAGGCACCCCGGAGTCCGGTACGGGAATGACGATATCCGCCGGCACCGGCGATTCCTTCGCCAGTTGCCTGCCTAAGGCCTTGCGAGTGCCATACACTGCATTCGCGCCAAAGATCTTGCTGTCCGGTCTGGCAAAGTACACATATTCAAAAACACACATGGCGGGACTGGCAGGGGCAAAGGGCTTATGACTTGTCACGCCCTTCTCGTTCAGCAAAACTAACTCGCCTGGTTCGATCTCACGGACCACTTCAGCTCCGAGTAAATCGAACGCGCATGTTTCCGACGCCACGAGGTAGGTATCGCCCAACCGGCCAAGGCAGAGCGGCCGGAATCCATGGGGGTCCCGTACTGCGATAACACCCTCATCTGTTTGTAACACGATTGAAAATGCCCCTCGTACCTGGCTCAATGCATCGATGATGCGGGCCAGCAGCGTGTCAGCCCGCGAATGGGCGATCAGATGGATGATGACTTCGCTGTCAGAGCTGGATTGGAAGATGGCGCCGTAGGCCTCGAGCTCGTGACGCAACACTTGGGCATTGATGAGATTGCCGTTATGGGCAAGCGCCAGGTTCCCAAATGCGAAGTTGACCGAGAACGGCTGAACGTTTTTGAGGTCGTTCCCCCCGGCCGTGGAGTAGCGATTGTGACCGATCGCCATCGAACCGATCAATTGATCGAGCGCCTTGGTATTGTAGATATCGGCGACAAGCCCCTTCCCCTTATGGACATAAAACTGCTCGCCATCGCCTGAGACGATGCCGGAGGCTTCCTGACCGCGATGCTGCAGGGCATACAACCCGAGATAGGCGAGATTTGCCGCTTCCTTGTGGCCGTAAATGCCGAAGACGGCGCATTCGTCGTGAAACTTGTCTGGGCTGATCATGGGTAAAGGGCGAGGCGCAAGACGTGAGGCGATTGGAAGAAATTCGTGGTTCTGATTCATAAACCCTTCACCCCTAACACTTTACCCCTACCACCAACCCCTCACGCCTGACTCAGTGTGCGTTCAATCGAAAGGGCCCACCGGTCGTATAGTTGATCGACCGGGAGATCGATACGGCACCCCTCACTCCATTGCCCCTTCTCTACATCGATGATGAAACGATCGCCTCCCACTGCCCCGATTTTCATCGCTGGAATACCGGAATCCCAGGCGCGATTCAAGACCTGTTCGACCATCTCAGCCTTCACCGAAAGAACGACCCGCGATTGGCTCTCACCGAACAGGAGGGCATCTCGCCGCGATGCATCGAGCGGTAATTTTACCACAGCGCCTCGCCTGGTGTCCGGGGCAGAAATACAACATTCAGCCAATGCGACAGATAATCCTCCATCTGAGCAATCGTGGGCGGATTGCACAAATCCCTCATGAATCACGTTCAGCATAAAGTCATGAAGGGCCTTCTCCGTTTCAAGACTCAGGAGCGGCGGCGATCCCTGCTCTCGGTGGTGAAGCACTTTCAGATATTCACTGCCACCCAGGTCCTCTCTCGTCTTGCCCAGAAGCAAAATCGCGTCACCGTCCTGCTTAAACCACTGTGTCATCGTTTTATCGGCTGACTCGATCAGACCCACCATCCCCAACATCGGCGTAGGATAAATCGAGAGGCCGTTGGTCTCATTGTAGAAACTCACATTGCCGCTGACGATGGGAACCTTGAAATGTTCACAGGCATCTTTCATCCCCTCGATCGCCAACACAAACTGCCACATGATTTCGGGCCGCTCGGGGTTCCCGAAGTTCAAACAGTCCGTGAGCCCGATCGGCTCCGCGCCGGAGCAGACCAGATTTCTCGCCGCCTCGGCCACCGCGAGACGAGCCCCTTCGTAGGGATGCAGCAGGCAATAGCGGCTATTACAGTCTACCGTCAGCGCGAGAGCTTTGTTCGTCCCCTTGATTCGAACCACCGCTGCATCGGAACCGGGCCGGACCATCGTATTGGTTCGTACCATGTGGTCGTACTGTTCATAGACCCAGCGTTTACTCGCAATCGTCGGCGACTCCAGCAGGGACAACAGCGCCGCATTAGCATCCTTCACATCGGGCAGCGCATCATAGTTCAAATTGGTCAGCATGTCCTGGTAGCCCGGCGGCGAATAGGGGCGCTCATAGCGTGGCCCGTCATCGGCCAGCGACTTCGCCGGAATTTCCGCCACCACCTTGCCCTGATCTCTCACGCGAAGAATCCCATCGCCCGTGACCCGTCCCACCACCGCCACATCGAGATCCCATTTCTTGCAGATCCTGATGCATTCCTCTTCCTTGCCCGCCTGCGCCACCATCAGCATGCGTTCCTGAGATTCCGACAACATCAATTCATAGGGCGTCATGCCGGGCTCACGCCGAGGCACATCGGTCAGGTCTAGATCAATTCCGTTGCCGGCACGCGACGCCATTTCACAAGACGAACTGGTCAGCCCCGCCGCCCCCATATCCTGGATACCGACCAGCAGATCTCCCGCCATCAGTTCGAGACAAGCTTCCAGTAGCAGTTTCTCCTGGAACGGATCACCCACCTGCACCGTAGGCCGCTTCTGTTCCGACTGGTCATCGAAAGAATCGGAGGCCATCGTCGCCCCATGAATCCCGTCACGGCCCGTCTTCGAGCCGAAATAGATCACCGGATTGCCGACCCCGGCCGCCGTTCCAAGAAAAATCTTATCCCTGTGCGCAATGCCGAGACAAAACACGTTCACGAGGGGATTCAGAGAATAGATGTCGTTAAAAACAATCTCGCCTCCGACCGTCGGCACACCCAAGCAATTGCCATAGCCGGCAATGCCCGACACGACGCCCTTAACCAGATGCCGGTTCTTTGCATTGTCGAGCCCCCCGAATCTCAACGAGTCGAGCAAGGCGATCGGCCGCGCGCCCATTGTAAAGATGTCGCGCAAAATCCCCCCCACCCCGGTCGCCGCTCCCTGATAGGGCTCAATGAACGATGGGTGGTTGTGCGACTCCATCTTGAAGACCGCGCAAAGCCCGTCACCGATATCCACGGCGCCGGCATTTTCCCCAGGCCCCTGCACCACCCGCGGCCCGGTTGTCGGCAATTTCTTCAAATGCACGCGCGAACTCTTATAGGAGCAATGCTCCGACCACATCACCGAGAACATGCCCAACTCAGTGATATTCGGTTCCCGCCCCAAAATCTTGACGATCTTCTGATACTCCTCGTCCGTCAGATTATGCTGTGCGATGAGGTCTTTGGTAATCAAGGGTGATACCGACTCCATAACACTACGCTTTCTTCTTCGGTCGTTTATTCTTTGCCAACATGACTGTTACATGACTCTTGAGAATAGGGAGACGTTGTACCACCACTTTCCAGACGATATCGAGATCCACGCCGAAGTACTCATGAATCAACACGTTGCGCATTCCGGTTATGCTTCGCCAAGGAACCTCTGGGTACGACTTTCTCAGATCAACAGGAAGATTCCGCGCTGCTTCTCCGATGATCTCCAGATTACGGATCACTGAATCCTGAATCATGGTGTCTTCTAAAAACGTCTTCTTGCCGTCTTCTGTGTACTTCTCGATTTTAACGATGGATTCGTGGATATGTTTCAGATAGGCGGACACATCCTTCATAGCGGCTTCGCCGTTCGAAGAAGGGTTCGCCGCAAATATGGACTCAACCCATTCTCGGTCACCACGTCCACGTCACAACCCAGTAAATCCTGAACGTCCAGCTTGAACTCCACCAGATCCAAAAGATCCCGATCAGGTTGCAGCGTGATCAACAAGTCCACATCGCTAGTCCGCCTCGCA
>Ga0134127_10002351_pt1 | contig 13669 bp, 13 predicted proteins | sample KB31753_FD_96459 | JGI IMG/M metagenome (GOLD analysis project Ga0134127, IMG submission 96459) | Terrestrial soil microbial communities with excess Nitrogen fertilizer from Kellogg Biological Station, Michigan, USA - KB3-175-3 | ecosystem: Environmental > Terrestrial > Soil > Unclassified ...
GCCATATAACTGAAGTCTCCGTCTAAAAAGGTAGGGCTTTAGCAAAATGCGTAGTTTAAGGGCGCGGTCTGTGGGTTGTCTAGTGAACCCTTCCTGTAAATCATGTAAATCTTGTAATCCTGTCAACAACTGACTCGGGAACACAGTCTTCAACAGGATTACAGGATTTTTCAGGATTTACATGATTAAGGGCGGCCTCCTGAAAACTGCTTCCAGAGAGACCGCCCTTTTTGAGGAGCCCACCTACCTCGGTTATACAAACGCAAAACGCCAATAATAGTTCCAAGACTTACGCCGCGCGGGCCCGCGGAACACGGCGCAGGCGTGCGAGACGTTCGAGCCACTTCTGCGATTGCTCGTAGTACGGAAACTTCCTCTCGTCCTGCCTGAATGCGCCCGTGTGGTAATAGCGCCGCCCGTTGATCAAACGCGCCGGGTGCTTGATATGCAGCATCTCGTGGTAAAGGATGTACTCCGCAAACCACTCCGGAATGTCTTTCGAATCGAGCGTCTTGCTGATCGTGATGCTGTCGTGGATATGATCGTGATGGCCGAGAATGCTCTTCGTGCGTCGCTGTGACCACGTAATAGTTGGTTTTGGTATCGCGCCGTCGAAGTAGCGACGATTCAGTTTGCTAAACATCCGATCAAGATCGTAAACCTCGCCCTGCGCGCTGGAGATCATCTTTCGCCCGCGCCCACGACGCGCCAGATCCGATGAACGCATTACTGAAGGCGTGAGCGAATAATCTCGATAAACTCGGTCGTGAATCGTCGGCACTCTCTTGCCGAGCAGCCGCGCTACAAGGATCCACGCAAGCGCGCGCAACACATCCGGTGGAGAGTCTTTACAGATATCCGAGAGCCGCACGTAAACGCGTCCCGAACGCAAACGAATGGTGTGTCGCAGTCCAGCATAGGGATAAAAGCGGACCTCGATCGCAGGCACACCACGGTTACCGCCCATATGTCGAAATGCGTCGGCGAAATATTTTCCTACTTCATTCATTGCGGTAACTCGGAGCGGCAAACAGCGGTTCGGGTGACTAATCTTAAGGACGGCGGGCGCGGCCCGTCAACCTTTGGCGGGCATTCTCGGTAAATCTCTGATTGACAGGGATTTAAAGCCCACAACCGATGCTGCGGATCAGAGTCATGGGGCCTAATCTGTGCAATCTTTAGAGAACTTTGTATACTGCCCAGCAATGCCCAAGCGAGCCTCAAATCTCCAAACTGCTGAGAAGGTCGGCTTAGACTCCCGCGCGGAGGTGCTGCTTGCCGCCCTGATCAAAGAACACCTCGTCACGGGCGAGGCTGTGGGCTCGCGTGTGCTCTCTGATCGCTTTTCACACGGCTTTGGGTGGAGCCCCGCGACGATTCGCAACGTCATGGCGGACCTCGAAGAGGCTGGTTTCGTCGAGCAGCCACACACTTCCGCCGGTCGCGTGCCGACTGACAAGGGTTATCGTTACTACGTCGACAACGTGCTCGGTGAGGCGCGCTTGTCACGCACTGATTTGAAAGCGATCGACCATCTCTTTGCGTCCATCGACGCGGGGTCGTCTCCCGACCGGCTGATGGAAACCGCATCGCACGTCCTCTCGGCGCTATCTCAAAACGTCGGCATCGTCGTGTCGCCCTCGCTGGCGGACAACCGGCTGAATCACATCGAGTTCGTGCTGCTGCCGGACAAGCGCATCCTCGTGGTGCTCGTTTCAACCGCGAACATCATCCACAACAAGGTGATTCGCGTCACTGACGATTTGACTCAGGACGATCTCGACCGCACCGCACGTTATTTAAATACCGAGTTCAGCGGCAAGAGCCTTCTCGCTATCAGGACCGAGATCGTCGAATTGATGCAGGAAGAAAAGGCGCTCTACGATCGGCTGCTGCAAAACGCGATTTTGTTGTGCGAGCGGAGCCTCGAAGGCGAGGAAACCAGCGGTGATGTTTATGTGGACGGCACTTCCCACATTCTTACGAAACCGGAATTTGTCGACATCGAACGTATGCGCGAGCTGTTCAGAACGTTTGAAGAGAAGTCGCGGCTGATCAAAATACTGAATGAATGCGTTCACGATGCGGCGAGTTATCCGGGCGATGTGCACGTCGTCATCGGACGCGAGCATCCCGCCAGTTCCATGCGCGACTGCGCTTTGATCACCGCCCCTTATCGAGTCGGATCAAACGATAACATCGGCACGCTCAGTGTTGTTGGCCCGATGAGAATTGAATATGCCCGAATAATGGCTATGGTAAACTACATGGCGCGGTTGATTGAGCATCGACTGGGCGAACAGACTGCACGTTAGTAGTCAGAAATTCGATCCTTCCTAATGACATCAGACAGACGCGACAAGGGTTCACACCGCATCCCAATCAAGTTTACGGACGCTGACGACGAAAGCAGTTCTGCCGAGAACAAGCCCGACGACATGGACACAGAAGATCCCGACAACGAAGGCGAGGAAATTTCCCTTACCGACGAGAGTCTCACCGAGGAAGACCTTTTTTCGGCGGCCGACGTCGAGCCTGAAGAGTCTGGCGGTGGGCCGGATAAGGCCGAGCTGGTTGCGACTCGCTCTGAGCTGAAGCGGGTAGAAGCTGAAAATGCTGAGCTCAAGAATAGTCTCGCGCGCCGCCAGGCGGATTTCGACAACTATCGAAAACGGGTTGAACGAGAACGATCCGAGACGTACAACCGTGTGGTTGCCGATGTTGCCGCGAAGCTGCTGCCGGTGGTGGACAATCTGAAACGAGCGTTGGACGCCGAATCATCGGTCGAAGCCGCAGAGTCTGACGAGTTTCGTCATTTTCTAAGCGGCGTGGATCTAATCAGCAAGCAACTGAATGGCGTGCTGGATGCGCTAGGAGTGAAGCCCGTTGCGGCCGTGGGTGAACAGTTCGATCCGCATGTTCACGAGGCTGTCGTAACCGAACCTACTGACGACTACGCGCCCGACACGGTAATTCAGGAGATAGTCGCGGGTTACCGCATCGGCGACAAACTTATTCGGCCCGCCCTCGTGAAGGTTGCAACTCGCAAGTGAGCCACAAAAGAGTAGTGCCACAAAAAGGCACAAAAAGCACATAACAAGGATTTAGGACGGGGCACATCGAGCGGATCACTATCAGCAAACATTTTGTGCTTTTTGTGCCTTTTTGTGGCTAACTTAAAAAATGGGAAAAGCGATCGGAATTGATTTAGGGACGACCAATTGCTGTGTCGCCGTCCTCGAAGGTGGCACGGTGCAGATTGTCCCGAACAAAGAAGGCGGACGTACGACCCCAACCGTCGTTGGTTTCACTGAGAAGGGCGAACGGCTGGTGGGCCAGATTGCGAAACGCCAGGCGGTCACCAACGCCGCGAACACTGTTCACGCCGTCAAGCGACTCATGGGCAGGAAGTTCAGCGCTCCGGAAGTCGGCAAGATGCGCGAGAGCGCCCCATTCGAGATCGTGGATTCTCCAAACGGCGATGCGCGAGTGCGCGTGCAGGGCCGAAATTACAGCCCGCCCGAGTTGTCTGGAATCGTTCTGCAGCGCTTGAAAGCCGCAGCTGAAGATTTTCTCGGCGAAGCGGTGACTGACGCAATCATCACCGTTCCCGCTTACTTCGACGACACGCAGCGACAGGCCACCAAAGACGCCGGCAAAATCGCGGGCCTGAAAATCGAGCGCATCATCAACGAGCCGACAGCAGCGGCGTTGGCTTATGGCCTCGGCAAGTCAACCGTCGAGCGGATTGCAGTCTACGATCTCGGCGGCGGCACTTTCGACATCTCCATCCTGGAAATGAACGACGGCGTATTTGAGGTGCTTTCGACTTCGGGAAATACATTTCTCGGCGGCGAGGATTTCGACGAACGGATCATGAGCTGGATGGCAGGGGAGTTCCTGTCGGACACGGGAATCGACCTGCGACAGGATCGCCTTGCCTTGCAGCGACTGAAAGAAGTCGCGGAACGCGCCAAGTGCGATCTCTCGACTACTACGGAAACAGTAATCAACCTTCCGTTCATCGCTGCCGACGCCAGCGGTCCAAAGCACTTCAACAAGACGCTTACACGGTCGCAGTTTGAAACCCTCGTGAGCGATCTCGTCGATCAGACCATCGAGCCGTGCCAGACAGCGCTAAAAGACGCGAAGTTGCAGCCGTCAGACGTCCACAAAGTGATCCTCGTCGGCGGCCAGACCAGATCTCCGATTGTCGAGCGTACGGTGGAGAAGATCTTCGGCCGTAAGCCATCATCGGAGATTAATCCTGACGAAGTGGTGGCGATGGGCGCTGCGATCCAGGGCGGCGTGTTGAGTGGCGATGTGAAAGACATCGTGCTGCTTGACGTTTTACCGCTGAGTTTGGGCCTTGCTACCCGTGGCGGTTTGTTTACGAAGATCATCGAGCGGAATTCGACGATACCTTTACGCGAGAGTCGTACGTTTACGACAGTCGTAGATAACCAGTCGTCAGTTGAGATTCACGTGTTGCAAGGCGAACGTGAAGTCGCGGAAGGCAATCGTTCGCTTGGAAAATTCGAGCTGGTTGGAATTCCACCGAACCCGCGCGGCGTGCCGCAGATTGAGGTTTCGTTTGAAGTCGATGCGAATGGTATTGTGTCCGTTTCCGCGCAGGACAAGGCCACCGGCCGGGAGCAGCAGATGCGGATCATTCCGACGTCGGGATTGACGCCGGAGGAGATCGAAAGGCTTATCCACGAAGCCGAAAGTTTCGCGGAAAGCGACAAAACCATGAAAGAGGTCCTGGTGTTGCGGACCAAACTCGAGTCGCTTTTGCGAAACACACAGAAGTCGTTTACGAAGTTTGGTGGTTTGCTGCCGGAGCCCGATCAGGAGGGCGCGGATAAGATCTTCAACGAAGCTGAGGCTGCGATCAAGTCAGACAAACTGGATGAGCTTAAGATTGTTACGAGTAAATTGGAGCGCGTGGCCGGGCAACTCACATCGGCGATGTTGGACCCCGAAGCAGTGAATAAAGAATCATGATAATCCTGTAAAATCTTGAAATCCTGTCTAAGTCTTTCACAGGATTCCAGGACTGACAGGATTTTCAGGATAGTTAATTAAGAATATGAGTAAAAGAGATTACTACGAAGTTTTATCCCTTAGCCGCACCGCTACGGACCAGGAGATAAAGAGCGCTTACAGGCGTCTCGCCGTCAAATATCACCCTGACAAGAATCCTAACGACGCCAGCGCGGAAGAGAAGTTCAAAGAAGCCGCCGAAGCGTACAGCGTCCTCTCCGATCCTGAGCAACGCAAGCGTTACGACCGTTTTGGCCACGCGGGAGTTTCGAGCAGCGCCGCGGGTGCAGGCACGTGGGGCGCGCCGGGTTTCGGTGGCATCGAGGACATCCTCGGCGACCTGTTTGGTTTTGGAGACGTGTTTGGTGGCGGTCGCGGTGGGACGCGCCGCAGTTCGGCCCAACGCGGCGCCGATCTCCGTTACGACCTCGAGATCACGCTCGAAGAGGCGGCCAACGGGATGACTGCGCAACTGCGCATTCCGCGTCTCGAGGCGTGCGACACGTGTAAAGGCTCCGGCGCGGCGGCGGGAAGCCACCCGGAAAACTGTTCCACTTGTGCGGGCACTGGCCAGGTTCGTTACCAGCAGGGGTTCTTCTCGGTCGCGAGGACGTGCCACGTGTGTCGTGGGACCGGAAGAGTCATCAAGAACCCTTGCACGGATTGTAATGGCACCGGAAGAGTCGAGCGCGAGAAACAATTGGAGGTAAAAGTTCCCGCGGGGGTCGAAACCGGGTCCCGTTTACGCGTTTCTGGTGAAGGGCAGGCAGGCACTCAGGGTGGCGTGTCGGGTGACCTCTACGTGGTTATCCACGTAGCCGAGCATGAGCAGTTTGAGCGACAAGGTAGCAACCTGTACGAGGCGGTCCCGATCACTTTCGCGCAGGCCGCTTTGGGCGCCGATCTCATGGTCAAAACTCTCGACGGAGAAGAGAAGTTGAAAGTCCCGATGGGCACTCAAACCGGCACCGTCTTCCGGCTGCGAGGAAAGGGAATGCCTGTACTGGGCGGACGCGGACGCGGAGACTTGTTTGTTTCAGCGACCGTCATCACGCCGACCACGTTGACGCGCGAACAGCGTCGCCTGCTCGAACAGTTGGCGGAAGTTGAGAACAAAGATCTTGAGAGCAAGGGTTTGGTTGATAAAGTCCGCGACATCTTCGGTTGAAATCCGTCTTATCCGCGGTTAAAAAAGTGAGGAAATCATGCTTGTTCGCCCCCGATACGTTCTACCGTTTGCATTGATAGTTCTCTTTTCCTGTGCCGCCATGGCCCAGGACATCCTGGACCCACTGAAAGATCTCGATTTCAGCAAAACCTCGCTCAAACAAACTCAGATTCAAAAACTGGAAATGTATGAGCTGAAGCTGTTGCGCGGGATCATCTTCGGACGTCACGGCCGCGTCTTCAAAGACAACGAGATCAAGGTCTATCTCGATGAGCAACCGTGGTACAAGCCCGATCCCGAGTTCAAAAACTCCATGCTCAGCGACATGGAGCGTCGCAACCTCGATCTGATTCGTATCGCCGAGGCTTCGAAACATGAAACGATCCAACCCGGCGACATGCGTTACTGGCGCGATCGTCAGATCACACCGCGCAAGCTCGGCAAGCACAGTGGCGCTGAATGGAAAGTGTTACTGGCGGAAGTCGAAGCGATTCACGGAAAGCGTTTCGACGACGAGCCGTGGCTGCAACAGTACTTTGAAGAACGCTACTGGTACTTTCCGAACGTCAAGTACGACTCGAAAAAACTTTCCGCAATCGAGCGTAAAAACCTGGAGATACTGAGCGGCGCGCAGAAGAAGCAGCGCAATGTGGCTCTATTGCCGGGCGACATGCAGTTCTTCGAGGACCGGACAATCACTGAGCAGATGCTACACGGGCTCAGCCTGCACGAATTGCGTTTGCTGCGAAACGAGATTTATGCACGTCATGGTCGCATGTTCCGCGCGGAGTGGTTGCAGCAGTACTTCTTCTTTCAACCGTGGTATGCGCCTGACGAGAACTTTAAAGACGAACAGCTCTCCGGCAACGACAAGCTGAACGTCGAGACGATCGTTAAATTCGAGAACAAGATTCACCAGGATCTGGGCACGAAGCCGATTACTCGTACTCTTCTTGAAGGCTTGTTTATCGAAGACGCGAGCCAGATGCGGCACGAGATTTACGCGCGTCACGGGAAGGTCTTCAAAGAGGCGTGGCTCCAGAAATACTTCTCGAGCTTTGACTGGTACAAGGCCGATCCAAACTTCACAGAAGCATCGTTGACGGAAGTGGAAAAGAGAAACATCGCCACCATTGCGGCGTACGAAAAACGCGCCGTAACGGCGATGAGTACGATAGAGGGTTGATAAGGCCCACCTGGATCCCGCGTGACGGGATCAGAAACACAGATATCAGCGGCTAAAAAAGCTCAGGGCAGAATCGCCTTGTTTGAGTATTCGTGTCCGCTGGAGATCGCCAATCGCATCAGGCAGCTCGGTTTTGTGATGATGCTCGGCGATCACGAGATCATTGTTGCTCAGTAACTGAAGTGTTTTGAGGTAGTCGTCTTTATATGGCGGATCGAAGTAGACGATGTCCCACCGTTCGTCTTTCGATTGCCGCAGGAACTCGTTAACTTCCGAACAGTAAATGTCCCATTGTTCTTCGGGGACTCGGCACAGTTCGACATTCGCCTCAATCAACTTACACATCCGTCGCGAGCGATCTACAAACGTAACGTGGCTCGCCCCGCGCGAGAGCGCCTCGATCCCAACCGCGCCCGATCCCGCACACAAATCGAGAAATCGTGCGCCTTCAATTCGCGGCGCAATCACGTTGAAGAGCGTCTCGCGAAGGCGGTCGGAAGTCGGCCGCACATTCATCGACGGCGGGCTCTTCAGGTTCCGCCCCTTGTACTCTCCCGCAATAATCCGCATCCCCGTTAACCAATCCGTGCTAATCCAAACCGTGGATCCGTTTTAATCCGTGCAACCATCTTCGCAGTCACGACTGATTTTTCCTTCGCCAGATAAAACTCAGCTTCCTTCTTCGCCTTCTCGAGTATCGCCTGATCGCGCACGATGTTTCCGATGCGAAACTCCGGCAGCCCCGATTGCTTCGTCCCCAACAACTCACCAGGACCACGCAGCTCGAGATCCTTCTCGGCGATGATAAATCCGTTGCTGGTTTTTGCCATTATGCCCAGCCGCTCTTCCGCGTTCACCGTTTTCTTGTCGCTCGTCAGCAGTATGCAGTAACTCTTCTCCGCGCCACGACCGACACGACCGCGCAACTGGTGAAGCTGCGAGAGCCCGAAGCGTTCCGCGTGTTCCACAATCATCATGGACGCGTTTGGAACGTCAACGCCCACTTCGATCACGGTCGTTGAGACGAGGATCTTGATCTCGCCCGCGACAAACGCGCTCATCACTTTTTCTTTTTCAGCCGGTTTCATCTTTCCGTGTAGCAGGCCCACCGTGAGTTTCGGAAAAACAGTGTCGCGCAGGTACTCGTAACGCCGCGTCGCATCCTTGAGATCCATCTTCTCCGACTCTTCCACGAGCGGGTAAACGACGTAAACCTGTCGACCTGCTTTGACCTCGCGCGAAATCAAACGTTTCACTTCCTGGCGTTGATCTTCACCGAATACCATCGTCTCGATCGGCGTCCGCCCGGGTGGCAGCTCGTCGATAATTGAAACGTCGAGATCTCCGTAAACGGTCATGGCAAGGGAACGTGGGATCGGCGTCGCGGTCATCACGAGGACGTCGGGATTGAGCCCACGCGCGCGCAATTCCGCTCGCTGCATCACGCCGAAGCGATGCTGCTCGTCGATCACAACCAATCCCAGCTTCTCAAACGTGACTGCCTCCTGAATCAACGCCTGCGTGCCGATGCATGCGTGTATCTCGCCTTCCTTCAATGCGTTTTGCAGGTGTCGTTTTTCCGCGGCGCGTAGTGAACCGGTCAACAGCTCGATTCGATAAGGCGTCTTTGCAAGCAGGCGCTTGATGCTGCGCGCGTGTTGCTCGGCGAGGATTTCGGTGGGCGCCATGAGGGCGGTTTGCAGATCGTTTTCCATCGCAGCGATCATAGCGATCACCGCGACGATCGTTTTGCCGCTGCCGACGTCGCCTTGCAACAGGCGATTCATCGGCGCCCTCGATTTCATGTCGTTGAAGATCTGTTTGGTGACTGTTCGTTGCGCGCGCGTGAGCTTGAACGGCATCACAGATGCGATGTGATCTGTAACACTTTTATCGATGCGCAGCGGCGCGGCTTTCACTTCTTTCACTCTCTGACCGCGCTTCAAGCCGATGGCGAACGTCACCCAGAAGAAGTCTTCAAAGATCATCCGCACGTGCGCCGCACTCTTCGATTGTTCGTAGTCGAGCATCGATGCGTCCGGCGGTGGGAAATGAATCTCGCGCAGTGCCTGGGCGCGCCCGATCAAACCAGCGCGGTGCTTGAGATCCGCGGGAAGCGTTTCTTCGATTGCCTTGTCGGTCAGGAGGGTGAGAACAGCATGCACGATTTCTCGCACGCGCTTCGAGTTAAACTCGCTGAGTTTGCGATAAACGGGCACTCTGCGCCCGACGTGGATCGCCGCGAGGGACGGATCGGGCTGGTTCTCTTCCGTTTGTTCGGGATCTGGTGTTGGTTCATCCGTTGTTTCTGACGGTGGCGATAGGATTTCGAGCTCATCAGCCGCATTATTCAGTCGCAGCTTGAAAGTGTTGCGGCGGGCTTCCCATTCCCAGCGACCGAAAGTGATGAATCGTGTGCCGCGCGTTAGTTTCGCGGTGTAGTACTTGACGATGTCGTACGCGCGCCGGCCCGAGACAAACCACCAGACGATAACTTCGCGACCGGTCATTGGACCATCTATCCCCGAGACTTCAAAGATGTAGAGTTGTGGTCGTCCGTAGCCGCGCGGCTTGCTGACGCTGTAGCCGTGCGCGTTCGTGACGGTGAGCTCGAGCGAGGCCTCGGCGCCGTCGTGAAGGTCTTTGATCAACGCCGGACGGGATCTATCCTCGTATCGCATTGGGAAGTAGTTCAGCAGGTCTTCGACGATAACTTCGGTTGAGTTTTTCTTGTGCGTTTGTGTCGCGAGAGCTTTTGCGAGTTTGTGAGAGAGAATCTGACCTAAACGTGCGATCTTGAAACTGTGAAGATCCTCAATCGGAGTGTTGAGGGAGATGGCGCCAGGCATCGGCAGGATCATAACATAGCGAGCTGAGAGGGAAGGTTTATGGAAAACGAACGAGCATCGGATACCACGAGGGACACTTTGAAGGTGTTGCGCCAGGGGTTGCTGCGGCTGCACAAAATCCTGCTGGATCTCGAGCGCAGGGATTATGAGCGCGCACGCGGGCGGATTGGGAATAGTTACGAGTTTTTACAGCTAGTGTTGAAGGACCCCTGGTTTGACTGGTTACACCGTCTTTCGGAGTTGATCGTGCAGATCGATGAAACTCTCGATCCGAACTCGGAAACACCTGCGACTGAAGCCGACGCCACCGCGTTGATCGAGAGAGCGAAAACGTTGTTAACGCCCGCGGAAACGGGGAGTGAGTTTCAGAAGAACTATTTTCTGGCGCTGCAGCAGTCGCCGGATGTGGTGCTCTTACACTCTGAAGTGATCAGGTTATTAAGATAAATTTAGCCACAGATAACATCCGTGGCTAACAATACTCTTCGAATGCGCGTGTTAACTCTCCTGCGATCTGCTGCGCATCGCGCCCTTCAATCTGATACCTCTCGAGCATGTAAACGAGCTTCCCATCCTTCAACAACGCTATCGACGGCGATGATGGCCCATAACCCGTAAAATAACTCCGCGCGCGCTCCGTGGCCTCAATATCCGCACCTGCGAAAACCGTCGCGACCTTATCCGGCTTAACTTCATTCTGCAGCGCGAGCGCCACACCAGGCCGCGCCTTCCCCGCCGCACAACCGCAGATCGAATTCACAACGACCATCAGCGTGCCCTGGCTATTCCGAATAGTCTCATCGACGGCATCCGGCGTTTTCAACTCCTCAACCCCGAGCCGCGTCAAATCCTCCCGCATCGGAGCTATCATGATTTCAGGATATGGCATAGAGTAAATCTCCTCGTGAAAGTTTAAGTTACAGATTACACGGATTCGCCGTCTGGATCGAGTGAGCGGATGGCGTCGGTGAAGTGTTCGCGGATGTCGGAGGCGAGCATCGTGCGCATGCCGAGTTTTGTTGCGGCGAAGTCGCCGGCCAGGCCGCCGATGTAAAGTGCAGCAACGGTGGTGGTAATTGCGTCCGCACGATCTTTTAGCGTCCCGTAAGCCTGCGCGAGAAAGCCGGAGATGAGTCCGGTTAGCGTGTCGCCGGCGCCTGCCGTGCCGAGTCCTGCGTTGCCTGTGGGGTTTATGAACACACGGCCGCCGGGTGAGGCTACGAGTGGGCGCGAGCCTTTGAGAACAAGGGTCACGTGATGAGCAGTCGCAAACTCACGCGCTGCCGCAACACGGTCGTCAAGCGCAGACTTGTCTCCGGCGCCCATCAGCCTCAACATCTCGCCTGGATGCGGAGTCAACACTAAAGGATGTTGGTCGGAGCCTTTCAGATCCGGCGGCCACGGCGCTAGCGAGTTGACTCCATCCGCGTCAATGACGCAGGGCGTGACGCGGCGCTCGACGATAGTGCGCACAAAGCGACGCGTGCGCTCATCGTCAGAGGTCAGCCCTGGTCCAATTGCAACCACTGTGGCTTTTTCCGCAAGCGTCAAAAAGTGATTGACTGCCTCATCGCTGACAGCGCCACGATCTGTTTCGGCTAACGCCGTCGTGATCACTTCCGGCATCGCATTACTTGCGACTGACACTTGCGCGGAGGCGGGCGTCGCGATCGTGACGAGCCCGGCGCCCGATCTCATCGCGGCATTCCCACAGAGTGCCGCAGCGCCAGAGTAACCACGCGAGCCGGCGGCTATTAAAACGTGCCCGTGTGTGTTCTTGTACGACTCGCGGGTGTAGCGAGTGCTCACGAGCCACTGGCGCGCGTCGTCAGCGTCAGTCACGAATAACGATGGCCGAGCAGCCTCGATCAACGAAGATGGTGAACCGATCTCGGCGACGATCAATTCGCCGCCAAAATCGCAGGCGGGCGAGAGAACATTCGCCGGTTTAGCAGCCGAGAAGGTGACAGTTAGGTCGGCGTGGACGGCGGGTCCAATGGGGTTCGGTTTGTCGGCATTCAGCCCTGAAGGAATATCGATCGAGAGAACCAGCGGGCGTACTCCTGAAGCGCGTTCGCGTGCCTCACGCAGTATCGACAAATGTTCGATGACTTTGAGATAAACGCCTTCCAGCGGGCGCGTTAACCCGGTCCCGAAAAGCGCGTCAACGATGATGTCGTGAGCGTGACGCGGTTTCGCGATCTTTTCCCATGCCGCGACGCTTTCACACTCGATAAACGTAAGTGGGGGCGGTGACTCAGGGGAGCCGGCCTCGAAGCTTGCCAGGCGTGCGACTGATTCGAAGTTAATACGCGCGTCGCCGGACGTCTCCGCAAGTTTGCCAAAGAGAACGACGCTACAGTGCATGCCCGCACGTGACATGGCCCGCGCGAGGGCCGCGCCATCGCCGCCATTGTTACCTTTTCCACAAAGGATCAGAGCTTTGCGATCTGCGAGGTTGCCGTTGAGTCGAGCCCGGATGGCCTGCATGCAGGCGTCACTCGCGGCTTCCATCAGGAGCAGGGAAGGTGTGTGGTAGTTCTCAACGGTAAGACGGTCAATTTCGCGAATCTGTTCGGCTGAGAGTACGGGTTGCACGAATCGGATAATAGCCGCGGATTGGGCGGATCGTGAAGACGCGATCTACACGGATAAGCGGCCCAGGGCCGCCCCGCCTGCCTGCCGCTGCACCAACCGTCCGTTTTTCCAGGATACTTAATCTATATATTCAATAGCCCGGGCTCTCCAGATTATTTTAAAAAAAGATTCTGGAACAAGCGTGCGGCCTGTTCCAGAATCATTGGGCGTGATTATCTACGTCTAGATCGTTATCGCTGCGCGAACATTGCCGCGCGTCTTGCCCTGGGCGTTTTCAGCAGCCGGCGACAAGCCCGCGCCCATTATGTACATCAGGGTCTCGCAAACCTCTCTCGAGCCCGTTCCTATAACCTGACCCTTTTCATCCTCAAGTACGTAAATACGGCCGGTCCAATCAAGTGGAAGAATGATGGGGGAACTGTACATCTGTTCTTAGTCTCCTGTTTTCTGCGTCCTGTTAATCCTGATTCTGACTATCCTGTCCACGGTTTTTTAGACGGCGGCGAACAGCGCCGGCGGTGCCGACGAGTCCGCTACCGAGCAGGAACAAGCTGGCCGGTTCGGGGACCTCGTTGGCGGCGGGAGCAAATCCGCCGAGACGCCACTGATTAATATCCTGAAACGTTGTGCCGTTCAGCCCCTGGACCGTAACACTGTTGATTACCGCGCCTTCCGCAGCTTCGATACCAAAGAAATTCTGGCCGTTAGTGTTGACAGAGAAGACCTGGTTGAACACCTGACCGCCTGCGAGCGTGTAGTTGACGGTGAACTGGACGGTGGTGGGCGGAGGCAAACCGGCCGTCACGTCGATGTTCAGAATGA
>Ga0134127_10002353_pt1 | contig 13668 bp, 10 predicted proteins | sample KB31753_FD_96459 | JGI IMG/M metagenome (GOLD analysis project Ga0134127, IMG submission 96459) | Terrestrial soil microbial communities with excess Nitrogen fertilizer from Kellogg Biological Station, Michigan, USA - KB3-175-3 | ecosystem: Environmental > Terrestrial > Soil > Unclassified ...
CCGGGCGAAGCTGCTCTACGACGTGGAAACGACGGGCATCGATGTGATCATGTACAAGATCACCGATGCGGTTCATCCCGATGCGATGATCCGCGCGGTGAAGCGCGGCGTGCCCGTCCGCCTCATCACCGAGCCGACGCGATACCGAAGCCCGGACAACACCTGGCAGGCATACTTCCTCGACCGGATGTGGGCGGCAGGGGTTCAAATCCGCAACCGGGCGCATCTTGGATTCCTGCACCAGAAAACGGTGCTGCTATATTCGCAGACGCGGACGATCTTCGGCTCCTCGAACTGGACCAACGCCTCCAACCGCACTCAGTACGAACACAACTATTTCGCGACCGATGCCGTCTTCTTCGAGTGGTTCCGCAAGGTCTTCGTCCGGAAATGGACAAGCACGACCGAGACCAAAGCGTTCGTTCCGCTGCCGCCGGACGCGCCAATCTATGTCGCCCCGCCCGACACTGCGAGCGGCCAAACCACTACGGTCGTGCTGTCATGGAAGCCGGGACTGTGGGCGCGCAGCGCCGACGTCTACCTCGGCACCGCAACGTCCCCTTCGCTGTACCTCCAGAATGTTTCCGTATCGCCCGGGTCGACGAAGAAGCTGACCGTCAGCGGGCTGCAGCCGGGAAGGTCCTATTTCTGGAGGATTGTCTCAAAGACCGCGGCGAACAAGACCGCCAGCGGGCCGGTCTGGAGTTTCGGCACCTAGGACGCGGATCCACTAAGGAAGCGGTGGTGCGCTTCGACTCGCTGCGCTCGCGGCCCGCCATGAGCGGGGGCTCGGTGAGAACCTGAGGCCGAGTCGAATGGTGCGGAAGAGAGGATTCGAACCTCCACCCGGTTGCCCGGACTAGCTCCTGAGGCTAGCGCGTCTGCCATTCCGCCACTTCCGCAGTGGGGAGCAATCAGCTGGACCGGTTTTCGAGTATACCCGAACGACTCGGGTCAGATCGAACCGCCACGTGTGGCTTCGAGATCGCGCAGCCGGTGTTCATGCTCGTCCAGGGTCTTCTGCTGGTGGAGAAACGTCGTGTCGAGACGGTTGGACATCCGATCCAGTTTGTCGCCGAGCGACTCGAGCTGACGTTCCATCCGCGCGAATCGCGCGTCGACCGCGTCGAATCGCGCGTCGACCGCGTCGAACCGCGCGTCGACCGCGTCGAACCGCGCGTCGACCGCGTCGAACCGGGCATTCGTGCGCTTCTCGGCGCGCCGGAACCGGTTGTCCATCCGTTTGCTGAGTGCGGCAATCGTCATTCGAACGCGGCGAATCATAGCATCGTCGTCTGTGCGATGCGGATGCCAGCGCCGGGTTCTGCCGATTCGTTCGGATTTGCCGCGACAGGTGATCGAAGCGGACGTGGGGGATCGCAGATTCTGCCATCCCCCAGTAATGCGTCAGAGGCGAATTTCTCTATGGCGCGGGCGCTGGCGTCGTCGCTTTCCACCGCAACACGACCGACGCGGTGGTCGTGTTGTCGGTCTTCTTGAACCCCGGCGGCGGGTCGTTCGCGAAGCGCAGCAGGTACCCGAGCTTCAACGCGAGGTGCTCGCTCATGGCCGCCTGCGCGGTGATCTCGCCTTCGCTGCGATACGCGGAGGTGACGCTGAAGTCGGGGTAGAACGTGAAGCGCTGCGTCGTGTCGCCCGCGGCGCCGAAAGGCACTCGGCTGAGAAGCTGCAGCAGCCCGACCGGGTGATCGATCGAGGGTGCGGCAGTGCGCGTTTCGTGGTTCCAGGCGATGCCTGTGACGCCGTCGAGCGTCCAGACCGGCCGCCGCACCAGCGCCCAGCTCAACCCGCCGTCGAGAATGGATCGGAAGTCGAGGCCGGCAAACCGATCGCGTTCGAGCTTGATACCGGTGGTGACGCCCATGATCCGCGTCAGCTTGCGCTGGCCGCGCAGCGATCCCAGGTAGCGCTCGGCCGTTGTCTGGTCGAGGCTGCTGCTGCGGACGGCGGTCGCGGCCGACTCGATCTTCCAGATGGCGCCGCGATGGTTCGCCGAGAAATCAGCGCCGACCGACGAGGTGTCGGAGTTGCCGCTCGTGCCGACGAACGACGCGCCCACCTGCGAATCCCAGAGCGGTGGCGGTGGCGGCGGCGCGGCAGTTTGAGCGGCGGCAGGGGAAGCAGCGGCGAGCGAAAGGAGGAGCAGAGACGCGCGTCGAGTCGCTTTCATGTCACGAACGGCTGTGCAACCGTCGTGCCCGCGCGTCGGTTTCATTCGCATCGCAACGCCTCCGCCGGGTCGGTCGAGGCGGCGCGCGACGCCGGCACCAGACACGCGACCACGGCAACCGCCAACAGGACCACGGGGGCCACGGTAAACGAGACCGCATCCAGCGGCTCGATTCCGAACAGCACGCTTTGCATCAGCCGGGTCGACAACGCGGCCGCACACATGCCGGCGGCCAGGCCGATGGCGGTCACTCCAAGTCCGTCGCGAATGACCTGGCCGATGAGCGCCGCGCGCGATGCGCCCAGCGCCGCGCGCACCCCCAGCTCGCGGCGGCGCTGCGACACGCCGTACGACAGCACGCCATAAGGCCGACTGCTGCCAGTGCCAGCGCGAGCGCTGCAAATGCGCTCAGCACCGCGGTTGCAAAGCGCGGCTCGTCCATCGACTCGGCGACCCGCTGCGACAGCACAACCGTTTCCACGGCGGCTGCCGGCGCGAGATCGCGCACCGCCGCGCGGACCGCCGGCGCCATCGAGGAGGGGTCGCCGGCGGTGCGGGCGACGATCTCGAACCGCCCGTAGAAGCGCCCGGGAGTCTGCGGCACGCCGTAGTGCTCGGGCTGCACGGCGGTGTCGTTGCCATTCTTCAGGGTGTTGGCGACGACGCCGACGATCTCGTTGACCCGCTCCGGCGCGTCGGCCGACGCCGGCAATCGCCACTGGAAGCCGATCGGATCCGGCGGCAGATACTGGCGCGCGAACTCCTCGTTGACGATCATTTCGCGAACGCTGCTCGACCGATCGCCGTCGATGAAGAGCCGTCCCTTCTTGAGCCGCAGGCCAAGCGCCTCCGCGTACCCGGGGGTGACGGAGTACTGAAACGACCGCGCGGTTTTCCGCTCCGTTCCGGACGCCGCCCACGGCGACGGAAACGCTGCCAGCTGCGTCGTCCGATCGAGCGGCATCATGTTGCTGGCGCCGGCCGCGGTCACGCCTGGCAGCGCGCGAACACGCTCCACGAGCGCAAACACCGTCGCAGTCATCGACTCGGATTGATCGGCCGCATCGCCGCCCGGCACGTAAATTTCGACCGCCAGCACGTTGTCGGCGGTGTAGCCGGCATCGACGCGCGCCAACTTGATGAAGCTGCGGGCCAGCAGCGTCGCGGCGACGAGCAGCAGGACGGCGAACGCCGCTTCGGCCATTAGCAACCCGTCGCGCAGCCGCCGCGCCCGCCGGTCGCGGAATCCGCCGGCCGAGGCGCCGTCGCCGCCGTGCAGCGCCGCGGCGAGGTCGAAGCGAGAGCCACGCATTGCCGGCGCCAGTCCGGAGACGAGCGCCGTGAGGACGGCGGCGAGTGCCGCGAAGGCAATCGCGCGCGCGTCCACCGAGATGGCGTCGAGCCGGGGGAAATCGCGCGACGCCAGCAACGGCGCGGCTTGCACCAGCGCCCACGCCAACCCGAGGCCCAGCGCGCCGCCCAGCGACGACAACACCAGGCTCTCAGTCAGCAGCTGCCGCGCTAACCGATTGCGGCTCGCGCCGATGGCCGCGCGTACGGTCAACTCGCGCTGGCGCGCGACGCCGCGCGACAGGAACAAGTTGGCGACGTTCGCGCAGGCAATCAGCAGCACGAAGACCACGCCGGCGGCGAGGACGAGCAGCGCGGGACGAACCCGCGCCGTCATCTCGCGCACCAGGCCGCGGACGTGCGTCACTGGCGGCCCGCCGACGCCGAACAACAAGTTCGCCGCGAGCGGCCGGATCGTCGTCCGCGCCGCCGCGGTTCCTTCCGACTCCGCCTGCTGCGGCGTCGTGCCAGGCCGCAGCCGCGCGAGCGCGAAGACGACGATCATGCGGCCGCGCTGTCCTGCGACCGCGTCGGGCGACGGCAACATCACCTCGAGCGGCGTCCACATCAGCGCGTTGCGATCGGGGAATGCGAAGCCGGGGCGCGCGACACCGACGATCTGGTACGGCTTGCCGTCGATGACCAACCCGCGGCCGACGACGGCGGGATCGGCGTTGAAATGCTGACGCCAGCCGCGATCGGACAGCACGGCGACCGTATTGGCGCCCTCGCGCGCCTCCGCGTCGACGAAGAAACGGCCGAGCGCCGGCGTCTGGCCGACCAGGGCGAACAATGACGGCGTCACGGCGGCGCCCGCGAGCCGCACCGGGTTGCCGGGCAGCCCGACCGTGTACTGCTGAAAGCGGTAGGCGGCGAACTGCTCGAGCGTGCGTGACTCGCGCCACGCGTGATAGGTGAGGTTGCTGAGCATCGGCTGCTGCAGCGGCGAGGTCGCGCCCGGATGCTCTTCCGACAACCGCACGAGGCGATCCGAGTCGGGATACGCCAGCGGCCGCAAGAGAACACCGTAGACAACGGAGAACACGGCGGTTGTCGCGCCGATCCCGAGCGCGAGCGTCAACAGCCCGGCTGTGGTGAACGCCTTGCTCCGTTGCATGGTGACGAGCGCGTAGCGCACGTCCTGAAGCAGCGTCTCCATAGCGACGGACTATACTGCCTGTATGGCTCGCCGAGGGTTTGCCGTCCTGATCACCTTCCTCGGGATGGCGCTGTTCGTCTCGATTGTCGGCTTCACGACGATGTACTTCCTGTTCGGCCGTGAGCCCGCGGTGCCGTCGAACGCGACGCTGGTGCTGCGCGTCGGCGGCTCGCTCGCGGAGCTGGCGCCGAACGACGTCTACGGCTACCTGCGCGGTTCGAAAGCGCCGACAGTGCGCGCGCTGGTCGAGAACCTCCGCAAGGCCAAGGTCGATTCGCGCGTGCGAGGCGTTCTCCTCAAACCGACCGGCTTCGAGTCGCCGTTCTGGGCCAAGGTGCAGGAACTGCGCGACGCGGTCGTCGACTTCCGCAAATCGGGAAAGCCGATCTACGCCTACCTCGAGTACGGCGGCGACCGCGAGTACTACCTGGCGACCGCGGCCGACAAGATCTTCCTGATGCCGTCGACGCCGCTCGATCTCACCGGCGTCGCGACCTACCAGTTGTTCCTGCGCGGCACGCTCGACAAGATCGGCGCCGTCCCCGACCTGCACCGCGTCGGCGAGTACAAGACCGCCGTCAACACGTTCAAGGAAAAAGGGTACACGCCGGCGCACAAGGAAATGGACCAGTCGCTCAACCTCGATCTCTACGAGCAGATCGTACGCGGCATCGCCGACGGCCGCCGCAAGAACGACGAGGACGTGCGCGCGCTGTTCGACGATGGCCCCTTCCTGCCGGAGGACGCGCTGCGCGCCGGCCTGGTCGACGACGTGGCGTACGAGGATCAGGTCGAGGAGAAGCTGCGCGGCGGCGACGTCCGCCGGCAGATCGACGCCGACGACTACGGGCGGGTCAGCGCGACATCGCTCGGGCTCAACCGCGGCCCGCGCATCGCCATCATCTACGCCAACGGCACGATCAACAGCGGCAAGAGCGGCTACGACCCGCTGAACGGCGCGATTGCCGGCTCCGAGACGCTGATCGACTACATCCGCCAGGCGCGCCGCGACAGCTCGATCCGCGCGATCGTGCTGCGCGTCGACAGCCCGGGTGGCTCCTCGATCGCCTCCGACGCGATCTGGCGCGAGCTGATGATCGCGCGCAACGAGAAAGCCGATCGGCCGCTGGTGGTGTCGATGTCCGATCTGGCGGCGTCGGGCGGCTATTACATCGCGATGCCGGCGCAGGTGATCGTGGCGCAGCCGTCGACCCTGACCGGGTCGATCGGCATCTTCGGCGGCAAGGTGGTCACCGGCGGCGTCTACGGCAAGCTGGGGGCGCGCATCGAGTCGACCAGCGTCGGTAAAAACGCCGAAATCAACTCGCCGGCGCGACCCTACAGCCCCGACGAGCTGAAGAAGCTGCAGGAGCAGCTGCAGGCTTTCTACGATCAGTTCGTCGAAAAAGTCGCCGAGGCGCGCCACAGCACGCCGGAGAAGATCGACGCGCTCGCGCAGGGGCGGGTCTGGACCGGGCGCCAGGCGAAGCAGAACGGGCTGGTCGACGAACTGGGCGGGCTGGATCGCGCCGTCGCCGTCGCCAAGCAGCGCGCGAAGATCGCCGCCGACAGCGACGTCGAGCTGGTCGTTTATCCGCCGCGCAAGAGCTTTTACGAGTTGTTGTCAGAGCAGGTGAGCGGATCGAGCGATTCGTTTCAGTCGATGGTGTTCAGCGACTGGCTGAATGCGAACCTGACGGAAGGCGAGCTCGAAGCGCTGCGCATCATGCGCGGGCCGTGGACGATGTTCAAGAGAGGCGAGCCGCTCGCGCTGATGCCGTTTACGTTCTTACGCTGAAGAGGCTTGGGGCTGGGGGCTGGCTACGCTTCGCCGCAGGAGCTGGCTGGAACCCGGCGACCGAGTGCATCCAGCCCCCAGTCACCAGTTCCCAGCCCCTACTCGTTTCTACGAAGCGGCACGCTGCAGCGCTTCCCGATTGACGTCGATCTTCATCTTCTGCTTCGCCTTGCCCATGTAAGCCGAGAAGAATCGATTGCGTCGATCGGTCAGCAGCTCTTCGCGGAAGCGATCCTTCGACGTGTTCCACTCCTCCGTCGTCACCGCTTTCTTTTCGACGACTTTGATGACTGCTGATCCGTTGTCGGTCGCGATCGGATCGCTCACTGCGCCCACCGGCAGCTTGAACGCTGCGTCTTCGACCGCCGGCGCGACGCCGAGGTCGGGAATCGGCGCGCCGGCGGCGATGAGGTCGGTGGTCTTCGCCTCGACGCCCGCGGCCTTGGCCGCCTTCTCGAAGTCGGGCGCCGACTTCAGCTTCGCGGCAATCTCGGTCGCCTTCTGCTTGCTGACCTCGCGCGCTTTCTGCTTCACCACTTCGTCGCGGACGCGATCTTTCACTTCCTCGATCTTCGGCACGTAAGGATCCTGCTTCGCCGTCATCGTCTGGAAGAGGATGCCGCGGCCGGCGCGCAGCGGGCCGGCGACCTCGTCGGGCTTCATCTCGAAGGCGCGGCTGGCCGCCTCGGGCGCCGGCCCCAGGCCCATGATGGGTTCCTCGCGGGCGAAGAAGCCGGACTCGAGCACCGCGAGGCCGCGCGCCCTGGCGACGCGCTCGATATCCGCCGGCTTCTTGACCTCCCGTTCGACCTGCGCCGCGATCTCGTTCGCCTGCGTCTGCGCCCGCTCGTACGAGAGCTGGTCGGTCAGCTGCTGGCGCACTTCGTCGATCGAGCGGGTCGAGGCCGCCTTCTTATCGGTGACCTTGATGATGTGATACCCGTACTGCGTCTTCACCAGGTCACTGATCTGACCAGGCTGAAGGGTGAACGCGACCTGATCGAACTCCGGCACCATCCGGCCGCGGCCGAAGAAATCGAGGTCGCCGCCGTTCTTCGCGCTGCCCTCGTCTTCCGAGTTCGCCTTCGCGAGCTCCGCGAAATCGGCGCCCGCTTTCGCTTTCTTCAACAGATCTTCAGCCTTGGCCTTCACCGCCCCATCGTCCTTGCCCTCGGTCTTGAGGAGGATGTGGCTGGCGCGCACCTGCTCGGGCTGCGAGTACTGCTCGATGTTGGTGTTGTAAGCCTGCTGCACGTCGGCGGCCGGAATCGTGATCCGGGTGCGCAGGGCGTCGAAGTCGATCAGCAGGTACTTGATCTTCCGCTTCTCGGGGATCTTGAAGTCTTCCTTGTGCCCGTCGAAGTAGGCGGTGACTTCCGCGTCGGTCGCGCTGACCTGCGGCCGGAACGTGTCGGCGGTGAAGCTGACGACGGCGAGCTTGACCTTGTCGTTGCGGCGCCGATATTCGCCTTCAAGATCCTTGTCGGCGACCGACAGCCAGTCGGTGAGCGACGCGCGCAGCTTGTCGACGGCGAGGCTGCGGCGGACGTTGTCCTCGAACTGCGCCGCGGTCATCGGCGGCCGCTGCATCCGCAGCAGCTGCTGATAGCGCGTTTCGCCGATGAATGTGCCGTTCTCCTGGAACGCCGGCGTTGCGAGAATGCGCTGCCGCACTTCCTCGTCGCTGACCTTGATCCCGAGGCGGTCGGCCTCCGCCAGCGCGGCGCGCTCGTCGACCATCTGTTGCAGGATCTGGTTTTCGACTCCGAGCTGCTTCAGCAGCTGGTCGCTCATCTGCCCGCCGTACGCCGACCGGTAAGCCTGCAGCTGAGCTTGATACGCGCGGCGGAACTCGCTGCCGGTGATCTTCTGCCCCTCGATCCGCGCGATCGTGTCGCTCGACGCCGCGTCGGCGCCGGTGCCCTGGAGGAAATCCGGGATATAGAACAAGACGAACGCCACGCAAACCAGGCCCAGGCTCCACTTGAGCCAGTCCCTGTGGCGGCGCATCCGGTCAAGCATGGTCATATGGCACCGGGGCTTTCTCGCTGCGGCCTCTCACCATCGTGAACGCCCGACGACAGAGAGGCCGCCGTGGGTGGAGAGCACTTTGGAACCCCTTATGGTACGCCATGAACTTACAGTGTGGCAAGCAGTTACCGCCAACCGTGTGGTATATTCGTCGAGGACAGAACTACTTACGGATGTCTCCAGCGAGTCGAGCCACGCGCATGCCGGCCGCGCTGCTGCACGCCGTCGGTCCAGCGGGGAAAAGCGGATCGAAGCTGCGTCGGGCGAGCGAGATCTCGTCGACGACGCCGGGTCTTGATCTCGCGACCCGGCTGCGCGTGTTCCAGCGCGCCCTGCGCAGCCGCGTCGAACGGCGCGATGCGCTCATCGATATCGTGCGCGCGGTCAACGCCACGCTCGAACCACCGAAAATCGCCGATGAAATCGTCGAACGCGCCGCCACCTGGGTGCCGGCGCCGTGCTGGGCCGTTGTCTCGTCCGATTTGTCGGGGCAGCTGTCGGTGCTCTCCGATCGCGGCCTGATGCCGGACATGGGGCCCGCGGTTTACGCCGTGGCGCGCTGGGTCATGAACCGCGGTCAGGAATTCGCGACCGCCAGCCTCGCGCGCGACACGCGGGTCACCGATCCTGCGGCCGGCGCGGTGATGGCGTTTCCTCTCAGCTGCCGCGGCCGGCGCGTCGGCGCACTAATCGCGCTCGATCGCGAGGGGTCGGCGCGCGAGCCGCGGCTCTCGGCGGCGATGCTGCGCGCGGTGCGCGTGCTGCTCGAGCCGGCGTCGGTCGCGCTCGACAACGCGCTGCTGCTCAAACGCGCCGAGGCGCTGTCGGTCACCGACGATCTGACGCATCTGTACAACTCGAGATATCTGAACCAGGTGCTGCGGCGGGAAACCAAGCGGGCGTCGCGCAGCGGCCGTCCGCTGTCGCTGCTGTTCATCGATCTCGACGGGTTCAAGGCCGTGAACGATACCCACGGCCATCTGTTCGGCAGCCGCGCGCTGGTGGAAGCGGCGGCGGTGATCCGGCAGAGCGCGCGCGAGACCGACGTGGTCGCGCGCTTCGGCGGCGACGAGTTCGCGCTCGTCCTGCCTGACACGGGCGGTGAAGGGGCCTTCGCGGTGGGCGAGCGCATCCGCGAGCGGATTGCCGCCCACAAGTTCCTGGCCGCTGACGGCCTGAACATCCATCTCACCGGCTCGGTCGGCGTGGCGACCCTGCCCGACGTGGCCGCCTCCTCGGAGGAGCTGGTGCAGGCCGCGGACAAGGCGATGTATGCGGTCAAAGAATCCGGTAAGAACGGTATTCAGGCCGCACCCGCTCCCGCCGATAACTGATTACAGCGCAATACTCTGAGCGCCAGCGGTCACACTTTTGCACACCGCGCCCGCAAAAGGAGCCTTTTTTGAGCCTCCGTTCGATGCTTTCGGTGTTCTCCAGCGACCTGGCGATCGACCTCGGCACGGCTAATACCTGTGTTTATGCTCGAGGTAAGGGGATCGTGGTCAACGAGCCCTCGATTGTCGCCATCAACAAGGTGAACGGCCGGGTCGAGGCGGTCGGCAAGGACGCCAAGGACATGCTCGGCCGCACGCCGGGCAACATCGTCGCCATCAAGCCGATGAAGGACGGCGTCATCGCCGATTTCGAGGTCACCGAGAAGATGCTGACCTACTTCATCAAGAAGGCACACAACCGCAACGTCTGGGTGCGCCCGCGCATCGTCATCGGCGTGCCGTCGGAGATCACGCAGGTGGAGAAGCGCGCGGTGAAGGACAGCGCCTACCGCGCCAAGGCCAGCGAGGTGCACCTGGTCGAGGAGGCGATGGCGGCGGCGATCGGCGCCGGGATGCCGATCACCGAGCCGTCCGGCAACATGATCGTCGACATCGGCGGCGGCACCACCGACATCGCCGTCATCTCCCTCGCCGGCATCGTCTACAGCAAGGCGGTGCGCGTCGCCGGCAACGAGATGGACGAGGCGATCATCCAGTACATCAAGAAGCAGTACAACCTGCTCATCGGCGAGCGCACGGCGGAAGCGATCAAGATCGAAGTCGGCTCCGCCTACCCGCTCGAAGAGCGGATGACGATGGAGATCAAGGGCCGGCACCTGATCGAGGGCGTGCCGAAGACCATCACCATCACCGACGAAGAGATTCGCGAAGCGCTGGCCGAAACCGTCAACGTGATCGTCGACGCCGTGCGGGTCGCGCTCGAACGCACGCCGCCGGAGCTGTCGGCGGACATCGTCGATCGCGGCATCGTCCTCACCGGCGGCGGCTCGATGCTGAAGAACCTCGACAAGCGCCTGCGCGAAGAGACGGGGTTGCCGCTGGCGATGGCGGAAGATCCGCTGTCGTCGGTCGTCCTCGGCGCCGGCAAGATGCTCTCGGATTTCAACCTGCTGCGGAAGATTTCGATTGATTAGCGATATCCACCAACGGTCGGGCTACCTGTTCATCGGCGTGATGCTGGCGCACGTGCTGCTGATTTCCGCCCAGGTGAACTCAAGGTCGGGCGTGCCGGTGCTCGAATCGGTCACCTTCGGTGTCTTCTCCGAGGTGCAGCGGGCGCTGTCGGGCGGCGTCTCGGGCATCCGCGGCGTGTGGGGCGGCTACGTCGGCCTGCGCCGCGCGAAGAACGAGAACGAGGAGCTGAAGCGGCGGCTGGCGGCGACGGAGATTGCGCTGCAGGAGCAGCGCGCGCTCGCCGACCGGACGCGCGGCCTCGAGAAGCTGCTGGAGATGCGCGAGCAGCTGCCGCTCAAGACCACCGGCGCCGACATCATCGGCGCGGCGGCCGCGCCCGACTTCCGGACCGTGACGATCGACAAGGGATCGAACCACGGGCTGCAGACCGACATGGCGGTCATCGCGCCGGCCGGCGTGGTCGGCCGCGTCGTCGTTCCCAGCGCGCGGTCGGCGAAGGTGCAGTTGCTGGTCGATCGCAACGCCGCCGCGGGCGCGCTGATCGAGCGTTCGCGCGCGCAGGGCGTGGTCGTCGGCAGCGGCGACGAGCGGCTGCAGATGGACTACGTATCCGAAGTCTCCGACGTGGTCGCCGGCGACGTGGTGGTGACGTCGGGGATCGACGGGATCTACCCGAAGGGCTTCGTGATCGGCCGGGTCGAATCGGTCGAAAAAAGCGGCACCGCCTACCGCCGCATCACGATCAAGCCCGCGGTCGACTTCCGGTCGATCGAAGAGGTGCTGGTGGTGCTGAAACCGCCGGCGAGCGACGCGGGCCAGGGATCGTAGGAGTGAAGGCCGCCGGCATCATCGTCGCGGTAGCAGTCGCGCTGGCCCTGCAGACGACGCTGTCGCGCATGGCGGTCCGGAGCACGGTGGCGGTCGACCTGGTGCTCGTGGTCGTCGTGTATGTCGCGCTGACATCCGGGCCCGCGACTGGATTGTTGACAGGCACATTCGCCGGCCTGGTCCAGGACGCGTTGTCGAGCCCGGTGATCGGCATCGGCGGGCTGGCGAAGACGATTGTCGGTTTCCTGGCCGGTATCATCGGCAGCCAGTTCATCGTCGCGCAGCCGCTGCCGAGGTTCGTGGTGTTCTTCGGCGCGACCGTGCTGCATGCGATCGTGTTCATGGGCCTGTACGTGCTTCTCGGGCTGCGGCAGTTTGGTACACCCTACGCGGCGGTCGCCGGCCAGGCCGCGGCGAACGCGGTGATTGGGGTGGTGGCTTTTCAATTGGTTGAGCTTTTGCCTGGAGCGGTCGAGCGGCGCAAAGCGCAGCGCGGCCGGCTCCGGCGCTAACATTCCGTTATGGCAGCGCACGAAGACCGCCGCCGGATCACGATCCGGCTCTCGCTCCTGCAATACGTCATCACCGTCGTGTTCTCGATCCTTGCCGTCAGCTTCTGGGTGCTGCAGGTGGTCGAGCACGCGAAGTTCGAGGAGATGGCGGAGAACAACCATCAGCGCACCCTGGCGCTGCGGGCGCCGCGCGGGATCGTCTTCGACCGCCACCTCCAGCCGCTGGTGTTGAACCGGCGCTCCTACAGCATCTCGATCGTCCGCGAGCACACCAAGGACCTGAACCGCACGGTGACGATGCTGGCATCGGTGCTCGGGATGGAGGAGTCGGCGGTGCGCCAGATCGTCGACCGCCATCGCCGCGAACCGACCTACCGGCCGATCGTGATCGTCCAGGACGCGACGCTCGCGCAGGTGGCGGCGGTGACGGCGCGGCGGCTCGATTTCGAGCTGCCGGACGTGGTGGTGGAGCAGGTGCCGACGCGCCGCTACCCCGACACGCTGGCGGCGCACCTGTTCGGCTACGTCGGCGAGGTCAGCGATCGCGACGTCTCGGCCAACGATGCGCTGCGCAGCGGCGACATCGTCGGCCAGTCCGGGATCGAGAAGATCTACAACGCCGACCTGATGGGCGAGGACGGGGCGCGGCGGGTGGTGGTCAATAGCGTCGGGCGCGAGATCCGCACGCTCGAGGAAGAGCCGCCGGTCGAAGGCAAGCGGCTGCAGCTGACAATCGACTACGACGTGCAGAAGGCGATCGAGGACAGCTTCGATCAGCTCGGGTTCAACGGCGCCGCGGTGGTGCTCGATCCGGCCAACGGCGACGTGCTCGGCTTCACCAGCCGGCCGACCTACGACCCGAACGCGTTTGCCGCCGGCATCGATCGCGTCACCTGGGCATCGCTGACGAGCGACGAGGATCGTCCGCTCAACGACCGCGCGATCCAGGGGCGCTACTCGCCCGGGTCGACCTTCAAGATGGCGGTGGCAACGGCGGCGCTCGAAGAGGGCGTGATTACCCCCGACTTCAAGGTGCACTGCGGCGGCAGCGCGAACTTCTACGGCCGCCCATTCAAGTGCTGGAAGAAGGGCGGCCACGGCACGATGGACCTCCGCCACGCCATCGAGCAGTCGTGCAACGTCTACTTCTACACGATCGGCAACATGACCGGGATCGACAACATCCACAAATGGGCGACGCTGCTCGGGCTCGGCGAGAAGAGCGGCATCGACCTGCCCAACGAAGTGCAGGGGCTGGTGCCGTCGCCCGAGTGGAAGCAGCAGTACCGCAAGGAAAAGTGGTACGCGGGCGAGACCGTCTCGGTGTCGATCGGCCAGGGCTCGGTGTCGGTGACGCCGGTGTCGATGGC
>Ga0134127_10002354_pt1 | contig 13667 bp, 13 predicted proteins | sample KB31753_FD_96459 | JGI IMG/M metagenome (GOLD analysis project Ga0134127, IMG submission 96459) | Terrestrial soil microbial communities with excess Nitrogen fertilizer from Kellogg Biological Station, Michigan, USA - KB3-175-3 | ecosystem: Environmental > Terrestrial > Soil > Unclassified ...
CCCGATCCCGCATACTTGATCATCCCGCCAACGCGGGAGGACCGATGGCCTCGGATCCGCAACCGACCTCGGCGGTGTCGAGAACGCTGGCATGGGTTGTCCTGACCGTGATGGCGCTGGCGCTGGCTTACACCGGCTGGGTCGCCCTCTCGAACTTCAGCAGGATCGGGGTATGACGAATTTCCTCCTCGTCATGCTCTCCCTGGCCGCGCTGTGCGCGAGCCTGGCGCTGCTGGTGGCCAATCTGGGTCTGGCTCGACTGGCCGACGTGCTGGCCATCACGTCAGCCCTATGCGGCCTCGCCGCCTTTGGCCTGGTGGCGGCCTTCACCGTGCGGCGCGCGCGCCGGATCGGCAAGGCGGCCCGGCCATGACCAAGCGCGGTACGCGCGCCTTCTTCGTGGTGAGCACCCTCCTCAGCGGGCTCCTGTTCCTCGGCCTCACCATCGACAGCCACCGCAAGATCCCGGCCCTGACCAATGCCGCGGCCATCGATGCCAGCGTCATCGCCGGAAAGGATGTGTGGCACCGGAACAACTGCATCAACTGCCATACCCTCCTGGGCGAGGGCGCTTACTACGCTCCCGACCTCACCCAGATCACCACGCAGCGCGGCGCAGGATACTTGCGCGAGTTTCTGAAGGACCCGTCGCGCTTCTATTCCGAGGAGCGCGATCGCCGGCTCATGCCCACCCTCAAGCTCTCCGACGGCGACATCACCGCGCTCATTGCCTTCCTCGGTTGGGTGAGCAGGATCGACACCCAGGGCTGGCCGCCGCGCCCCATCCTGGTGCGAGGCAGCTCGGTGCCCGGGGCCAACGTCGGCGGGCCGCCTGCCACGGCGGCTTCCAGTGATCCGGGCGAGCTGGGCCGGGTCCTCTTCAACTCCTCGCCGCCCGCATGCGGCGCCTGTCACTCCATTGCCCCCAACGTCAATATCGTGGGCCCCTCCCTGTCGGGTATCGCCGCGACCGCCGCGTCCCGCGTGCGCGGAGCGGATTACCACGGAAAGGCGAAGGACGGACCCGGCTATATTCGGGAATCGATCCTCGATCCCAACGCGCACGTGCTCGCGGGGCCGACCTTCGCCGCCGAGGGACGCTCGCTGATGCCGGGCGACTACGCACAGACCCTGAAGCCGGAGCAGGTGGATCAGATCGTGGCCTACCTTCTCACGCTCAAATAGGGGCTCGCGAGATGCGATACTCGTCCCAGCGCGTCGCCTACCCATACTTCGCCGTGGCCATGCTGCTGTTCGGTTTGCAGGTCGCCTTTGGCCTTCTCGCCGCCGCCAAGTATCTGGGTCCTGATCCTCTGCTCCCGGTGCTGCCGTTCGACGTGGTCAAGGTCATCCACACCAACCTCCTCCTGGTCTGGGTCCTCACCGGGTTCATGGGCGCCGCTTACTACGTGGTTCCGGAGGAGTCGCGGGCCGAGCTGCATAGCGTGCGGCTGGCCTATGTCCAGCTCGGACTCTGGACGGCGATGGGAGTGACCGCGGTGGTCGGGTACGTCTTCCGCTGGACCGCCGGCAACAAGCTCCTCGAGCAGCCCTTCCCCCTCAAGATCGTGATCGTGGTGGTGATGCTGATGTTCCTCTACAACCTCGGGATGACCATTCGCGCCGGCGGCCGCCTGACGACCACCGAGGGCGTCCTGGTGGCCGGGCTCGCCTGCACGGCCCTCCTCTACCTGCCGTCCCTCCTCGAGTTCGACAACTACACGCTCGCCATCTTCTACCGCTGGTGGACGGTCCACCTCTGGGTCGAGGGTGTCTGGGAGATGATCCAGGGCGGCATCCTGGCCTACCTCCTCATCCGGCTCTCCGGCGTGGACCGCGAGGTTCTGGAAAAGTGGCTATACGTGATCGTCGGGCTGACCTTCATCTCCGGCATCCTCGGCACCGCGCATCACTACTACTGGATCGGGGTGCCACGGTACTGGCTGCCGCTGGGAGGCCTCTTCAGCGCGCTCGAGCCGCTGTCGTTCCTGGCCATGGCGATGTACGCGTACTACGCCATGCGGCGCTCGGGCCTCGCCCATCCGAATCGTATGGCCATGCACTGGACCATCGGCAGCGCGATCTTCTCGGCGCTGGGCGCAGGCATTCTCGGGCTTGCTCATACCTGGCCCGCGGTCAACAAGTGGACGCATGGCACGCTGATCACGTCCATGCACGGGCACATGGCGTTCTTCGGGGCCTACGTGATGATCGTGCTCGGCATGATCACCTACGCGCTGCCGGGTCTCACCGGGCGCAGCGAGGATTCGCGGGAGACCGCGGCGGGGTTCTGGTCCTTCTGGCTTCAGATGGCCGGCATGTTCGGCATGACCATGGCGTTCGCCACCGCCGGGATCACCCAGACTTACCTCGAGCGCATCCTCGGGATCGGGTATCTCGAGACCCAGCTCAAGCTCCAGGTGCACTTCCTGATGCTGGTGGCCACCGGCGCCCTCTTCGTCGCCGGCGTCGCGCTCTTCCTCTGGGACTTCTTCTTCCTGGCTGGCCGCCCGGTCGCGGCGGTCGAGGCCGAGCGGCTCGCCTCGGCGCGTCCGACCGCCTGATTTTCCGCCGATGAGCTCCGCCCGGCACGCCGCGGAGACCGGGGGCGCCGCGATGGACGGTGTCCGGCCGCCTCCGGCGGAAGAGCCCTTCTACCTGCCCTCCGCCGACGAGGTCGCGGTCTTCGCGGCCTGTCATGCGCGCGGACTACCGGTCATGCTCAAGGGACCCACCGGCTGCGGGAAGACTCGCTTCGTGGAGCACATGGCCTGGCACCTCCGCCTTCCGCTCGTGACGGTCGCCTGTCACGACGACCTGTCCGCGGGAGATCTGGTGGGACGGTACCTGGTGCGGGCCAGCGAGACCGTGTGGCAAGATGGACCCCTCACTCGCGCGGTGCGGGCGGGCGCGATCTGCTACCTCGACGAGGTGGTCGAGGCGCGGCAGGACACCATCGTGGTGATCCATCCGCTGACCGATGACCGGAGGGTGCTGCCGATCGACAAGACCGGCGAGCTCGTGCCGGCGGCGAAGAGCTTCCAGCTCGTCATCTCCTACAATCCCGGCTATCAGCACCTGCTCAAGGACTTGAAGCCGAGCACGCGGCAGCGCTTCGTCGCGCTCGAGTTCACCGTGCCGCCGCCCGAGCGTGAGACCGCGATCGTCGTCCACGAGGGCGGCGTGGACCGTCGTCAGGCCGCCGACCTGGTGGCGCTCGCCGTTCGCCTCCGGACTCTCCGGGACCGCGGTCTGCCGGAGGTGCCCAGCACCCGATTGCTCGTGGCGGCGGCGCGGCTGATCGCGAGTGGGGTAGCGCCGCGGGAGGCTTGCCGCGTCGCCATCGCTGCACCGCTGACCGACGACCCCGATTTGCTGGCCGCCGCGCAGGACGTGATCACCGCCCTTCTGTAGCGGAACGCATGGGCGAGCCAGAGGGGATCATCATCGAGGGCGCCCGGGTGGCGGTCGCGGGAGCGCGCGATCTCTGGTTTCGCGTGCGGCCACCCGCGGAGGCTCCCGTCCTGCCGCTCGGTCGGGTGCGGCCACGGCTCGAGCTGCTCCTGAGCGCCCTGCACGGTGAGAGGATATCGATCGTCCCCTCCGATCCCGAGCCGGCGCCGACCTGGCTCGCCCGACTGTTCGGCCGCGCGCCGGGCCACCTCCTGCCCGCGGGGGCGCCGGCCGCCACCGATGGACGGTACGTGTGGCTGCCTCGGACACTCGATGCCCGGGAAGGCGAGCCGGCGGCGCTCGAGCGGTACCGCTTACTCGCGGTCGAGCAGGCCGCGCGCATGGCGCTGGGGTTCGCCCGCGCGCATCCGCACGACGCCCCGCGGATCGAGCGCGACCTTTACTGGATAGCTGCCGCAGACGTGGTGGACCGCGGCCTCGCCCGCGATTTGCCCGGCCTCGCGCCAGGGCTGCGAGCGGCCCGCCTGGCGGCCCTGGCGGCGAGACCACCCCTGGAGCGCCTGACACGGGCCGAACGCGCCGTGGAGCACATCGTGCGGGACGTGCTCGCCGCGGAGCCGCCGTCGCCGGCGCGGGCAGGCATCGACACGCCCGACGGCGCGCGCGCGTGGGCGCGCGCCCAGGCGCGGCCGCTCCAGACCGCCGGCCGCTACCGAGGCATGGCGTCGGTCGCGCTCTGGGGCGAGCCTCGGCTCCTTGCTTCCGTGGCAGGAGCGCGCCAGGGCGAGCCACCGGATGCGACCGGCGCACGGCCCGGCCGCACGGCCGTCCTGCGTCGCCGTCCCCGCGCGCGGCCCGCACGCGACGACGAGGACGACGCCTCGCCTGGCATGTGGATGATCCGCTTCGACGATCCCATGGAAAGTGTCGAGGACCCGATGGGGCTTCAACGTCCCGCCGACCACGACGACTCCGCCGACGTCGGCGAGCTCGGCGACGCCGTGTCCGATCTGACGGAGGCGCGGATCATCCGCACGCCGGGCTCGCCACGGGAGGTGCTTCAGAGCGACGGAGGACCGCTCACGCGAGTGCCCGGGGACGCGAGCCTGCGCGCGGGGGCTCCCGGCATTACCTATCCGGAATGGGATCATCGCCGTGCCGCCTACCGGTTCCCGGGGGCGACGGTCCGGCCTTCCGCGGCGACCTCGGGCAGCGTCGAGTGGGCCGAGCGTGTTCTCACGCGTCACGCGGCTCTGGTGAGGCAGGTGCGCCGTCGCTTCGAGGGCCTGCGTCCGCGCCGCGTGCGGCGGGGGCGGCAGGCCGACGGCGCCGAGCTCGATCTCGCCCAGTACGTGACCGCCTTCGCCGACTGGCGGGCGGGCGAGCCCGGCGACGACCGCTTCTACTCCAGCTCGCGGCCGGCCCGCCGCGACCTGGCCATCGCCGTGCTCGCCGACGTGAGCGCCTCGACCGACGCCTGGGTGAGCGGGAGCCTCCGGATCGTCGACGTCGAGAAGGAGGCGCTGGTCATCCTGCTCGAGGCGCTCGACGCCCTCGGAGACCGTCACGCCCTGCTCGCATTCTCCGGAGAGGGGCCGCGCGCCGTGCGGGTTCTCACCGTGAAGGACTTCGGCGAAGCGTCCCGCGCGGTCGCGCGGCGCCGCATCGCCGCGCTCGAGTCCGACGGCTACACTCGCGTGGGGGCGGCGGTCCGGCACGCCAGCGCCCTGCTGGGTCGGGAACGCGCGCGGCACCGATTGCTGCTGCTCCTCTCCGACGGCAAGCCGAACGACGAGGACGAGTACGCGGGCCGGTATGGCATCGAGGATACGCGGCAGGCGGTGGCCGAGGCGCGCTTGCAGGGACTGATGCCGTTCTGTCTGACCGTCGACCGGGAAGCGCCCGCCTATCTGCCCGCGATCTTCGGGCCTCGCGGCTTCGCGGTGCTCTCCCGACCGGAGCGATTGGCCACCGTGCTCGTCGAGGTGCTCCGCTCCCTCGTGACCACCTGACCCTGGGGGCGGTTAGGGGGTCTCGACGAAGCCGGCGCGCGCCAGCCCGCTCACGCGGGCGGGGGCGTAGCCGAGCAGGCTCTCGAGGACGGACCGGGTGTGCTCGCCCACACGATAGGGCGCGGGGCTCCGCGGGCCCAGCGCGCGCCCGTCGAGATGATACGGGCTCGCGGTGACGCGCACGTCCCCGCGCGCGGGATGTGGCACCGCGGGAAAGAAGCCCCGCTCCGCCAGGTGCGGGGAGGCGATGACCTCGGCCGGACGCAGTACCGGGGCGCAGGGGATGCGCGCCTCGGCGAGGGCGGCCAGCGCGGCGTCCACGCTGGGAAAGGTCAGGAGCCACGCGGTCACGATCTCGCGCAGCGCCCGCCAGTTCACCCGCCGCTTCTCGGTGCTGTCGAATCGCGGATCGCGATCCAGCTCGGGCCGCCCCATGAGGCCGAGCATCCGCGGCCACAGCTCGGCCGAGCCCACGAACTGCATGGCGAGGCTCCGGTCCCCGATTGCGGCCACCACCATGCCGGGACGCGGGTTGCCGTGCTCCTGCCCGCCGTTGAGCACGGCGGCATAGGTGACGCTGTCGGCGGCGACCAGGGCCTCCAGCATGGAAACGTCCAGGTACGCGCCCCGCCCGGTCCGCCCCCGGCGGATGAGCGCGGCCATGATGGCGCCCGCGGCATGGGTGCCCGCCAGCACGTCGGCGGCCTGGAGGTTGGAGGCGCGCGGGGCCGCCTCGTCGCCCTGCTCGAGGTGCATGAGGCCGGACTGGGCGTTGATGATGTGGGCGAAGGCCGGCCGCGCCCGCCAGGGCCCGGTCTGGCCGAAGCCCGAGATGGAGCAGTAGACGAGGTCGGGCTTGAGCGCCCGCAGGGTCTTCTCGTCGCAGCCCAGCCGGCCCGCCACTCCCGGCATGAAGTTCTCGACGAAGACGTCCGCGTGCCGCGCCAGATCGTGGATGACCGCGCGCCCCTCGGGGCGCGCCATGTCCACCGCCACGCTCTCCTTGCCCGCGTTGACGCGGTGGAAGTAGCTGCTCTGGTCGGTGCGCCCCGGCTCGAGCTGGAGATAGTTGCGGCGCGTCTCATCGCCGTCGCCGGGTCGCTCGATCTTGATGACGCGCGCGCCCAGATCGCAGAGGAGGCGGGTGCAGTAGGGTCCGGCGAGCACCCGGGTGAGGTCGAGGATGATATAGCCGGCGAGCGGCAGCTCGTCGGCGGCGGAAGGCGTGGGGGACACCTCAGGCGACGTGGGCGGCGGACTCCGCGCGGGGGAGTCCCAGCGTCTCACCGGCGGCGAGCAGCTCTTCCCAGGTGGTGGCATCCACGTAGATGCCGTCGCGCTGCCGCTCGGCCTTGGCCAGGCGCTCGGGATCCCCCGGCACCAGCACCGGCGCGACGGGATCCGCCGCCGGCGAGGCCTTCACGTACTCGACGAAGCCGTCGATCTCCCGCCGGAGCCAGTCCACGCCGGCCAGGCGGGCGGGATCCACCAGCACCGCGAACATATTGTTGATGACGCCGCCCATCCGCGCATTGCCGGGCTGGATGGTGGGGCCACCCGAGAGCGCCCCCGCCAGGAGCTCCGCCACCACCGCCAGCGCATAACCCTTGTGCCCGCCGAAGGGGAGCATGGCGCCCAGCGGCTCGCTATACATCACGTTGGGATCGCGCGTGGGCTGGCCCTTGGAGTCGATCAGGGTGCCCTCGGGCGCGGGCTTGCCCTCGTTCTTCGCCACCCGGATCTTTCCCATGGCCACCCCGCTGGTGGCCATGTCGAGGAGCACCGCCGGCTGGTTCGCGGTGGGGGGCAGGGCGATGCAGACCGGATTGGTGGAGAAGCGAGCGTCCCCGCCGCGGAAGGGCGCCACCAGCGCCCGGTGATCGGTGACGTTCACGAAGTGCAGGGAAACAAGCCCGGCGGCGGTGGCCATCTCGCCGTAGACACCCACGCGCCCGATATGATGCGCGTTGGCGAGGGTGGCCACCGTGACGCCGGTCTGGCGGCAGCGGGCGATGGCGGCGGACATCATCTCGCCCGCCACCGCGCGCCCGTAGCCGCGGTTGCCGTCGAACATCAGGATGGGGCCGTCGTCCTTGATCACCTTGGCCGGTGTATTGGGGACGACGAGGCCCGCGCGCAGATGACGGACATAGGTCGGGATCATCCCGATCCCATGGCTGTCGTGACCCTTGAGGTTGGCCTCGACCAGGTGATCCGCGACGAGGTCCGCCTCGCCGGCGCTGCTGCCGCCGGCCCGTAGGATGGCGCCTCCGAGCTGTCGCAGTCCCTTCGCCGTCGCGCGCACGGGTGCCCCGCCCCGTTACTTCTTGGCCTCGGCGGGAAGCAGGCCCAGCCGGGTGGCCAGCACCTGCTGCACTTCCTTGGCCGCCTCGCGCCACGGGCTATTGGGCCCCTCGTGCAGGGCCTGGTACTGCTTCCGGAACTCCGCCAGCGCCGCCTCCTGCTGATCGGCGGGCGCCACGTCCACAGTCTTCGCCCGGAGGCCGATCATCTTCTGGGTGGCCGCGCCGGCGCGCTCGATCCAGCGGCCGATCTCGTTCCAGTTCGCGTCGAAGAAGACGATGACGGGAATGGAGCGGTAGCCGTTGTTGAGATAGAGGTCGGTGATGTCGAGGTTCTGGTCGCGGAAGAAGACGCGGAGCTCGCAGTTCGGCATGGCCTCGCAGATATGGGCCAGCAGCGGCGAGTTCCGGTGCACGTCGCCGCACCAGTTCTCGGCCAGCATGAGCGCGTACTTGACCTTCCCGAGGGCGCTCCCGCTGAAGAACTTCCGCTCCTCGTCGGTGAGCTTGGTCTTGCCGTAGTTCTCCTCGGTGCGGGCCCGGGTGTCGCCCATCTGGGCCATGTAGTCCTTCCAGCTGAGACCCTTGGCGAAGCGGGCAGCGTCAAGCGGAACAGTGAGCTGGGCCATGTCTGATTCTCCTTGCTCGAGTGAGGGTTGTCGATCCGGGGATGGCGAAGGCGAGGCCTAGCATACAGGAATCGCGGGCAGAAGGGGAGCCCGCCGACTGTCGGGAATTCTTACGAATAATAGGTCGGCAGCGGCTTCATCCTTTCTAACTTATTGAAAACACAGGATGTACCAAGTTGGCAAACCGACTGCATTACCCTCACCTACAAGTACCGGATCGCAAGCACCTCTCACATGGAGGCATGACCGTGAAAAAGCTCCTGGCGCTCGTAGTGATGATGCTGCTGGCCGGCTACGGCCAGATGGCCGAAGCGGTGCCGATCACATACCTGGGTACGCTCCAGTCCGGCGTCCCGGTGACCGACACGGTGCCGGACGGCGGGCCCAGTAACCCGCTCCTGGCCGACTACTGGCAGTTCACCCTTGCCCAGGACGCGCAGGTGACCATCACCGGCCATCGCCTGGAGGCGGACCTCGATCCGGCCTTCTATCTCTTTCGCGGGACGTTCGCGGACACCGATGTGTTTGGTGGGGATCTCGGCACCATATCCAGCCTTGGGTTCGGCGACGACAACATCTCCGAGCTCCCGGGGCTCGACGGTCCCTTTTCGGATCCATTCGTGAGCATCCAGCTCCCGGCAGGCACCTACACGGTAGCCTTCGTCAGCTTCGCGAATAGCGGCTCGGGCCCCTGGGCCTACTGCCTCGAGCTGAACGGCCCCGCGACCTGCAACGGGACCAGCGTGCCGGCTCCGGCCTCGCTGCTCCTGCTCGGCCTCGGCGCGGGTCTCGGCGGCTTCGTCTGGCGGGGAAGGCTGGCGCGGCTCGTCCGCTAGCCTCGACCAGTTCTTCTCCTCACGGGCGGCGCGCCGCGAGAGCGGGCGCCGCCCGTTCCATTTCAGCCGGCCAGAAAGTCCCCCACCACGCGGAGGAACTCGTCCAGCCGGTCGTGATGGAGCCAGTGGCCGGCGCGGTCGATGCCAACCACGCGCGCGCGGGGGAAGAAGCGGGCGCGGCCGTCCTCGTCGGGGTTGCCGGAGCGGCTCTCCTTGCCGTAGAGGAGCAGGGTGGGGCAGGTCACGCGCGACCAGAGATGGGCGATGTCCCGCCCGCGCATGTCGTAGGGAAACCACGCCCGCACGTAGTTGTCGAACTTCCAGCTATAGGTCCCGTCCTCGTTCTGGTTCACCCCGTGCACGGTGAGGTGGCGCGCCTGCTCGGCGGACAGGTGCGGATTTTCCTCCTGCATGCGCCGGAAGGCGTCCTCGATGGAGGCATAGCGGCGGGGCAGACGGGCGGCCAGCATCCGCTGCTCGCCGATCCACTCGATCATGCGCTGATCCATGGTCTTCTCGCCCCGCTCGGCGCGAACCTGCGGCGACGGGCCGAGCCCCTCGATGGCCACCAGCCGGGACACGGTCTCCGGATAGATGCCGGCGTAGCGGAGCGCGATATTGCCGCCCAGCGAGTGCGCGACGATGGTGACCGGCGCCAGCCGCTGCTGATGGATGAGCTGGGCGAGGTCGTAGATATGGCCGGCCATGGTATAGCTGCCGTCCGGCGACCACTGACTGTCGCCGTGGCCGCGGAGATCCGGCGCGATGACGTGCCACCGGTCGCGGAAGGCGGCGGCGGTCCAGTCCCAGTTCCGGCAGTGGTCCCGCCCGCCGTGGACGAGGAGCAGCGGCGGCGCCTCGGGATTCCCCCAGTCGACATAGTGCAGGCGCAGGCGCTGAGAGAAATACGAGTGCGAGGCGGGGCCCGGCGCGCGGTCGCTGGTCACGGACGCGGGTCAGAAGCCGAGGAAATCGCGAAGCGCGGCCAGCACCGCGTCGGGATTGTCCTCGTGCAGCGTGTGGACCGCCCGCGGGATCTCCACGAAGCGTCCCCGCGGCAGGGTCGTCTCCATCCGCTCCGCCACGTCGCGGTCCAGCACCGTGCTCTCGGCGCCGCGCAGCACGAGGGTCGGCGGCGTGATGGACTTCAGCAGCCCCCACCAGTCGATCTCGCCGGTGAAGCGGCGCTCCTTGATGCTCGGATGCCAGGCCCAGATGAGCCGGCCGTCGGGGCGCGTCTTGAGGCTGGTGGTCGCGACCCACCGGTAGTAGTGGATCCCGGGGTAGGGATTGCCGCGAAAGAGGTGCTGGGCCGCCTGCTCCACGCTGTCCCAGGTCTCGGGCTCGGGCGGGCCCGCGGACGGCTGGCTCGCGCGCTTGCTGACCTCGGGTCCGATATCCACGATGACCAGCTTCTGCACCGCCTCCGGCCGCTTCGCCGTGAAGTACATGGCGTTGCGCCCGCCCATGGAGAGCCCCACCAGCACGAACGAGGTGAGCCCGAGCTGCGCCGTGACGCCGGTGAGATCGTCGAAGGCCGTGATGGGGCCATAGGTCTCGGCGGCGTCGCTCTCGCCGTGGCCGCGCTGATCCAGTGCATAGACATGGAAGTGCGGCTGGAGCGCGATGCTCAGCGTGTCCCAGGCATGCGCGTGCCCGGTGAAGCCGTGCAGGAGGAGCAGGGGCGTGCGGCCCTCGCCGCCCCAGTCCAGACAGCGCAGCCGCAGGCCATTGACGGTGAGATAGCGGTCGGCCGGCCGGATGAGATTCATGGCTGGGCCAAGAGTAGCGAGCCGGAGAGGATGAAGCAAGGGCGGTGTGCCGCCTCGCGGCCGCGTGCTAGACTTTCCCGCGTCAGATGCCGCGGCGGACGCCGCGAGGAGGGACCCCATGAGGCTCCTGAGCGACGACGAGCTGCGGGCTCTCGAACCGGCCGAGACGGCGGCCTTCCCCGGCCCCGTCCCCACCCAGATCGTCTCCAGCGACGAGTATTTCCCCTCGCCGCAGAGCGCCGAGCAACGGCGTGTCGAGGCCCGCGTGAAAGCGCTCGGCGACGAGCTCGGCGGCAAGCGCGGGCTGTCCCGCCGGGCGTTCTTCCGGACCGCCAGCGGCATGACGGCGGCCTATGTGGCCATGAACGAGGTGTTCGGCCGCTACTTCGACGCGAGCCTGGCCGAGGCCGCCGACAAGGACATGGCGGCGGACCGGGCCAAGGGCCTGGCCGGGCAGTTCGTGATGGATACCCACACGCATTTCCTCCGCGACGATACACGCCTGGAAGGCTTCGTGCGCCAGCGCGAGGCGGTGGGGCGGGCCGGGTGGAATCCCAATCTGGCCGGTAAGCCGCAGACACTTGAGGACCTCAAGTTCGACAATTACTTCAAGGAGATCTTTCTCGACTCGGACACCAAGGTGGCGCTGGTCTCGGGCGCGCCGTCCGAGGTGCCCCAGGACTGGTTCCTCACCAATGACATGGCGGTGGAGGCCCGCGCCAAGGTCAATGCGCGGCTCGGCGCGCGGCGGCTCATGGCGCACGCCATCTTCACGCCCGGCTATCCCGGATGGCTCGAGGAAGTGGACCGGGCCATCGCCCAGCTCAAGCCGGACTCGTTCAAGGGCTACACGATTGGCGACAACACGCACAAGGACAAGAGCCAGCACCCGTGGCGGATGGACGACGAGAAGCTCGTCTACCCGGCCTACGAGAAGATGCAGACGGCCGGCCTCGTCAATGTCTGCGTGCACAAAGGCCTCTTCCCGCCCTCGCTGGATCAGCGTTTCCCGAGCCTCCGCCCCTACTGCGACGTGCGGGATGTGGGCAAGGCGGCGAAGGACTGGCCGGGGCTGAACTTCATCATCTATCACGGCGCGTATCGATTCCCCGGCGGCGGTAATCCGGCCGACGCGCTCGCGCAGTTCGACCGCGAGGGCCGCGTGGACTGGGTCACCGATCTGGCCGAGATTCCCGCGAAGCACGGGGTCGGCAATGTCTACGCCGACCTGGGCCAGCTCTTCGCCCAGACCACGGTGTCGCAGCCCCGGCTCGCTTCCGCCCTCATGGGCACGCTGGTGCGCGGCATGGGCGCGGACCACGTCATCTGGGGCACCGACGCCGTGTGGACCGGCGCGCCGCAGTGGCAGATCGAGGGGCTGCGGCGGCTGGAGATCCCGGAGGAGATGCGGAAGCAGCACGGCTTCGCCTCGCTGGGCGCGGCCGACGGGCCCGTCAAGCGGGCGATCCTCGGCGAGAATGTCGCGCGCCTCTACGGATTCCGGCGGGAGGCCGAGCTGGGCAAGCCCGGCGACCGGCTCGCCGCGCTCAAGGCCGACTACGCGGCCGCGGGCGGCGGCCCCTCGAATCTCCGCTACGGGTACGTGCTTCCCTCACGCGCCTGATCGGCGGGCCGCGGTCGCGGGCGTGGGCAGCTCGTCGGGATCAATGGGAATCTCGATGACAGCGGGCTTGTCGGCCGCGAAGGCCGCGCGGATCGTGTCGCCGATCTGGTCCGGCGCCTCCACGTAGTAGCCGTCCGCCCCGAAGAGCCGCGCGAGCTGGTCATAGCGCGGGTTCCCGATGTCGCAGCCGATATAGCGCCCGCCGTAGTACGCCCGCTGATAGGCCTTCTCCGAGCCCCAGCAGTTATTGTTCATGACCAGGGTCACCGCGTTGATCCGGTGGCGCACCGCGGTTTCCAGCTCCTGGACGTTCATGAGATAGCCCCCGTCGCCGTGGATGGCCAGCACCGGCGCCTCGGGTCGGCCGAGCTTGGCTCCCAGCGCCACCGGGAAGGCGAAGCCGAGGCCGCCGAGGTCGAGCGGGGTGAGGAAGGTGCGGGGCCGCGAGAAGGCGAGCCGGTCATAGCCATAGGCAGGGGCCGCGCCCGCGTCCAGGGTGACGATGGTGTCGGGCGGCAGCGCCTTCCGCAGCTCCGCGTAGACGCGCTGGGGCTTGAGCGGCCGCGCATCGAGGCCGCCTTCCGCCTCGAGCCGCGCGCGGCGCTTCTGCCTGAGCGCGTCCGCGTCTTCCCGCCACCGCGCGCGGTCGGTGGCGCCGCCGTCGCGGGCCAGGCGCTCCGCCAGCGCGGCGCAGGCGAGCCCGGCGTCGGCCTGCAGGCCGACCGCCACCGGATAGTGACGGCCGATCTCGCGCGCGTCGACGTCGACGTGGATGAGCGCGGTCTCGGGGCGGATGGCGCGATCGTCGAAGTGACTGGTGAACTGGCCCAGCCGCGTGCCGATGGCGAGCAGCACGTCGGCGTGACGGCAGGCGGCGGCGGCCTCCGGCGCGCCCGCGCGGCCGAGCGGTCCCAGATAGAGCGGATGCGCGTTCGGCACCGCATCGCTTCGTCCATAGGCGGTGATCATGGGGATCCCATGGCGCTCGGCGAGCTGGACCACCAGCTCATGCGCCGCCGCGCGCGTGACGCCGCCGCCCACCAAGAGCAACGGCCGCTCGGCCCGGCGCACGAGAGC
>Ga0134127_10002355_pt1 | contig 13667 bp, 10 predicted proteins | sample KB31753_FD_96459 | JGI IMG/M metagenome (GOLD analysis project Ga0134127, IMG submission 96459) | Terrestrial soil microbial communities with excess Nitrogen fertilizer from Kellogg Biological Station, Michigan, USA - KB3-175-3 | ecosystem: Environmental > Terrestrial > Soil > Unclassified ...
ATCTTCACGTCTCGCCGCAGCGCTTTGATGTATCCCGCAATGCCGGCGATCAGTCCACCGCCTCCGACGGGAACAAAGACGGCCGCGAGACGATCCTGTGTGTGGCGCAGGATCTCGGCGCCGATCGTCCCCTGTCCGGCAATCACCAGCGGATCGTCGAACGGGTGAATGAACGCCATCCCGGTCTCGACCGCAAGCGTGTCGCAGTGCGCCTTGGCATCGGCATATGTGTCGCCGGCCAGCACCACTTCCGCTCCCATGGCGCGCACGGCGTCCACCTTGATGCGCGGCGTCGTTTGCGGCATCACGATCACGGCACGGAGATCGAGCTTTCGGGCGGAGTAGGCGACGCCCTGCGAGTGGTTGCCCGCGCTCGCAGTAATGACGCCGCGGGCCCGCTCGGCAGACGTCAGATGCGCGATCTTGTTGTACGCACCGCGCAGCTTGAAGCTGAAAACTGGCTGCAGATCCTCACGCTTGAGAAGCACCGTGTTGCCCAGGCGACGCGAGAGGCTGGGGGCGGGATCGAGCGGCGTCTCACGTGCCACGTCATAGACGCGGCTCGTAAGGATGTTGTGGAGAAGCGTGGTGAGCGGCGGGTTCAATCCGACGATGAGTATATCGTCCGGATCGTTCGGGTCGTTCGCCTCGTTCCGGCCGTCTGGATCGTTCCCGTCGTTCGGATCGTTCGTGGCAGGAACGTGCTCGCGACCAGATCGGCCATCAGCCGCGCAGCGGTGAACATCGAATGTGGCGTCGCAACGAAGCGGACGCGTCCGGCGGCGATTGCCTCGCAGATGGAGGCGGGATTTGGATCGGCGTCCACAAGCGAATACGTCTTTCCAAGCTGCTCCAGTCGATGCACGTCGCCGTTGCCGACGATTGGCTTTCCGTGGCGGCGCGCCCAGCGCTCCGCAGGCGCGTTGAAATTCAACGTCCGCGTGAACATCCCATTCCACTCGACGGCGTCAAAGAGCTGCGGGTGCCGCGTCAGGGCGCCGCGCAGCGCGCTGAAGGCCGGAAAGAACGGATGCGGCGCGATGACCAATCCCCGCTCGCGCTTCCGTAAGCTCGCCAGTGCCTCGAACGAGCCGATCGACTCCGCGGCACGGCTGTAATTGAGCAAGAGCACGTGACGCCCTTCGATCGTCCGCTCGATGCCGGGAATGAGCACAATGCCCCGCAAGGCGGCGTACGCGCGAAACGGCGATGGATCGAGTTGCCGGTCATGAAGCGTGATGGCCAGGCCGTCGAACCCCAATTCCGCCGCCCGGTCGATAAGCTCATGGGTTTGGTACGGAATTGGATCACAAAAATCGTCGGCGGTATGAGTGTGAAGGTCGACCTTAAGCATCCCCTGGACCGTATTTCACGATTCCTGCCCGTTTTTCGCCTGTGCGTCACGTGAGGTTGCGTGCAAAGGCGGAAAACGATCCATGCAATGTCTGCCGCGCCGCGGATATTTGTCGGCTTGTCGCGGCTGACTGACTGACCGCAACGGGCGCGCACCGCGTTATTCACGTTAACAGACCTTCAATGACCCCCCACTTTGGAGAATGCTGCGATGAATAGACGTCGTTCGAGACTCACAGCTGTGGGTTCGCTGGCTGCTCTGATTTTGCTTGGGCCACCTAGTCACGCCGACTCGCAGGGCCGAAATCCCTTTGTCGCCCGAGCGGACACCGGCGAAATCGTCCATGTCCTGCCGACGCCGGCATCCATTCACTCCCCTCGCGATACGGGGCCAACGATGGCGCCTCTCAGCGACCAGCCGACGGTCTATTCGCCAAGCTACGGCACCGGAGTGCTCCTGAACCATGGCGGCCCCGTGATGACCAACGCCGGGTTCTGGGCGTTGTACTGGAACAGCAGCGTCGCCAACTCCACGCAAACCTCAATCAACCAGTCTACGGGAGCCAAGTACGCGTCATTGCGAGAGCAGATGGACGCATTTCTCGTCGCCTTCGGAAACGACGCGCCATACAGCCAGACTCCGACGGACGATTTTTCGATCGTCCAGCAATACGGAGGGCCCATCACGAGCACCGTGCATTACTGGGGTTACCAGGTCGCGTCGGAGCGAACGAAGTCGAGCATTTCGGACGGGAACATCCGCAACTTCGTCGCGGCGCAACTGGGAAGCGGCACGGTGAGTGTCAGCACGAACATCATTTACGGCGTCTATCTGCCCGCCGGGATGAAGGTGACGATGAGCGGCGGCGCATCGTGTTCGACGTTCTGCGGCTACCATGGCCACTTCAATTACGGCGGATTGGACATCCGGTACGCCGTGTTCCCCTATCTCGATTGCAGCGCCTGCAAGCTTTCGACGCTGTCGGTGGCCGACATGATGACCATCGTCGCGAGCCATGAGATACGCGAGGCGGTCACCGACCCGCAGCTAAATGCGTGGTACGACAGCGCCGGGTACGAAGCCGACGACAAATGCGCGTGGCACAACCTGTACCGGATGGCGGAAGGTGGCTTCGCCGTGCAGCCCGAATATTCGAACGGCGGCGGCAAATATCCCGGCCCGGGATGCGTAGTGCCGTAACCGCGTGTAGCGGCGGGCCTTTAGGCCCGCCCGGAGCGGCGTAGAGGCGGGCCTTTAGGCCCGCCCGGAGTTAAAGTGTTCGGGTGAGTCTGGCGACCACCTCGACAGTTCCGCACCCTGATCCCGTCGTGACGCTGGGGCGCGACCCGCGCCCCACGCTCGACGCGGTTTCCGACCGGCCTCTTGCGCTGACAACGCGGTTCGCGGACTTCTGGCTGCTGGGCGGCGCAAGTCTGCTCGTCTGGTTCGTCATGTTCGCGGTCCAGGGATTTCGATCCGCATGGGCGATTGATCAGCATTTCAAGAACCTCACCGTCACCACCGCCACGCTGTCGCTGATCGTCAACTATCCGCACTTCCTCGTCTCGTACAAGCTCGCCTACAGCCGCGGCCGCGCATTCATCACCACGCACTGGTGGCAGCTGCTCGTCGTTCCGGCGCTTCTCATCGCCACGTTTGGGTATGCGTACGCGTACTACGATGTGCCCGTCTCCAGGTTGCCGCTCTTCTCGCTTCTGTCACGCGATCTGACAGGGTTCGGCAACAACGCCCGCGTCTTCACTGGTCCGAGGCTCGGCGATCTGCTGTTCGGGCTCACCTTCAACGTGATGATCTTCACGGTCGGGTGGCATTACACCAAGCAGGTGTTCGGCTGCATGATGGTGTACTCCTATTTCGATCGGTACAAGTTGTCGCCGCGCCAGCGGACCACGACGAAGTACGCACTGCTCAGCATCTGGTGGCTGAACTTCGCGCAGGGTAACCAGGCCGGCGCACAGAACAACTTCTCGCAGTTCACGTACTACTCGTTCGACTTGCCCGACATCCTCGTCCCCATTACCTCGTTGATCGTCGTGGCGGGCTTCCTCCTCGTCGCCTACGACGTCTTCTGGAAGAACTACAAAGAGCGCGGTCAGAGGCCGAGCGTCAATATGGTGGTGCCGTTCCTCGCGCTCTATGTCTGGTGGCTGCCGATCACGCGTCAGTACGAGTTTTATTTCCTGCTGACGCCGTTCTTCCATTCGCTGCAATACCTCGCGTTTGTCTACAAGATGGAAGACACGCGCCTGCGTGGCATGAATCATCCGGAGATTCGCGGCACGATCCTGGCGTTTGGCATCGTGCTCGCCGGCTGGCTCGCCTTCGAGTTCGTCCCCAACGAGGTCGACACCGCGCTCGGCACGTTCAACGCCTGGCAGATGTTCTTCTTCTTCACGGCGGCGATGTTGTTCATCAACATCCACCACTACTTCATCGACAACGTCCTGTGGCGTTTCAAGGATCCCGAGATTCAGAAGTATCTGCTGGGATGAACTGAACCCGAGACGCGGCGCGTGATCTACGCCTGCGAGCGCTCGGCTTTGACGTCGATGCCGAGCTGCTGACATTTCTTGTAGAAGTGGCTTCGCTCGAGGCCGAGCCCGCGCGCGGTCTCCGCGACGTTATAGCCGTGAGCCTGGAGTTCCGCGAGCACGACCTCGCGCTCGAAGGCCGTGACGCGATCAGCCAGGGGGCCTGCACGTAGGCGGACCTGAAGGTCCGCCTCTACGGAGTCCGCGTGACGTCCCGCAAGAATCTGCCGCGCGGTCGCACCGTCTACGACATCGTCGGTGAGCAGCAGCAGCCGCTCCACGACGTTGCGCAGCTCACGGACGTTCCCCGGCCACGAGTACCGCGTGAGCTGCTCGATCGCCTCCGGGCTGAACGTTCGCGGTTTCCAGCCATTCTGCTCGGCCACCATCGACGCGAAGTGCTCGGCAAGCAGCGAAATATCTTCGACCCGCTCGCGCAGCGGCGGCAGCGTGATTGGGAAGACGAAGATCCGATGGTAAAGATCCTCGCGGAACACTCCTTTACGCACCAGCGCCTCGAGATCGCGGTGCGTGGCAACGATGACACGCGTGTTGACGACGATCGGACGTTCGCCGCCGATGCGTTCCAGCTCGCCTTCCTGCAGCAGACGCAGCAGCTTCGCCTGCATGGCTGTCGGCATGTCGCCGATCTCGTCGAGAAACAACGTCCCGCCGTGTGCCTGCTCGAATTTGCCGAGATGCCGCGCGGCGGCGCCCGTAAATGACCCTTTCTCATGGCCGAACAATTCGGACTCAATCAACTCCGACGGCACTGCGGCGCAATTCAGTGTCACAAACGGCTTTTCGCGACGAGCGCTGCGCTCGTGGAGCGCCCGTGCCACGAGCTCCTTGCCCGTGCCGGTCTCGCCGAGGATGCAGACACGCGACTCGCTCGCCGCCACCCGATCGAGCTGCGCCATGACGCGGCGCATGGCCTCGCTTTTCCAGACAAGGTCGTGGCGGCCAACGCGTCGTCGCAGTTGGCGGTTTTCCTCTTCGAGACGAACGAGCTTCAGCGCGTTTTCGACGGTCAGCAGCAGCTTCTCCGACGAGATCGGCTTCTCCAGAAAATCAACCGCGCCGAGGCGCGTGGCGCGGACCGCCATGTCGACCGTCGCCTGGCCGGAAATCATGATGATCGGTGTCGAGATCCCAAGGTCGCGCACCTCTGCCAGCATCGTCAGGCCGTCCTTGCCGGGCATCACCACGTCCGAGAACACCAGGTCGAACCGTTCGCTCTTCAGCAACGTGATGGCGCGCGCGGCGTTGTCGCAGACGACGGCCTCGTAACCAGCCATCCGAAACGCGCGCGAGAGCGACGCCAGCGTCGACTGGTCGTCGTCAACGATCAACAGACGGGTCATGCGGGAAGCTCGATGTGGAAGGTGGCGCCGCGGCCCGGATCACTGTCAACCCAGATCTTCCCCGCATGATCGGCGACGACGGACTGCACGATCGCCAGACCAAGGCCGGTGCCATGCTGCTTTGTCGTGTAGTAAGGCGTGAACAGTCGTCTTCGCTCCTCTTCGCCGAGACCATGGCCGGTATCCGCGACGTCGATCCGGACGACACCGTCGCGTCGACGGGTGACGATTCGAAGCCCGCCACCTTGCGGCATCGCGTCAATGGCGTTGAGCATCAGATTCTGCACCACACGCCTCAATTGTTCGCCGTCGCCTCGAACCGGGCCGAGTGACGGATCGAGGTCGAGCGTCAGCGTGACAGGCGGATGCCCCGGCGACGTCAGCTGGGCGCGAAACAGCGACGCGCTCTGTTCGACAATGTCGTTGACTGACACTTGTGCAAACTCGGGCGCCGGCATTCTTGCGAAGTCGCTGAACCGCCCGATGACGGTATTCAGGTTTCCAAGCCCGGTCTGCAGCGTCGTCAGGCTCTCGTCGAAGACCTCGTCGAATTCGGCGGGCGAAAGGGATTTCGCCCGCCGCAGATTGTCGATGGTGATCCTCAACGGAAAGAGCGGGTTCTTCAACTCGTGCGCGAGACGGCGCGCGAGTTCTCGCCACGCGGCGACACGCTCGGCCTGGACAAGGCGATCGCGGTGATCGACGAGTTGACGCGTCATCGTCCCGAACGCGTCGGCGAGCACCTTGATCTCTCCGGTCGTTCCCACGTCGTCGACATGCACATCCCAGTCGCCATCGGCCACCGCACGCGCCGCGCCTGCGAGCTGCTCCACTGGACGCGTCACCCGGGCCGACATCACAAACGCAAGCACGAAGCCGAGGGCGATGGCGAGGGAACCAAACGCGACGCCGCTCCACCGGATGCGGCTGACCAGCGCCGCGAGCTCACGGCCGGAGCTGCCGACCAGCAGGACACCCAGCACGGCGCCGTCACGTCCGGTGAGTGGAAGCGCGTCGATCGCTTCCGGCCCGTCCGGCCACTCGATCGTCTCCTTTGTTTCCTGACGACTCTGCACGACGCGCGCGATGAGCGGTTCGAGCGCCGCCGCTTCCGGAGGCTCATCACCTCCGGCGATCAACTGCCGGCTCGAGATTTCTGGCTGCAGGTTTTGATAAAGCAGCACTCGCATCCCGGGCGCCAGCACGAGGGACTGCAGAAATTTTCGGTCCAGCCGCCTGCCTCCTGCGATGTAGAGATTGCCCGCGCCACCTGCGAGGGTCCGAACGGCCACCAGCGCGAGCGTCGTCTCGTCTGGGAGTTCGACGGCCTGCAGGAACGCCGGCGGCACAGCGGCAACGTGCGTGGTGATCCAACCACTGCGGTAACCAAATCGCGCCGGCCATTCGGCCGAGGAGACGATCGTGCCGTCGGCCGTCGCAAGGTCGAGCACGTCGAGACCCTGCGCTGCCGCGAGGATCGTCGCTTCGTTCACGTAAGGCGCGGCGTCGCGAGACGCTGCGATCCGCGAAACTGCATCGCTTTGGGCGACCCGATCGACGCGCTCCGCCACCAGAGTGCCCTGATTTGCAAATTCGCGCCGGAACTGTTCGACGAGAGCCGCCGTCCGTTGTGCGTCGAGCGTCGCGAACGATCGCCGCGCGCTCGCGGAAACCGTCAACGTCACCAGGACTACCGTGAGCAGCACGACCCCGCTGACGAGCGCGAACAGCCTGGTGCGAAGGCTCATGGTGCGTTCAACCAGACGTTGGCGAGATTCCACGCACCGGAGGGGAGGACGGCGGGCTCATTCCACGACTGCGCTCGCGGGCCAACGGCATAGAGCTCGGGAACATGCACGACCGGAACAATGATGTCCGCTGCGAGCAAAGCCCGCTCCGTCAGCAGGACATCCTCCAGCGACGCACTGGCGTCCGGGCGCGTGGCGCGTCCAAGGAGGGTCAGGATACGCGGCGCAATGCCCGCCATCAGGTCGGAAAGCGCCTGGGGCGGTCCGGCCGCGCGGAACGACAGCCGCAGCAGACGCAGATCGAACCGCGGACCGAGCCCGGCAGGCGCCTGCACATTCACCACGAAACCCGCGTCACGCGCGTTTACCGCAATCCGCTGCGCGACAGCTTGTGCGACCGGGTCGGATGGAGTCACGCGCAGTGCGAGCATCCGTTGAGTGGCAGGGAGCGCCACAACCGCGCTTCGAGAAAGCGGCGCGGCCTTGCCCTCGAACACGAACGGCGCATAGCCGCTCACCCACTCCGGCAGCAAGGCGTTGGCGGGCTCCGCCCGTCCCTGCAAAACGACACGTGCAATAGCCGCGCGATCGATAGCCGCGGCAAGCGTGCGGCGAATAGCTTGGCTGGCGGCCGTTGCCAGTTGCGGCTCGAACGCCAGCGCGACCAGCTCCAACGATCCGGAGCTCTCAATACGCAGTTGACGCTGCTCGATGCGCCTGACGTCGGTCGGCTGAATCGAGACGATGTCCGCGCGGCCGGTCTCGACATCCGTCAGTTGATCCGCGGGCGAGCGGCCCGTACGGACTTCAACCGCATCAAGAAACGGGCGGCTGTCCCAGTAATCGTCGTGCGCCCGAAGCACGATGAGTCCCGCGGCCACTCGCTCGATTCGAAATGGGCCGGATCCCACCGCTGCATTGGCGCCCTGGCGAATCGCCATCGCGTTGGAAGAGTCGGCAAGTTGCCACGGCAGATCCGACATCTCACGGCCGGGATCGATGGTGAGCGCATCGCCGTCGGCGCTGATCTGCCAATCGCCATGAACATCTCGCAACACGGCAGCAATCTGCGGCGGTTCGAGCGTCGAGCCGTCGTGAAGCTTGACGGCATGCCGCAGTCTGAAAGTCCATCGCCTGCCGGCCGCGTCGGAGTCCCAGGACGTGGCGAGCGCTGGTCGCAGGAGGCCGGATCCGTCCACGGCAACCAGCCCTTCGTAGGCGAGTGCGTTGGCGTGGCGCATGGCACCTGCGTCCGTCGTTTCAAGCTTCAACGTGCCGCCATAACGGGGACGCGCAGCGCCGAGGACGGCTCCCGCCAGGCAGACGCTAACGGCTACAGGAAATAGTCGTCTGAAACGCGTCATAGCGACCGGCCCGGACGTCGTGCGTCACCACCACCGCCGAAGTTTGATCGGACTGGGCCCAGAGCGCAGTCAACACGCCCGGCAATACGACTGGCGAGGCCGCTTGCACGAGACGATCCTCCACCACGCGTAACAGTTGAAGCAGATCGCCACTCTCCATTCGCCCGCTCGGTGCTACGGCCGCGACGTACGTCCCCGGCGCGCACGTGGCGGTCAGCGCAATCGCATCGTCAGTGGCGCTGGCCCGGAGCGGAGCGCCGTTGTAGAAGACCGTCCCTTCAGGAGTCTTGAAGTAGTTTCGGCCGTTCTCGAGTCCCTGGTTGTCTACGCCTATCGGCCAAGGCCGCTGCCCTTCAGTGCAGCTGACGTCGAGCGAATCCGTGCGCCCACTGCAGGTCATTGCGGGCAGAAACAATTCGAATCTGTTGCCATCGGCGCGAACGCGGCCGCGTGGGTCGCGAGGCCAGCGCAGCGACACAGGGAGCGGACGCGACTGCGCGCCACGCCACGCGCCGTCTTTCCGTTCGAACATGTTGACGGCTGTCACATCGAGCACCAGAAGACGATCGCCCAGCACTGCGATGTCGAGAATCGGCGTCTGCTGTGAAAGCAGCGGACGCAACTCCAGAGCGAGCGCCGCTGCTGGTGAGACCTGCGTGGCCGATGTCAGGCGCCGTGTCACGGTCGTAATCTGATCCCGTCCGTCGCTGTGGATTTGTGCGACGCACACTCGTTCGCGGAGATTCCGTCCGCAGCCGATCGCAACCGCGGTAGTCGCCGCCCGAGCATCTGCAGTTCGAATGCCGCGCGACGCAAGAATCGCGGTCACACGCGTTCGTATCGCCGCCGCGTCCTCGACGTGTTCGCCCGCCGCAACCGTAACGCTCACCGGAACGCCGCCAGGGATCGCGGACGCGATCCTGGCTACGAGTTCGGGAATCAGGTCGTCGAAAACGGAGGGCGCTACAGCCTGCGCGGCGATCGGCGGCGCGCTGGACAAGATCACGAGGAGGCCGCCCATCAACAGCCGTACAGGCAATTCGCGGCCGTGGGCACCCACGGCCGCGAATTTTAGCATTCGGATTTCAGCGACTGCTCGGCGCCACCATGGACATGCCGCTCGTCGATGTCGCCGCTCTGAGAACATCGTTTGCGAAGAACCCCTTCCCATCTATCGGCACCATCATGATCTGCACCTTGTCGGACAGGCGCTCCGCGATGATTTTCTGAATGAGCAGCGGATTGTCCTTCAGCACTTCCGCCTCCGACTTCATCCGCGCCGCATCGGCGACGGCCAGCAGCCGCACGCGCTGCGCGTCCGCCTCGGACAATAGATTGCGTTTCTCGAGCTCCGCCTTGCTGTCGATCACCTTCGCTTGCGCAGCCGCCTCGGCGCCCTTCACGGTCGCCTCCTTCCGCGCCTCGGCCTCGAGACGGCTTTGCTGAATCTGCTTCTCCTTCAGCGGCAGCGTGTACTGCATCGCGTCGGCTTGCGCCTTCGCCTCGAGCACCGTCGACTGCGCGCGCCCCTCCGACTGCTTCACCTGACGAACCTTGTCGGCCTCGGCCTCGAGTTCGGCGGTCCGAACCATCTTCTGCTTCATCTCGACTTCAATCGTGAGCCGGTCGTTCTCCTGCGCCTTCACCAGGAGTCCCTCCAGCCCTTTCGCATATTCCTGCGGAAGATCGATGTCGCGGAGCATCACCTCCTTCACGACGATGCCGTCGGACGCAAGGCGTCTCGTGATCGTGTCGGCCGCCGCCCGACGGACTTCTTCGCGCTTGGTCGAGAACACGTCGCGGACCATATATCCGGAGATGGTCTGACGAAACGCATTGGCCACGACCGCCGGGAGCAATTCGCTCTCAATCGGCTGCGGCAGGTTGCTTTCCATGTACGGCAGCCGGCGCGGATCGAGTTGATACCGCACCGAGATGCCGAGGCCGAGTGGCAGGCCTTCCCGGCTGTACACCTTCAGCGCCGTGCCCTTCTTCGATGCATCGGCCGGATTCGTGCTGTAGATCTGATCGCGCACGTTGTACAGCTCGACGTGTTGCACGAGCGGCGAAACGAAATGGGTGCCCGGATAGATCGTGCCGCCAACCGTGCCGGACAACTGGCTGACGCGCACGCCTGCCATGCCGCTCGGCACCACGACGATGCTGAGCCCCGGCAGGAGGAGGAGAACGGCGATCACTACGTAGCGCGTGAAAAGGCGCCATCGGATCGATGCTGTGTCCGGCTGGAGCATCACCTTGCGAGCGTCTCTGCCCAGGACGATCGCGGCGGCGATGAACATGGAGAGGGCACCGGTGAGCAGGGCGTATTTGATAGCGAGCATTTGAGAGCCTCCTTAGGCGATTCAGGTCAGTAAATTGGCGTGAAGAGCTGATCGAGCTCCGGCGTCCGCTCCGCATGCAGTTCCACGACATCGCCGGGCCGAACGCGCTCGAAGAGCCGCTCGACGTCTGCGTTGCGAAGGCGAATACAGCCGTGTGACTTTGCGTAGCCAATCGAGGAAGGCTGATCGGTGCCGTGGATGCCGTAGCCTTTCTGGTTCAGACCAATCCAGCGCGTGCCCAACGGGTTCTGGGGACCGGGGGCGATCACCTTGCCCGGGTGGTAGTAGGTCGGGTTGGCGACCCGATTGACGATAGTGAACATGCCGGTGGGACTCGGCGAGTTCGGCGCACCAACGGCCACCGCGAACACTTCCACCACCTCGTTGTTCTCGATGATGGCCAGCTTGCGGTCGGGAATACTCACAACCAGCCGGCGAACGCTGGCCTCGTTGGTGGTGTCCGCCGCGTCGGCGTGGCCGCTCATCGCGCCCGCCACCAGCAACCCCGCCATCCACATCGCTCGGTTCGCTCTCATGTCGTCCTCCGCTGTTCTCGCGGAGGAGAAGAGCAACCGATCAGCCAAACGTCAAGTGATTGATTTCGTGCGGGTTAGTTGGGAATCAGCGCGGAAAAAAGCGTGTCAACGGACCCACGGCGCGGGCGTGATGACACGGGTTCAAAAGGTGCAGGGGGCTCAGAGGGTGCAGGGGGTCCCGTTCATTGGGTTCTCTTAGCGCAGGCCGAGCTCCTCGACCCATCGGCTGGCGATGATGTGCGCGCCCTGCGTATCCATCGCCCACTGCGTCCGAACCACCTCACCGTCCGTATACTCCGCCCGGACTTCATATCCGGTTGGTGTGAGGTAGACACCGCACGTCAGCTCGCGGCCACCGGCATCCGTCTGTCGACCGATCATCTCAATCAGCTCGCGCCGATTTGAACCATCTGTCGTCGCCATGGCGCATACATCCTATACTCCACGCGAACGTTCGGGCACGTCCAGGTTGCTCCGGGTTCCTCCGGTGACAGACACGACAGGAGGTTCAATGAGATCGAGCGTCAGGCGGCTGGTTCTGATCGGGATCCTCGCGATGCTTCCTTCTCGCGCGTTCGCGCAGGAAGCGACCTTCAACGGCGTGATCACGGACTCGTCAGGTGCAGTGCTGCCAGGCGTCACGGTGACGGCATTGCTCGAGGCGACCGGCAATACATTTGTGGCTGTCAGCGACGAACGGGGCTTCTATCGGGTTCCGGTCCGTGTCGGCACCTACCGGATCACGGCGGAGCTGCCCGCGTTCGCAACCGTCGAGCGGCCGGGCATCCAAATCCTTACGGGACAGACGTCGACCATCAACATGCAGATGTCGCCGTCCACTCTGCAGGAAACGGTGACGGTCACCGGCGAGGCGCCGCTGCTGAAAGTCGCCACCTCGAGTCTGGGCGGCAACATCGACCCGACGCAGGTGCAGGAGATGCCGTCGGAAGGAAGAAACTGGATGGCACTGCTGCTGATTGCGCCCGGCAGCCGCAGCACGTCGGCAAATCCGGCCGAACCACTCGAGACGCGAAACGCCAACCGCACGCGTGAGTATCAGACCAACGTGGACGGCATGCAGTTCGCCAACACGATGGGTGGTGGCGGTCAGCCGGCGTTCAGCCAGGAGATGATCGCGGAGTTCCAGTACATCTCGAACCGCTTCGACGCGACGCAGGGCCGTTCGTCCGGCGTACAGGTGAACATGATCACCAAGTCGGGCACGAACAGGTACTCTGGATCGCTCCGCGGCAACTTCCGCGACGATCGCTTCAATGCGAAGAACCCGGTAATCGGCCGCGTCGTCCCGATCACGAATCAACAGTTTGCCGGGTCCCTCGGCGGGCCAATCATGCGCGACCGCCTGCACTTCTTCGGCTTTCACGAATACGAGCGCGCGCCGAAGAACGAGGTGTGGAATACGCCGTTCCCGCGTTTCAACGTGGAGCTGTCGGGAACTTCCACGGTACGGCACGAAGGGGGACGCCTCGACTATCAGTTCTCGCCTGAAACGCGGCTGATGGTGAAAGGCAACAAAACCAACACGCACGACCCGTTCGGTCCGGGAAACAACCAGCATCCGGCGGCGACCGCGGTCGCCTGGACGATTTCCGACGGGTTGGTCGCGTCGCTGACGAAGGTGCTGAGCAACCGTGCGCTCAACGAGACGCTCGTTGGCTACTCCAGCTACCTGTTCGGCGAGTCGAACCTGACGCACTGGTCGAATCACTGGATGTCGAAGGGCGGCGCGTTCGGACCGATCACCACCGGATCGCCGCGCATCACCTTCACCGGCTTCACGATCGGCGGCAACAACGCCGCACCCCGCTACCGGGTGCAGGGGCTGTACAGCATCAAGGACAACTTCACCTTCTCGTACGACGCACGCGGCCGCCACGACCTGAAAACGGGCGGCGAATTCATGCTGGAGGAGATCTATACGTCGAACTGCACGCAGTGCATGGGCGTGATCGACGCACGCGGCGGTGCGCTGCCGTCGAATCTCGAGCAGTTGCTGCCGGATCCGTTCGACGTCGACACGTGGAACCTCGCGGGGATTTCGTCGGTGACGCGCCGCTATACCCTCGGCATCCACAAGAGCCGGCGAACACCCGAGCGAGTCTGGGACTACTCCGCCTACGTGCAGGACGACTGGCATCCGTCGTCGAAGCTGACGCTGAACCTCGGCGTGCGCTACGACGTCTTCACGCCGCTGACCGAAGAGGGGAACCACCTCTCGAACATCGACCTGACGGCGCTGAAGATCCTGGTCGCCGGCCAGAACGGCGTGTCGGAAAGCGCCGCCGTCAACACCGACTATTCGAACGTCGCGCCGCGCTTCGGCTTTGCCGCGACGCTGCCGAACGCGATGGTCCTGCGCGGCGGCTGGGGCCTGTCGTACTTCCCC
>Ga0134127_10002356_pt1 | contig 13665 bp, 12 predicted proteins | sample KB31753_FD_96459 | JGI IMG/M metagenome (GOLD analysis project Ga0134127, IMG submission 96459) | Terrestrial soil microbial communities with excess Nitrogen fertilizer from Kellogg Biological Station, Michigan, USA - KB3-175-3 | ecosystem: Environmental > Terrestrial > Soil > Unclassified ...
AAAGCGAAAACTCTGACTGCCGCCCCAACAGTATCCGGCAACCGTTACCTTACCGTTAGCGGCTGGAAGTTTTCCTACGTAGTCGGCGACAGCATTCAAATCTGCTGTGACTTGATCTGGCGGCAGTGCGCGAATCGCTTTGCCGACGCCGTCGCGATCGGTTCCATATTCAGCGGTGCCGCCGCCTTTCGGCGCCATCCCCGAAAGCAGGTCCGGCGCAATCGCTATATAGCCTGCTTCGGCCAGCTGATCAGTAAGACTCTGCACCCAATCAGTGAGCCCGTTGATCTCGTGAATGACGACTACCGCCGTCGCTTTCGTCTTTACTTCCGGATAAACAATGAAAGCACTTACGGTGCGATCGCCATGCTTAACGTTGACCCACTCCTGGTGTCTGGGCGACTTCGCCAGGCGTGCCTTTGCCCATTCCTGTTCGAGCGGCTCATTGACCACGGTCGCCGCGCCTTCTGAGTGGTGATCCATGTGTTGCGCCGACGCGCAGCCCATCAAACTCATCAAGCACACAATTACTAATCCTGTCTTGCCAAGGATAGAGAGTTGACTGACGCAAGCGATGGTTCGCATCCTTACCTCCTGCCGAATGAATTGTTGGGGGAAGATTGATTCTAACAAACTAGCGCCTGAAATGTCTGATCCGAAACATCACCGGCATGAATTGCCAGTCTCAGCAGTTGTGTTCAAACTCGCGCTGAAAGCGTGAGAGTAGATAAGCGTGGCAACGCCTCCACGATGACACGTTTGCCACGCTTTGAACCGGGAAGTTATCATTCACACCGTTCTGACAAAGAGACGTTTTCAAAACGATTTCGCACGATTTCACTACCGGCGGTGTTAACACAACGTTCAATCTCTCCAGGAGGATCACCATTTTGCTTACTTTGAACTCGAACCGCCTGATGCTCGCTTTTGCCGTGGTTATCATGCTGCCGTTCGTAGCGTTCGCGCAGACCCCGCCGCGAGGAGTGGACGCAGTGCGTGCGCGTTATACGAAGTACGAGTATCGCGTGCCGATGCGCGACGGCGTCCATCTCTTTACTTCCATTTACGTTCCCAAGGACACGTCGCAGCGTTACCCGTTTTTGATTAACCGGACACCCTATAGCGTCGCGCCCTATGGAATTGATACCTACCGGTCGTCAGTCGGCCCATCGCCGAGTTTTGAAAAAGAGGGCTTCATTTTCGTTTATCAGGATGCGCGCGGGCGTTACATGTCTGAAGGCGAGTTTCTGCAGGTTCGGCCTTACACACCTAACAAGCGTGGCCCAAAGGACATCGATGAGAGCACGGACACCTACGACACTATTGAGTGGTTGTTGAAGAATATTCCCAACAACAATGGTAAGGCCGGAATGATCGGGATTTCCCAGCCAGGTTTTCACGTTGCGGCAAGCATCATTGATTCCCATCCGGCCTTGAAAGCAGCCTCTCCGCAAGCACCGACGGCCGACTACTACATGGGCGACGATGTCTATCACAACGGCGCCTTCATGCTTTCTGCAAACTTCGATTTCTACTCCTCGTTTGTTCCCCGCAGCGGCGGACCGGAACCGCGCAAGCCGCGGATCGGTTTCGACCCCGGCACGCCTGATGGCTATGAGTTCTATCTCAACATGGGGCCTCTCGCGACTGTGAACGATCGTTTGTTGGGAGGCGAGGCAAAATACTGGCAGGAAATCATTGACCATACGACCTACGACGATTTCTGGAAACGGCGTTCGCTGTGGCGCTTCATGAATAACGTCCGCTGTGCAGTGCTAAATGTCGGGGGATGGTTCGACGCTGAGGATCCTGTCGGCCCGTTTCATATCTACAACGCGGTCGAACGCAACAATCCGGGGACAGTTAATCAACTCGTGATGGGTCCCTGGCCACATGGAGGATGGGCTCGGAACGATGGCGACAAACTGGGCAATCTCAACTTCGGAGTTAAGTCGGGCGAGTTTTTCCGCGAACAGATCCAGTTCCCATTTTTCATGCACTACCTGAAGGATCAGCCAGCGGACCTACCGGAAGCATTCATGTTTCTGACGGGGATCAACGAATGGAGGCGCAAGAGTGATTGGCCTCCTAAAGACCTAAAACCGCTGACACTGTATTTCAGCGCAGATAGTCAATTGAGCACGACTTCACCGGGCGGCGGAAATCAGGGTACGTTTGACGAGTATGTCAGCGATCCAAACCGGCCCGTGCCATTTGTTGGTTACATTGTTAGTGGAATGACTTCAGATTATGCAACTGAAGATCAGCGATTCGCCTCACAACGTTCGGATGTTCTCGTTTATGAAACTCCACCCTTAGAGGAAGACCTGGTGATCGCGGGTCCGATCAAGGTCCGTTTGAATGTTTCCACTTCCGGCACCGATTCAGATTTTGTCGTCAAGGTAGTTGATGTGTACCCGGGCAATTATCCCCAGCCCGAGCTGCCTGAAGGGCAACGTCCACCGGCGAACGCCGTGAGGATGGGCGGATACCAGCAACTTGTGCGCGGCGAGCCCTTTCGTGGGAAGTACCGCAACAGCCTGGAAAAGCCCGAGCCATTTGTTCCCAACAAACCTGCCGCAATCAACTTCGACTTGCCTGATGTTTACCACGCCTTTCGTCGTGGCCATCGAATCATGGTACAGGTCCAGAGTTCGTGGTTTCCTCTCGTTGATCGCAACCCACAGAAGTTCATGGAAATCCCGCGCGCAGGATCCGCGGACTTTCAAAAGGCCACTCAACGCATTTATCGAGGCCGCGACCTGAGTTCATCGATAACAGTCTTTGTAGAAGGGAACTCATTGAAGCTTGAAGAAACCAAACGCTAGCGGGAGTTCGAGGTCTGTACTACGGTTCCATCCTGAGTTTCTTCAAGCAGCTTTGTAAGTTTGGCCTTTCCTAGTTTCCGGGCTAGCGAGAGAGGAGTGGCGCCATCTCTCGCTTTCAGATCTGGATCGGCGCCGAGCTGGAGAAGTTCGGCAACCTGTTTGAGATTGTGATTGCGCTTCACCGCGTAGTGCAGAGCTGAATAGCCCTGGCCATCCTGAAAATTGATCCTTGCCCCGTTTCCGACCAACCAACCCAGCAGTTTCATTCGTTTGGCTTTGACTGTTTCGAGCAACGGCGTCTGCTGATGGATTTCGGTGTCGATGTTCCCGCCGAATGAAAGCAGAAGGTCGGCAATCCACAGGTCTTGATCCCAGATTGCGGATCTGAGTGCGTTTTTGTCAGGCTGCGCATTGTGCTCAAGAAGGCAGCGAGCCAGCTCAATGTTCTTTCCCCAGGCGACGGCATACCACAGCGGAGTAGCGTGAAATTCTTGGCCGTCATCAATGATGATGCGCACGGCGTTCACATCCGCGGCGCCAGACAACAGGGCCATGGCAGTTTCGATTGAGGATCTTGCCGGCAGTCCGCTTTCAAGAAGGCTTACTCCAGCGCAATGATGAAGTGGGGATTTTCCATTCTTATCAACATAGCTGGCCAGTTGCGGGTCTTGAGCAAGGGCCCTTGACACAGTGTTGAAGTCCCAACTCTTCACGTGTTTGATGAAAGCTCGCTTGTCCATTCTGTTTGTAAATTGTCTCACGTACGTTGCCGGGCTCCACGCCGATGTGTTCTCTCGTGCGAATAGACCAGAGAAAAGGGAGAAGCCTATGACCGTTGTCGGTCACGAGGCTCTGAATGTGTTGGTGTTTAGTAATTCTTCAATGAGGATTTCTCTCGCTGATTCATCTTCAAGGCGAAATGGGTATAATGGCTTATACCCCCTGAGAACAATTTACTAGCTGCGGAGGAATGCGACGATGATCACAATCACTCGTTCAGGGGCCCTACTGTTTACAGTTATGTTCGCCTTATCGGTTGCCGGCTGTGGCAACACAGGTAACACATCAGTTTCCAACACCGGAGTCAGCACGGCCACGCCAGCATCCAGCCCTCAGACGACTCAAGGAACACCCCGGGCCAAATTGAATCTGAACACTGCAACCGCAAACGACCTGCTGAGTACTATTCCTGGATTCGGCAATCGAATGGTGCATGAGTTTGAGGAGTATCGACCCTATAAAAGCATCCAACAGTTTCGCCGCGAGATCGGTAAGTACGTAACTCCGGAGCAGGTCGCAGACTACGAAAAATATGTCTATGTGCCGATCAATGAAAACGACTCGGACGCCGTCACGTTGCAGCAAATTCCGGGGCTCGATGCTTCGGAGATCCAAACACTAATCGCGGGAAGACCGTACGCTTCGCGCGATGCATTTCTCGCCAAACTCGCAGAACTCGTGTCGCCTGCAGATCTTGTAATTGCCAAAACCTACCTGAGCACGCCATGACATCGTCGGATGTGCTTGCACGACTGCGTTGGTTTCTGTTGGTGCTCTCGACCCTGCTTTTTAGTGGAACGCTCGTCGAGCTGTGGCTTGTGAATCACACAGAAGATATCGTGCAATGGTTACCATTTGTCCTTAGCGGCGCCGGCGTAATAGTGGTTCTGTCTTTCCTACTCAATCCGCGCCGCGCGACGATGCTGAGTCTGCGAGGGTGGATGTTAGTTGTGATAGCGGGCAGCCTTTTCGGTATTTATCAGCACGTGTCCAACAACATAGCCTTCGAGCGTGAGATTTCCCCAACAGCGCCAACCAGCCGAATACTGAGAGCTGCGTTGAGTGGCGCGAACCCTTTACTAGCGCCGGGGATGTTGGCGGTCTCCGCGCTGCTTGCTCTTGCGGCTACCTATCAGTATGGCGTGAATAATAAATCTAAGGGTGAAGTCGAAGCTTAAAGGAAAACGATCAGGTCGCAGAGTTTGGTTTTTGCTGTTTGGCTTAGGAGCGTTTCCTAACGCTGCTCTTCACCTGGATGATATGAAGCTTCAAGATTCGCTCGAATATCACTTAGCGCGAGCCATGCCGGCTTAAACTCTCCTCGGGCGTAGAGTTCGGCCTGATCGGTGTGATGCTTGCTAGCCGGATTGCCGCTGGAGCCAAACGTATGGACTGACATCGCCCGAACCTTCGGGCTAAACTCGACAATGCTGATGTAACTTGCCCCCGCGACCCCGTATCGCCGCTTCTGTCCTTGCTCGCCGTCTGCGTAGAACGTGAAAACAGCACCATCAGTTCCGCTGATTCCCGGCACCGGCAGGCTCGGCCGATCATCGCGAAACTTTTCAGCTTTGCTTTCATCCAAACGCTGCAGTCTGTTGACATCACCCCAAGCCACGCGCCAGGTGCCGAACTGCTTCTCTAAGGCATCTATCGTTTCATTGAACAGCGCCAGGTATCTCTCGTCCGACGGTTCCCGGTGATCGCGATCTCTCGAGACCCGATTGTTCCAAACGCTGAAGATCGTCATGGGAACTGAATCGATTGTGCTACGACGATCCCAATGCTCAAGAAGGTCCGCTGCTTCGCGGAGTTGCGTATCTTCCGTTGAAGTTCCGCTAACTGATTTGAGGTGGTTCTTGATTGCACTAAGTAATTTCGGCAGACGAGTAGCGGCGGCCATCACGCGAGTATCAAACGCTGCCCGACGCCATTCATCAAATGTGAACTTCGGAGTGCCCGCCAGAATCTGTCGCGAGATCTCGCCGCGCAGGTTGTCCCCTTCCTGCACCATGTACCTGGGATACCTCGCCGGATCTGGATTGCCTTCACTTGTCAGAAGAAACGGAGTGGTGTTGCAGTTTTGCATCCATCCTGTTTTCGGGTTCGTAAGCTGGGGCAACTCCTCCATGGTGTGATACCCCTGCCACTCGGTCGCCGGATCACTTCCGTCTACGGGTTTGGTCCAATCGAAACGCGGATCACGACGAGGTACAGCGCCATTGTAAATATAGAACGTGTTGCCTTGACGGTCTGCATACATGATGTTGCCGAAGAGCATGTTGAGCGGAGCGATTGCGCGTTTTAGTGCCGCCAGCGACGTCGATCTGGTCATGTCGTACCACTGTCTTAGCCAGCCGTCTGATTCAAACTTTGCCATGCGCAAGGTGATGAGTTTGCCGTCCTTCGCTGCCACGACAGGCCCATGATGGGTTTTACGCATCGTGAAGCGTCGTGATTCAACTCCTGTCGCAGTCTTTACAAGAATCTCTTCCTCGCGCTCGGTCGCAAGTTTGTATCCCGACCCGTACTTGTAAGCGAGCGGACGTGCTGGATCGTCGAAGGTTTCCAGGTAAACGTCCTCCAGATCCGCGGCGTTGTCGGTGCTTACCCAGCCGCCGTTCTCGTTGTGGCCCACATAGGGAAAGGGAAAGCCAAAGCGCGTATAGCCGGTGAAGTTCCAACCTTCATCGCTGTGAACATGACCTTCGTAAACCTGTCCGGAACCAAAGAAGGGTAGGTGCGGGTTGATGAAAAGCATCGCGTGACCGGTCGCGCTTTTAGTTGGGCCGATTACCCAACCATTCGAACCCACATTCTGTTTCAGCTCGGCGGAAACTTCGGCGGTCTTGAATTCGGTAGACCAAAGGTTGTTATCGCGCGAAAAGCCATTTTGGTAATAGTTGTAGCGGATGAAGGCGAGCGTAAACCAGGGTTCAATTCTTTTGAGCAGTCTCGGGTGAACTTCCGGATGGCGATCCAGGTAGTAATTGAAACCAGCGGCGAAGCCGTCACACATGGCACGCATATGCGGGTCGAGTCGTTGGTACTCTTCGCGCGCCAGCCGCGGAATCTCAAGAGCGTGATTCCGTCGATCGTCGTTCAGTTGGCCCTCACCGTAGATTTCAGACAATCGTCCGAGCGCGGAAATAAAGTTTTCTTCGACGCGCCAGAAGTTGTCTTCGGCCTGCGCATAGGCGAATCCGAAGACAGTGCTGGCATCGGTCCGCCCGAAGACGTGAGGCACGCCGTATGTGTCGCGATAGATCGTCACTTGCCGAGCCAGCTGGGCGCCGTTGTCACGTTGCACCCCACCTCGCTGTCGTGCGCGAGGGGAGCGATTCTGACCGGGAGTGATCGCCGGCTGCAGGGTTATCAAGAGGATGGCTGTTAAGAGCCAGAAAGCGGCTCGTCGGCGGTTGGTTTTCATAAGGGCTCTCGATGGTTCTGAATTTCGGGAAAGCGTCGCAGATAAGACGGCAAGTTTCAACCAGATCCGGGGCATTGTCGATTGTGTATTGGTTTGTAGAGGCGCAATTATGGCGGCCTCAATCAGCAATCGCCGATACCGACCTCATGCCGACTGTGTTACTCTACCGCCTCTTAGCTCGTCTCATTTCCGCCGTCATTTCCCGGTCGATTTATGTTGAAACAGGCAGTTTCGCATTACCACGATCTACTCAAAGACGAAAAGCTCGCCGAATCATCGCGTGCGATGTTAGACGAAGGACTGGAGCGCGCGAAGCTGATTTTCGGTGGCCGACGACTGTCGCCATATCTTCGTCCGCACTTTGTAACCGAGGAAGACTTCGCTCGGATTCGCGAAGTGTGTGAGACCGTTTGGTCGGCAATTCAGAAGGTAAAAGATGCAGCAATCGACGATGTCTCAATCATTGATGATCTTGGTATCACCGAGATCGAACGAGACTTAATTGCGATCGATCCGGGGTACCGGGCCGTTTCGCCAACGTCGCGTCTCGATTCATTTCTGACGGAGACGGCATACAGTTTTGTGGAATTGAATGGCGAGAGCCCGGCGGGGATCGCTTATGCCGACGCAGCTTACGATATTTTTTCGGCTCTCCCGGTGATGCAACGATTCGGTGAGACTTACAATCTTCGTCCGCTTTATGGCCGACAGTTCATGTTGCAGGTCCTTCTGGACTCCTACGAGGAATATTGTGGCGGAAAGATCGATCACAAACCGCAAATCGCGATCGTCGATCTCAAGGGGATGCCGACCCTGAAAGAGTTTGAGTTGTTCAAAGAGTTCTTCGAAGCGGAAGGCTATCGGTCGATCATTTGTTCGCCCGACGAACTGGACTTTCGGGATAATCGCCTGCGCGCCGGCGACTTCGAAATAGACATCGTTTACAAACGGCTCCTGGTTAACGAGTATCTGCCAATCATGTCGGAACAGCCGGCGTTGTTGAATGCCTACCGTGCCGGCGCGATCTGCATGGTGAATAGTTTTCGTTCCAAGATCATTCACAAGAAAGCGTTATTTGCAGTCCTCACAAGTGCGCGACGTGCTGGACTCTTCACAGCGGCCGAACAAAGCGCGATTCGAAGCCACGTGCCATGGACACGTCTCGTGCGTGCTGAAAGAACCGACTATCTGGGAGCTGAAATCGATCTCTTAGACTTCGTGACCGCGAACCGCAATCGCCTCGTGCTGAAACCTAACGACGACTACGGTGGCCACGGGATCACGATCGGTTGGAACGTCGACGAAACTGGTTGGAAGAAGGCCTTGAGCGAAGCGGTCGAGAATGGCGATTACGTTGTCCAGGAAAGAGTCCCGACTGCGCGAGAGACTTTTCCGGCCCTCAAGGACGATGCCACCTTCGAATTTGCCGAACAGTTGGTGGATCTCGATCCACTGCTGTTCAACGGCAAGGTAGGGTCAGCTTTTACCCGTTTGTCGTTCACGGAACTTGCGAACGTATCTTCCGGGGGCGGCATGGTCCCGACTTACATTATCAGCCGGAAGACTTAAGCGGGCGTGTACAATGCCGTTGTCTGAAGCAGCGGAGGAGAACCTCACGTGGTCAATGATGTAGACGAATCAGCACCTGTACCGGATGACCGCCGACAACACGATCGCTCGCGATTGATTGTTGATGTCTATTACGATGGGCAGGACGCAACCGGCGTCGCCAGTACACATGACATCAGCGTGGGCGGCCTTTACATGAACACGCAGGCTAACCTACCGGAGGGTTCGGTGCTGTTGTTACGAATTCCGGTCGCGGACGGGAAGCAAGTGGTCGTGAATGCAGAAGTCGTCTACAGTAATCCAGGGAGCGGAGTGGGAGTTAGTTTTCAGGGCTTGTCCGCGGAGGATCGGGTTCTGTTGGAAGTTGAGCTGGGACGCAACTGATGTCCGCACCGCGGAGTTTGCAGCTTACCTGGACAGATCTTTCTTACGACGTGCGCGAAGCCCTGACCGGTAAACTCGGGGGCCTTTATGGAGCACTGAATGACCGTGAGGCGTTTGGCGCTCTAACCGAAGACAAGCAGCAAGCGCTCCTGCTCCTTCTGGGTCGAATGCGCGCAATTGGACTCTGGCACCTTGTCCGTCGAGTGCAAAACGTCTACGGGATGCACGGTGTTGGTCTTTCATTCGTCGCCTGGCCAATGATCGAATCGACGCTTTCCAATCGCAGAGACTTCACCAGACGATTTGCGAAACACAAGGACTGCACCGGCGGGTTTTACGAAAAAGGGCGACCTCGGGCGATACTTCATTTTCTCTACCAGGAAGGCGATCCTCGAAAGTGGTATGTGCATTTTGATCTTTACAGCGTGGTTTATTCTCCCCGCAGCGCGGCGAGCCACTTAAGACATGAGGTGTTGAGGAAATTCCGGCCGGATTGGGAGACCATCAAATCGTACGTTGAAGTGTAGGTGCAAACGCAACCAGAGGAGTGAAGGATCCCGAACGGAGCTCGGGATCGGCCTTTCATAAGGAGTGTTCTATGTTCGATCAATTCACGCTGGGTATTGAAGAAGAATTTCAGATTGTTGATCCGAAGACTCGCGAACTGCGTTCGCACGTGTCTGAGTTTCTCGAGGAAGGCAAGATGATCCTCGGCGAACAGATCAAGCCTGAGATGATTCAGTCGATGATCGAAGTTGGCACCGGCATTTGTAAGAACATCCAGGAGGCACGCGCCGATATCACCCGCTTGCGCAGCATCATCTCCGGACTGGCAGGGAAAACCGGATTGGCAATCGTAGCGGCTTCAACCCATCCTTTTTCGCACTGGCAGGATCAAAAGATTTACGACGACGAGAGATACTCTTTGCTGGTTCAGGAACTTCAAACCGTAGCACGGTCGCTTTTGATCTTCGGTCTGCATGTCCACGTCGGAGTTGCCGATCTGGATCGTCGCATTCACATCATGAATGCTGCGCGCTACTTCCTGCCTCACGTCCTGGCATTGACCACGTCATCGCCTTTTTGGATGGGTCACAGCACTGGACTGAAGTCGTACCGCTCAGAGGTCTTCAAGCAGTTTCCCCGCACGGATATTCCTGACCACTTCGATTCCTACGCCAGCTTTCAGCGTTACACTGACTTGCTGGTGAAGACAGGTTGCATCAACGACGGCAAGAAAATCTGGTGGGACCTGCGGCCGCATCCGGTTTTCCCGACTTTGGAATTTCGCATCTGTGACATCCCAACACGCGTTGACGACACCGTTGCGATAGCTGCTTTGTTTCAGGCGATCGTCGCCAAGCTTACAAAGCTAATCGAGAAGAATCTCGGGTTCCGGCTTTACCGGCGGATGTTGATTCAGGAGAACAAGTGGCGGGCGGTTCGCTGGGGAATCGACGGGAAAATGATCGACTTTGGAAAGCAGAAAGAAGTGCCCACGCGGGATCTGATTCTTGAGCTTTTGGACTTTGTAGACGACGTTGTCGATGAACTTGATTCGCGAAAAGAGATTGAGCACATCCACACGATTCTGGAACGGCGCACGTCAGCGGAAGAACAACTGCGGGTGTTTGCCGAGACCAAAGACCTGAATTCGGTGGTCGATCGTCTGATCGAGCTGACGATGGAGAACGTTCCCGTAACGACTGATTTCACACCACCGGCTCCGATTACTACTGCATCGATGATAACGAAGTAACGTCCTCACCGTTACTCTATCAAAACTCAATAACTACTTCTCGTCCCGCGCCAGATAGTGCTGCCACAACATTCTCGCCGCCACTGATCGAAATGGTCTCCAGGGCTCGGCCAGTTTTGTCAGGGCTTCGGGCGTTGGTCGCTGTTTCAACCGCTTCACCTTGAAAGCAGCTGTTGCCAGCGCCAGATCACCAGCCGGCCAGACGTCTGGCCTCCGCAAAACCATTAGCAGATAGACGTCAGCACTCCACGCTCCGATTCCTTTCACCGCCATCAGCGCCGCCTTCACCTCGTCGTCAGTCATGTAAGGTAGTCGAGCAAGTCGTAGCCGCCTATCACGCAAGCACTCGGCAAGATCAAGACAATACGCCGTCTTCTGACGCGTTAAGCCGAGCGACTTAAGATGAGATTCGCCGAGTTCGATCACGCGCGCAGGACGAAATGGCACGGTGTGTTTTTGAAGTTTGGAGAACAGACTGGAAGCCGAGGCCAGTGATACTTGCTGTTCGAGGATGATCTTGACGAGGGTGGGAAAACCAGGTGGCCGCGCCCAGAGGGGCGGTGGCCCAAGGCGTTGGAGGATCAACGCCAGATCGGGATCGCGGCTGGCGAGCGTTTGTGCGGCGCGGGCAAGGGTGGCCTCTGTCAGTGCTTCCCGCGCCATTGATTTACCAGGCTACTGCTTGGAACTGCGGTCAAAAGGAGTGTGCCAGGGCAAGCTCGAGAAAGTTTTCGAAAAGGATTCGGCCGTCGCGCGATTCATTCTGGTGTTCCCATCGAGTCCTTGACTTGTTCCAATCCTCAAATGACTTTTCGAGATGGAACTGCACGGTGTAGATCAACTGCCCATCGTCGCGCTTCACCATCATCTGGTTACGGCAGAGATACGAGGTGGCCAGGAGCTTGAAACCGTCCGGAACCCGATCCAGTTGCAGGCCGTGGTTTTGCCAGACACGCAGAATGCGAGCATGTCGGGTGTAATCGTCCCATGCTTCGGAGTCAGGATTGTTAAGTCCTGTGAAGATTGGATCGCGTGGGTCGGTGATTCGAACAAAGCGATACTGATATTCGAGCGGCCGGTTCTCGCGCTGCTCGTGCTGTTCGAGCTTGTCGAGCGTAGTGACCTTGGCGCCGAAACTCATCCCCACGATTTGATGACCGCCGCAGATTCCAAGCACAGGAATTTTCGTGGTGCGGACAAATCGACCAAAGGTCTCAATGATCTCGGGATTGTAAAAATCAAAATCACGCAGGGTACCGCTCAACACGATCGCGTCAGGACGGAAAATTTTTGCAGCCTTGTCGACGTCGGCCAAATGCGCGACCTCGGTTGTGGGATGCACCACAAGACGCTCGATATTGTTGAGAATGTTCTCAAGCGCCATCTCGGCGATGTGGCGTTCGCGTTTGAGTTGCGCTCCAGCAGCGTCGCCCCACTCAGCGCGGCCGACATCCGAAAGGTCGCCTTCGTCACGCAGCAGGTTGTCTACTACAAGCACACGTGCCGTTTCGATCCGTTTCTTGATCGGCTCGTAGCGGCAAAATGTGTGTTGGTTGAAAGGGAAGGGTAGCGCCTCCCCGGCGTCTGGTTGCCTCTGTTCTTCTTGGGTCATCTATTAGCTACTAAACGTCCAATCTCCACCAAATTCAATCACATAAATATAACATCAATTAGGTCCGTTGCCTGGTGTTTTGTTTGAACTCCGGAACTGAAGTTCCCGGGCCGGCGGCCTCGATCTCGCCCCTGAGCTTTGCAATCAGGAGGCCATGTACCTTCGCTTTGAAGCGATCGCTTTCCTTTGCAGCATTTCGGTCAGCCAGAAGCCGCATTCGATGCCAGGAAGATTCCAACTCGTCAGCGAGCCGCGACGTTTTCGTTATGTCATAAGGCACGGCTACAGCCTGACACCCGACGCGCGCGAAGATTGCCAGATAGCGCGCAGTCGCAAGGTCCGGGCAAAACAATCGCCGACGGCCAATCTTTAGTTCAACGCCGAGGAGTGTGTGTTGGATTTCGGTGACTGGTCTGGCGGGAAGTGGCCCGAAGTGATACGAGCGCGTTCGTGTTTTCAGTACGCGATCACCATAGATGAGCGGCAGCCAAGTGTCTTGCAGTTCGGCCTTAACTAGTTCGGCACATTCCTCTGCGGTCATGCTTTGCGATACACCCTTGCGCACGCGGTCGGACACACGAGCGGATGCTGGCGTGCTCATCGTTGCGACAACGTGACAATGGGTTTTGACTGTAACGCGTTGATGACGCGTCCAGGGAAAAGACCGAGATACAACACGCCAGCAAGTGTGATGACCAGGGCGACGCCCATGCTTGCGGGGATCGGTGGGCTGGACCACACGGTGGTTCTTTCACGGAAGAACATCACGATGATCAGTCTTAGATAGTAATAAGCGGAGATAGCCGTATTCAGCACGGCGATCACAATCAGAACGTAGTAGCCCTGATCAAGCGCAGCGCGAAACACCATTATCTTACCGATGAAGCCGGCCGTGAGCGGCATTCCCAGGAGACTGAGAAGGAAGAGTGTTAGGGAGAAAGCAAGAATTGGTGATTGGAACCCGATGCCGTTGTAGTCGTCCACCTCGGTGCGGCGATCGCCCGTGCGTGAGATTAGCTGTACTACTGCGAAAGCACCTAGGTTCATTAACGCATAAGTCAGCAAATAGAAAATGACGGAGGCAATCGCGGCGTTTCTGCGGTCCAGATCCGGAGCGGCACCGGCCGCTATGAAACCTACAAGCGCATAACCTGCATGGGCGATCGACGAGTAGGCAAGCATGCGTTTGACGTTGTTCTGCACGATGGCAACGACGTTGCCGACGGTCATCGTCATGATCGCCAGGACGACAAGTGCAGTCAGCCATGCGTGATGAACTTCGCCCGCCACCGTCTTGTTGCCG
>Ga0134127_10002357_pt1 | contig 13665 bp, 13 predicted proteins | sample KB31753_FD_96459 | JGI IMG/M metagenome (GOLD analysis project Ga0134127, IMG submission 96459) | Terrestrial soil microbial communities with excess Nitrogen fertilizer from Kellogg Biological Station, Michigan, USA - KB3-175-3 | ecosystem: Environmental > Terrestrial > Soil > Unclassified ...
GGCATCTTCGAGGGGCCCGGCACGACCGTGCATTTGTACAATCTGCTGACGCGGTATCTGCACGAGCATTTGCCGGCGGGGGGGATGGTAACGGCTAGCAAGTAGCCATCCGCCTTTGCGATAGCTGATGGCTGATAGCTGGTAGCTCTTCGCTCACAACCGGACCACGACCAATGTCCTTTACCTCGCTCCTCTACGACGTCCACGACGGCATGGCACGGGTCACGATCAATCGGCCCGACAAGCTGAACGCACTGAGCGCGACAGTCATCGGCGAATTGGCCGATGCCGTGGGCCACATTGAAGCCGACGCCGGCGTGCGGGGGGTCATCCTCACGGGCGCCGGGCCCAAAGCGTTCGCGGCGGGTGCGGACATTGCGGAGCTGGTAAATCAGGGACCGATGGAGGCGAAGGAGCGCTCACTCGCCGGGCAGCGGATGATGCGGCGATTCGAGCGCTGCGGCAAACCGGTCATCGCCGCGGTCAACGGCTTCGCGCTGGGCGGGGGCTGCGAGCTCGCGATGGCATGCCATCTCCGGGTGGCGAGCGAATCGGCGAAGTTCGGCCAGCCTGAAGTGAAGCTCGGTCTCGGGCCGGGCTATGGAGGCACCGTTCGCCTGCCTCGTCTGGTGGGAAAGGGGCGCGCCCTCGAGCTCTTGCTCACCGGGGCAACCATCGATGCCCAGGAAGCCTATCGGATCGGGTTGGTCAACCGGGTCGTGCCGGCAGATCAGCTTCTCCCCGAAAGCGAACAGCTGCTCAAGGCCATCCTGGAGCAGGCGCCCATTGCGGTGCGACTGGTGCTCGAAGCCGTTGAGACCGGACTGGATCTGACAGTTGACGAGGCACTGCTCCTCGAGGCGAACCATTTCGGGCTGTTGTCGTCCACGGCCGACATGCGGGAGGGCACGGCGGCGTTCCTGGCCAGGCGCAAGGCCGAGTTCAAGGGTCGCTGAGAGAGCAGCTCAGGTGGGTGGGCCGGTGCGAGCCCATCGCTCCAACTTTTCCCGCAGCATGCCGAGGGTGACGCTTCCGTCCTCGAGGACGCGGTCGTGGAACGCCCGGATGTCGAAGTGCTCGCCCTGCTCCTTCCTTGCCAGAGCCCGCAATCGTTCGATCTCCAGATAACCGATCGTGTAGGAAAGACCCTGCCCCGGCCAGCCAATCCGGCGGTCGACATCGAGTTCCGCCTGTTCCCGTGACCTCGTCGTATGCTCCAGCTCATACTCGATCGCCTGCTCCCGGGTCCAGCCTTTCGTATGCATTCCCGTTTCCATCACCAACGTGGAAAACGCGTAGATCATGCCTTCGAGGTCGGTCAACCGTTCGGCATCCGACGTGTAGAGGCCCATCTCGTCGGCCAGCCGCTCGGAGTAGATGCCCCACCCCTCGGTAAACGCAGAGTTCGAGAGCAGCCGAGTCACCGGGTGCACGCCTTCGCGCTCCTGAGCGATCGCGAGCTGGAAATGGTGGCCGGGAACGCCTTCGTGAAAGGTCAACCGGTCGATCTCGAGGCGCGCGCCCGGCTTGGTGGCGAGGTACAGGTTTACCCGATAGATGCCAGGCCGGCTTCCATCGAGTGCGGCCCGCAGATATTGCCCCATCGGCACCGACGGCTCCTGAAACGCCGGGAACGGCTCCACCGCGAGCTTGCTGTGGGGCACGATGCCGAACCACTTGGGCGCCGCCGCCCAGGCGCGGTTGAGCACACTGTCGATGACGGGGATGACTCGATCGCGTGAGGTGAAGGTGCGAGTCGAATCCGTTTGAAGGCGGCGTTTCACCGCCTTGTAGTCGGCGTTCCCGAAAGCACGTTGCGACAGCGCTGCCGCGCTCGGCTCGGCCGCGGCAAGCTCCCGAAGGCCGGTCTGGTAAATCTCTTCGCCCGTAAGATCGAGCGTGGTGAACCGCCGAATCGCCGCGCGGTAGCAGGCGGCTCCGTTCGGGTTGGCTTCGACGCTGATGGACTCGCGTGCCTTGGGCAGATATTCGTCGGTCAGGAAGGCACGGTACCGGCGCATTGCCGGAACCAGCGAATCCGCCACCAGCTTGCCCAACGCCGCGTCGAAGTCAGGTGTTGAATCGCGAGTCGCGGGATTGTAGAAGGGCGACTCGGTGGGCGAGGTGGCCAGAAGCTTGTCCATCCCGGCGATAACACGTTTCACGTTGACGGCGGGCTCGCTGTACCCAAGCTTCAAGCCCTCGCGCAGGTTCGCGATCTCGGCGTTCACCAGCCTGGGGAGCTTGCGCCACCGGGCGAGCGTCTGAGAGCGAAGCTCCGCGGTTCCCACCGGCTGCTGCTGCGCCAGCGCCGCGTAGGTCGCCTGCCAGCCAATGAGCGGATGCACGGTCCAGAGACGATTCCGACAAACCCGCACACCCTTGCTGGCCTCGAGCTCCTCTTTGAGCAGTCCGTAAGTCACCCATTCCGGGCGGCCTCGGAGCGCATTCGCATCGATGCGACGCAATTCCGCCAGCCAGTGATCTTCCTGCTTGTACCAGGCCTGCTCACCCGCCGCCGACACGTCGCGCACCCCGTCGTGGCGCGAGTTCGGGATGCCGAATTGAGTAGCGATTTCGGGAAACGCCGCGAGACGGGCCGCGAGGTAGCCGTCCGCGACCGTCTTGAGCTGAGCGGCGGGATCGACCGTGGGTGACTGCGCCGACGCACCGAGCAGAAGGCCGCCGAGCGCGAGGGAGAATGACCGGGGGAGCATAGGCGGTTGAAGCTAACAGCCGCCCTGCGGGAGGGCGACTGCGAGGCTCCAATTCCGCTCCCGAATCGGCTATTTTTCGGGGTTATAAGACGGGGAATTTCGTGAGGCTCGAACGCCTGGTGGCCCGAGGATTTCGCAATCTCGCGGACCTCGATTGTGAGCCCTCGCCGGCGGGCGCTGCGATCCTGGGGGCCAACGGCCAAGGCAAGACCAACCTGCTTGAGGCGCTTTATTACCCGGTGCTGTTCCGTTCGCTCCGGGGCGCGCCCGACCCCGAGGTCGCCAGGTTCGGCGGACCTGGCTTTCAAGTCGAGGCTCGAATCAGCGGGGCCGAGCCACAGACGGTGGTGGCGGCTTACGCCGGGCGGAAGAAGCGGATTTCGGTTGCCGGGGAAGAGATCTCCCGGCTCGCGGACGCGATCGGACATTGGCTGGCGGTTGCATTTCTGCCGGTAGATGTCGGACTGGCGGCCGGGCCGGCGGCGGAGCGGCGCCGATTCCTCGACCGGCTGCTTGCCCTGGCCGACCGGCGCTACTACGGGGCGCTCGCCCGATACCGCGCTGCGTTGGCGCAGCGCAACGGCGCCCTTCGGACCGATCGACCTGAGCTCGCCCGGGCATTCGATCGGGTGCTTGCCGAGAGCGGCGCCTACGTCGTGGCAAGTCGGCTCCGATGGGTGGAAAGCGCCGCGGCGCGGTTTGCTGCAGAGCTCGAGGCGCTGGGCGAAGCGGAGCGGGTTTGCCTCCGATATCACGGGCGGGCCGAGCTGGCAGAGCCGGGCGGTTGGGCCGGGCCGCTGGACGCCGCGGCGGCGAGGGATCAAGCGCGGCGGGCCTCGACCATAGGACCGCACCGGGATGACCTGGTGCTCGAGATCGGTGGGCGCCCGTTGCGCAGTGTGGGGTCTACGGGGCAGCAGCGGACCGCGGCGGTCGCGCTCAAGCTGCTCGAGCTCACGACTCTGGCCGAGACCTGCGGCACCCAGCCGGCACTGTTGCTGGACGACGTATTTGCCGAGCTCGACGGCGAGCGCCAGCGCCGATTCGCGGAGCGACTCGCCCAGGGGCCGGGAATGCAGGTCTTCGTCACAGCCCCGCGGCGGGACGAGTTACCTCCGAAACTCGATCTGCCACGCTGGGAGATGAAGGGCGGCAGACTGAAAGCGATGGCTGATAGCTGATAGCTAAGAGATGACGAATCCTACGCCTCTAAGCGAAGCCCTCGAGCTCTACCTCCGGACTGCCGGCCTCAAGAAGCGGCTGCAGCAGGCCGCGATCGTCGAGGAGTGGGCCGACCTGGTGGGACCTCAGATCGCGGCGGTGACGGCTCCCCAGTACGTCACGCCGGACGGAGTGATGCGGGTGCACGTGGCAAGCGCGCCGTGGGCTACCGAACTGGGGCTCATGACGCCCCGCATCCTGGCGCGGATCAATCAGGGCCGGAGCGGTAGGGTCAAAGAGATTCGCTGGGTGCCGGGCCCCCTGGACCGACCCCAGCCCTAACGGGCAGAGGGACATGGCAAAGCGAGAGACCACCACCGACTCGAAGGCCTACGACGCCGCTTCCATCAGCGTCCTCAAGGGCCTGGAAGCAGTGCGGCGCCGGCCGGGCATGTACATCGGGTCCACCGGCGAGACCGGTCTGCACCACCTGGTCTACGAGGTGGTGGACAACTCGATCGACGAGGCGCTGGCCGGCTTCTGCGACACGATCAACGTCACCATTCACCCCGACAACTCGGTCACGGTCGCCGACAACGGGCGTGGCATCCCGGTCGATATCCATCCGACCGAAAAGATGCCTGCCGTCGAGGTGGCCCTGACGCTACTTCACGCCGGCGGCAAGTTCGACAAGAACACCTACAAAGTGTCGGGCGGCCTGCACGGTGTCGGCGTGTCGGTGGTCAATGCGCTGTCGGAGCGGCTCGAGGTGTTGGTGGACCGGGACGGCAACCGGTATCACATGGCGTTCGTCCGCGGCAAGACGGTGAAGAAGCTCAACACACTCGGCAAGGCTCGCGGTACCGGTACGATTATCCGGTTCAAGCCCGATCCCGAGATCTTCGAGGTGCTCGAGTTCCACTACACGACGCTCGCGGACCGGCTGCGCCAGCTCGCTTTCCTCAACAAAGGCATCACGATCACGCTCAAAGACGAGCGCGACGAGGGGAAGAGCGACACGTTCTACGCCAAGGGGGGGTTGGTCCAGTTCGTGGAGTGGCTCAACCGCAACCGGAAGCCCATCCATCCCAAGCCGATCTCGTTCAACGCGGTGAAGGACGATGTGGACATCGACGTCGCCCTCCAATACGAGGACGGCTACAACGAGAACACGTTCACCTTCGTGAACAACATCAACACGCACGAAGGCGGCACCCATCTCACTGGATTCAAGTCGGCCCTGACCCGCACCATCAACGACATCGCCCGCAAGCGCGACTTCCTCAAGAAGGAAGACTTTACGCTCTCGGGAGAGGATATCCGGGAGGGGCTTACCTGCGTGCTCCACGTCAAAGTGAAAGAACCGCAGTTCGAGGGACAGACCAAGACCAAGCTGGGCAATTCCGAGGTCGAGGGCATCGTCAAACAGGTCGTGAACGAGCATCTGGGCAGCTGGCTCGATGAGCATCCTCCCGTCGCACGGGCCATCATCGAGAAGGCGGTCAGCGCAGCCCGGGCCCGCGAGGCAGCCCGCAAGGCTCGCGATCTGGTCCGCAAGAAGTCGGGACTGGAGAACGCAGTCTTACCGGGCAAGCTGGCGGACTGCTCGATCAGCGACCCGGCCATGACCGAGTTATACCTGGTCGAGGGTGACTCGGCCGGCGGCAGCGCCAAGCAGGGCAGAAACCGCCAGTTCCAGGCAATCCTGCCGCTCCGGGGCAAGATTCTGAACGTCGAAAAGGCCCGGATCGACAAGATTCTGAGCAACGAGGAGATCCGGGCGATGATCACGGCCATCGGGACCGGTGTGCGCGACGACTTCAAGCTCGACGAAGCGCGCTATCACAAGATCATCCTGATGACCGACGCGGACGTGGACGGCGCGCACATCCGGACGCTCCTGCTCACCTTCTTCTTCCGCCAGATGCAAAGCCTGATCGAGGCGGGATATGTCTACATAGCCCAGCCGCCCCTGTACCGGGTCGCCAAAGGAAGGGAAGAGTTCTACGCCTACAGTGAGCCCGAGCGAGATGAGTACAGCAAGCGGCTGAACGGCGATGGCAAGGGGTCGGTCAATATCCAGCGTTACAAGGGCCTGGGCGAGATGAACCCGGATCAGCTCTGGAAGACGACGATGGACCCGGCTACCCGAACGATTCTCCGGGTGGAGATGGAGGACGCGCAAGTCGCATCACAGCTCTTCGACGAGCTGATGGGCGACGAGGTCGAGCCCCGCCGCTTGTTCATCGAACGCAACGCCAAATACGTGAGCAACCTGGACGTCTAGCCTATGGAAGTAGATGCCCTTCGAGCCGCCATCCCCGCCGCCATCGATGCGCTGGGCGGCGATTCGCGGGTTTCCGTGCTCGGGCCGGACGCCTGGGCCATCTTCCGCGGCACCGCGCTGGGCTATGTCGCCCTGATCGTGCCCGACGAGGGCGATGCAGAGCCGGACAGCATCGTTCACGTGACCTTTCCCATTCTCCGGGTGCCGGACAGCGGCGCCGAGGCGCTGTTCCGCCGCCTCCTCGAGCTCAATCACGAGCTGGGGTCGTTCGCGTCGTTCTCGCTCGATAGCCGGGGCAAGATCTGGCTCGGCGCGGGGCGCTTCGCCGAGGACCTCGACGAGCCGGGATTGCGGGAGCTGATCGCGCAAGTCGCCGGCCTGGCCGACCGTTACGATGACGAGCTGCTGGAGGAATTCGGTAAAGACCTGGCCCTCAACTAGCCCCATCTGGCCGCGGCAGCCCCGTCAGTGTAGCTTCCGTCCCGATGGTGCCGCGCCGCGCAGTCGAGGCGCAGGCCGCGAAATGACAGCTCGCCCACGACGGCCGGTTCGACTGGGGTCGAACCGGCCGTCTCTGCTTCCCGAGCGACGGCGATGGTGGGGGACCATGATTGAAGTCACGCTCAACGACGACGACAGGCTCGACTGGGCACTCAAGACGTTCAAGCGCAAAGTGCAGAAGTCGGGTCTGCTGCAGGACCTTCGCCGCAAGCGCTACTACCTGAAGCCGAGTCAGGCTCGGCAGCTCAAGGCCGCGGCTGCCCGCCGCCGGGCGCGAGCAGGACGCCGTCGCTCGGGTAGCTGACCGACGGTCGTCCCTCAGGAGATCGCCCCAAGTTCAGGCCATGTCCAGCCCGGGGTCCGGCTCCTTCGGCGTTGCGCGGCAGATCGAGATCTACAACCGCAGCTCCCTGGTGCCGGTCGGACCCGAGGCCCTGGAGCAACGCGCCAGCGAGTTGCTGAGCCGAGAGGCGCTCGGCTATCTCGCCGGCGGCGCCGGATCCGAAGACACGATGCGGGCCAACCTCGCCGCGTTTCGCCGGTGGCGGATCGAGCCGCGAGTCCTCCGCGACCTGTCGTGCCGGGCCTGGAGCACCAGCCTCTTCGACACCCAGCTCCCAGCACCCGTTCTCCTCGCACCAGTCGGAGTGCAAGGCCTGTTTCACCGGGAAGGAGAGCTGGCCTCCGCCCGGGCAGCTGCCTCCCTGGGCGTTCCCATGATCCTGAGTAGCGCTTCCTCGGTGGCCCTGGAGGACGTCGCCGCCGCGATGGGGAACGCGCCTCGCTGGTTCCAGCTCTACTGGAGCGCGGACCCAGACGTGGCCATCAGCTTCGTCCATCGAGCCGAGAGGGCAGGATTCAGCGCGATCGTGGTGACCGTGGACTGCCCAATTCTGGCCTGGCGAGACCGCGATCTCGCCAACGCATACACTCCGTTCCTGCATGGCCACGGCATCGCGAATTATCTGACCGACCCCGCCTTCTGCGCCAAGCTGCCTTGCCCTCCCGCTCAGGATCCGGCCCCCGCCATTCGGCGGTTTGTCGAAGTCTTCGGCAACGCGGCGCTGACCTGGGAGGACCTGGGCGGCCTTCGCCGGCACACCGGCCTTCCCATTCTGGTGAAGGGCATCCTGCACCCCGACGACGCAGCACGAGCGCTGGACATCGGCGTAGACGGCATCGTGGTTTCCAATCACGGAGGCCGGCAGGTGGATGGCGCGGTCGCGAGCCTGGATGCACTCCCCCGAGTGGTCGAGCGTGTCGGTGGACGCGTGCCGGTGCTGCTCGATGGCGGGATCCGTCGTGGAGCGGATGCCGTCAAGGCCCTCGCGCTGGGCGCGAGCGCCGTTCTCCTGGGCCGGCTTTACGCCTGGGGACTCGCGGTCGGAGGTGAGGCGGGCGTTCGCGAAGTGTTACTGAACTTCCTGGCCGATTTCGACCTCACCGCAGGACTCTCGGGCTGCACCTGCGTTCGGGACCTTCGGCCCGAGTTGCTGCGGCTCGAGGGATAGCCGGGCTTCCGGCTTCGAACCTCGCTTTCAGCGGCGTTCAGCGCAGCCCAGTCGATCAACGGCGTGCGCCCAACCAGCCGCGGTCCCGGATGGCGCCGGTCGCGACAGAGCCAGGAAACCAGTGCGGCGACGGCAAAGGCCGCGATGGCGAGACTACCGACAGGCGCCGAGACGAGATACATGGCTAGAGGGCCTCAATGCCGGCGGCGGTGACCCGGTGGGAAACCAGTGCGAGGGCGACGCCCTGGTCCCCAATGACGATGGCGCGGCGCAGCGCATCCAGCCCGAGCGCGATGCCCGCATCGTCGCGGGCAAACACGGAGGCGAGCGGCTGGCGCGCGGCGACCTCGTCCCCCGGCTTCACCGTGATCACGAACCCGACCCCGGCGTGGATGGTGTCGGACATGGTGTGGCGCCCTCCGCCGAGCTCGACGATCGCCGCACCGATGGTGCGCGCGTTTACCTCGGCTACGGTGCCGCTGGCCGGAGCCCGAAACACCTCGACGGCATCGGCCTGTGGCAGAATCCCCGGATCTTCGATCACCGCCGGGTCCCCTCCCTGAGCCTCGATAATCTTACTCAGCGTTTCGAGCGCGCGACCGGAACTCACGGCAGACTCGAGCGAGCGACGGGCCGCAGCCAAGTCCGGCTCGACCCCGGCCAGCACCAGCATCTCCGATCCCAGTGCGTACGTCACCTCCATCAGATCCTTGGGCCCTTCACCGGCCAACCCCTGGAGCGCCTCCTCAACTTCCAAGGCGTTGCCGCAGGCGCGCCCGAGGGGCCGGTCCATCGCTGTGAGGAGTGCGATCGTCCGACACCCTCGCGTCTCCCCCAAATTGATCATGGTCCGGGCTAACTCGAGCGCGCTGTCAAGTTGAGGGAGGAAGGCCCCTGATCCCGTCTTGACGTCGAGTACCAACCCGTCGAGCCCCTCGGCTAGTTTCTTGGACATGATGCTGGCTGCAAGGAGCGGAATGGATTCGACCGTACCGGTCACGTCGCGTAAGGCGTACAGCTTGCGATCCGCGGGCGCGATCTCGGGCGTCTGGCCGATCATGACGCAGCCGAGCCTCGCCAGCTGTGCCTCCGTCTCGAGGAGCGACAGGGCGGTGCGGAAGCCCGGAATGGATTCGAGTTTGTCGAGGGTCCCGCCGGTATGACCCAGACCGCGCCCCGCCATCATGGGGACGGCTACGCCGCAGCTCGCGACCATGGGCCCGAGCAGGAGGGAAACCTTGTCGCCTACGCCACCGGTCGAATGCTTGTCCAGCACCGGCTGGTCGAGCCGATTGCGGTGGAGCCGTTCACCCGAGGCGACCATGGCATCGGTGAGCGCGCCCAGCTCGTTGCTCGCAAGACCTCGCCAGACGACTGCCATCAGCAGGGCGGACATCTGGTAGTCGGGGATGCGGCCCGCGACGTAGCCGTCGATGAGGCCGCGCCACTCGTCCGGCTCGAGCGCGCCGCCGTCGCGCTTTCGCTGAATCAACGAAGAAACGACCATGAGACCCGGCTCGACCGGAGCCGTCGGTTGAGGAGTTGACTCGATGCAGACCGTTGTTGCGGGCGCCGTCCTGGCCCTGGTGACCACCGGAGTCCTGGCAGCCCAGTCGCCACCCAGCACGGAAACCGCGATGGCGCCACACGACCCGGCCGCTGCCCTCGCAGAGGGAATCCGCGCGTTCGATGGCCGTCAACCGGAAATCGCGCGGCAGCGTTTCGAGAGTGCCCTGGCCCTTGATCCCAATAGCTACGAGGCCAATTGGCGCCTCGCGCTTACCCTCATCACGCTTGGGGCCGAAACCCCGGACTCGGTGAAGAGTCCGGAGCGCGATTCACTCTTCGCCGAGGCGGAACACTACGCCCGCCGGGCAGTCGCGGCGGACAGTCTCGGCGCCGACGGCCACTTCCTCCTCGCCCGCGCTATTGGCCAGACCGCACTGACCAAAGGGAAGAAGGAGCGAATCCGACTCGGCGGCGAGGTCCGGAGCGAGGCACTACGCGCGATCGAACTGAATCCCAAGCACGACGGGGCCTATCACGTCCTGGGGCGCTGGAATGCCGAAGTGATGCGGCTTTCCGGCTTCAGCCGCTTTTTCGCACGCCAGTTCCTGGGCGGCGACATCTTCAAGGAGGCCTCGTGGGCCGCGGCCATCTCCAACATGGAGCGGGCGGTCGAACTGGACTCGACCCGCATCACTCACCGGCTGGATCTTGCTCGAGTCTACATCGATCGGAAGCGGTACACGGATGCCAGGCGCCAGCTCGAGGCCGTCGAGGCTCTTCCGGTACGCGACTTCGAGGACCCCCGTTACAAACAGCAGGCCGCTGCCCTGCTCCAACGAATCGCCGACAAGAAGGACGCGTCCTGAGCCCTCACATCGGGTCGGCGTAGGCCTCGCCCGCGTCGGCTGCCAGCCGGTCGAGTCGAGCCTGGAACCGGCGACGCCGGCGGATGAAGTCGCGGCGCGCGCGATCCGATGCGTCGTCCACTCCTTCCCGCAGCCCCTCCCCGGCACGCTCCGCGAGCTCGCGGGCACGCCGACCCAGGCGGCGGCGCACGATTCTTCCACGAGCGGGCGCCACCAGCAAGGCAATGCAGGCCCCGACGAAGGCTCCCACCACGACCCCGGCCACGAATGACGTTCCCGGGAAAACCCCACCGACCGTTTCCGGATCCGGCTGGTTCTGCTGTTCCTCCAGCTCCGGCATCGAAACACCTCCTCCTGCCCGCCCTACGTTACTCGGTCGGAGAGCAACGTCAACCTTCTCGACATGTCACGAATTTGAGAGGTGGGGTGAAAGAACCAAACACGGTTCCTTTGCCCCCGGGAGGACCCTTATAATCGTACGGTATTCACCTCTTCCGAATGGGTGGTCCTGATGACCTCAGCCCCGGTCACCGATGACTCTGGGCGCCTCCAGGCGCGAATCGAGACACTGGAGCAGGAGAAGCGGCATCTTCTGGCAGTAGTCGAGATCCTCCAGGAGATCGCGGGCTCCCTGCATTTCGTGGATGTGGTTCAGGCAGTCACCCGCCGACTGGGTGAGGCCTTCGGACTCGATCGCTGCTCGATCTTCCTGGCCGAAAGAGGCGGCGAGACGGTGCGGCTGGTGGCGAGCTACGAAGACCCGAGCATCCGGAACTACGTAGTGGACCTGGCTCGGTATCCCGAGCTCCGTCGTGCGCTGGAAACCGGTCAGACGGTGTTCATCCCGGACGTCGCGAGCGATCCCGGGCTGCGGCACGCGCAGGATTCGCTCGCGTCCCGGCGGGTCAAAAACATCACCGTCATTCCGATCACGTGGAGGGGCGTGCCGATCGGCGCCATCTTCCTTCGCACGTTCCGGGACGGGCCCGCGTTCACCGAGGGCGACGTTCATTTCTGCCAGGTGGTCGCCAGTCTCACGGCCAAGGCGCTCCGCAACGCGCACCGCTTCGAGCGGCTGCAACTCCGTCGCGGGGAAGACCCGGTAGGCAGAGCTGCTGATCGGGAGCGGGCGGCTCTGGTGGGATTCCTGCGGCGGCTGATCGACGCGTTCGCCGCAAAGGAAGAGCCCTGGGGCGAGGGAGCGCTCGCACGGGCCAGTACAGCGGAAGTGGATCGGCTGGTCGAAGTGGCGATGACCGTCCTGTCCCAGGAGGCTGCGGCGCGGTGACCGCCGGCGCCTCCACCGAGCTTGCCGCGCGAGTGGAGGCGCTACGAAGCCAGCTCGAGCACGCCAATCACGCCTATTACACCCTCGATGCGCCGGAGATCTCCGACGCGGAATACGACCGCCTGTTTCGCGAGCTGCAGGCGCTCGAGTCTGCCCACCCCGAGCTGTTGACCCCGGACAGCCCCACGCAACGAGTCGGCGCCCCTCCGGCAAGCGTCCTCGCCAAGTACCGCCATCGTCGTCCCATGCTGTCGCTGGCGAACGCATTCTCGGCGGAAGAACTGGCCGCCTGGGAGCAGCGGAACGCCCGCTTGGTCGCGGAAGTGCCGAGCGCAGGATACACCACCGAAGTCAAGATCGACGGGGCGGCGGTGAGCCTCACCTACGAGCGAGGCCGCCTTTCCGTCGGCGCGACTCGGGGGAACGGAGTGATCGGCGAGGATATCACCGCCAACCTGAAGACCATCCCGGACGTCCCCCTCGTGCTCAAGGGAGCCGGACATCCGGCTCTCTTGGAGATCCGCGGTGAGGTGTACATGCCGCACGAGTCGTTTGCGCGGGTGAATCGCCAGCGGGAGAAAGAGGGTGAGCCGCCGCTGGCCAATCCGCGCAACGCGGCGGCCGGCGGCCTGCGCCAGCTCGACCCCAACCTCACCCGCCAGCGGCGGCTCCGGATGTTTGCCTTCCAGATCGAGACGATCGAAGGAAAGCTCGGCGCCAGGACCCACACCGACGAGCTCGAGCTCCTCGAGCAGTGGGGCTTCCAGGTCGAGCGGCATCGGGAGCGCCATACCGATCTCGCCGCGGTGGAGCGACGGGCGGAAGAGCTGGAGACCGTGCTCCCTACCCTGCCGTTCCAGGCAGACGGCGTCGTGGTGAAGGTCGATCGGCTGGCGCTTCACCCAGAGCTTGGCGTTGTCGGCGAGCGGGAGCCGCGCTGGGCAATTGCCCGGAAGTTTGCACCGGAAGTGGCGCAGACCCGGCTCAAGGCGATCCATATCAACGTCGGGCGGACCGGGGCACTCAATCCCTGGGCCGAGCTCGAGCCGGTGGAGTTGGGAGGCGTGGTCGTGTCCCGGGCGACCCTCCACAATGAGGACCTCATTGCGGAGAAGGACATCCGGATCGGCGACTGGGTCGAGGTGGTGCGGGCCGGCGAAGTGATTCCGCAGCTCCTGGGGCCGTTGCGCGACAAGCGGACCGGAGACGAGCGGCCCTTTGCCATGCCCGACGCGTGCCCCGTGTGCGGGACGCCGGTCGAGCGACCGACCGACGAGGCGATGCGCTACTGCCCCAACATCTCCTGTCCCGGTCGCGTGCTCGAGAGCATCGTCCATTTTGCGTCGCGCGGCGCGATGGATATCCGCGGGTTGGGCTACGAGCGGGTTCGACAACTGCTCGAGGAAGGCCTGATCCACGACGTCGCCGATCTCTATGCGCTCGACGCCGAACGGCTGGTGCAGCTGGAGCGGTTCGCGAAGCAATCCGCCACACACCTGGTGCAGGCGATCGCTGCGTCGAAGGAGCGGCCGCTCTCGCTCCTGCTCTTCGGGTTGGGCATCCGGCATGTGGGGTACACGGTCGCGCAGCTCCTGGCCCGGCGGTTCGGGTCGATGGACGCGCTTATGAAGGCGACGGAAGCCGAGATCAACGACGTCCCCGGCATAGGCAGCGCGATCGCCGAGGCGGTCGTGCACTTCTTCGGCGAGGGCCGGAACCGCGAGCTGATCGAGCGGCTGCGGCAGGCCGGACTCCAGTTCACCGAGCCCACCGCGGTCGCGGAGGGCGGCCCCCTCGCCGGCAAGACCTACGTGCTCACCGGCAC
>Ga0134127_10002358_pt1 | contig 13661 bp, 9 predicted proteins | sample KB31753_FD_96459 | JGI IMG/M metagenome (GOLD analysis project Ga0134127, IMG submission 96459) | Terrestrial soil microbial communities with excess Nitrogen fertilizer from Kellogg Biological Station, Michigan, USA - KB3-175-3 | ecosystem: Environmental > Terrestrial > Soil > Unclassified ...
GAGCATGAGGAACTTCTGCACGTCGAGCGGATGGAACGCGGCGAAGAGGACCGTCGTCCCGGCCAGCGCGACCGTGATCCCGAACCGGTTCCGGAGGCCGCGGAAGAGGACCCCGCGGAAGAAGACCTCCTCGCAGAACGGGGGGACGACGACGAACGCGCCCATCGTGAGCGCGATGCCGGACTCCTGCGCGTGCTCGATCCCCTCCTGGATCATCTTCACCTGGGCGTCCGCCGCCTCCTTGAGGCCGAGGAGCCGCATCGCCAGGTCCTGGAGGTGGGTCAGGCCGTTCAGCAGCCAGAACGTCCCCAGCGACGCAAGGAGGACGCAGGCAATCCGCCGCGGGGGGAGCGGGGAGAAGCCGTTGCCGGAGAAGGCGCCCAGCCCCGCCCACCGGGAGTAGACCAGCGGGATCAGGAAGAACGATCCCTGCAGCACCGCGTTCCCGAGGTCCGGCCGCCGGGCCATGCCCAGCCCCATCGCCGCCGCGATCGGGATCAGGGTGATCGCCAGAACCCGCGCGGCATCCCGCGCGTCGGGCTGACGCATTACTTCTTCTTCAGTTCCTCGATGAGCGAGCGCAGCTCGGCGAGCCGCTCGGACATCATCTTCTCCTCGAACTGCAGCGCCCTGAGCGTGTTGTTCGAGGCCGTCGTGGCCTTGGCGTCGATCGCCTTCGACAGCTCGTTCAGCTGGACGGCCAGCTTCTGCATCTCCTCGAGCTGCTTCTCGACCTTCATCTGCAGCTGCTGCACCGTCACGTATTTCTGGTCGATGCCGGTCAGCTCCGTCCGGAGGCTGGACTTCACCTCGCCGTCCCGGGAGATCATCTCCTGCTTCAGGGCGTCCACCTCCTGCTTCGAGACGCCGCCGCAGCCGATCGACGCGGCCCAGGACGAGTACGTCACCAACGACAGCACGACCCAACCGAGCTTGTTCATCCATCCTCCCAATCCGAGTCCGATCGAGGCCGCGGTCCCCACCCTGGTCCCTCGGAGCCGCGCCTCCCGTGTCCGTGGCATTATTTTTCCGAAAGGTCCTGAACGCAACGAATTCCCACCCACCGGGCGCGGTAGGTCGGCAGGTATGCCTGGCGGGCGGTCACCCTGGCGCTCTCGACGGCGTCCTCGGCCAGCTTGACGCCGCCGCGGACCACCCGCTTCCGCTCGCCGAAGTCCCCCTCGTCCGCGCTGCTTCCCGGGTACTTCTTGTACCAGTCGGACGTCCACTCGAACACGCCCGAGCCCATGCCGTCGAGGCCCAGGTAGCTCTTCCCGGCGTCCTTCAGGTACTTCGGGCCCCAGGGATAGGTCCGGCGCGCGGCCGGATCGAAGCCGGCGGCCCGTTCCCACTCGATCTCGCGCGGCAGCCGCTTGCCCCGCCACCTCGCATAGGCGGTCGCGTCCCACCAGTCGACGCCCGACACCGAGTCCCCGCCCTTCTGCGACTCCCAGTCCTCGGGCATGTGTTTCTTGTTCGGCGGCTCCTCCTTCGGGCACGACGGCGTGTGGCCGAAGCTGTCGAGCACCGCCAGGAACTCGGCGTACTGCTGGACCGTCGCCTCCCGCTCGTCGATGTAGAACGCCGGGGTCTCCACCTCCGCCTCGGGACTCTCGACCGGACGGCCGCCGCCCCTGACGAACTTCCCCCCGGGGACGTAGACCATGCCGGCCGGCGCGGCCAGGGCCTCGACCGCGATCGCCAGATGGGCCGACGCCTCCTCGCGCGCGAACGTCTTGAACCTCGCGTCGGTCGTCGCCTTCTCGAGCATCGCCTTCGCCTCCGCCCAGACGGCGCGGCGGATCAGCGCCTTGCCCTGAAGGACGAGCTCGTCGAACTCCTTCCGGGCCTCCCGGGCGGCCGTCTCCATCGTGACCTTCAGCTGCTCCTCGGCATTCTTGATCTCGAGGTCGATCGTCGCCGCCTGCCCGCGCGGATTATTCGCGAGCTCCTTGTAGAGCTCCAGCGCGCGCGGCCAGTTCCGGCTCGTCCGCGCCCTCAGCGCCTCGGAGAAGATCGCGCAGAACTTCTGACGCTGCCTCGCCTCCTCGACCTGCGAGTCCTCGGCGACCTCGACGGCCCGCTTCCAGTCGTCGGCCGCCTTCGACCAGTCCCCGCCCTCGTTCCTCTCCGCGCTCTTGCGCCACTTGCGGAACATCGTGGTCTTGATCAGCCCGCGGACGGACTCGTCGTCCAGGATCTTGCGCGCGTTCTCGAAGTACCGCAGCGCGGCATCCTCGTCGACCTCGGCCTCGCCCTTCTCGATCTGCTCGTTGGCGCGGGCCTGGAGCTTCTTCTCCGTGACGTCCTTGGCGCCCAGCTTCTCCGCCTCCTCGAGCTGCGTCCACGCCATCAGCCACTGGCGCGCGCCGTACGCGTCGAGACCCTTGCGGCGCGGCGCTTCCCACGCGGGATCGGCCGGCGACGTCGGACGGACCGGCGGATCGACGGGCGGCGGCTTCACCGGAGGATCGACCGGCGGAGGATCGACGTGGTTCGTTCCGGCGACCGGCGGCGGAGGATGCGGCGTCGCGTCCGCGCTCAGCACGTGGTAGAAGAAGTACCCGCCCGCGCCCAGCAGCAGCGTCGCCGCCACGAGGCTCGCGATCATCGGCAGCGGGCTCGTCTTCTTCGGGATCGGCGCCGAGTGGACCGTCGACGGACGCTTCTCCGTCAGGACGTCCTTCTCCGCGATGCGGAGCGTCTCGTTGTAGAGCGTGGATTTCTCGTCCGGCGTCACGCCTTCCTGGATGCAGCGGATCGCCGACACGAGCGACTCCGGCGACGGATAGCGCGCCTCGGGATCCTTCTGCAGCAGGCGCAGGATGAGCTTCTGGATCTCCTCGGGGATCTCCGGGTTGACCGTCCGGGGCGGCGCGGGCTGCTTGTGGACGTGCTGGTACATGATCGCGGTCGCGCCCTCGCCGACGAACGGCGGCTGCCCCGCGGCGAGCTCGTACAGCACGACGCCCAGCGAGTAGAGGTCGCTCCGGATGTCACACGCGCCGCCGGTGGCCTGCTCCGGCGACATGTACTTCGCCGTGCCCATGATGACCTCGGACTCCGTGAGGTCCGACTCGGGATTCTTCGCCAGGCCGAAGTCCATGACCTTGGTCTCGTTGTCCTTCGTCAGCAGGATGTTCGACGGCTTGATGTCGCGGTGGATGATGCGATGGCGCCAGGCCGACTGGAGGGCGAGCCCGACCGACTCGCCGACCTTGAGGACTTCGTCCATGGTGAACTTGTGGCCCTTGCGCACCTTCGAGGCGTAGTCCTCGCCCTCGACGTACTCCATCGCGTAGAAGTGCTGGCCGTCGGCCTCGCCCGCGCCGAAGATCTGGACGACGTGGTTGTCCACGAGCCGCGCCAGCAGCGCCGCCTCGCGATGGAACCGCTTCACGAACTCCGGGTTCGACGTGAGGTCCTGCTTCAGGATCTTGATGGCCGACGGCCGGTTGAGGGAGATCTGGCGCCCCATATAGACGGCGCCCATGCCTCCCCGACCAAGGAGACGCTCGAAGTTGATTTCGAAGTCGCCCCAGGTCTTCAAGGACATGATCTGCTCGCGCTCTCAACCAGCGGTCTGACGGACTCCGGCGGAACTCGTGGGATTATACAAAGCCTCCCCCGGTTATTTCACCCCTAAACCGGGGTCTCCCCTGCCCCGCTCCGCGCGGAATCCGGCGCGGCGGGGGCCGGCCGCCGCGTCGCGCCCATCGCGAACAGCAGCCCGCCGGGGATCGTGATCAGGATCAGGCTCAGCTTGTAGAGGATCGACAGCGCGATCGCCTGGTTTCCCTCGATCCCGCCGAAGCCGCTGAAGAGCCGCTCGTAGACATACTCCTGCACGCCCCAGCCGCCGACCGACAGCGGCACCGCCGTCACGATGAAGATGATGGGCTCGAAGACGAAGAACATCCAGAGGTCCGCGCCGCGGATCCCCATCGCCCGCGCCAGGCCGAAGATGACCAGGATCATCGACACCTGGGACAAAAGGGAGATCCCCGCCGACGCCAGGACCAGCTTCTTCTTCTCGTTCACGGCGCGGAAGACGCCGTCGAGCTCCGACGTCACCTTCCGGAACGGCAGCCGCTCCACGAGCTTCCGGAACGGCGGGCTGAAGTAGAGCAGGTACCCCGCGACCACCGACGCCGCGAGACCGTAGACCAGGTAGACCAGCTTGCGGTCCCCGGAGGACCAGAGCCTTCCGACGTTCGGCGTCAGGCAGACCGCCGCGAGCACGATCATGACGGCCAGGCCGATCACCCGGTCCAGGATCACCGTGCCGGCGACCGCGGCCTTCCGCTCCTCGCCCGACGCCGCGAGGATCGCCTTCGTCAGGTCGCCGCCCACCGATCCCGGGAGGAAGTTGTTGAAGAACGCCCCCGCGTAGCTGATGAAGAAGGCCTGCCCGTAGCGCGCCTGGAAGCCGTGGCCCCGGAGCAGCAGCCACCACCGCCACGAGGTGCACAGCAACGGGATCATCAGCGCGCACATCATGCCGAAGAAGAAGGCCTTGTTGGTCCGGTCGAAGAGCGAGAGGAAGCCCTGACGCCGGTCGGCGTTGGGATGGGTCGTCTCGCGGCCGTCCGCCCACGTGACGACGTGGGGATAGGAGCGCGTCGGGTCCTGGCGGACCCCCCGGATCTGGGCGGCGTCGTACGTCCATTCCCGCCCGTCCACCGCCTGGACCACCCAGTGGTCCTGCCACCGGATCATGCGGACGACCACCACGACGGCCGCCGCCGTGACCGCGATGCGCAGAACGTGGAGGATCCAGCGCTTCGCCTTCAGGCTCATGGGACGCCGCGCACCCGGGTCCGCGCGTCGTGGATGCCGTCGATCTGCGCCGCGTACTGCGCGAGGACGCGACGCGCGAGGTCGGCGGCGTCGACGCCGAGGTCGCGGAGCGCGCGCGTCTCCACGCCCACGTCGAGCGCGCGCTCGATGTTGATGCCGAAGTGGATCTTGGACGAGACGGGCGTCAGCGTCGCGATCGAGATCGAGAGCTTCCCCTTCCCGAGGAACAGGTCGTCCCCTTCGCGTCGGACCTCCCCGCCGAGCTCGTCGCGGACGATCGCGGCCAGGAGCCGCTGGCGGAGCACCGCCTTCTCCAGGTCCAGGTCGAAATGTTCCGCGATGAAATGGAGCATCAGCGGACTGGCGATCCGGGATTTCGCGATGACGTCCTCGAGGTCCACCATGTTGGCGAACGGGATCTCGCAGCCGCCCTGGAAGGCGACGAGCGAATCGCCCTGCACGCCGTACGTCCGGTAGGCCCAGAGCGAGTGGATCTGCGTGCCGTCGTAGTCGACCCGGCCCGGCACGAGATGGGTCTTCACTTGACCGCCTCGGCCCACGCCTCCTTCGTCTGCTTCACGTCGGTGCGGTTGGTCCGCTCGGAGAGCAGCTTGTGGGCCAGGTAGGAGACGCCCGGATCCTTGTCCGCGACCGTCTCAACCATCGCGCGGAGCGCGTCGGGCCGGCGCGGGAACCGGGCGAGCGCCTTGAGCGCCGCGCGGCGCACCATCGGGTCGGGGTCCTTGACCCCCTCGATCACCCCGGGCACGCCTTCCTCGCCGTGGACCCGCGCGATCGCCGCGCAGGCGGCCTGCCGGACCATCGGATGCTTGTGCTTGAGCTTCGGCACGAAGTGCTGGAGGAACTCCGGCCGCTCGTGGGAGGCCAGCACGTCGATCGCGCCGATCACGACCAGGTAGTGGGGATCCTCGAGCATCCGCACGAGCTGGCCGATGGATTCGGCGTCCGTGCGCCCCACCAGGTCGCGCTCCCCCAGGAAACGCTCGTAGGGGTCCTCGCTCTTGACGTTGGCATCGGGCCCCGAGCACGCGGCGAGAAGGAACGGAAGCAGCCAGAAGGGTGAGCGCATGAGGGCCGTATTATAGGAGCCCGTTCCCCATTTACAACAGACCGTTGCTCAGCGGAGATTGCGGACCGACCAGTTGTACGCGGCTTCCGCGATTGCCGTCGCGAGCTCCCGCTGCTTCGCCGGATTCCCGAGCTGCCGCTCGACGCCGGGGTTGGAGACGAACTCCAGCTCGACGAGCGCCGCCGGGCAATGGGTGCCCTTGAGCACGCGCAGGTTGTGGTCGTCCTTCGTCCCGCGGTCCTGGGTGCTCCCCCACACGTCGCTGAGCTCCCTCCGGAGCAGCTCCGCCAGGTCGCGGCTCTGAGTGTTCCGCGCGCCGTTGCAGCGCGGCACCCAGACCTCGAACCCGCGCGGGCCCGCGTTGGCCACGTAGTTCGTGTGGATCGACAGGAACAGGTCCGGCTTCGCCGTATTCACGATCTGCACGCGGGAGTCGAGATCGTCGTCCACCTGGTTGTTGAAGTGGCCGTCCTGCGTCCGCGTCATGACGACCTTCGCGCCCCACGAGGTCAGGATGCGGTGCAGCTCCAGCGAAACACCGAGGTTGATGTCCTTCTCCATCAGCCCGCCGTTGCCCTTCCCGCCGGTGTGCATCCCGCCATGGCCGGGATCGATGGCGATCTTCACGCCCGCCAGGAGCTTCGAGTTCGACTCCTCGCGGGACGGCGGCGCCGAGGGCTTCACGGGGCCCTTGGTGATCGAGGGCGCGAGGCGCAGCGGCGCCGACTCGACGTACCGCGCCAGCTCCGGCGGCAGCTTGATGCGGCCGCCGTCGACCGTGACCGGCATGGCGAGCGGGATCGGCGATCCGTTCACGAGCGCGGACTGCAGCCCGGGCGCGAAGACGAGGGTCGTCGATCCGCAGCGCAGCGTATGGCGGCCCGTCGCCGCTTCGCAGGACCACTGGATGTCGTGGCGGCGGGCGAGCTCGTCGAGGTCGGCGATGCCCGTCAGGAACAGCAGCGATACCGCAAGCGTGACCACCACGTTTTCCCCCTCTCTCTCTCCGTTCCGGTATCCTGTAACCGGTAACCCGTAACCCGAAGCCGGGCTCCCCTCCGGCGCCTCCCCCCGGGGGAGGAAGGGAGGGGGATCCTTCTTCCGGGTTACCGGCTACGGGTTACTGGTTACGGCTTGAGCGCTTCTTCCTTCGTCGTCTGCCGGATCGCGAACTTCTCTCGGTGGCCGCCCGCGCGGATGAGCGAGCGGTCGGTCCCGTAGAAGTACGTCATGTTCTTCCGGCGGCCCACGTACGCCTGGACCAGGATGCACTCATGGGGCTTGCCGTCGAACTCGAGGTTTTCGACCCCGCCGACGTCGACCATCTCGGGCTTCCACTCCTCCGAGTAGGGCGACATCGACTTGACCAGGTAGTTCCCCTTCCCGGCGGCGATGAGCGCCGGGCGCATGCACTCGGCGATGTCGCTCAGGAGCACGCCCTCCTCGACCGCGAACGACTTCTCCTCCTTGACCCCGTTCAGGTCGCGCGAGATCTTCGCCTGGCCGGACCGGATCGAGGCCGTGGTGCGGTGGAGCGTCTTCTGCTTCGCCCCGGCCTTGGCTTCCTCGAGCTCGACCTTCTGCATGCGGCCGTCCGGCGAGAAGGATCCGCGGATCGTGGTGGCATCGATTTCCCCGCTGCCGAAGTCGAGGCGCACGTCCGTCTCGAACGCGTACACGCCCTCCGACTCGGCGAGCTTGTACCGGCTGTGGCCGACCTTCCGGGTGCCGACGTGCACCGTGAACCACCGCTCGCTGAGAATCGAGGGATCGATCTTCCCCGCCTGGATCAGGGCCGTCGTCCGCGCGTCGAGCAGCTTCTCCTCGGCCGTCAGAGGCTGAGGAAGGATCTCGAAGGTCGCGACCGACGCCTCCAGGACCGGGCGGATCTTCTCGGACTGCTCGGGCGGGAAGGTCGCATCCACCAGGTAAAACTCGAGGTTGCTCCGGTGGATGCACGTCTTGAACTGGATCTGGCCCTCGTGGGAGATCACCATCCGGTACGCCGGCTTCCCCCCGATGACCAGATCCTTCTCCTCGACGACCTTGGCGCCGGGCGCCTTCTCCTTGAGGATGTCGTGGCTCTGCCGCTTGAAGTTGTCCAGCGGCGTGGGAATCATGCTCTGGAGGTGGGTGACGATGAGCTCGACCGGGGTCTTCGGCTCCCCCGGCTGGACCCATTTCGCGATGACCGGTCCCATGCCGAGATAGCGGACCCATCCCGCGGGCGGCCGGATCGCGAACTCATGGTCGGGGGCAGTGACGCGCGAACCGAGATCCTGCGGCGACAGTGCGAGAAGGATGATCCCCCAAGCTCTCCACATAGCTGCCAGATTATGTACCGACTCCCCCTTCGAGGCAAGCGAGAAAAAACCAGGAAGAATCCAGAATCCTGAATCCCGAATCCTGAATCCTGAATCCGGGCCAGAACGGTCCCCACCCCAACCCCTCCCGAGGGGAGGGGCTTCGTCCCCCCTGGGGGGACCGCAGGGGGGATCGCTCTTCCCGGATTCGGGATTCGGGATTCGGGATTCCGGTTTTCTACTGCCCCCGGACCTCGAACTCCGTGGGCGGCACCAGCACCCGGCGATCCGGGGTGTAGTACTCGTACGCGATCGACCGCGCCACCGCCACCTTCGCCGGATACCGCGGCTTCAGCCCGTAGCTGAACGTCGCGCCCTTCCCCGGCAGGTAGAAGATCATCGTCCGGCCGGTCTGGGTGTACTTGTCGATCACCCGCCGGCTCACCAGGTCCTCCAGGCCGCCGGCGTCCACCGTGAAGCCAGGCGGGATCGCCACCTCGGCCATCATCGCGAACGCGTCGGCCGCGACCGTGACCGTGCAGGTCACCGTCTCGCCCACCTTCGCCTCCGTCCGATCGTACTTCACCGTGAAGTTCAGGCCGTCGACCCCGCCGATCATGTCCTCCGACGTCCACGGGACGTAGTACCGGCCCGCCACCTGGACGTTCACCTTCCGGGTCGACTCCACCACGATCTGGTTGGCGCCCTTGATCAGGTGCGGCGAGATGTCGACCGACTGCGCCGCGTCGCTTTCGACGAACGCGTTGGGGATCTCCTTCCCGTTGACGATGAGCTTCGCCGCGACCTTGTCGCGCGAGGCGCCGCCGCCCGTCGCCGCCAGCGCCCGCAGCGCCAGCACCGTGGGCTGGGTCGATCCCCACGCGCCGTACGGATCGCGCTGCTGCAGGATCCACGCCGCCCCTTCGTCCGCCAGCGCCGGAGCGTGGTTCGCGAGCGCGATCACCGCCAGCGCCGTCGTCTCGAGGTCCGCCGCGTCGCCCCGCGCCCGCGTCCACGACTGGACGGTCGTCCTCCACCGGCCTTCCTTGGCCAGCTTCGCCAGCCGGTCCAGGTTGATCCGGTTCGGGTACGCGTTGGCGATCAGCGCCGCGGCGTACGCGTCGCCGTCGTCCACCCGGCGGAGGAACTCCTCGGCCCGGCCGAGCGCGCGGGTGTCGTCGCGGCCCGCCCGCTTGAGCGCCCACGCCACCCACGCCGTCGACGGGATGGCGGCGTTCGACAGGCGGTTCCAGGTGGAGCCGTGGTCGTGGCCGGTCCATGTCCCCGCGGCGTCCTGTTTGCTCTCGAGCCACGCGATCGTCCGGTCCAGGATCCGCCGGTCGTACTCGTACACCTTCGCTAGGTCGGCGAGGAACATCGTCCCGTACGCCGTCAGCACCAGGTTGGGCTCGCGACCGGGGTACCAGCCGAAGCCGCCGCCCGACGACTCGAACGAGAAGATCTTCTGCACGGCGATCGAGTGCACCTGCTGGAGCCGCGCCTCCGTCTCCTTCGTCAGCTGCCCCGACTCCTTGAGGTACTGGTGCAGCGCGACGTTCGGGTAGGCCGACGACAGCGTCTGCTCGAAGCAGCCGCTCGGCATCCGGATCATGCCCTCGAGACCCGTCACCAGGTCGCTCATCCCCGGTGTGAGCCGGACGAACAGCACCGACGCGCCGTCGATCGCCCGATCCGGGATATCGACCGAGAACGCGCGCCGGCCGTTCACGCGGTCGCTCACCGTCACCGGGATCTCGCGCCCCTTCTCCATGACTTCGACCGACCGCCGGATCGCGTCCTTCACCTTGCCGTCGGCATGGACCAGGAGCGTCTTGCGGCCGTGCTCCTTCACCTTGAGGCCGAAGTAGACGACGCTCACCTCGCCGGGCTTGAGCGCAATCGACTTCGACTCCTCGTCGAGCAGCTCGAACCACGGCTCGCGCTGGACGCGGACCGCGACCGTCTGCGGCTCCTTGAGGTAGTTGTAGACCGCGACCGGGACATGGACGCGGTCGCCCTTGGTGAGCGCGACCGGGAAGTCGATGTCCACGAAGAAGTCCTGGAAGACGCGCAGGTTGGACTGGTTGTACCCGAGCGCGCCGTTGCGCGAGACCGCGTTGGAGAGCATCCGCCAGCTGGTGATCGAGTCGGCGGCCGGGAGCGTGATCCGAGCCCGGCCCTTCGCGTCGGTGATGAGCTGCGGCTGCCAGAACAGCGTCTCCGGGAAGTACTCGCGGATCCGCGCCGGCTCCGCCGGGGACTCACCTTTCGACGGAGTGGTGGTCTCGGCCTTCATCTCGGGGGCCGGCTCGGGCTTCGGCACCGGGACCGCCCTCGGCCTGACCGACTCCAGCATAGGTGGAGGCGGCGGCGGATCGGTGACCATGGGCACCGGCCCGGGAGCCGCGCGGACCATGGCCTCTGGAGAGTGCCTGACCGAGGAGGTGCTGAAGATCATCAGCATCAGCAGTCCCGTCAGGACGATGCAGATGAGCAACGTGACGCCGGAGACCTTCGCCGAGGCGAGCGCCTGGACGATCCGGACCAGGACGAAGCCGCCAAACGCCAGGCCTCCCAGGGCCAGCGAGCCCATGAAGAGGCCGTAGATCACGTCGTTCGCGTCGTCGGCGAACTTTTCGACCGCGTGAACGCGGGCGACATAGTTGTTCTGCATCATCATCGGCGTCGCGGAAGCCTGGCCGTTGCCGCTCACGAAGCCCTGGGCGTTCGGCGCCCGCTCCTGGTAGATCGCCTGGGCGTCGGCCTTGAGAAAGCCGCGCGTGTCGATCAGCTCCGGCACGATCGACAGCCACGCCTTCTCGCTCGCGATCTTCGCCTCCACCAGCCCGAAGAGCGCTTCGTCCACCACGGAGAGGCCGAGCGCCGCCTGGACCGGCTTGCCGTCCTTGTCAACGACCTCGAACTCGACGGGCATCTCCTCGCCCGGACGGAAGACCTCCTTCGACGCGCGGGGACGGATCTGCAGCCCTTCCGGCAGGTTCACGTACGCGACCCGAACGGACGGCGCCTGGCCGCCCGCGGTGTACGCCAGCACCTGCACCATGCCGAAGAGATCCGGCGGCAGGTCGATCGCGACCTCATTCTTTTCCACGACCTTGGTGAGCAGCAGCTGGCCGCCCTTGATCAGGTCGACGTACACCGGCTTCCCGGCGCCGCCGACGACCTTGACGGTCATCGTCTCGCCGCCCTTGTAGGTCGCCTTGTCGAGACGAATCAGGAACTCGCGGGAATTGCCCCAGTGGCGAGACATCTCCCGCGTCTCGTTTCCGGCCTGGTCGCGCGCCCGCTCCAGGGTCACCTGGCCCTGCGTGGACGTCAGCTTCGCGACGCCGAGATCGTCCGTCACCAGATCCCGGATCTCCCCGTCGACGCGCATCTTCAGGTCGGCCTTCGCCGGCCGGCCGTCGGGCGTCGAGACGAGCACGTAGTACGTGTTTTCCAGGTTGGGCACGACCGAGCCGCCCTCGGGATAAAGCGCGACCTTGAGCGGCTCGCGCGAGACGATCACCATCGACGCCTTCGATTCCTTGTGGTCGGCGGTGTCGGTGACCGTGACCTCGAGCGGAATGTTCCCCTCGGCGGGCGCGGGCGCCTCGAACTCCCAGCTCCCGTCCTCCTTCAGGGTGCCGGTCACCCGCTCGCGTCCCAGCTTCGCCTGGACGCGGCCCTGAACCGGCTTCCCGAAGAAGTACTTCGCCCGCACCGTCCCGCGCACCTGCTCGCCGGGCCGGTAGCTCTCCTTTCCGGGCTCGAGTTCGACTTTGAACTTCGGCAGGACGTAGCGCGCCACCTCGACCGTCCGCTCCTGGCGGAGATCCGCGGCCTCGACGACGATGCGGTACGTCCCGAGGTTGAGCTCGTCCGCCAGCGCCAGCTCCGCCGACGCGATGCCGTACTCCGAGAGCTGCGCCTTCTTCCGGAAGATCGTGTTGCCCTTCGAGTCGGCGATCTCGAACTGCACGTCGCCGGCCCGCGGACGGAGCGTAAAGGCGTTGAGCGCGAGGGTGCGCATCTGGATCGTCTGGCCCGGCTGGTACATCGGCTTGTCGGTCGTGACCATCAGCCGGTACTCGCGCTGGACATTGACCGTCTTCTCGAGCGTCTCGCGGCCGAGAGGGCTGTCGACCACGATCCGCAGCGGATACTTCCCCTCCTTGAGATCGGGGACGCGGAAGAAGCCGTCGATCGAGCCCGCCGCGTTCGTGACGAACTCCCCGACCGGCGAGCCGGCGAGGAAGACCTGGACCGCGGCCTGGGCGACGGGCGCGGCGCGCCCGGCGTCGGTGACGAACACCCGAAGCGCGCCCATCGAGTCGGCGTGGAACGCCTGGCCGCCGTGGACGGCGACCTGGAGCGGAGCGGCGGTGCGGGTGTTGACGTAGATCGACGCGATCCCGAGCGCGAGGAAGAACGACGCCGCGATCGAGACGACCAGCCGTTTCCAGGACAGCGGCTTGCGACCCGCGGCCGCGACCACGCGGCGCGTGAAGCCTTCGCGAGGCTTCGCGGCGGCGAGCGCCGATCGGATCTCATCGTCGTTCGACGTCATCTCGGCCAGCAGCGCGCCGCACTTGCCGCACTCCGCGGCATGGGCGCGCACCGCCGACGCTTCCGTCGGATCGAGCTCCCCGTCGAGGAGCCAGGACATCCGGGACCGAACCTGTTCGCACGTCATGACCGCACCTCAGCACGAAGTTTGTCGCGGACGATGTCGCGGATGCGGGAGAGCTTTTCGCCGACGGCGCTCGTCGTCGATCCCGTCTCCCGCGCGATCTGCGCGTAGCTGAGACCCCGCACGTAGCGCAGGATCATGATTTCCCGGTGCTCTTCCTTGAGCCCCCGGATGACGTCCATGACTCGCACCGTTCGGTCCTCCTTCGACTCGGCCGCCGGCCGCTCGGGGAGTTCCTGCGCCGCGCCTTCCGGCAGCCCGAGCACCGGCTCGCGCTGCCGCCGACGCAGCCAGTCGATCGCCGTGAACCTCGCGATCGAGTAGAGCCACGTCTTGAGGCGGGCGGGGTCCCGCATCTCGTCCACCGACCGGTAGGCCTTGAGGAACGCTTCCTGCGCGACGTCCTCCGCGGACGTGGGATCCTTGCAGTAGGAGAGCGCCACGCAGTACACCATTCGCTGGTGCTCGCGCACCAGCCGCTCGAAGGCGTTCGCGTCCATTCAGGCCACCGGTTCCTGCAGCTTGGTCGAAGGGGGGCAGCGGAATATTAGACGAAAGATTGAATCTTCGATGCCGAATACCGTTCCGGAGGGTTTAGGATTTTCGGAATCCGGCCCTCGAAAATTCATTGCACTCGGCGGGAGCCGGGTTCTATAGTGACTGGAGATCCAAGCGACCGGGGGCGAGCCGTTCGTGCGGATACTTGGGGAGTAGGGATGCTGTCGGAACCCGAACGGCAACTGGCGCGTATCGCCGTCCAGAGACGCTATCTCAC
>Ga0134127_10002359_pt1 | contig 13660 bp, 6 predicted proteins | sample KB31753_FD_96459 | JGI IMG/M metagenome (GOLD analysis project Ga0134127, IMG submission 96459) | Terrestrial soil microbial communities with excess Nitrogen fertilizer from Kellogg Biological Station, Michigan, USA - KB3-175-3 | ecosystem: Environmental > Terrestrial > Soil > Unclassified ...
CATGGCCGAAAACAAGGTTCTTTGTAATTTTGAAATGCAGCCGGAATTCGATGCAAGGCAACTATGATGCAGGCAAGGGAAAAGTTTTCCCGATTCGCTGGGCGGTAGTTGTTAACAACGACGTGATCATGACTTCGACCACCCAGCCGTTCGGCCCTGACACGCAGCGATTGAACTCAGACGGACTGTTAGAGCGGATTTCTAGCGTTGCTGTTGCTCTTTGAATTTAATGAACTCACTTTCGGTACCCACAAACAGCCAATTCTCTCCCTCTTTTATAGTACCAAGGGACCACAACGCCGTCTGGTTACTGGAAATACTCGTTTCTGGAACGCCAGGAATCGGAACGGCTGTGCCGTTCGCGTAACGCGCTGTTGCCTCCCACTGGTCCTGAGTTATAGGCGCTTCGCCTTGGGTATTGAGAACTCCAGAAGGCGGAAAAGTTAATACACATCGATGAGATCCCCGACGCAAATAGTCTTTTTCACATTCTGAAACACCGTCAGGTTGTCGCACACGAACAACTGCAGGACCTCGGAACCCATCAGGAAACACATATTCAACCGTGATGTACCCGCGAATACAACCCACAAACAGGACCAGGAAGGCAAGTAATACTCCCAGCACACAGCTTGTTTTCCATACCGCGGAAAAATTTCTCATCGGCCCAGCTCCTGCATGCACTCAATCATTTCTCTCTTAGAACATACCGAGCCTTTACTGGGTCCGCTTTGGTATTTAAGTCATAGAGGCCCGGCCCACCGCACAGCAAACACTGAGGCTCGTATTTATAGAATACATCACTATTCACTAGTCCCTCATAAAAAGGAAACTGATTGTGGGTTCCTGTAAGCTCAACCGAGATCTCCTTGCTGTTTTCCTTCTTGAGAGTGAAAACGATGTTATAGTCGATGTTCGGTCCGTATCTGAATGGGTAAGCTGCGGCGGGCTTGAACCAGATTGTTGAGCAGCATGGGTTAGTGTCTTTAATAACCGGTTCCCAGTTCTTAACCTGGGCTCTTTTGGGCGGCAATTCTTTCCATTTACCCGCGTAAGGAACCCAGGAGGCTTCTCGACGGTGAGAATTGCCCGCATTACTTGTTTTTCTAATTATTCCACCTTTTTCCAGGTTTCCAATTTGTGTGCTTTCTAATTCAACGATGCTGTATAGCCGCGCACTACCGGTTCCATCGTTCGCGTTTTCGTCAAATTCGCCAAAATCACGGACATCAGTTTTGAATTCTGCATTGTAGCCCCCGGGTTCATCTAACCATTCGCCCAGCTTCTTGTGTATGAAAGCATCAAACAGCAACCTGAACTTATAAAGTCCCAGCTTGTCAACGCTGTTGGGAGCACTATTTTGCAGATAGGTATATAGATTGACTCCACCGTCTTCCTCTGCTGGATCCCGATTAATCCACCGGCCAATTCGCGGGCTGTGATAACGGTAACCGAAGTAGATGAGTCCTACATCTGGATCGGTATACTTCGTACTGAACTGAAACGGATTCTTAGTTGCATAAGCCCCACTTGCTTTCAAAGTACCGCCAAAGGGATCGTGTTCATATTCGACTGTTATTAATCCCGTGGCGCTGTCTGTGAGCACACTGACATTACCGTTCCCATCGTAGCTGACTTGATAACTGCTGCTCAGTTCGTTAACAAGTAGTAATCCACCAATGCCTCCAGCACCATCTATTTTGCCACTCAGATCACTTCCCCAGGCAAAGCTTCTGATGAGGGTATTGTTGGCATCAACTTCCGCCATCAGATTCCATTTGTCATAGACAAATTTTGTCCTTGATTGAAGCTGGTAAGAAGATGTTGGCACATCCCAGGTGTAAACACTTTTCCTGGTGCGCCGGCTCATGTAGTCATAATCAAATTCAAGTCGCTGTTTTGCTTCCGAAGGCACGCCGGACCCCGCCTCCATTTTGATCAACCGATTTTCCGCATCCCAGGTGTAGTTCCAACGACCATCAGAAGTTAAGTTGCCGTCATCATCATAGGTGAGTGGTTCTGAAGATTGCGGGATGAACGCACGTCCACCCTTTTCTGTCACTGCGTCCTGACCGCCGGCGCCAAAGTTGTTGCGGGCGCCAACAACGTTGATTTGGGCATTCACTGCAGCCGTACTGTTGTCCACGGAGAGTTCTTTGTAAAAGTATTCATTCTTGCGTGCCGTTACCTGGTTATTAACCGTCACCGCCGCCGCAGCATTAGCCGTGCCTGTTACATCGACCGCACCAGGCACAGTTCTTTGCACATATTGATTCAGTGAGTTGGTGGTATAGGTCGACTGCCGCAGACTGCCTAATTGATTGCCTCCATTCCTGGATTTGTTGAGATTGCCGATATTGTCGAAGCTGTATTCGGTCTGCGCGCCCCAGACGATCGAGTTGTCTGACCAATACTTCTTGCCCGAAGCCAACTCACCACGATCGTTATAAGTGTAGATCCAGTAAGAGCCGTTTTCCCGCGTCAACTGCGTACGCTGATTGAGATCGTTGTAAGTGTAGGTGTAGCTCTGAGCCGCGCCGGCTGCTGGGGTGGTAGTAATGTTTTGCAATCGACCGGGCGAATCATAGCTTCTGGAGATATTAGTACCGCCGGTAAAACCAGTAGTGTTCAGCAGCCCGGAGTTTGGATAATAGCCATAGGTTATCGTCTGACTGCCGCTGGTAATTGTCTGCAGCCGTGAGGTGGGATCGTAACCATATGTTTGATTGCTTAGCGTGTTCGCCCCCTGCGAGGTTTGCAGTGAACTGCGACGCAGAAAGCCATCGTAGCCAATATTTATACTCACACCGTCGAGAAGCCCGCCCGCGATCTGTTCGGTTTGCATTTCACCAGCAGTATTGAAGGTTCGCGTATGTGAGCCCGCTGCATCTGAGATAGTTGTTTGCCGCCCACCTCTATCGTAAGTAAACGACACCGCGGGTGTGCTGTCTGAATAATCGATCGTGCGCAGTTCGCCAGTATTTACATCATAGCCATAAGTGCACGAAATTCCTCGAGCCCATACTCGTGTCTTTATCCGTCCCAGCGCATCGTAGGTATGGGTGGCTCCTTTTAATGTGGCATCCTGCTTTTGAGTAATGAGACCCGTAGCTTCCTGGTAAAGCCATTTCGTCACATCGGCTGTGCCTGTGGTTGATGATGGCCAAACACTAGCAGCCCAGCCCTGCCCACCGCGAAATGTGTGTAGCTCGGTCTTTTGGCCATATGCGTCGTAAACGTATTCCAGCGGATAGGTTGCATCACCCCAGGTCTGGACCACCTGCCCGCGAGTGTTGTAGTTGAAATAGATCTTTTTACCGAAGGCGTTGGTCTGTATCTTTAATAGTCCTGCATTATTGTTGATTCCCTGACCGTATTCATAGGTCGTCGTTCCAGCGCCGTCGTTGGTTGATAGCAACTGGCCCGTGGTCACGCTGTAATTGCGGCTAGAGGTGCCTCGGCGAGGATCCGCAACGCTGATCTGCCGCCCTAATGAATCGTAAGCATATGTAGTTGCCGACTGCGGTGTCGTAGGCGTTGACGATTGTAAGAGACCGTTCACGCTTATGTTGATATCGTTAAGGTTTGAATCCGGTGCGTCAGTCGTGTTGATGAGCTTCTTGGCAGCGCGATCGATAACAGCAGTCGCGCGGGTATTGTTGCCCGCGGCATCAGTTATCGTTAAATCTGAAACAGTTTGTTCAGTGCCGTTAAGCGTAAAGTTGTTGAGTCGCTCACGCTCGACCTCGGCCGTAGGCGTGGAGTTGTTATCAGTTAGATAACTGTTGGTGGTCGTAACGCTAAACCAATCAGTGACGACCTTCTCGAAAATCGTATTGGTTTCGCTCAACCGATCAGTTGATGATAAGGTCAGCACGCCATCAGCGTTGATATCCAATCCGGTTCGGGTTTGCCGGCCGAGTTCGTCGTACTCGTACAACGTGTCAGCCATTAGCTTCGTCGTTCCTGACATTGTTGTTTGTTTCTGAAGCTGTCCTACCGAATTATAAAAAGAAGTCGTGACGACGTTGGTACCGGTGAAGCTCGGGTTCTCGACACTGACTGTTCGATCAACCCAATCCACCGTAGTTTTAGTCCAACGCGGAGAATTCAAGCCGGCACTACCGGTAAACTCCTGTGAGAAGCGCGTAGCATCGGTGTTGACTCCATAATCGAAAGCTTTCGCTATTACCGCTGAACCGCTGATGCTCTTTGTCTGTCCGTCAAGGTATCTGTCGACGATTTGAGTTGCGCCGCCGGGTCTTGTTAGGGTCTGCGTGCGCCCGCCATTTACATACGTATAAGTGCTGTTCAAGCCAGCCTGGTTGGTTTCTCGAATGATCCGGCCGGCTTTGTCGTAAACACGTGAACTCGAAAGGTTAAGACCGCCTCCGCTCATGACTTCGCCCGTCCGTCGACCTTCGGCGTCGTATGAAAACGTCGTCACAATGTCGTTCTGAGCTGGAAACCCACCGCCCGCGGCAATGCCCTTTTTTGTTTGTGTCTGTATTCGGTTAAGCGAATCGTAGGTGTAGATGGTCTCAATGCCCGAAGGTTCAATCTCTGAAGTTTTCTGATCTCCGATCCAGACCGACGTGGTTACCTCACCTTTATTATTGCGCGTCATTATTTCGTGGCCACGATCGTCATAGTCCGTCGAAGTCCACGCGACGCGTTCGTAGTCTGTGCCGGTATACACATAAGTCTCCCGCAACACCTGATTCCCATATTGATTATGAATCGAAGTTTCCTTCGTTGTTTTAAACGCAATACCCAGAGGTGACACAACGGTGCCGTTCACTACCGTTTCTCGTTCGGCTAATCCGTTTACGTCAGGCGTAAACGTACTCAAAGCCGGATTGGCATTGGGCAAGTAGTTGCCTTTTTCGTAAGACGAACTCACTTTTCTGCCGTCCGGGTATTGGATTGAAATCATTCTGTTCGCGAGCGATGCCGGCGCGGTGGCATGGTAATACGTGGTCGTCGTAACCAGACTCTCACTGGCTGAAGAGTAAACAGTCTGCGACTCAACGACTGCCGGATTTCCGTCAACTGTGGTTCCCGTGCGCGAATACGTGGTCTTTCTGACTATTACCCCGCCAATCTTCTCTGTGAGGCTGGATAATAGATTGGTGTAGAGAGACGTGATGATTCCATCACTGTTGGAGTAAGTGTAACGAATGGCGTGGCTGTTTTCTTCAACCGCGGTTGCGATCGACTGGTCCTTCCATGGCCGCAGTAAAAGGACTCTGTTTCCAGCACTATCATAATCGTATTTCTCCCACGATCCGTCCGGCGCGACAATCGACTTCAGCTTTGTGTACCGACCTGTCTCTGCTTGATTTTCGTAATAGGTGTAGACCGTTTTAAGTGCCGCGCCATCTGGATCAAGCACTTCCTGGATCAGTTCTTCGCCCCACGCGAACGTGTGGTATGTCCGTGAGAGTTTTGAAACGATCAAGAGGCTATTGTCTTTAACCACCATCGTCTCGACCCGTGTTGTTGCGGTCGGGTAAGTGATGGTCGAAGTTTCGATACGCGCTCCGTTTCCCGTCGACAAGATCCATGAGTCGCTAATTGCGTCCCATGTGTACTCGCTCGTGTCGGTGACGGCTCCTTGGGTCTTTGAGATTTGAAGCCTGGTGGTCGTCGCAGGGTCGGGGTTCTTAACCTTCCATTTCACAAAAGGTTGTCCCGTTACCGTGTACAACCCGTTGGTCTTCGATCCCACGTCAGCCGCACGGTAGTATTGGACCTCATATTCAGTCGGACTGATCACAATGATGTCCGCCAAGGCTTGTGGGGCTTTCACTTGCCGCAAACTTTGGTCACCATTGCGCACCACATCGACCTCAGTCGTGCGTCCTGGTGGCGAATAGACGAGGGCTGCGGGTGTGTAAACAACAGCCGACAACGCCTCTTCACGTAAGTTGATGCTGTGAGCCGTCATGCCGTTACTCAAACGTCCCATGCCCACTTGCCACAGCACACTACCTCTCTTGGGACCTGGCGATTCTCCTGCTACATCGCTGCCACACGGACATTTTTGCCGTAGCACTACACTCCAACTTCCATCTCCGCCTCCCTCGGTCGTCCCAACTTTGTCGATTGACTTACTTTCAACCCCGTCTATCTCGAGTTTATATCCCTCCGGCACCACAAAGTTGATGTGTGTGGAACAGCTATCGGCCCCTACTGTTAGCGTGTAGGTCTCATCGACCTTGAGCTCGGTGTAAGTTAAGGCAGACGTGACCCACTCTTCCGCGGTACAGTCGCCTGTTCCCGTGACCTGCGTACCGTTCAAGCTGATTGTGTAAGGATTATGCGAACACATGCTCGCCGTGAAACCTACCTTAACAACCGGAAGCTTGCAGGAATCGCCCTCTTGTGCAGAGATCGAGATGCTGAGCCCGAGCAAGGCCAGGATCAACCCTATAGTTGTGCGTAATCTGACGATCCGTTGCGGAGCGATGGGTCTCACTAACTGGTGCCGGAAGTTCATGTCGTGTCTTGTCCTTTTCCGCGTGTAACTCTAGTTAACCGGGCTCTTTTCGCGCAGAAGCACTGCGTCATGGAAGCGGTATCGACAGCGGCGTGAAGAGCTTCAGATTGACAAAATCGCCGTCGTCGGCAAGTGCGCTTTTAGTTGGATTTCTTCCCTGCTGGAACTCCTGCAGATTCGTCAGGCCGTCGGCATCCGGATCACCCGTGGCAGTCTGGTTGAGGTTGCCGAAGTATTGAAGTTCCCAGGCATCGGCCAGCCCATCACCGTCGGAATCGGTCCCGGCGACTGCGAAGTTCAGCCCGTTACTTGCGACTCCGTTAACGGTGATGACGACTGGACCAGTGGTCCCAAACAAAGGAACAGTGACGCTGACACCCGTGTCACTCCATGAGGTCGACGTTGCATTTGCGCCATTGAAACTGGCGACACTCGTACCTTGCGTAGTGCCGAAGTTCGACCCGTTAATAGTCACCGAGGTTCCAACAAGCCCGTTCGACGGTGAGAGGCTGCTGATAACTGGTGCAGTGACCACCTCCGTCGCCCACTTCACAGCGGCATCGACGAGTGAATTGCCCCCGGTTGTAAGACTATTCGCCGTCAAATCCGTCAGAAAGAACCCGACCCGCCGTGCGGGAGCGTTAAAAGTAGAATCCGACGTCGTTGCCGTGTTGTCGTAAGCGAAAATGACGAACTTAGTCGCATCGCCAAACAGCGTTGCGATCGTGATCGGGCTCCCGGTTGGTCTTCCCCAGGTAAAAGTGCTCGAGGCTGAGACTGTCGGGCTTCCAGTTAGACCACCGGCCAGCGGGTGGGCGGAGTTGGTGATGACGAGTTGGGTTTGCGAGGTGGCTGTACCGGAATCATTAGCCGTGCTTCCTGTCATTCCGTGATCGTCAAACAAATCTGCTTTCCAGGTGATTACTGGAATGGCAACGTGACGAAACTTGGCCAGAACATTAGCCGACGTGACGGTTGATGAAATAAGCACAACAGTTTTGCCAATCGCATCACTCGTCTGAATGGCGTTACTGTTACCGCTGCCCTTAACCGTCACGGTGTAACCCAGATTCTGCAGACGCGTCTTGATGGCGTTGTCAGCTGTGCTGAGGGTCGTGGTGGCGGCTACGAATAACGCGTTGCGCGCCTGGGTGGTCCAAAGAACCAGTTGCGGCCGATTGTTGTCAGCCTCTTTAGAGTTGAAAGTTGCGTACGGTGTGCTTGCAGCAGTGTTCTTGACGGCGAGCTTGATGATATTTCGACCCGCGGCTTTTTCTGATTGGACGTAGTCGCCGATATTCCATTCGTACCAACGGGCAGTGTTGTTTACTACTGTCGTCGACGTTAATGCTGATCCCGTGCCGGGCTTGTTATTCCAGGTGATGCTACCGCTACCGCTCTCAACCCAGTCGGGAGCAGCGGTCAAAACCGGATAGACTGCGACTGGAACGTTGGTTCCTGATGCGTCACTCAGTCGACCATACAATCGCAATTTGGCATTGACGATGCCGGTGACGGTGGTGATGTCAAACTTGAGGTAGGTCTCACGATTCGATCCGACCGAAGATACTTGCGTTTGCAATTCGGTAGCAGTGCCGAAGTTCGTAGTCGCCGAGGCACCGTCTCTCACATACGCATCGGCAGTCGGGGAGAGTCCGGTCTGGCTCACCACGTTAATGTTAACCACGCTTGAATTAGTTGTGCCGTTGAGATTGTCAGTCGCCTTGGCCATGAGCGCGTACGCACCTGAATTCACGTTGGTCCAGGTCACGCTATAAACAGCTCCCGAGCTCGGCACCGTCGCTGTGCCAACCAGCGTCGCGCCGGCAAAGAACTCGACTTTGCTAATCGTTCCGTCCAGATCATTCGCGGTGGCCGATAGTGCAATGTTCGAGCCAGCAGAAAATTTACTGCCTCCCAGTGGAGAATCCAGCGACACCGTAGGAGAAATGTTTGGCGGGCTAACCGATATTGCGACAGGCGCCGAAACTGTGGTCCCAGAAGAGTTATCCGTCGCCACGGCAGTCAGTGAATAAGAACCGTTGCTTACAGGTCCCCACGTGATCTGATATGGCGCCGTCGTGGCGGTACCGATGGAAGTCGTTCCGGAATAAAAGTCAACCTTGCTGATCGTTCCATCACTATCAGTAGCATTGGCACTGACGAGAATGTTTGCAGGAGACGTAAACGGAGTTCCGGCAGTTGGGCTTGTCAGAGCTACCGATGGCGCTGAATTCGCAGTGGAACTTGTAGTAACGATGAGTTGCGGTTTATTCGCGGCGGCTTCGCGTGAATTGACGGTCACGAATACTGTAGACGAGGAAGGATTACGAAGGGCCAAACTGATCAGATTCCGGCCGGCGTTCTTCTCGTTTCGTATATAGGTCGTAACGTCCAAATCGTAAGTAACAGGGGTTGTGCTGTTGATGGCGGCGGTGGCTCCAGACAGCGCGACTGCCGTAGGTCTGTTATTCCAGGTGATACCACCTGCACCCGTCTCAATCCAGGAGGTGTTTGAGACTGAATACGCCCCCGTGGTTACACCCGCGGCAGTGGATGATGAAGCGAAGATCCGCAGCTTTGCCGCCGTGACGTTGCCAGCAACACCACTTACATCGAATTTCAGATACGTATCGAAGTTCTTGCTGTTATTTGTCTTGGAATCAGTCTCGACTTTGAGAGTGGTCGCTAAACCGAAATTCGTGTTGGCGCCGGTCCCATCCTGCACATAGGCATCCGCCGTTGAATTCATGGCGCTCACCACAGCATTTGAGGAAGAGAAGTTAATCACCTGGTTGGCACTCAAACCGTTTATCGTTTGACTTGCCGGAACAAAGCTATAGGTCAGAATTGGATCCAGCTTTGAGGGAGTGAGCGTGTAGTTGCCGCCCTTCGCTACTGACGGAAAACTGTAAGCACCGGTGGCATCAGTTTGCGTCGTAGTGGATTGCGTGCCGCTCAGGACCAGCGTGACACCTTCAACCGGAACACCGGCATTGGTCACGGTACCGCTGATGCTATGAGTTGCAACGGTAAAATTCGCGGTCTGTGAAGCACTGAGATTGTTAAATGTCTGGCTTGCAGGAACGAATGTGTAAGGAGATTTCGTTGGCGTAACTGTGTAGTTGCCACCAGCAAAGGCCGCGAACGTGTAATTACCCGCGCTATCTGTCTGTATAGATCCAGTCGCGGACCCACTCAAAGCAACCGTTACCGCGCTCAGACTTGCGCCGAGCGCATCGGTTATGTGTCCCTGAATGAGATAAGCGTTGAGGCCCGTAATCTTCACTATGAAACCATCACCGGAACCGCTATTGGTCGATTGAAATGGACTAGCGGTGGGAAAGTTCGTCGAGGTTGTACGCCCAGTCACGTACGCATCGCCGTTGGCGTTCACGGCAATGCTCTGCGGAGTGTCGTTCCCGAACCCGCCCAGGTACGTGGAGAAGATTAACGTGGCGCCGTTAGCGTCCAGTTTCGTCACGAACCCGTCGGTGCTACCGGCGTTGAAGGTTTGCAGCGCGATGTTTCTCGGAAAGTTCGTCGACGTGGTCTCACCCGTCACGTATACGTTGTTTGCGCTGTCCAACGCGATTCCGTGGCCAGCGTCAATCCCGCTGCCACCAAGATAGGTTGAGAAGATTAGCGAGTTGCCACTCGAACTAAACTTCGACACAAAGGCGTCGCTCGAACCACCGGCAACAGATTGAAATGCGGCCACGATTGGAAAGTTAGTGGAGCCTGAACCGGCAGCACCTGTCACATACGCATTGCCCGATGCATCGATTGCGATCCCGTTGGCATTATCGTAATCAAGGCCACCATGGTAGGTGGAGTACACTAGCGCGGTGCCGGCGGCGTTCACCTTCGTCACAAAGGCATCAAACTGTCCCGCGAGGGTGGACTGGCGCGGGTTGACTGTAGGGAAGTTCGTCGACCCGGTAAGCCCGGTGAGGTAAGCGTTGCCCGACGAATCCACGGCTACGGCGTCACCAATCTCCGGACCGTCGCCTCCCAGAAAGGAGGAGTAGATCAGCGAACCAATCGGGTTGAATTTGGCGATGTAGGCGTCCTCCGCAGACCCAGCCTTCGCCGGCTGAAACGCGTTGAGCGTAGGAAAGTTTGCTGAGTAAGTGTAGCCTGTTACATACGCGTTTCCAGCAGTATCAACAGTCATGGCGTGCGCTCTTTCTGCGCTGTTACCTCCGAGGTAAGTTGAGTAGACGAGCGCCGAACCAGCCGGATTAAATTTCGTCACGAAGGCGTCTTCGGTGCCGCCACCGTGAGAAGACTGGAACGGATTAACCGTGGGGAGGTTGCCGGACCATGTCACTCCTGAGATATAGGCACTGCCGTTGCCATCGACGGCAAGTCCGTAACAATACTCGTCACCGTTGCCGCCTAAGTAAGTGGAATAGATAAGCGTGCTGCCGGTAGGATCCAGTTTGGTGATGTAGGCATCCCAAAAATCAAAACCGCCGCCGTGTGTGGATTGGAAAGCGTTTGCAATCGGGAAGTTCGTCGACCGCGTCATCCCACTGACGTAGATATTGCCGGCTCCGTCGACAACAACGTTTTCGGCGTACTCGTCCTGAGTGCCGCCGAGATAACTCGAGTAGCTTAGCTGCGGATCGATCAGCAAAACTTTACTGGAGTCGAAGGCGCCGATCGCAAACATCACTTCCGTTTTTCTCTTCAACACATAGCGAGCCGCGATCTGGACCTTCTGACCGTCGACCTCTTGATAAACGATTGGCTTATGCTGGCGTAGCTCTCCACCCTTCACTCGAATCAACAAGTCGCCGTTCTTATTAAGGCGAAGACTTCGGGCGCCTTCATACTGTATTTTGATGTCACCTGGATCGGCGCCGCCCGCCACGACAAAGTCATATTCGAGGTTTCCCTGATCTCCGTGATAGACCATGTCAATCCCGGGATACACTTCTTCATACTTCACCTTTGCGTAGGTTGAGACATTGGTACGCCACTTTGCGGGGTCGTTACCGATAAAGTAATTACTCTTGCCTTTTAGTTCCTCCAGGCCGGATATCCGCGGTTGTTTGTTAGAGTCCGCCAGTTTCATTTTCACGACAGCGACGGGGAGGTTCTGTCTCTTCACGCGCTTACTGCCAGGTCTGTTTTTATTTTGATCAGCAGCCGCTTTGCCCAGGACGAGGATTGATTCTGTTTCGGTGAGATAGAGGTTGTAGCCGTTACCACGCGAAAGAAATCTCGTTGCCGCGTGCGCCTGCCCGTCGTTTGTTTCAAAGCTCAGAGGAAGATCCGCCAGTCTATTTTTCTTTGGCTTCGGGATCCCCTGGTCCGGAGCACGAAGGTTTTCGCCAGATGATATGGGTGCATCACTGAGCTTCTGTGTGGAGAAGTCTTTGCTATCTCGCTCAGTGCGCTTCAGCGGATATGAAGCCCCGGAACAAACCGGCAGCGGCACCGAATTCGCTACGATTACGAGGCTCAGTAGCAGACTGACGGTGAACCTAACCAAAGTTTTGCGATTGTAAGAGCCAAACATTTTGTTCTCGCTCCGCTGGATTAAAAGGAGAAGATCGTGCAAACGTTTACTAAGGAATTACAGGGATAGGCGGACAATTACATTGCGGGATCACGTTGTAATCTACTGAGGTGACGACGGCAGGAAAGTCCGATACATCGTAATGCTGGGTGAAACCGAGCACCAGACCTTTTACGAAGTACGGATTGCTAACTCCCGATCCCGCGCCATCCATGGTTACGGGAAACTGGAGATTCGCAATGAATGGTCCAGCTTCAGTGGCAGCAAACCCTACGATGCCGGGGTTTGTTTGGGTCGTCGTGAAGGTGATTGTGCTGAAAGGCGGATAGTTAAAGGCGAATAGTCTAGTCGTCGTTACGTCGCCGAGGAAAAGAACCGTATTACACGGTACAGAGCTCGTCAGGGCCACTCCTTTTTCTGTCGGAGTGTCTTTGCTTCGCTGCATTTCCGCTTGCTTCGTCCTGGCCTCCTCCTCCGTCGCCACTCTTTCGACACGAAGGGTTCTCTCCTTAGTCTGAGGTTGAGTTGAGTCCTGTTTTCGATCCTGCCTACCAGCAGAGATCACTGGCGAAAGCACGAGTGCAACGAGGATGCCGGCGAAAAAAATCTTACAGGTTGCTGAAGAAGCGTTGACAGCATTAGCCGAATGGTTCATTGGAACTGTCCTCTGAATAAACTGCGAGGTCTCAACCAACCGCACCTTGATTGTCAAGGGCGGCGAGAAAATGTTGATGAGTGGGCCTTACTTTAAACTTGGACCAGACGGGCAGGTTATTAAACTTTCGATTCTGCCGCTGGCTTCGAGCTGTTCCCGCTGGAAAGAACAGTCGAACATCTTGTTAGGTGTGGAGCCGAAAGAAGAATCGTTGATTCTACTTTGTTGCTCTCTAAGTAAATTATTGCTGGAAAGTCACTAGCAGGGAGACGTTTCACTAGAGACTCATATGACAATCGTTGATGCGATGTCACCGCGTGGGAGTCGCATGTGAACGAAGTGTTTTGAAATCGGCTGCACTGTAAGATTAGAACCGCTGATCTGTCAAGAGAGAATTTTTTAAAAAGAATTTTTTTAAGCACGAGGAGTTGATCCTCAGACTGACACCCTTCAACCCGTGAAATCGGTGTCCGTCACTTATTAATTCAAGATTGCTAAGCGCTCATTCAAACTGTCCGGAAAAATGAATGAGGCAGGGTCTTATGAGGGTGATGGTTAGTCTAAACCTCGCAGATATTATGACCGCAACTCGACCGGCAACGCCGCAAGATGTGTACGTGACGCCGAACAATGAGGCTGCTCCTACTGACCCCACTCAGGAATTTCAATGCCCTATTAACTCCGAACAGATGAAAAGCACTACTGAATCGATCGAGTGATGTTTCAACATCAAACCCGAGTTTGAACTAACGCCGAGGGCGTTCGCTAATTTCAGCGCAGGGGTTGGAGCGCAGCGACAACCCTGGGTTACGAGACCGAATATTTTATTAACCCTGAAAAGGGTTCGCCAATCGCCGAACCCCTTCAAAGGGTTTGATGCCGGGCGAACCCTTTCAGGGTTAAATACGATCTCAATTGAAAACCCCCAGGGTTTTCGCTTCGCTCCAACCCCTGGGCTGAAATTAGCGAACGC
>Ga0134127_10002360_pt1 | contig 13653 bp, 18 predicted proteins | sample KB31753_FD_96459 | JGI IMG/M metagenome (GOLD analysis project Ga0134127, IMG submission 96459) | Terrestrial soil microbial communities with excess Nitrogen fertilizer from Kellogg Biological Station, Michigan, USA - KB3-175-3 | ecosystem: Environmental > Terrestrial > Soil > Unclassified ...
AACGGTACAAATACCCGACTGCCCTTCGCTAAAGACAGCTCGTTGACATGTTTGATCAGTACTGGATTCGCCTTGCTTTCGTGGAAAGCAATTTCATTTTTCTCCCACCTATCATGCCAAAAGCTTGGGTCCATCATGGCTTCCTATTTACACATGCCAATTGAGCACATTTGAGCTGTTGCCTGGCAATGAGAGCAGTTTACGGCCGCAGTAATCGCCGCCGGCTGGGCATTATCGTCCCTATCAATCCCTTGCCGACCTGGTGAAGGTCGCCGCATTTCTCCGGACGAACTCCTGCACGCTCAGGGGCGTTTGGCCCGTGAGCATGAGCACGTCGCCCGACATCCGGTCGTAGCCTCCCGTGCGGTGCAGATCGGCCATTGTCGCGAGGTGGTTCACCAGGTGAACCGGCAAGCCGCGCTTAAGCAGCCCATCGCGCCACGCCTCGACCGGAATGTCCACAAAGGTAATTGTGCGGCCGAGCGCTTTCGAATACTCCTGCGCAATAGCATCCATGTTCTCGGACTGTGGACCGGTCAGGTGATAGATCTTCCCGATGTGCGGCTGCGGCTTCGCGAGCAGTGCGGCGACCACACGAGCGACGTCTTCCACCGCGACCGGCGAAGTCTTGCCCTCGCCGAACGGTAGCCTGATTTGATTCGTCTCTCTGACCGACTCTGGAGTGACGATTAAGAAGAAGCCTTCGAGAAGCACGGTCGGGCGCACGTGCACGACCGGCAGACCGGACCAGTTCAGCGCCTGCTCGGCGAGCCAGTGCAGCTTGTGCTGCGGGCTCGGGGTGGTTTCGGTAATACTCATCTGCGCGAGCGTCATCTGCGACATGTTGATCAACGCCTTCACGCCGTGGTGCTTCGCCACCGCCGCCGCATTGACCGTCGCAGTCAGGTAGGTGTCCGAAACGGACATGCCGAGGTACATCGTGTCGCAACCGGCAATCGCCCTATGCATCGAATCGAGGTCGAGCAGGTCGCCGACTACGACCTCCGCACCCATGTCGCGCAACACTCGCGCGCGTTCGTCTTCATTTCGCACCATCGCGCGCACCGCCTTGCCTTGCTTCAATAGCAACCCGGTGACCGTGCGCCCGATCCCGCCAACGCGGCCCGCGGCGCCAGTGACCAGAATGGGATTTGCCATGTTCATTCCTTCGATGCGTGCATCATGTAAGACGCGCCATAGTATGGCTGTACGTATATATCTGTACCTCGGGCAAGGCCCACCCCCGGCGTCTCGACAGACAGGCCGGGGCCGGCATCGTCGGTACCTAACCAGTCACGGCGAGGAGGACTTGCTCGCGGCAGAGTTGCTGGAGTTTCTCCTTGGCTTCCTGAGTCAGCTTCACAAATTCAACACCAGCCCATTTCCTCCTGACCCATCGGATCACCGCCAGGGTAATCTGAAATGCAGCAGTCCCATCATATGGATAGATCGTCAGAGCGAGCGCATCTTGCGAACGGAGCTTTAAAGAGAGGGATTGCCTGGGAAAGGAGGAGGTGACCAGTCGCAGGTCACACCCCGTCTCGGAAATATTCGTGACCACTCCATCTGCGAGACCGCTCTTGGCTGCAACGGTTGTAGAAAAGCGTACCATTCTTCGCGCACATCGTCGGGGATCGATCACTTTCACGGGGCAATCGTGTTTGCGAGAAAACAACTTGGCAATGTTCATTGGGAACCTCCTTCACCGTAGTTGCTGCGCACCTGCGAATCTACGACCAACCCTCATACCGAAAGTACGTAGATTATAACAAAGTCAGAAGGTCGTGCAGTGAGGTGGAGGAAGCACGTGGAGAGGTAGATTGGGGGGTGTGTCAGAGTAGATACCAAGATTGAGAAAACGAGGCGAGTAACTGAACCCAAGGGGTCAGGTCTTGTCGTCCGACTTTCGATTTCTGATCTCAGGACACAGCTACGGACAATGAGATCTGCTGACCTCGAAGACACTTATGGCACTAGAGATGGGATGTTGCGCGATGGTGGACCAGCCCTTCAATACGAATCATGGCTCGGCCGTCCTGGAGACCCAGCAGATATCTCTCGAATACACCTTGCGGATAATCCCGATACTGGTTTGTGTGATCTCTATTGAGGAGCGCGTCCCTGAGACCCTCCTCTTCGGCATGCCACCCTTGAAGGTCAGGCTGTGCACTCGTCTGAGTTTTCTGCCATTGGCACCATGCAATGCGGGATGCAATGGATTCACTTGTATACACCATGGCTCCCTCCATTCTTGGGTCGTACAAGTCTGGACTCTGTTCCCGGTCTACTACGCGCTTCTCTCTAATACGGCGCAAGATAGATACCAGGGAACTACTCATCGCATCCTCTCTGGTCATGCCCCAAAGAGTGTCAGGTATTCTAAATATTCCAGCTAGTTATAGTTGGGCAGTGATTCGGATTCGAATCCCAGATCGGGTTGAATCAGGTAATCGCCTAGTTGGTTGGCCCTACAAGTCTGAAGGTTTTTAGATACATCGCATGTTGTAATCTTGCAACTCGGTATTTCATGGGAAGGATTGATGTGTTGTTCACCTTCACTGACTAACCTCTGCCTTTCCAGTAAACTTACCCCAGCGACCTATTGAGGTCACATAAGACCGCAGCACATATGCGCCTGCTACGAGCTACTCAATGATGGTACGTCCGGCAACAGCCGACGATATCGAGGCGATCGCCGACCTCAATGTCGAGGCATACCGGGAATTCGCCGACCGCATGACCCCTGATAACTGGCAGAAGATGGAAGCGAGTATCCGCTCGATCGAAGCCCGGACACGATCCACCCGATTTCTTGTGATGCGCGATCAGGGAACCATCGTGGGGTCAGTTGGGTATTGCCCGGCCGGCAGGGGAAATCCGGAGATCTTTCCTCAGGACTGGGCCACCATGCTGGTACTGGCAGTCGATCCGGCTCACCGCGGCCGCGGAATCGCGAAAGCACTCGGCTCCGCCTGCATTGCCTGCGCGCGCCACGATTCGGCGCGTGTCATCGGCCTCTTCACCAGTGAACTGATGACCAGCGCCCAACAGCTCTACGAGTCGCTCGGGTTTCGTCGCGAGCGGGAACTCCCTCCGAGACTCGGCCTTCGCTACTGGCGCTACAAGTTGGACCTCTAAGCGCTCCACCGGCCAGAGCTTGAACTTAGCCCAGCTAGTCTCGTCGGTCTGTCGGGTGTGTTTGGCTTTTCGAAACGAACGCTCACAAATGAGACAGCTTGACCAATCTGTCTCTCGCGCGTACCATGCGGGCTAGGCGTTTCAGCCACGCCGACTGTCTCATCCTTCGCGCTTCCCGGTCCTTCCTAACGCGACCGATTCTCCAGTCTCCGCCGCTCCAACGCTGGCAATACTTTGAGTTCTCTTCCCGAGGCACTCATGGTACTCAGACCATTCAAATCTCGGAGTCAGTTCACTGATAACAGATCGCTGTAAGGAGGAATTGTTATGGCACCACAGAAGCCCATTACCGAGCGGGTCTTTGATTTCCTCCAGGCTTCTCCTGAAGGCCAGTTCGAAGCCTTGACGGCTCGCTACCCGGAATTCACAGCGAACGAATTCTATGCCGAAGTGAGTCGCTTGAGCCGGACTGGGAAAGTAACAATTACGAGAGGCGTAGGAATTTTTACCATCAAACGGGTCGAAGAGAAAGTGACGGGAGTCTCCTCTTAACCGGAACAGGAAAGGGAACAGGGTACCTTCCTGCCAGTTTGAGGACGGCCTTGCCTAGCTTACATCAACTCTAGACCGAGTATGGCGAGCACAATAATTCGCCTGTCTTCCGTTCCAAAGTGCTGTTACCGATCCACGGAGGCTGTTAGCGACGGTCGATGCGTGGAAATCTCTCCGTACCGGGGTAATGCTTCTTCCCCCAGACGATGATCGCCTCCAAGACCGGCTCTAGACCCTTTCCCTTCTTTGTCAGGTAGTATTCGTAGCGGGTGGGGTTTTGCTGATAGGGACGCCGGGTCACAAGGCCGCCAACCAGCAATCTGTTTAGTCTGTTCGCAAGGATGTTTGACGCTATTTCTTCAGGAGAGGACAGGAACTCCTGATAGCGCCGTTTGCCCAATACGAGATCCCGAACCACCAACAACGTCCATTTATCTCCCAGGATATCCAGAACTGTGGTGATCGGGCAGGATGATCGTTCAAATTTCATGGGGTCATGCCGTTGTCGAAAGTTGTCGGTTCGGAGCCACTTCAGGCTGAGGCAGCACTGGTCGCTGCAATGAACTATAACTCAGTCACTTGTGGTTTGCCAGTCGCTTATAACCCTCACGTCAAGCTCTACCCCTCCCCTCACACCGCGATAGGTCAGACCAAGCCGAACACGAAGAATGTCCAGATCTCTCCCAGTAATTGGACTTCCAAATCCCTTGGCGCTTAGGGTAAAGTTTTCCTGTCACATTGGGAAAGGAGCAGTGCCTATGACAAGATTCAGGACATCAATGGCTGTCGTGCTGGCAGGAGTTCTGGTCGTCACCGTCGCCGTGCCATTGCTTCTTTCACCGGTATTTGGCGAAGGTGGTGCGCGGCGGGACGTTGTGCGTCATGCCGCTGAGCTCGCGCGTGCAGAAAACGCAGGGCCTGCCTCGCTTTCCAAAAATGCGACGATCATGGATTGGGATGGAAAAGAGCTTCGCAAGGGAACAAACGGTTGGACCTGCATGCCCGACAATCCCAACACACCAGGCAAGGACCCCATGTGCGTCAACGAGCCGTGGCTCAATTTTCGGGACGCGCTGATGAACAAAAAGAAACCGACGTACACACAGGTCGGTATTGGCTACATGCTCCAGGGCGACACCCCGGTCAGCAATACGGATCCATATGCGAAGGCGCCGAAGCCGGGAGATGATTGGGTGGAAGGAGTCGGCGCGCATATCATGGTGCTTGTACCGGACGTGTCGGTATTGAAAAACATATCGACGAATTCGAAAAACGGAGGACCATGGGTGATGTGGGCTGACACACCCTATGCGCACGTGATGATCCCAATCGATAGTTACCCGGCACAATAGGCTCACGCAGGCAGATGCTGTTCACAGGACGGGCCAGTGGAATATGGACTGGCCCTTCCACACATTGGCACTCGACCTATTTCTCGACCTCCTCTCCGACCCCTTGCCCCACACCTCCTCCCCTTCCTTGACAGGGTATTGAGCGGCTCGTATGCTGGATTTGCCTGACCTGCCGCAGTCTGGCGCAGATTCAGGGGAGGGACGCAGTCATGCATGTCCCAAGTTGTGCTCCCCGCTTCCCGCTCTTCCACCTACTTGTCACAACAGTTGCGATCCTCACTGCCTTGGCCTCGGCACCATCGGCCGCGCAAGCCGAGTCATCTGTGGTGCTCGCCACGTATGATGGCGTGATCAATCCTGTCTCTGCCGAATACCTGCACGATGCCCTGGCATCAGCGCAGGAGGACAAGGCTCAGGCCTTGATCTTCCGCTTGAATACGCCGGGCGGCCTCGACACGTCGATGCGGCTCATTATCAAGGACATCACCGGCTCAACCATTCCGGTCATCGTGTATGTCTCGCCGTCGAGCGGACGCGCCGCTTCGGCCGGCGTCTTCATCACCATGGCAGCGCATGTCGCGGCGATGGCGCCCGGCACCAACATCGGCGCAGCCCATCCCGTCGCCATGGGCGGGGAAAAAATGGACGAAGAGATGAAAAAGAAGGTCGAGAACGATTCCGTGGCCTACATCACATCAATTGCCCAGCAACGGGGACGGAATGTCGCCTGGGCGGAAGACGCCGTCCGGAAGAGCGTGTCCGTGACGGAACGAGAAGCGTTGAAGTTGAAGATCATCGATGTGGTGGCAGACGACGTGCCGGCCCTGCTCAAGCAACTGGACGGCCGTACTATAGGACTTCAGTCCGGCCAGACCATCTTGCATACGGCTGGTTCAACCCTGCGCGAATTTCCGATGGGGCCTCGCCTCGAATTTCTCAAGATACTCAGCGATCCCAATATCGCCTATCTGCTCATGACTATCGGCACGATCGGCATCATCGCCGAGCTGTATAGTCCCGGAGCAATTCTGCCTGGCGTGGTCGGTGCCATCAGCCTGATCCTGGCCTTCTACTCCTTCCAGTCATTGCCGGTGAACTATGCCGGCATATTGTTGTTCCTCCTCGGAATCGCGTTATTCATCCTGGAGGCCAACGTCACCAGTTACGGATTACTGGCCATCGGCGGAATCGTCGCGATGCTGCTTGGATCGGTGATGCTGATTAAGACCGATGTGGAATTCCTACAGGTTTCCTGGTCGGTCATCCTGCCGGTCGTCACCCTGGCAACCCTCTTTTCCCTTTTCGTCGTCGGCATGGGGGTGAAGGCGATGCGCCGCCGACCGATGACCGGACGCGAAGAAATGGTCGGCCTCGTGGGGATTGTCAAAACGGCGCTGGCGCCCCACGGACAATTCGCGGTCCATGGCGAACTCTGGGAGGCCATCAGCGAGCAACCGCTTCAGCCCGGTGACGAAGCAGAAGTCACAGGCGTGGACGGCTTGCGCCTGCGCGTGAAACCCCTTTCCAAACAGAAAGAGGCCCGATCATGATGTTCATCCCGTTTGCACTCGCGATCCTTGCGGTGGTCCTGATTCTGCTGGGATTTCACGTTCTCCGAGAGTACGAGCGGGCCGTCATCTTTCGATGGGGCCGATTGACCCGTGGGCTCGTCGGGGGTAATGGGCCTGGTGTCGTCATCATTATCCCCTTCATCGATAGGATGGTTCGTGTCAGCTTGCGGACCGTTACGATGGACGTGCCGCCTCAGGACGTCATCACGAAGGACAACGTCACCGTCAAGGTCAATGCGGTGATCTACTTTCGGGTCGTGGATCAGGAACGCGCTATTATTCAAGTCGAAGACTACCTTTATGCGACCTCCATGATGTCTCAGACCACACTCCGCAGCATCCTGGGACAGAGTCAGCTCGACGATCTGCTCTCGAAACGGGAACAGATCAATGCCGAGCTCCAGCGGATCATCGACCAGCAGACGGAGCCCTGGGGTGTTAAAGTCACCGCCGTAGAAGTGAAGAACGTGGACCTGCCGCAGGAAATGCAACGCGCCATCGCGCGTCAGGCGGAAGCCGAGCGGGAACGGCGTGCGAAAGTCATCCATGCCCAAGGCGAATTCGAGGCCTCGCAGCGCCTTGCAGACGCCGCCGATGTGATCAGCCGAAATCCGGCAGCTTTGCAGCTTCGGTACCTCCAGACCCTGGTGGAGATCTCCGCCGACAAAAACTCGACGACGATTTTCCCCATCCCCATCGATACCATCGCTCCCTTCCTCAAATACTGGGGCAAACAGGCGGAGCCATAACCCTTCTGCAGATTAGGAGGGTGAAGAACCAGAATCCGAGGCCCGTCTCATTTGTCACTTACCACGGTCCTGCTATAATCCTGTCGTTGTAGAGACCACTCATGCGTAGGTTGTATGACCACATCGATCTGAGAGTACGCAGCCTGGCGGAGGCACGGCCCTTTTACGAAAAACTCCTGCCCGCGCTGGGATTCACACGTGACGTTGGGATTGAGAGTTGGCTGCAGTTCGAGACGGCCGACACAGGCGGTGCTTCCGAGTTTTTTGGTGTCACCGAGTCGCCACTGCATGTCGCCAACGAGTGCCGGATCGCCTTTTGGGCGGACAGTACCAGCGAGGTCGACCGGTTGGCTGAGATCGTCATCCAAGCAGGGGCTCGAAACGTCGAAGGCCCCGGATACTACGAGGGGCATGGGTACTATGCCATCTTTTTTGAAGATCACAGCGGCAATCGTTTGGAAATTTGCCATCGACTCGAAGGGGCCAGGTGAGAGAACGAATCCCCCTCTTCCTTTTGCTTTCCCTCGTCTTGGTTGTCCCGCCAGCCTGGGCAGATTTTCAAGCCGGCATGGATGCGAAAAACCGTGGAGACTTCGCCAAGGCTTTGCGTGAGTGGCGGCCGCTCGCCGATGAGGGCGATGCACGAGCGCAGTTCTATCTCGGTATGCTGTATGAAAACGGAGACGGCGTTCCAGAGGATTATGGGAAAGCGCGCGAATGGTACGAGAAATCCGCCGCTCAGGGAGATGCAAACGCGCAGTTCTACCTCGGCCTGATGTGTGCGTTTGGCCGGGGCACATCTCTGGACTTAGTCCAGGCCCACATGTGGTACAGCCTGGCGGCAGGAAACGGACATGCCCGCGCGGCGCTTCACCGCAATGATCTCGCCAAAGAGATGAAGCCGGCCCAGATTGCCGAAGCGCAAAAGCGTGCGAGGGAGTGGAAGCCAAAAACCCCCTAACTCTCCTGCTTGGAATGCCCACGCCGTAACCAACCGCTCCGCCAAAAAGACATAGACCCGCCGAGCTCGAAAACGTAGAATGCCCCGGTTCCTCAATCTGTGGGAAAGCAGGAGGCTTGTTCTATGGAGGTGTTGGACCTTTTTTTCTGCACAGCCGGCTTAGTTTTTGGTGCAGTGTTAGTCTACGGACTCAAACGGGAATGGCCCTGGGTGCTCGATCCACCAGAATGGATGTTTGCGATCTACCTTCCCGCAGTCATAAAAATGATTTGGGGGCCCAAACATGTTCGTCGCTTTGCCTATTTAACCGCTTACGGCTATGTTGTGATGAGCATCATTTGTATCTCGGGATCATTACTCGATATGCTGTAAGAGATTCGAACAGCAACCGGCTCCCGAGACCATACCATCTTCCCAGTCAGTGGGTCGATCAGCCGCTCATTGAGTAGAAACGCCGCCCTGCGCCCCTCTGTAAACGATCCACTCCCTTCGAACGACGGGTTGGCACGCGATGGTCGCGATTGAAAGGAGTCGGGCATGACCAATGATGAAAAATTGCAAGCCATCCGTCCGTGGATCGATCCAGAAGAACGGGTCACGGTGAGCTTTCTTGACGAGCAGGACTTGAATGGGGAAGTGACTGGTTGCAGCGACGAACTAGTTGACCTTTCCCTCGAGACTCGCGTACCACACGTCAAACAGCACATCTCCATTCCGCTGCGCGGTGTGGAAGTCTCGGAAGATCCCTCCCACTACACCCGGAATCCCGATCGACCTCTACAACTCCGCCGGTTGATGCTGCTCATCAACGACAAGCGGCCACCCATTATCTACTAGTGGAAGGAGAGAATGGACCGATCAGGACCTCGAGGAATGTTTGGTCACGGCTTGCGGCTCGACTCCTAGTGACCATAGGGAAATATGGACAGCAGCCCGCGGCGCATGACGAGTTAGCGGGCCATTGCGGAGGCAAGAGAGATCACGGGAAGAACCTCAACTTCCGTCTCGGCTTTGATCAAGAGTTCGTAGACCTGCGAGAGTCGCTCCCGCACTTCCTGGCTCGTCGCGATGAACCGAATCCCACATTGATCGTCTTTGGTCCAGGCTACGGTGACCTGACCCACATCTAATGGTTCGGGACAATCGGGCAATACCAGCCGCATCGTCATGCGCCTGCCACAGAACAGGGAGAGGTCCTTCTGTTGAATGGCGCATCCTCCGGGAGAAAAATTTACCGTGGTTCCCTGGCCCGTCGTCCCGGCGGTTTCAAGATTCACCGGTTGGGTCAGCGCTACTCGTTGGTGTTGACGTTTAACCATGAGATCCCTTTCAGTTGCACCCGTGATGGTTGAACCGTATCAACAAGAGCTTGTCCCCACCAGACCCTAATGGAGTACCTCGAAAGAGTGGGCGGACCACAACGAGTTCGTTTTCTGCTGAGAATCAAATTAGATTCGGATCCGAATTGAATTTGATCTATGATTTCACATACGGTCCGCGCTGGCTTGCGAAACAATGGCTTATATTCTGCCGACATCTACTATTTTATGTATCCCTCCTCTCATGGACAGGTTATTGCACTCATTCGCCACAAGCATTTTGCGTTCACTGAGGCGTTCACCATTATGCATCGCTCGCCATCAAACGGGAAAAGACCAGAGCATCCTGGAATAGGATATGCGTTCACCCTCAGTGCCTTCTTCCTGTTCTGGCTCGTCGGATCAACGGCGTTTGGCGAAACACCCGCCCCCTCCGTACACTGGGGGAGCCTCGCGTTTCCAGATCAATACTCCACACTCACCACGGGGCTGACGCTCAACCGATTCACACCGATAGACGGATCCGGTGGTACATATGATTCCACGGTGTCCAATACACTGGGTTTCAATCTCATCACGTTCAGTTGGACGCAACACGGCCATGAGCGTTTTGAAGGGTGGAGTTTCAATCTCACGGGAGGCATTGGTCCCACATCCAATGAACCGAGCGAGTTCTTTCAAAACAAGGTGATTCACCAACTGCGCCACTTGCCGCCGGTTGGAAGCGTCCAGCCGCGACAGGATACGGACGCCATGATTGATGGGTCGATCACCAGATGGTTTTTCCCCAACAAAACAGGATTTATCGGCGGCGGGTTCTCCGTCGGCACCATCTATCAAGAACAGTTTCTCAGGGCTGGTATCCGCAGGCTCCAAATCACACCTGATTTATACTGTGGAGAGTGGGGTGACATGAGCCTACGTGCATCCGGGCTGGGACGCATCAGTCTGCAGGAGGATGGCGCGGTATTGCATCAGACAAAACAGACTTCACGAATATTCCAGCCTGCCCTCGCACTCGGACAATACGCCACGAATGCACGAGGCGAACAATATCCGACATGGGAGATAGAACTGTCCGCCACCTGGGATTCCGGGATATTCGTCAATGGGTCGGGCCAAAGCCGAAAACAATTCTTTTGGTCGGCGGCGTTCACCGCCGGCCCGGTGCGTTTTGAAACCTGGAATGACAGTCTGGGGAATGTTTCCAAGACCGACTTTGGCCCGACCTACGGCGCAACCCTCACCATTGATATGTTTCGTGTATTGGCGATGGTACACAGCTGCAGCTTCGTTTACCCGTGCTCTTAGAACAAATCGCCATGACTTTCAATCAGAAGCAACACAGCTAAGAGCATTTTGAAAACTGGCGATCAATCTACATCTCTCCATATGAGTGTCTAAGGGCACATTTCAGACAACCGACTGTGCTCGCCATGATCTCTGCCATATCCTTTGCGACGTGGGTCCACGTTACTCATACCCAACATGATCAGCAACACCATCCCCACAGTAACTCACGAAGAGAAGACTGCTATAAAAATGGTATGGCCCATGACTGTGCCTTTCCTTTCTTTTCGCTCATACTCCAGCAAGGCTTGTTCCATGTAGGGGGTTGAGTCCTGCCTGGCAGAACGTCCTGAGATGGAATCGAGGCATATGTGCCGTTGTTGATTGCGCCACCCCGGTGCGACGTCGCGGGGATAAGAATAGTTTCGGCTTTGTCCTTCACAACCTCAGTAAGCACACCAGTATCGATGTTGTAGAAATAGCCGAAGACGTTCACATGCTTCGGCGTCCCTGCATGGGACCGAATCAGCGCAGTATCCCGCTTCAGCGAAGCCTCATAATCCTCGATACAGATGCTGCCTCGCTCGTAGAGTTCGGAGATGTCGGCATTGTGTTCGAGTTTGTATGCGTCGATGATGCCGTCGGCCGTGAAACTCGTCGCACCGCAGTATGAGTGGTGAACAACAACAATGTTCTGAATTCCGAACAGGTGTTGAGCCACGGTGATCGAGCGCAGCGCATCGATGGCACGCCCTCCGGCCACGATGACGGGAAACATGGTTGTGGACGATCCCGCGCGATTGCCCGAGTCATCGAGCATGACTTGGCCTGGGAATACTTCATCCCCCAATAGCCTTGCCACGACCTGTGGAATTTCAGCCGCCCTCGGATCATAGCAATAGATCACCAATGTCTTGAGAGAAACGGCGTGGGAGAAGACCTCTCGTGTTTTTGCTTCATCAAACAATGGGCTCGCGCTGAACGCATATCGATCAAATTTGCTCATGTGTTGTGCTCCTTGTGTTGTGACTTCAGCTCATGATCGGCTATCGGAAAACCATCATCGCGGCAAACCGGGCTTTCTGCCGCACGTGAGCATTCTGGTCAGCTTCCCTTCATGGCATGTGTGCCGTGGGTGATCGCTCCCCCCGCGCGCAACGCCGCAGCGACGAGAACAGCTTCGGCGATCTCCGGGTCAGAAGCGCCCATCTCTCTGGCTTTGTTCGCGTGGAGTTCGATGCAATAGGGACACTGTGTCGTGAAAGCCACGGCGAGTGCCATCAGTTCCTTATACTTTCTCGGAATCGCTCCCTCAGCTAAGGCAGCCCTGTCAAAGGCCACAAACGCCCTCATCGCCTCAGGCGCATTCGTCTCGAGATTCTTCATCTTGCTCAGATTCTTCATGTCGTACATAACCACCTCCTGCTAGTGATCGGTTGCTGAATGTGATTCGCCGCGCCATTTCTCCTATGAATCTTCACGCTCGCAGGCCAATCACTTCCAGATATTCGGCGAGAACCGTCGTGCACTCCATCCCCGCTCGATTGTGAGAACACCATAGTGCTTCGAGTTCCTGGCGGAGACGTTCACCGCCGCCGGCGTCTAGCGAAGCAAACGCACGATTGGTTGGTCCGTAGTAGAGACGGAAGAACTCCACCACTTCCGAGGGAGGAAAGGGATAACTCAACGTATAGTGTCGTCTGACCAGATTGAGTTTCGACAGTCCTTTGCCGAGTCTTTCACGGACCGTGGCTTCGTCGCCCCACAGAACCGGCGAAGGCATCCCCGACGGCGCGATGAATGTCGATACGGTCTTGAACATCTGCCCGATGAAACCCTGCGGAGTCCAATTGGCCAGGGCAATGGTTCCTCCCTGTTTGCACACTCGCAGCAATTCCGTCGCCACCAAATCCGGCCGTGGAGCAAACATCGCCCCGATTAAGCTCGCCACTACGTCGAAACTTCCGTCCTCAAAGGGTAGCGCCTCTGCATCGGCTTCCTCGAAGCGGGCTCGCACACCCTCCGCTTGTGCCCGCTCCCGTGCCCGCTCCACCGAATTGCCGGCAATGTCCACACCGGTCACCTCCATCCCATCCTTCGCAGCCATCAACGCAAGCTGGCCGGACCCACAGCCCACGTCCAGCAATCGGCATCCAGGAGAGACTCTGAGGCGCTCGTAAAACTCTCGGGCGCTGGTCTCCATATACCGCGAGAATCTATCGTAATCACCGGCCATCCAGATATGCTTCAAACGACTCTTCATACTCTCCACTTCTGGTGACATGGCACTGGCAATCATGTTGTTCCTCCTTTATGTGTGTGTTCGGCTCGAAGAACGATTCGACAAAGCCGCTGCAACCATGTGTCCACTATAGTGGCGGTACCTTGTTATTTTCTTACCCGGGAGTCTGGTTCTCTTGACAGTGGCGTGCTAGGCTGCACATGACTTGCTTTGGCATCCAGTATCATTTGCCGACAGTCTGTCACTGCATCATAGGGCCCCCCCATGGATGTCTTGTCCGAAGTCCTCAAGGCCGTCAAACTCGACGGAGCCCTGTTTTACAATGCTGAGTTTTCGGCGCCCTGGTGCTTCCGGCAGCCTGCCTCCCACATCATGGCTCCGTATCTTTCGTCTGATTCCAAGCACGTCATCATCTTTCACCTGCTGACCGAGGGCCGCGGCTACACACAGTTCGACGGAGAAGGCCGGTCGACCCCTCT
>Ga0134127_10002362_pt1 | contig 13646 bp, 15 predicted proteins | sample KB31753_FD_96459 | JGI IMG/M metagenome (GOLD analysis project Ga0134127, IMG submission 96459) | Terrestrial soil microbial communities with excess Nitrogen fertilizer from Kellogg Biological Station, Michigan, USA - KB3-175-3 | ecosystem: Environmental > Terrestrial > Soil > Unclassified ...
ACCCGGTCGCCGGGCTCGAGCAGGTAGGTCCCCTCCGGGCGCGGGCCGGTCGTACCGGCCGGCAGCGCGCACAGCAGCGGCGACCGGCCCGCCTCGAGCAGCTCGGTGCCGCCGCCGGGACGGAGCACCAACGGCGGCGGGTGGCCGGCGCAGGCGTACCGGAAGGTGCCGGCGATCGGGTCGAGCACCCCGTACACGACCGTGGCCAGCCGGGCGCCCTCGACCTGTCCCGCGAACCGCTCGAGCCCGTCCAGGACCTGCGCCGGCGACTCGGTGGACAGCGCCAGCGCGGCCAGCGCGCTGCGCAGCTGTCCCATCGTGGTCGCCGCCCGCAGGCCGCGGCCGACCACGTCACCGACCGCGAGCGCGACCAGGCCGTCGGGCCGCGCGACCACGTCGTACCAGTCGCCGCCCACCTCGAGCGACTCGACCGCCGGGTGGTAGCGGGCCGTCAGCTCCAGCCCGTCGACCTCGGGCAGCGCGCTGGGCAGCATGCTCTGCTGCAGCGCCAGCGCGACGTCGTGCGAGCGCTCCTGCAGCCGGGCCCGCTCCAGCGCCTGCGCGCACTGCTCGGCCAGCGTCGTGATCAGCGCCCGTTCGGGGGCGTCGAACGTGCCCTCGTCGGCGAAGCTGAGCATCATCGCGCCGATCGGCTTGCCGTGCGAGACCAGCGGGACGACGCCGAGCGCACCGTCGGCGATGCCGATCGCCTTCAGGCCGGGGTAGCGGGCCAGCGCGTCCGCGGCCGAGGACAGCCAGACCGGTTGGCCGGTGCGGGTGACCTCGGCCCGTGGCGAGGCGGCGCTGAGCGGGATGCGCGCCGCCGGGCCGCCCGGCTCCACCGGGAACGACGCGGCCAGCACGCCCAGTGCCTCGCCGGTCTCGTCGAGCACGCCGATCCAGGCCGACCGGCAGCCGGCCACGGACAGCCCGCCGCGCACCATCACCGCGGCCACCTGCTCCACGGTCAGCGCCTCGGCCAGGCCGGCGGTGATCTGCTGCAGCCGGCCGAGCCGCTCGCTCGCCGCCTCGGCCGCCGCCCTGGCCTTCCGCTCGGCCTCGTACGCCGCGTCCAGCCGGCGCCGCGCCTCGGCCCGGTCGGTGATGTCGACGAAGGTGCAGACCGCCGCGGTGACCGTGCCGTCGGCGTCGTGGATCGGGGCCGAGTTGACCACGATCGTGCCGCGGGTGCCGTCCAGGCGCTCGACGTCGACCTCCTCGCCGGTGACCACCTCGCCCCGGGTCAGGGAGCGGGACAGCGGCCACTCGTCGTCCTCGTACGGCCGGCCGTCCGGGTGGAAGCCGCGGTAGGTCCCGTACTGGTCGAAGCCGATCCCGGCCTGGAACGGCTGCCCCCAGATCCGCTCGACCTCGGCGTTGCCGAGCACCAGCCGGCCGGTCGGCGCCTCGCCGATGACCACACCGGCCGGCAGCCGGTCCAGCACCGCGGCCAGCCGTTCCCGCTCGGTCGCCGCGGTGCTGTAGAGCCGGGCCCGCTCGACGGCCAGCGCACACTGGTCGGCGACGGTCTCCAGGAACCGGCGCTCGGCCGGCGGGAAGTCGCGCCCCTGTCCGAAGCCGACCCCGAGGGCGCCGATCACCACGCCGCCGGCCCGCAGCGGCACCGCCGCCCAGGCGTGCTGGGTGAGCGTCGAGGGCACCCGGAACATCGCCGGGAACCGCTGCCGGGCCTCGGCCGTCGAGCCGACGTACACCGGCGCGCCGGACAGCACCGCGTACCCGGCCGGGGTGCCGGCGTCCAGCGGCAGCCGCCGCCACCGCTGGACGACCTGGCTCTGCTGGCCGGCGGCGCCGCGGACGGTGAGGGTCGGTGTGTCGCCGTCGTCCTCGCGCAGGATCAGCGCGACGCCCTCGGCCTCCAGCATCGCCAGCGCCGGCAGCAGGGCGCTCGCGGCGACCTGCTCGGGGGTGAGCGCGGCGGCGAGACCGGCGGTGAGCTCCTGCAGCCGCTCGGCCCGCTCCTCGGTCCTTTTCTGCTCGGTGACGTCCAGCAGCGAGCCGACGATCTCGACCGCGCGGCCGTCGGCGTCCCGGACGACGGACTGCTCGTCGCGGATCCAGCACACCCTGCCGCCCGGGCGCCGCAGCCGGTATTCGGAGACCGCCGCGCCCTCCCGCAGCAGCCGGTCCCAGTGGTCGGACACGGTGCGCCGGTCGTCCGGATGAAGCAGGCCGCCGAACGGCGTCGAGGCCGTCGTGAGCTCCTCGACGGTCAGCCCGATGATCCGCTGGACGTTGCCGCTGACGAAGGTGACCCGGTGCGGCGGGTCCGCCGCTCGCGCGTACGCGACGGCGGGACCGGCCTCGACCAGCCGTTGCAGCCGCGCCGGCTCGTCTTGGGGCCCACCGACAGGGCGCGCCGCGTGGTCCCCGGCCGGCGAACCGTCCCGGGATCCGGCGCGACTGCCCGGGTCGGCGGTGGTCATGGCGGCATCCTCGCCGGGACCGCCGGGGCGCACAACCGACGGGTCCGCACGGACCGGGTCACTCGCGGCCTTTGACCCGCCGGCCCATCTCGCGGGCGATCTCCCGCTGGGCATCCCGTTTGGCCAGGTCCTGCCGCTTGTCGTAGGACCGCTTGCCGCGGGCCAGTGCCAGCTCGACCTTCACGTGGCTGCCGGAGAAGTAGAGCTGCAGCGGCACCAGGGTCAGCCCGCTCTCCTTCGTCCGCTGCTCCAGCCGCTCGATCTCGGCCTTGTGCAGCAGCAGCTTGCGCTTCCGCCGGGGCGCGTGGTTGGTTCAGGTGCCCTGCGCGTACTCGGCGATGTGCACGCCCTGCAGCCAGACCTCGCCCTCGTCGATCGTCGCGTACCCGTCCACCAGCGAGGCGCGGCCCTCCCGCAGGGCCTTGACCTCGGTGCCCATCAGCGCGATGCCGGCCTCGTACGTGTCCACGACCGTGTAGTCGTGCCTGGCCTTGCGGTTGGACGCGATGATCTTCCGGTCGGTGGGCGCGCGGTTCGACGAGACAGGCACGCCTACAACCGTACGTACAGGCGGAGCGTGACGTACGCGGCGACGCTGGCCAGGATCACGCCGACGCCGGCCACGTACGGGCTGATGGCGAGGATCGAGCCCACGTCGATCGGCGGCACGATGCCGGACCGGATCGGTTCGGCCAGCGTCTTGTCCACGAACAGGAACTTCGCCGCGATCAGGCCGACCAGCGCGAGCACCGCACCGGCCAGGCCGGCGAGCGCCGCCTCCAGCACGAACGGCAGCTGCGTGTACCAGCGGGAGGCGCCGACCAGCCGCATGATGCCGGTCTCCACCCGCCGGTTGAACGCGGCGACCTGGATCGTGTTGGAGATCAGCAGCAACGCCGCCAACGCCTGCAGCAGCGCCAGCGCGATCGCCGCGTTCCGCACGCCGTTGAACAGCGAGAAGATCCGGTCCAGCACCTCGGACTGGCCCTGCACCTGGTCGACGCCGTTCTTCCCGTTCGGGAACTGCTGGGCCAGGATCGTGTAGCGCTCCGGGTCCTTCATCCGGACCAGGTACGTCGCCGGCAGGTCGTCCTCGGTCGCCTGCGAGATCAGCTGCGGGTTGCCCTTGAACAGCTTCTTGAACCGCTCGTACGCGGCCTTCTTGTCCAGGTAGTCGTAGCTGGCGATCTCCGGGGAGGCGTCGAGCTGCTGGGTGATGGCCTCCCGCTGCACCGGGGTCGCGTTGTCCTTCAGATAGATGGAGACCTCGAGCTTGTCGAAGTAAAGCTCCTTCATGTCGCCGATCTGGTTGGCGACCAGCAGGCCGGCGCCGAAGAAGGCGAGCGAGATCGCGGTGGTCATCACCATCGCGATGGTCATCGTCAGGTTGCGCCGCAGGCCGGCCGCGACCTCCGAGAAGACGAAGTTCAGCCGCATGTCAGCGACCCACCCCGTAGACGCCGCGGGCCTGGTCGCGGACCAGGTGGCCCTGCTCGAGCTCGATCACCCGGCGGCGCATCGAGTCGACGATGTTGTTGTCGTGCGTGGCCATCAGGACCGTCGTCCCGGTGCGGTTGATCCGTTCGAGCAGCAGCATGATGTCCTGGCTGGTGTCGGGGTCGAGGTTTCCGGTCGGCTCGTCGGCGAGCAGGACCAGCGGCCGGTTGACGAACGCGCGGGCGATCGCCACCCGCTGCTGCTCACCGCCGGACAGCTCGCCGGGCAGCCGGTTGGCCTTGCCGTCCAGGCCGACCAGCTCAAGCACCTCGGGCACGACCTTGCGGATCGTGTGCGCCGGCTTGCCGATCACCTCGAGCGCGAAGCCCACGTTCTCGGCCACCGTCTTCTTCTCCAGCAGCCGGAAGTCCTGGAAGACGCAGCCGATCGTGCGGCGCAGCGCCGGGACCTTCCATCTGGACAGCCGGCCGAGGTCCTTCCCGGCGACCTGGACCCGTCCCCGGGTCGGGTTCTCCTCCTTGAGCAGCAGCCGCAGGAAGGTCGACTTTCCGGACCCGGACGGGCCGATCAGGAAGACGAACTCGCCCTTGTCGACGTTGAGGCTGACGTCGTCGAGAGCCGGCCGGGCACTCGACGGGTAGAGCTTCGTTACTCGGTCCAGGCGGATCACGGTCGCGCAGTCTACCCACGCGTATGGTGCGGGCCTAAAATGGCACGCTCCTTACAGCGATCTCACCCGCGAGTTTCACGCCCGCGAGGGTGTGTCCTGGCCCTGCTTCCAGCGGATCTCCGCCTCGACGAACTGGTCGATGTCGCCGTCGAGCACCGCGGTCGTGTTCCCGGTCTCCACCTCGGTGCGCAGGTCCTTGACCATCTGGTAGGGATGCAGCACGTAACTGCGGATCTGGTTGCCCCAGGAGCTGCCGCCCTCGCCGCGCAGCGCGTCCATCTCGGCCCGCTCCTCCAGCCGCTGCCGCTCCAGCAGCTTGGCCTGCAGCACCGCCATCGCGCTGGCCCGGTTCTGGATCTGCGAGCGCTCGTTCTGGCAGGAGACGACGATGCCGGTGGGCAGGTGGGTGATCCGGACGGCCGAGTCGGTCGTGTTGACGCCCTGGCCGCCCGGGCCGGAGGACCGGTAGACGTCGACGCGGATGTCCTTGTCGTCGATGTCGATGTGGTCGGTGGGCTGCACCACCGGGACGACGTCAACGCCGGCGAAGCTGGTCTGCCGCCGGTGCTGGTTGTCGAACGGCGAGATCCGGACCAGCCGGTGGGTGCCGTGCTCGCCGGCCAGCGTGCCGTACGCGTACGGGGCCTTGACCACGAACGTGGCCGACTTGATCCCGGCCTCCTCCGCGTAGGAGGTGTCGTAGACCTCGGTGGAGTAGCCGTGCCGCTCCGCCCACCGCAGGTACATCCGCAGCAGCATCTGGGCCCAGTCGGCGGCGTCGACGCCGCCGGCCTCGGCCTGCACGGTCACCAGCGCGTCCCGCGCGTCGTACTCGCCGCCGAGCAGGGTGCGGACCTCGAGCTCGCCGATCGCCTTCTGCAGGCCGCCGAGCTCGGTCTCGACCTCCTCGCGGGTCCCTGAGTCGTCCTCGGCCTCGGCCAACTCGTGCAGCACGCCGGCGTCCTCCAGCCGGCGGCGGAGGTCCTCGACGCGGCGCAGATCCGCCTGCACCTGCGACAGCCGGCTGGTGACCTGGGTCGCCCGTTCCTGGTCTGACCACAGGTCGGGCTGGGCCGCCTGCTCCTCCAGCCCGGCCAGCTCGGCGCGGAGCGCGTCGAGATCCAGCACCTTCTCGATGCTGGTGAGGGTCGCGCTCAGTTCCCTGAGCTCGCCGGGCACATCATCAGTCACAACGATCGAGGGTACTGGTCCCCACCGGCGGGGACACTGGTGCCGTCAGTCGGTCGGGACGGCGTCGAGCCAGCGCAGGAGGGCCCGCTCGTAGGCGACGCCGAACTCGGCGGTGGCCAGCTGGTAGGGATCGCCGCCCTCGCGCTTGAGCTGGTTGACCCGGGACCGGTTGACCGCCAGTGCCTCCTGGTGCCGCTCGCGGGCCTCGTCGACGAGCTTGGCCACCGCGCCGGGCTGGTGGTGGGCGCCGAAGCTGACCCGCAGCACCAGCGGGTTGCGGGAGTGGTCGGCGCCGGCCTCCTCGGCCAGCCAGGAGCGGAAGGCGCGCTTGCCGGCGGCGGTGATCGTGTAGGGCTGGGCCGCGCGCGGGCCGAGCTTGCCCGGGCGGACGTAGCCGGCCTCGGCCAGGCCGGGCAGCTCCCGGTATACCTGGCTGCGGGTCACGCTCCAGAACGGCTCCATCCGCTCCTTCGCCGCGGCGACCAGCTCGCCGCCGGTCATCGGCCCCTCGTGCAGCAGACCGAGCAGGGCGGCGGCGGTGGAGTTCAGATTGGCGGCCACGTGTCAACGGTCCCACGTCGCGCTGCCGTACGCCAGCACATCGGGGCCAACTGTCCACTGTGTCCGGCGCAGGTGGACGGTCGGGGACTGTCCACGAGGGACAGTGTCGGGCCCGGACTGAGTCCACCAGCGACAGTCGCGGATGGAGGGTGGGACGGCCGGTCGGCGGCCCCGCGGTCCGGGCCGGGCGGGTGGAGACCCGGCGCCCGGAGTGTCAGGATCGGGAGGTGACCGACGCCCAGCGCTACGCGACCGAGCCCCGGCGCAGCGTGCCCCTGGCACCGCTCGCGCTGGCCCTGTCACTGCTCGTGGCGCCGGTGGGCATCGTGCTCGGGATCGTCGCGCTGCGCCGGATCCGTCGCGGGAACGAGCCCGGCGCCGGCACCGCGGTGGCGGCGATCGCCGTCGGAACCGTGGTCACGCTCGCCTACGTGGTGCTGATCGTCCTGCTGGTCGTGCTGTTCGTGCAGCTCAACCACTCGTCCCAGCCGCTGCCCCCGGGACTCGACCGGTCTTAGCGCTTTTCTCCCGATTGCCTGGCGGCGCCGCCAGCCGGGAGATCCGCCCTAATCCTCCGGCGGCTGGAAGGTCGAGGTCCGGCTCATCCCGGCGGCCCGTCCCTTCGCCGCCACCACCACGGCCATCTTCCGGGACGCCTCGTCGATCATCTCGTCGCCGAGCATCACCGCGCCGACCTGCCGGACGGTCGTCGCGTGCTGGTAGGCGTCCAGGATCAGCTCCGCGTGGTCGTAGTCGGCCTGGTCCGGCGCGAACACCTCGTTGGCCGCGTCGACCTGGCCGGGGTGCAGCACCCACTTGCCGTCGTAGCCGAGCGCCGCGGTGCGCCTGGCCTGCCGGCGGAACCCGCCGACGTCGCGGATCTGCAGGTATGGCCCGTCGATCGCCTGCACCCCGGCCGCCCGCGCGGCCAGCAGGATCCGCATCAGCGGGTAGTGGTAGGCGTCGCCGGGCTCGTACCCGGGCGGCTGCTCGCCCACGACCAGCGAACGCATGGCGATCGAGGCCATGAAGTCGGCCGGCCCGAACACCACCGCCTCCACCCGCGGCCCGGCGGCGATCGCGTCGACGGCGACCAGGCCGGCCGCGTTCTCGATCTGCGGCTCGATGCCGATCCTGCCGACCTCGTAGCCCTTCGTCTTCTCGATCTGGGTCAGCGTGAGGTCGAGCCAGTCCACCTGGGACGGTCCGGTGACCTTGGGCAGGATCAGGCAGTCGAGGTTGGCGCCGGCGCCCTCGACGACCGCCAGCACGTCGCGGTAGGTCCACGCCGTGGACAGGTCGTTCACCCGTACCGCCCGGGTCTTGCCGGCCCAGTCGCCGTCGTTGAGCGCGGCGACCACGTTGGCCCGGGCGGACTGCTTCGCGTCGGCCGCGACCGCGTCCTCGAGGTCGAGGAAAGCCTCGTCCACCGGCAGGCCCTGCGCCTTGGCCAGCATCTTCGGCGAGCTGCCCGGCACGGCGAGCACGGACCGGCGCGGGCGCAGCGTTCTCATGGCCCCATTCAACCGGTCACTGCGCAGACCGGTCACTCCACCGGCAGGGCCCGCGCGCCGGCGCGGATCACGACCGCCAGCCCGACGAGGAGCACGACGATCCCGGGCAGGGCCGAGACCGGCGGCAGCTGGCCGAGCCAGACCGCCGCGATCAGCGCCGCGCCCGGGGCCTCGAACAGGATCGCCAGGCTGACCACGGTCGGGCTGGTGCTGCGCAGCACGACGTTGATCAGCGAGTGGCCGAGGAACTGGGCGCCGATCGTGAGCGCGGCCAGCTTGACCCAGGTGCCGGCCGGGTAGCCGGCCAGCGGCTGCCCGGCCAGCACGCAGACCAGCGCGAGCAGCAGCGCGCAGGCCGAATAGCAGACGGTCGTGTACGAGGTGGTGCTGATCCGCACCCGCACCGCCGCGCCCGCGGTGACGTAGGCGGCCGCGAGCACGCCGCCGAGCAGGGCCAGCACGTCGCCGGCGACCGCGCGGGCGGAGAGCGTGACGTCGGCGCCGGTGACCATGCCCGCGCCGGCCACCGCCACCAGGATGCCGGCCCAGACCGGCCGGCCGACGTGCTGGCCGGAGGCGCGGGCCAGCAGCGCCGCCCACACCGGCTGGGTCGCGACCAGCGCGGTCGAGGACGCCACCGAGGTCAGCGTCACGCTCGGCACCCAGGTCGCGAAGTGCCCGGCCAGCAGCGTGCCGGCGAGCAGGCACAGGCCCCAGCCGCGGCGGCCGAGCGTGCGCAGCTCGGCGCGGCGGGTGACCAGCGCCACCGGGACGAGCACCCCGGAGGACATCAGGTTCCGCCAGGCCGCGATCGCCAGCGCGGGCGCGGCGGTGGCCGCGATGATCGGCGCCGAGGTGGACACCGCGGTCACCGCGACCGCCATCAGCGCGACGTCCCGGGCCGGCGGAACCGTCACCGCCGTACCCGCCACGCCCCCATCCTCCCAGCGCGCCGCCGGGCGCCCGGATGGCAGGGTGGGCGCGTGGGTCTCGTCGACGAGGTGGCGCGCAAGGCCGCGGTGCTCTGGGTGGCGGCGCCGGGGCGTGACCCGGTGCCGGCCTGGCCGGTCTGGCGGGACGGCGCGACCTACCTGCTGACCGGCCCGGGCGAGCAGGAGCTGCCCGGCCTCGCCGACGCGAGCGAGTGCACGGTCATCGCGCGCTCGGCCGACACCGGCGGTCGCGTCGCCACCTGGCACGCCGCCGTCGCCGGCGTCGAGCGCGACTCGGACGAGTGGCGTCAGGTCGTGCCGGCACTGACCGCCGGCCGTCTCAACGGCCACCCGGACTGGACGACCGCGGTCGTCCTGCGGCTCACGCCGGTGGCGTGATCTCCCCGGTCGCGACCGGCACCACGCCGCCGCGCACCGTCACCGCGCTGACCGTCCCGCCGTCCGTGGTGACCGTCCCGTACAGCGTCGACGGGCGGCCGATCTCGGCGCCCTGGTGGATCCGGTATTCCGTCGTACCGTCCCGGACCAGGCCGGAGGCGGCCAGGTAGACGCCGAAGCCGAGCGCGGCCGACCCGGTGGCCGGGTCCTCGAAGCCCTCGGTGGTCATCGCCCGCAGGTGCGCGACCCCGTCGGTCCAGGAGAAGACCGCGAGACCGGTGGACGGCACCGACCGGGCCAGCCCGATCCAGTCGGGCGCCGCCCGGCCGACCGCGTCGGCCTCCACGGCCAGGTATGTCCACTCCAGCCCGGTGCCGGCGGTCCGCGGCGGGGCGATCCCGGCCAGCGAGGCCGCTTCCAGCCCCACCGAGTGCAGCAGCGGCTCGGCGTCGAGCGGGTCGGACACGGTCGGCGCGCCGCCGGTCAGCGTCGCGCCGGACCCGGTCACGGCGACCGGCAGCACGCCGGCGGCGCAGTCCTGCCGCACCTCGCCGGCCGGGATCCGGCCGAGCCGGGCCAGCAGCCAGGCGGTGCCGATGCTCGGGTGCCCCGCGAACGGCAGCTCGGTGCCCGGCGTGAAGATCCGCACCGCGTAGTCGGCCCGGTCCGAGCTGGTCGGGAACGTGGTCTCGGACAGGTTGAACTCGCGGGCGATCGCCTGCATCGACTCGGTCGACAGGTCGTCGCCGTCGAGCACGACGGCCAGTGGGTTGCCCGCGTACGGCCGGTCGGTGAACACGTCGAGGACGTGGTAGGGGAGGGTCGGCACGCACCGACCCTAGCTGGCGGCACGCCCGGGGCGGGCTCGTCCGGTCCCGGCCTCCGGTCCGGGATCCGGTCCGGCGTCCGGTCCGGGATCCGGTCCGGCGTCCGGTCCGGCGTCCGCCCTGGCCAGGGTCGGTAATCTCGCCCCGTGGCGGTCGGTACGAGGATCTACGTGGCCCGGCTCGCCGGCGTCGCCGTCTTCGACCCGAACGGCGAGCCGGTCGGCCGGGTCCGCGACGTGGTGGTGATGTTCCGTCCGAGCCCGCTGCCCCCGCGGGTGCTCGGGCTGCTGGTCGAGATCCAGCACCGGCGCCGGATCTTCGTCCCGATCGGCCGGGTGACCTCGATCGAGGCCGCCGCGGTCGTGCTGGCCAGCGGGTCGGTCAACCTGCGCCGCTTCGAGCAGCGCCCGGGCGAGGCGCTGGTGCTCGGCGGCCTGCTCGACCGCACCGCCACGATCCGGGAGACCGACGCCAGGGTCACGGTGATCGACGCGGCGATGGAGCAGACCAGGACCAAGGACTGGGTGCTGACCCGGCTGGCGGTGCGCGACCTCGGCCCCCGACTCGCCCGCCGCCGCGGTCACGTCCGCCAGGTCGAGTGGGAGGAGCTGGAGGGGCTCGGGCCCACGCCGGAGGCCCAGCAGGGTGCGGACGCGCTGCTCACCGTGCTGTCCACCTCCCGGGCGGCGGACATCGCGAACATGCTGCAGGACCTGGACGCGAAGCGACGGCAGGAGATCGCGGTCGCGCTCGACGACGAGCGGCTGGCCGACGTGCTCGAGGAACTGCCCGAGGACACCCAGGTGAAGATCCTCGCGTCGCTGGCGGACGAGCGGGCCGCCGACATCCTCGAGGAGATGGACCCGGACGACGCGGCCGACCTGCTCGCCGAGCTGGCGCCGCCCGAGCGGGAGCGGCTGTTCCAGCTGATGGAGCCGCAGGAGGCGGCCCCGGTCCGCCGGCTGCTGCGCTACAGCGACGACACCGCCGGCGGCCTGATGACCAGCGAGCCGATCATCCTGGCGCCGGACGCGACGATCGCCGAGGCGCTTGCCCGGGTGCGCAACCCGGACATCAGCCCCGCCCTGGCCACCCAGGTGTACGTCTGCCGGCCGCCGTCGGAGACACCGACCGGTCGCTACCTCGGTGTCGCGCACGTCCAGCGGCTGCTGCGGGAGCCGCCGTCCTCGCTGGTCAGTGGCGTGGTCGACGACGATCTCGAGCCGGTGCGGCCGGAGACCGAGCTGGCCGCGCTGACCCGCTACCTGGCCACGTACGACCTGGTGGCGGCGGCGGTGGTGGACGAGGCCGACCGGCTGGTGGGCGCCGTCACCGTCGACGACGTGCTCGACCACCTGCTGCCGGAGGACTGGCGGGAGCGGGACATCGATGGCTGAGACCCGACTCGACCAGCCGCGCGGGGTCCGCCGGACCGGGCCGCACTACGACGCGGAGGCGTTCGGCCGGTTCGCCGAGACGATCGCCCGGTTCATCGGCACGGCCCGGTTCCTGGTGCTGCAGACGATCATCGTGATCGGCTGGATCGGCTGGAACGTGGTGGTGCCGGCCTCGTGGCGGTTCGACCAGTACCCGTTCATCTTCCTGACGCTCGCGCTCTCGCTCCAGGCGGCGTACGCGGCACCGCTGATCCTGCTCGCGCAGAACCGGCAGACCGACCGCGACCGCGTCAACCTGGACGAGGACCGGATGAACGCCGAGCGCAGCCGGTCGGACATCGAATACCTCGCCCGCGAGCTGGCCGCGGTCCGCATCGCGCTCGGCGACGTGGCGACGCGCGACTTCATCCGCTCCGAGCTCAGCCACTACCTGGACCAGGTGCGCAGGGAGGCGGACCGCCCGGCTTAGGGCCTCAGCCGGCGACCGCCGTCTCGTCCGGCTCGGCGGCCGGGGCGCAGCCGCCGACCGGGACGGCGTCCGACTCCGGCAGCAGCTTGCGCAGCAACCGGCCGAACGTGTCCAGCTCGGTGGGCGTGAGGCGGCTGGTCACGTGCTCCTGGATGCCGGCCAGGTGGGTCGGCGCGGCTTCCCGGAGACGGGCCAGTCCCTTGTCAGTGATCACCGTGAAGGTCCCGCGCGCGTCCGACGGACAGGACTCCCGCTCGACCAGGCCCTCCCGGGACAGACGGTCGACCAGCCGGGTCAGCCCGGACCGGGACAGCAGCACCCGGTCGGCCAGGTCGGTCATCCGAAGCCGCCGCTGCGGGCTCTCGGCCAGCTGCAACAGCACGTCGTACGAGGGAAGCGGCAGCATGTGCCGCTCGGCAAGGTCGTGCTCCATCTGCCGGGTGATGCTGGCGTGCGCGCGCAGGAAGGTCCGCCAGACCGACAGTTCACGGGCGGAGAGGGCAGGGCGCACGTAATCATGGTAGGTCCCTGGGCAAACTCTTGCCCTGCGTACGCTGGAAGCGTGGTCACGCCAGAACAGGTCACTGCCGCGCTCGCCTCGGTGCGGGACCCGGAGATCCGCCGCCCCATCACCGAACTGAACATGGTCAAGGACGTCCGGGTCGACCCGAACGGCACGGTCACGGTCGGGGTCTACCTCACCGTCGCCGGCTGCCCGCTGCGGGACACGATCACCCGGGACGTCACCGCGGCGGTCTCGCCGCTGGACGGCGTCAGCTCCGTCCGGGTCGACCTCGACGTGATGAGCCCGGAGCAGCGCAAGGCGTTGCAGGAACAGCTGCGCGGGCCGGGCCGGGTGGAGAACGAGATCCCGTTCGCCAAGCCCGGCTCGCTGACCAGGGTGTATGCGGTCGCGTCGGGCAAGGGCGGGGTCGGCAAGTCGTCGCTGACGGTCAACCTCGCGGTGGCGCTGGCCGACCGGGGGCGGACGGTCGGCGTGGTCGACGCCGATATCTACGGGCACAGCGTGCCGCGGATGCTCGGGGTCACCGGCCAGCCGACCCAGGTCGAGCAGATGATCCTGCCGCCGCAGGCCAACGGGGTGCGGGTGATCTCGATCGGCATGTTCACCCCGGGCAACTCGCCGGTGGTGTGGCGGGGTCCGATGCTGCACCGGGCGCTGCAGCAGTTCCTCGCCGACGTCTACTGGGGCGACTTGGACGTGCTGCTGCTCGACCTGCCGCCGGGCACCGGTGACATCGCGATCTCGGTGGCGCAGCTGGTGCCGTCGGCGGAGCTGCTCGTGGTGACCACGCCGCAGGTCGCGGCGCAGGAGGTGGCCGAGCGGGCGGGGGCGATCGCGCTGCAGACCCATCAGCAGATCGTCGGCGTGGTCGAGAACATGTCGTGGTGGGAGCAACCGGACGGGAGCCGGGTCGAGCTGTTCGGCTCCGGCGGCGGGGCCGCGGTGGCCGCGTCGCTGTCCAGGCTGACCGGGGCCAGCGTGCCGCTGCTCGGGCAGGTGCCGATCGACCAGCGGCTGCGCGAGGGCGGCGACGCCGGCGTGCCGATCGTCGCGTCCGCGCCGGACTCACCGGCCGCGATCGCCCTCGGCGAGATCGCCGACCGGCTCGCCGCCCGCCAGCGCGGTCTGGCCGGTCTCCAGCTCGGCCTCTCCCCCGCCACCCGCTGACCCCGCCTCACCGGCCCGCCGGGCGGGCGCCAACCGGGCTCGCCACGTCCCTGGGCGGCCGGCCGGCTCGGGCCGGGGAGGCTGTGCT
>Ga0134127_10002363_pt1 | contig 13640 bp, 10 predicted proteins | sample KB31753_FD_96459 | JGI IMG/M metagenome (GOLD analysis project Ga0134127, IMG submission 96459) | Terrestrial soil microbial communities with excess Nitrogen fertilizer from Kellogg Biological Station, Michigan, USA - KB3-175-3 | ecosystem: Environmental > Terrestrial > Soil > Unclassified ...
TCTGGCCCAGTCCTTCCAGGTCACCAAGTGGCGAGTTGATGGACAGGAAGCATCAACGCAGTCATCGCTAATTATCCACTACGGGCAGCTACCGTGTCTCTCGACGTTCCTTCAGTTTGAGACCGTTGAACAGTTTCAGAGTGTTCAGAAAGTTCTTGCAGAACTTGGGTTGTGCAAGCTCAATGAGAAGCACCTGAAGCCAATGAAAATACCAAAGACGAAATGAGCGCGCAGACCAAAGAAAGCCACATGAGAATCTTCCTTCTGCGATCCGCGATGCTGGTCGTTCTTCTTTTACTCAACACGGGAGTTTTGTCGGCCCAGGCGGGTGCCTCGACCGCGCATGTCGAGGGACGAGTAACTGATGCTAACGGAGCCTTGATCGTCGAGTCGAATGTTGCGGCTATCGCTACTGACAAAGGTTTTAGCCGGAAGGCCGTAACCAATCAGGAAGGCCAATACTCTCTCCTGTCACTTCCTCCCGGCATATATGACATCACGATCGAGAAAACTGGTTTTACTCCGCAGCGACTGAGCAGCGTGCAGCTTACCGTTGGCCAGACATTGCATCTTGATTTCGTTCTTCAGATCGCGGCGGTCACTGCAAGCTTGAACATTTCCGCCGAAGCTCCCCTGATGGAGCCTGAACGAACGCAGCAGTCGAACACAATTGAGGAACGGTACATTAAGAATTTGCCGATCAACCGGCGCGATTATCTGACCTTCAGCTTGCTTGCACCCGGGGTCAGCGACGCCACCACCATTGCTGACAGCGCCGACTTTCGCGTTGTGCAAACTCGGTCGAGCGGGTTGTCGTTTTATGGCAGCAATGGTCGCGGCAATAGCATTACGGTTGACGGAGCCGAAACGAACGACCTCTATGGCGGAGTGCGCGCCACTCTGAGCCAGGAAGCTGTCCAGGAGTTTCAGATTAATCGCAGCAATTATGCGGCAGAGCTTGGTGGCGCCAGCGGAGGAGTCATCAATATTATTTCCAAGTCTGGCGGTAATGAGCTTCACGGCAGTTTCTTCACGTACTTCCGCGATCATCATTTGGACGCGGCTGATCCATTTGCGGTAGCGCTGGTGGGAGACACACTTCAGCGGATCAAACCACCTTTACATCGCCAGCAGTATGGCGGCTCCGTTGGCTTTCCGATCAGAAGAAATCACACGTTCCTTTTCGCAGCATATGAGGCTCTCCGTCGCCGAGAATCCGCGGCCGTCACGGTGTTGACTGATCCGTCCATCTTCCAACCCACTGCTGCACAAACTGAGATTATCAATGCTCTCGCGGCGAACACTGGTTCCAATCCGATTGCTTGCTTGCCCCAGGTTGCAGGGGCGGAATTCTTGCTCCCTTCAGCGTGCGCAGCTGCGTTACGTCAGGCTCTAACAAGCAACCAGAGCACCATTGAACTATTTCAGCACAACAGCGGAGTGTTTCCTTTCACTAGCAACTTCCACAATTTCTCATTTCGGATCGATCACAACCCGAACGATTACAACCAATTTTTCCTTCGCTATGGACTTAATAACAACAAAGAAACGAATCCGAACGCACGCGCTTTGATCGGTTTCTCTCGCTCAATCAATTTCGACGGTCTTGATAGCAACGTAGTCGGCAGCTGGATTCACATCTTCCGTCCCACTCTGATTAATGAAGTACGCCTGCAGTGGAATTATGCGAATTCGAACTTCCGCAGCCGTGACGCTAATGGCCCGACGATTAACATTAGTGGGTTTGGCTTGTTCAATCGGGACCTTTTTCTGCCCAGCTTAACGACTGAGCGGCATTACGAAGCGGCAGACAACCTTACATACTCTCGAGGCAATCATCTAATAAAGGCCGGTGCACTTCTGCTCGTGCGTGGTTTTAACATCCGCGTGGACGCATTCTTCAGCGGCCGCTTCATCTTCGGTGGCTTGCAGGGGCCGGTTGTCAACACGATGGTAAGTCCGGCTGTAAATAGCATCACTGCCTTGCAGGCTTTCGATCTCGGACTGCCGCAATCATTTCAGCAGGGAGTAGGTGATCCCTCGGTTGCGGGTACCATCCCGTTTTATGCTTTCTTCGGACAGGATACCTGGAAGGTTCGTCACAACCTTACGCTGAATTTCGGTCTGCGGTATGAGCTGGATAAGCGACTCGCACCTGTACCCTCAGGCAACAAAAACTTCGCACCGCGCGTGGGGTTTTCGTGGAACCCTCGCAAGAGTGAGAAGACAATAGTTCGTGGAGGCTACGGAATCTTCTACGGCCCCATCATCTCCTCAATTGAGTTCGTTGCACGCTCTTTGAATGAGATCAACGGACACCGTCAGATTGCTCAGATTCTGACTACGCTGAACTCGACAAACCCGCTGGCGGTAAGTGGTCCAATCAATATCTATCAAACGTTGCGGGAACAGGGCGTGATTGGCGTGCCCGACACTATTAGATTGATTACACCTGCTGATCTCGCGCAGTTTGGGATCAGTTTTTCGCACGACGGTCCGCGCCCGCCGCTGACCGTGCTCTTCCGTGTCGCTCCAGACTATCGAAATCCATACTCCCAACAGGCCAGCCTGGGCATTGACCATGAATTTCCGGCGGGTGTGAGCGCTTCGCTTAATTACATCTTCGCCAGCACGTCTCGGATCTCGCGAGCGCGAGACATAAATCTTCTGCCAGCGCCGATTGGCCCATTGGGCATTCGAGATTGGTCTACTGCTGCTGGTCACCCTTGTGCGGGTGGCGCCGTGGTGAATTGCTTTCGAGATCCGCTGTTATTGCAGGAGAACCAATACGAATCGTCGGCGCGTGCGTTTTATCATGGGATGATTTTTGAGGTAACCAAGCGGCTCAATCATGGTCTATCCGTGGCAGGAAATTACACTTTCAGTAAAGCGATCGACGAAGTCACTGATTTTAACGCCGACTTTCAGGCGAACGATCAGACTAATACTCGTGCTGAACGTGCGCTCTCACCTTTCGACCATCGACACCGAGTCGTTATCTATGCGTACTATGAGAGTCCCTTCCGCACTCGACGTAAGAACTCCCTATTTAAGAATCTTCTCGCCGATTCTTCTTTGAGTCCGATGTTTCGGGCCAATAGCGCCCGCCCTTTCACTTTACTTGCCGGTACGGATCTTAACGGCGATCGGCACAATACGACTGATCGGCCTGTGGGAGCTGGACGAAACACCGGCGTTGGACCAAATTTTTGGAGTTTTGATCTGCGAGTAGCACGTACCATCTCACTGGGATCAGAAAAGCGATACCTTTCGATATCGTTTGAATCGTTTAATCTTTTCAACCGGCTTAATTATGCGACGGTCAACAATACAGTCGGCGCCGACTTCAAGCCGCCATTCAAGGTCAATGCCAGAAAGGATCTTCGGCCCAGCGATCCACTCGCCTACACGTCTGGCTTAGATCCCCGCAGAATTCAGCTCGGAGTCAGGATGAACTTTTAACTGTGGCTTGTTCTCCTCGGAGCAGCTCCCAAAGGTGGGTCGAGAGATCGTTCTGCCTACGTCACATTGCAACGGCGGAAGAGTCCTCTAGCAATGCTCGCGCTTCCAGCAGGTCGCCAGTGGCGATTCCTTCGGTGAACCAGTCGAACACTTCTCTCAAGAGTTGATGGCTTTCTGCTGGTTTGCCTTGCTTTTGTCGCAGGCGATGTAAACTCATAACCGCTCGCAGCTCCCAGCTCTTTGCCTCCTGTTCGCGGGCAACATCGATCGCGCGTAGAAAACATGTTTCGGCCGCCGATATTACCGGCCGTTCTGCTCTGCGTGTTCCGAGTACCGCAGCGCGATCTTTGTCGCTTGTACCTTGCATTAACAATAACTCACCCTTGAGGCGATGTAGTTCTGCTTCATAAAACCGCTCTCCCGTTCGGTTCGCCACTTCGAGAGCTTCCGCCAATACGTTAAGTCCTTCGCTGAATTGTCCTGCCTCGCCCAGGGCTTCGGCCAGCAGAGCGAGATACGACGTACGCGCCAGTTCAGAGCCGATCGCCCGATATCTGACCATGCCGTCTCTCAATTGGGCCAAACCTTCGTTGTACTGTCCCTGCATTGCAAGCGCCCAACCTCGCCAGACAGTTCCCACTGCAGAGTAGAAAGGCAACCCTTGTTCAATTGCAAAGGAGATCAAGTCCTGCGCGCCAGTTTGGGCCAGGCGATCATCACCACAGCTCGCGTTAAGAGTAACGGCGGCATTCAACGTAACTGCGAGACTCATCGGATGTCGCACTTTTTCGGCTAATACAGAAGCGGTTTGGACCATCTCTCTCGCGCGATCCGCATATCCAAGAATCCACAAGACGCGTGCTGTATAGGCGCGGGTCAAAACCCCAGCGTCAGCTCCGTACAAAAATAGTTGCGAACGGTAATTGCGCTGGTCGTATAAACCGATCGTCCGCTCGAGATGATTGAGGGCGCCAGTTAAGTCTGCGAGATAATGGAGGACTAGACCCAGTGACCAATGCGCCTGTACCAGCGCTACCTGGTCTTGTGAGCTTTCTGCGATTGGCAGCATTTGTCCGGCGATTTCGAAGGCACGCTCGTGTTCGGATCTCACTACACAGATCACACACAATCCAAATAAAACTTGAAAGTGTTCCTTACTCTCACCCAATTGCTCGCACAACTCCCTGGCACGCGTGTAAGCCTGCATTGTTTCTGAGCCGGCGTAACCCTTGGTGGCCATCAAAGGAGAACCGAGCCTGATCTGCAACCTTAGCTCCTGGCGCGCTCGTTGAGTTGTATCGGGCAATCGCTTAATTATTTCCAGTCCTCGTCGCGCAAGCATGATCGTTTCTTCATTGGCGAAAAGCCGCGCGGCGTTTTCGGCGGCGACGAGAAAATAATCTGACGCACGTCCCCAGTCTCGAGCCGACTCGAACAGGAAAGCGAGTTTCGAAGCCACGGCAGGAGCGTGATCTCCGTAATGTGCTAACAGTGTTTCCGCGATAACTGCACTTAGCGAGGACTTTCGCCTCGTAGTAAGTGAGGCATATAGCGCATTTTGATAAAGGACGTGGACGAACTGATAGTGCTGTGTAAGTGCCCCATCGGGAAGCTCTTGCTCGGACGTGAGCCGCACCAAACCATAGGTGGTATCCAGAACTTGCAGCCGAGCTTCAGCCTCTTCGATCTCGATCGGCAATGCCTTGGCGACGACGGCGGAATTGAATTCATAACCCTCTACGCTCGCAGCTACCAACAATCTGCGGTCATCCTCACTAAGCTGTTCGATCTTTCTTTGAATCATGCTGCGAACTGACTCCGGTAGCTCGCGCTCTACATCAGGCATTGACTGCGCGAGGATCCAACCTCGCTGATCTCGCTCAATAACACCTCGATCTCGAAGATAACGCGCCAGATCGACCATGAAGAGAGGGCTACCTTCAGTCTTTTCGTAAATCAGCGCTGCGAACTCGGACGGAAATTCATGCCCCGGAAATTCGAGTGCCAGGTATTTCCCTACCTCTTCACGGCTCAAGAACTCGAGGGCCATTTCGCGGCAGACCTTCCGCCCTTGCAGATCCAACTTGATTGGCAAAAAAGGATGGTTAGCCAGCAGCATCTCGGATTGACGGTATGCGACTAAGATTAGCAGGCGCATCGCATCAATCTTGCCGGCAAGATAAGCAAGTAGATCGATAGTCGAAACGTCAGCCCATTGCAGGTCGTCAAAGAAGAGCAGCACCGGCCGGGTGCTTGAGATCTCCTTCAGAAAGGTCCCAAGCTCTCGCTTCATCCGGTCTTGCGAAGAGGCTTGCGCGGCATCCACAATCTGAGACGAAACACTGTCATCTGATGGATGGCTGACCTGGAGATACCACGTGGGCGCCAGCAACTTCATCGTGCGGGTGAGTCCCTCGTTACCTTCGCTATGGAGCAAGGTACCCAGCGCTTCAAGAAATGGAAAGTAGGTCTCAGTACCGGCGAGGCGCTCGGACGATCGCCCCCGTGCGATATAGGTCACCTGGTCCAGGTTGCCGACATTCTCAAGAAATTCTTCGATGAGCGTGGTCTTGCCAATGCCCGGTTCACCAGAAACGCATAACAGTAGGCCGCGTCCGCTCACAGCCGATGCAAAACCGGAATACAATTCTGCGAGTTCAATTTGCCGACCAACCGTATGACGCTCCGCCACCACTTTTGACGCTACAAGTGCCCGGCTTGACGTTTCGAATGCAGACTCCAGCGGGAGATGTTGTTTTATCTTTCCAAGGTCCCGCCGTAGTTCTTCGGCGGTTTGGTAGCGTTGCTCTTTTTCCTTGCGCAGGCTCTTATGAATAACGTTTTGTAATTCTGCGGAGGGCACGGTAATGCCCGCCAGCGGTGGTGGGTCGCGCTCGAGAATTGAAACGATTAAATCGCTGGCTGTTGCACCCTCAAACGGCAAGCGGCCGGCGATCATCTCATACATTACGACGCCCAGGCTCCAGATATCGGTGCGAGCATCCACGTTTAGTCCTCGCGCTTGCTCGGGAGACACGTACTTCAGAGTACCCATTATCAGTCCGGCCGATGTCACAGCTAACGGCTGGGTATCCGCATCTAAATCCACATTCAACTTCTCTGACGCTGTATCACTGAGCTTAGCCAGCCCAAAATCCAACACCTTAACAAAGCCGTCACTGCGAATCATAATGTTGTCTGGCTTAATGTCCCGATGTGTAACGCCGGCGCTGTGGGCAGCAGCCAGCGCGGAGGCGACTTGCAGTCCCAGATCCAGGGCCTCGCTGATCTCAACCGGAGCCCTCTTAAGTCGCTTACGCAGCGTTTCGCCCTCGACGAACTCGGTTGCGATAAAGGGACCAAACTCACACTCGCCGATTTCGTAGATGGTAATGATGTTCGGGTGATTTAGTGACGAGGCGGCAAAAGCTTCCTGGCGAAAGCGTCGGAGGCGATCTTCATCTTGGGCAAAATCGTGGGAGAGTAGTTTGAGCGCAACCGAACGTTTCAGATGTGTATCAAGAACGAGATAAACCTCACCCATGCCGCCTGTACCAAGCAAGCGATTGACTTTATAACGCCCAATAATTGCGCCAGCTTCGATCACACTCGATAAACTCTCTGGCTTGATCCTACTCTATTTCACCTCGTGCCGGGCATGTGATAGTACGACGAGACGAGCTGCGTGTGGGCTGGTATTGTAATCTGGGCCAATTTCCCTGCCCAGTTCAAGTGCTAACTAGTTGTAAAATACGCATCACGTCAGTCACGGCAGAAGGAGAGGAGTTACCGAAGGAAAAGGCCTACGCAAACGTAGCTGGATTTCAGTTTGTGTGAGTTAACACCTTTCGACGATGAGTTTTGCTGAGCCAATTTTTGAAGCTCTTGCGAGTCCTATGCTCTCGTTGTTCAGCCCATTCAATGCTACCTGTCCGGTGTGCTATGCAGATTTGCGTTGGATATCCTTCTTCGGCAAACAGCGGATCCAATGTTTGGGATGTAAACGCGAATGGGTGAAGGATAAGCGAGGGCGCTGGCAAATGACGGCGCCGGAAGATTCGACCCAAGGCACAACACCCCCGGAGCATTCATAGAAAGGATTTCAATGAAGGCGGCCACCATTTTCTTGCTCGCAATATCAGTTCTAACTGTCTCGAGTGCGGTTTCTGCTCAAACGTCTAACAAAGAAAACGAAGTGCGAAAGGCGGTACAATCCTTCTACGACGCCTTCAATACGCATGGGTTCGGTAAAGCGGCCGAATTCACTAGCGAGGATTGGAACCATATCAATCCATTTGGCGGGCGAACGCGCGGTAGATCAGCGACAGTGAGCGACCTCAACCGCGTTCACTCAACATTTCTCAAAGGGGTTTCAGATACGGTGGAAGAGATGGATGTACGCTTCGCAGATTCTAACGTTGCAGTCGTGACGGTGATTAGTCGGGTCGGCTCCTATGTAACCCCAGATGGAAACAGACATGAGAATGAGCGACACCTAAGAACGTTCGTAGTGGTTAGACGAAATGGTAGATGGTTGATAATGCACGATCAGAACACGATCGTAGAACGGTGATAATCCGGAGGTCTTGCTAGTTAGGAGAGGACAGTCATGCAATTCCAAAAACACGAACAATTGAATCAACTACGTATCACTCGAATCGCTTATGTTGCGACTCTCATGACGTCGCTCTTCGTTTCTGCGACTCTAGGCCGAAGTCCTTTCGCCGACGACAGTGAAGTAGAACTCTCTGTCGCGCGAATGGCTAAAGTCGGATCTGCGGGTTCGCCTTCCTTCTCACACGACGGATCACGTATCGCCTTCGTTACAAACATCAGTGGAGTGCCACAAGTTTGGACGATGCCCACAGCCGGTGGTTATCCATCGCTTGTTACTTCGTTCGATGATCCCGTCGGCTTCGTCACTTGGTCTCCCGACGGACAGTGGCTCGCTTTCAATGTTGCTCCCGGTGGCGGCTTCAATGAACAGATCTACATCGTGCGACCCGATGGAACTGGATTGCGACGGCTGACTGACGGCGGAAACGCAAACAACTTCCTCGATGGCTGGTCACCAGATGGACGTTTCATTGCCTTCTCTTCGAACCGTCGCGAGCCTTCCGCCACTGACTCATACCTATGCGAGGTTGCGACAGGTCAGTCGCGAATGGTGGCGCAAAATCGCGGTATCGGTTCGATAGACGATGTTAGTCGCGATGGGAAGTACGCGATCGTCAGCCGCCTGGTGAATCGTGGTGACAACAATCTTTATCTCGTCAGACTATCAGACAGCAAAGAAATGCTGCTGACTCCGCATGATGGACCAGGCCAGTTTGGCGGAATCAGTTTTTCGCCGGACGGACAGGCGGTTTATCTCATTTCAAACAAAGACCGAGACCTTACTGCTCTGGCTCGCGTGCGTCTTAATCAAAATGGGGAGCCTGGTCCGATTGAAGTGCTCGCCACTCGCGACGATGGCGAACTCGGGAGTGCCGTGATGAACGAACAAGGAACTTCTGTCGCGTTACTGTGGAATGTTGCAGGTCGAAGCGAGCTGACCTTCTACGACACCGCTACAGGAAAAACAGCGCCTGGTCCAAGGTTGCCGGCTGAGATCGTCGGTGGACTCGATTTCTCGGACGACGGACGGCGACTAGCGATGGTTGTCTCTGGTGCCTCATCACCCGCCGACATTTGGGTTCTTGACCTGGGCTCCAAACAGTTCACTCAAATTACTCAGACTCCACACGCGGGCGTCGATTTGTCGACGCTCGTGAGACCGGAACTGGTTCGCTACAAGGCGCACGACGGGCTCGAACTCTCGGGTTGGCTCTACCGACCAAAAGGCGTGACTAAGCCTGGCCCAATCGTGCTTAGTTTTCACGGCGGACCTGAAGGCCAGGAACGTCCTGGCTTCAACAGCCTGTATCAGGCCCTGGTATCAAGAGGCATCGCGGTGTTTGCACCCAACGTGCGCGGATCATCCGGGTTCGGCAAAAAGTTTGTGAATCTCGACAACGGAGCGCTGCGAGAGAATGGTGTCAAAGACATTAAGGCAAGTGTTGATTACGTCGTGAGTGCAGGCGTGGCCGATCCGAAGCGAGTCGGAATCGTTGGCGGAAGTTATGGTGGTTATATGGTCATGGCGGGATTGACAGAGTACCCGGACATGTTTGCAGCAGGCGCGAATCTATTTGGCGTGGTTAACTTCGAGACGTTCTTCAAAAACACGCAGCCATGGATGGCAGCGATTTCAAAAATTGAGTACGGCGATCCTGACAAGGAGGCTGACATGCTGCGCCGCCTTTCGCCGCTCACTCGCATCGATCGCGTGAAGGCACCGACGATTGTTCTGCACGGCGCGAACGACACAAACGTGCCTGTTATCGAAGCGGAGCAAGTGGTGGAGAATTTGAAAAAGCGCAACGTGCCGGTTGAGTACGTGCTGTTTCCAGATGAAGGTCACGGCTGGCGAAAGACGCCTAATCGTATTCGATCGACAGTTGCGATCGTTAGATTCTTTGAGAAGCATTTGAAGGGGAGTTAACCGGATTTTGATTACGAACTGGTCTACGTTTTCAATACTTCGCCTCAAAGTTCGATTTAGGTGCTAATGAGTTTCGTGTTTAGTTCGTGTGACTTCGTGGATCGTTCCGTTTGTCCAGAAAGACAAGCACGATCCACGAAGTCACACGAACCAACAGAACCAAAACAATTCCGACTCACGCTAAATGTGACTTTTGAAGCAAAGCCGTTCTTAATAACTCGACTCCTAAAGGAGTGCGAAAAAACTTGAGCGGCCCTTGCTGGAAACATGACACTACCATTGCAGAGCACCCATACTTCAAACTTTTGGACTGAACTATGAGAACAATTAGATTTTCCTTAATCCCACTGCTTGTGATCTCGGTCAACATTTTCTCTCACGCTGCACAAAAAGTCCGACCTACTAATTCTCCCGATAACGTCGTTAGAGACCTTTACCGAGTACACAACAACGGAAGAGGCCACGTATTTGAAGCCAAAGGAAAGAAGTACATCTACAAATTCTTCGATCAAACGCTTGCCGATTTGATCTGGAAAGAGATCACCGAAACTCCCGAGGGAGAGGTGGGTAATCTCGACTTTGATCCGCTCTATAACGCGCAGGATACGAAGATTACGAGCTTCCAGATAGCTAAGCCGATGGTGGAGGGTGATACATCTACGGTCTCAGTGAGTTTTCGCAACTTCGGCAAGCGGATGACAATCAAGTTTGAAATGAACAAGGGTAACGAAGGATGGAAAATAAAGAATGTGCTCTACGGTGGCGATTCTGATCTGGTGAAGATATTGAGCCCGAAGCCGCCAGACGAAGTGCGGCGTTAGGTGTCTCGCTGATGGGTAAGAAAATTGAGTTTAACTGGTCAGATGCCTGGCTGCTGCTCGCCGTAATTTATGCCGGGAATGAAGGTGCCGATCTTGAGAGGATTATTGAAGTAGGTGATGGTATTGAACACGCCATCTTTAATCCTGACGAGTTGGAGAGTGGTCTGGCTCGATTAACATCCAGCGGTTATATCAAAGACAATGACGGGGTATTTCAAGCGATGCCGAAAGTAATGAGAGCATATCTGGAAACCACACTCACTCGCAGCTATATTCACAAGGACCTGGAAAGAATCGAAAAGTTAATTGGGGCGGCATCCGCTACTTCCGATCAGCCTCATAGCAATAATCTAAAGTATGCTGGATTCTCGATGGCAGCTTACGACGAAGCTGTAAACAGATACATTGAGAGAGCCAGAAAGCCATAACGCCCTATCACTTGAAGAAACTGACAAATGAAGTTGCTACAGGTCCTCTCGAGCTTGATCACGCTCACGTGCTTTTTTGCTTGCGGGATGGCGCCACCGAAGTCGGTATCATCGGCGCCGACACCGACACCAACACCAACACCCACGCCAAACGGCCAATGGCGTGTATATACGCCACCGGATAAGAGTTTTTCTGTGGAACTGACTTGTGAGCCGAGGCAAACAAATGTGTCAGAACCCTCTACTCCTATCTATCAGTATGCCTGTGGCCTGGAAGAGTCTGTCGGTCCACACTTTTTTGCGATCGTTGTTTCTAAAATCGATTTCGACGTAGCAAAGATTCGCGATGAAGCAACATTTGAACGCAGCGTGAAGGAATCGTTGACCCCGAATAAACGGCTCGTCAAGCTTGTTCCAATTAGGATCGAAGGTGGGATCGGGCGAGAGATGATTTTTACCAACACGAGGGACGACATGGATAACGGTAGAGTCCGAGTTATTATCTTTGGAAAGCACCGTTATGAAATCCTTTTTGGCGCAACTGATTTGAAGATGTTGGAGGCGCCCGTGGCGGAGCGATTCTTTGCGACGTTTAAGCCGCAGGGATGAACTCGCACGTCTTATAATCGTCTACACCGATGATCAGCCATCAGGAATTTTCTTCGCCGGCAACTCTTTTGACTGAGATGTTAAGGAGGAAGCGGAATGGCAATTAAGCCGGGCTGGCAAGGTCGCGTATTCGAGGACTTTGTCCCGGGCGACATTTTTGAACATCCGCTCGGACGGACCATCACGCAGGCCGATAACATCTGGTTCACCTTGCTGACGGTAAACACAAATCCGATCCACTTCGACGAGGCGTACGCAGCTCGCACGGAGTTCAAACGGCCCCTGGTCAATTCAACATTTACTCTCGCGCTGGTGACTGGACTCTCGGTTTCCGACGTGTCATTGAATGCTATCAACCTCGGATGGGACGAAGTTCGACTTCCGGCGCCGGTGTTTGAAGGCGACACATTGTATGCGCAGAGTGAGGTCATTGAAGCCCGGCCCTCTGCGTCGCGTCCGACCATGGGCATCGTGAAGTTACGAACGACAGGCGTTAATCAGAATGGTGTCAAAGTGATCGAGTTTTTGCGAACGATTATGGTGTATCGTCGTGGCCACACACCTGAAGGATTCAGACCGCGTAAATCGTGAATAGTGATTCGTGAATCGTGACTTGGTAGCCACCAGGTTACGGTAGCCCGCGACCTGTCAACGATTTGTACTCCTTTTGGAATCGGGCCGCTGAAGCGCAGTGTTCGGTGGCTTCCTCACTTTCTCGCAGCAAGATTCAAATTAAAGAACCTGCCCTGATGCTAGCCACAGTTTGATCACGTGGGTTTCAGCCCATACGAACGCGCCTTCTTCAGCGCATAATTTGAAAAGTGAAGGAGGAGCTGGTTATGGCCCGGTTCCCTATTCGTTTTGGTATCGCAATATCCACGTTTTGCATCGGCGTCGTCAGCGCTTCAATATCACCTAGTCGCCAGCACAGCACTTCCACGACAAATGTGGGGAAGGTTCAAGTTTCCACTCCAAAGCCTCAACCACCGTCACAAGTCGTCGACGCTCAGCCAACGCCCAAAGTAATCCTTGACTACGATCCCCGGAAATTTAATCCTCGTGGGGATTACTACATTATCGGGCGCAAACCGATAGGGCTTCGTGAATTTGACGGCCTGGAGTTGGCTGTAGACCACGAGAGAGCGTCTGGAAGCGTTGATATTCAAACCGATCTGAGTCAAAGGACCGGTGTTCCATATGCTGTCTCTGCGTTCGTAACAAGCAAGCGATTAACATTCATCGCCTCTCCCTTTTCGGATGAGGATTTTGAATATTGTTTTGATGGATATTTTCTGCGAAGGGGCACGCTGTCAAACGCAAGCAAGAACGCGGCGGTGCTAAGAGGCAGGCTTAGTAAGTGGAAAGGCGGAGTCAAATTGGCTTCGGCCGAAGTTAAATTCCGGATAGAGTACTTAGGCTGTTAATGATTAATCAGCGGACTTGCGATCTAATGAATAGCTCGGCATTCTCTTAACTATGAGTCAGGCCCGTCATACCACTGTGCTGGCCGTCGCGGTGCTGACGATTTTCGCCAGCATGTATGTGGCGGCGCAGCAATTTCCCCCACCAAGGCACCCTGTACGCACGTCGTGCCTAACGGAAATTCGAGGCGGTAAGAAATCATGCTGGGGCATCGTCATTAAGTTAGACAGCGCCCTCTTCAAGAAAACAATCCGACGAGACGATCTTAAGGTCGTTGAGGCGAAACATGGTGCCAACATAACTTACTTAACGAACTGGCACACATCTCACGGCGGGAAAGAGTTGACGATCGAA
>Ga0134127_10002364_pt1 | contig 13639 bp, 10 predicted proteins | sample KB31753_FD_96459 | JGI IMG/M metagenome (GOLD analysis project Ga0134127, IMG submission 96459) | Terrestrial soil microbial communities with excess Nitrogen fertilizer from Kellogg Biological Station, Michigan, USA - KB3-175-3 | ecosystem: Environmental > Terrestrial > Soil > Unclassified ...
GAGTAGATGTCGGTGCGAGCGTCCGCCGGCTTGCCTTCAAGCTGCTCGGGCGCCATGTAATGAATGGTGCCGACGAGCATTCCCGCGGTGCTCGTTGCGCCAATCGTCGGCAGTATCGATGCGTCTCCGCCGGCGGCCGGATTCCGTCTTGCGAGGCCGAAGTCGAGCAACTTCGTGTCAGGCGGACCTGAACGTCCCCCTCTACCCACGAGCATGATGTTGGCGGGCTTCAAGTCGCGATGCGTGATGCCCTGCCGGTGCGCCGCGTCAAGTGCGTCGGCCACCTGGGCGCCAATTTCGAGCGCCTCCGCCAGCGGCAGCGGCCCTTTCGTCAGACGGTCAGCAAGCGTCTCGCCTTCCAGGTATTCGATAACGAAGTAATCGGTGTCGCCTTCGCGGCCGACGTCATAGAGAACGCAGATGTGCGGATGGTGCAGATTCGCGACGGCGTGGGCCTCGCGCTCGAAGCGCTCGCGCAATTCCGGCCTGTCGGCGAGATGACCGCCGAGGACTTTAACCGCAACCACGCGGCCGAGTCGCGTATCGCGGGCACGATATACCTCGCCCATGCCGCCGGCCCCGATGGCAGACAGCACCTCGTATGGGCCAAGGCGCTGACCGGGAGTGATGGCCAAGATTTGCGCGGTGAGTATAACCGCGTCTGATCCTTGACATTTTTCTGATCGGGCAATCAGGGCGCATCCGCCGTGCAGATCAACGTCGTGCTCAACTGGACCGAAGAGCTGAAGCGTCTCGCGCCGCCGAAGCCGCAGTAGTCCGGTTGGTGGCTGCGTGGTGGTGGTAGTGGCTGGTGGTTAACTACCAACCACCAACTACCAACCACCACGGATGGCGGCCCTCGTGCCGGTGACTAACGAGTCCCCACCGATTTCATCAGATCGGCCCACATCACCGGCTTCGCGGTTGCCGGCAGGTGAATCGGTACCATCATCGCGACGTCAAGCTTCAGCCTCTCCAGATTCATCAGGAAGTTCTGGCCGTACGAATTGACAGCCAGCGGAGCATTCGGCATCGGGACGCCGAGCATGTCCGCCTGAATCAGAATCTTCTGCTTCGGCAGATATGCGAAGAGCAGCCCCGCGTTATGCCCGTTCCCCCGGATGTGGTACAGCTCGATCACCTGATTGCCGTCGGTCAGGACTTTCTTGTCGTCGACCGCTTCGACTACGACCTTCTTCTTCAACTGCTGCTGGCGATCGGGGTTCAGCGTCCGCGGACTCGCGAGCACTTTTTCGAACCACGGCTTGTTCACCTGGTGCGTCACGATCGTCGCCCCTTCCGCGACGAACGGGCGCAGGCCGCTCGAATGATCGAAGTGATGGTGCGTGTTGATCAGATATCGAATGGGCTTGTTCGGGATGAGCTTCTTCGTCTCGGCGATCACCGCTTCGCCGCGGGCTTCGTCGCCGGGGCCTTCCATGATCACCGCGTAGTCCTTGAAGTCGAACGCGAGGCTGACGGCGCCGGCGCCGCGGATCAAGTAGACGCCATCGGCGATCTTTTCCGTCGGTACGGCACCGCCCGGCGCAGCGGCTGGAGGCGGCCCGCCAGGGCCCGCCTGCGGCTGAATCGTCGCGGCGGCATTCGGCTTCACATCGCTCACCGTGAGATCCAGGATCGGCGATCCGCCCTGGCTCTGCACGATGTGTGACGGGAACTTCACGCCGTTGTAGTCCTTGTAATCGGAATACACCGACTCGTAGAGCATGTCGCCGAGCATCGGATTGTCAATCGTGGTCTCCACCCGTTCAACCAGGTTCTGATCGTTGATGTAGCCGTTGACCTGCGCTTTGTTGTCGCCGGTGAAGGTGACGACCGTATAGCGTTTTCCGCCGGCCGTTTGCGTTCGCGTCGTCGTTGGCTTGGTCGCCGCGGCTTTCAAAAACCCGTGCGGCGTCACCACGATTTCCAGCTGCTGCGTCCACGGCGTGTTCGGCCCGACGACGATCGTCTGGTTCTGCGTTTGCTCCCCCGCCAGCGGCTGCTGTCCACCGCCGCGAGGCGGATTCTCGAACTGCATGCGCAGCCGCGTCGCCTGAGATGCCTGGCGCTCGAAATCGATCGACCGGGTGTACGACTTGACCGTGAACTTCGGCCATGGCGACGTCGGGCTGTACGCCTGTCCGAACGCGAAGTCGTATCCGGACCCCGTGTATTGAACGGAGCGCAGGCTGTCGGCACCCATGGCCTTTGAGGCGTTCGCCACGACCGTCCTGGCATCCTGCGCGAAAAGGGTGGTCGTGACGAGCAGGTTCACAACCGTCGCGACTGCGCACTTCCTGAACATGTTGTCCTCCCTCAAATCACCCGGCTAGGAGCACGGCCTCGGATCGTAGGCCCATACGTTCGCCCGCCGTCGTTGGTTTACCGGCAACAGATGGCATCTGACGGCAGCCGTCATCGCGCCGGCGGGGTCCAACCTGCCGGCGCCCGCACGGCTGTCAGATCCAAGCCATCGAGATTCTCCTTCGTGGCCGTCATCAGACCGGTAAACATGACCGGTGGAACCGGCTTCTTCTCGAGATAGCTGATCGCCGCCCGAACACCCCACCGTCCCATCGTCACCGGCTGCTGCAATACCGAGGCGGAGATCACGCCTTCGCGAATGAATTTTTCGGTATCGACCTGAAAGTCTGTCGCGGTCATCACGATCGATCCGACCTTGCCGGCTCCCTTCACGGCCTGCGCCGCGCCGACCGCCGTGGAGTCGGCGCCGTTGTAGACACCGCTGATTTGCGGAAACGTCTGCAGGAAGTCCTCCATCAGGCGCAATCCGTCCGCTGGCGTTGACTGCGAGTACTGCTCCCCGAGCACCTTCACGTTCGGGTACTTGGCGGCAAGCTCTTTTCTGAAGGCGTTGCCGCGGATCTCTGCCCATGACGTTCCGGGTGCGCCCCGCAGCATGACGATATTGCCGGCTCCCTTCAGCCGGTCACCCATGAAGTCCGCCTGCATGCGGCCAATCACGTCGTCATCGGAGCGGATGCGCGTGACGACCTTGTCGCTGTCGGTCATCACGTTGACGTTGATGACGGGGATGCCGGCCGCGGCGGCTGCTTCCACGGCACCGATCGTGCCCGGACCGCTGACGGCGGCGATGATGATTGCATCGACCCTGCTGGCGATAAGGTCCTCGACCTGCGACACCTGCTTGTCGAGATGTTCGTAACCACCGGCTTCGAGCAGCGTCACCTGCGCGCCGAGATTCTGCGCCTCGTCAATGTAGCCGTAAGCCTGTCCGACATAGTGCGGATTGGCGAGGTGCGGAATCGACACGCCGATGCGGTATGCCTTCGCGGGCTTGGCGGGTCTCGGGAAATCCGTTACAGCCTGCACCGCAGCGGCTCCTCCGGTCGATGAAGCCGGCGTGGCATCGGAGGCGACCTCGCGTGAGGGCGTTCCACGTCCGCAACCAAGCAGAATCAAACTTCCAATCGCGAGCAATGCCAGGCGCGAGCGGGTGGCGCCGGGTGGGGGAGACCCGGCGACAGGACCCGCCGCGCCGGATGCACACATTCGAAATCCGTGACTACCAACTTCCGTCATGAACGACTCTCCGTCATCGGCGACGCTCACGAGCGAGGTCGACGTACACAGCGCCTACGATGATCGCGCCGATGACAATGTTCTGGATGTACGAGGAAACCTGCACGAGGTTCAGCCCGTTGCCCAGAATGCCGAGAACGAGCACGCCCATCAGCGTCGTGCCGATTCCTCCGACTCCACCACTGATTCTGCCGCCGCCAATCACCACCGCGGCAATCGAATACAACTCCTGGACTTCGCCGAGCGTCGGCTGACCGGAAATCACACGTGACGTCAGGATGACGCCGGCGATGCCGGCAAACAGCCCGCTGGTGATGTACACCAGCATCTTATAGTTCGCGACGTTGATGCCAGAGAGCACCGCCGCTTCCTCGTTGCTCCCCATCGCGTAGACGTAGCGGCCGAACCGGGTCCGTCGCAGCACTCCGTGCGCCAGGACGAACGCGACCACCGCGATCAGGGTCGGGATCGGGACTGGACCGATGAACCCCGCGCCAAGCACCAGAAATTCTCGCGGAAGACCGGCAATGGGCAGCCCGCCGCTAAGCGTCAACGCGGCGCCTCGCGCCGCCACCAGCATTCCGAGCGTCGCGATGAACGGCGGCACGCGCGCCCTGGCGATGATCAGCCCGTTGACCAGCCCGGCGAGCCCGCCGGCGAGGATCCCGGCGGTAATTCCTTCGACGATGCCGAAATTCTTCATCTGCTGTGCGCAGATGACGCTGACCAGCGCCAGGAGCGACCCGACCGAAAGGTCGATACCGCCGCTCAGAATCGCAAAGGTCTGTCCGAGCGACAGGAGCGCCAGAATCGACATCTGGCGGGAGACATTCGCCAGATTCGTCGCGCTCCAGAAGTTCGGGTTGATCGAGCCGAACACGATCGCCAGCGCGGCAATGACGGCCGGCATTCCGATCCGGCTCCAACGCATCTTCCGCAAGTTAGGCCGCGCCTCGCAGCGCGCAGTTCAGGATCTTCTCTTCGGTGGCGTCGGCGCGCTCGAACTCACCGCAGATTCTCCCCTCGCGCATCACGAGGATGCGATCGCTGAGGCCAAGAATCTCGGGAAGTTCAGACGAGATCATCACGATGGCGGCTCCGCGTGAGATCAGCTCGCCCATCAGTCGATACACCTCGATCTTGCCGCCGACGTCGATGCCGCGCGTCGGCTCGTCGAAGAGGAAGACTTCCGCGTTGGTGTTGAGCCACTTGGCGATGACCACTTTCTGCTGGTTGCCGCCGCTGAGGTCGAGCACACGCTTCTCGAGATCCGACGTCTGGATGCGTAGCGATACGACGAACTCCTGTGCGCGCTGCTTCTCGCGCCGCACGTCCAGAATGCCTCCGCGCGAGAACCGCCGGAGGGCGCTCAGCACGACGTTCTCCCATACCGACAGGGTCGCGAAAATACCGTGCCGCTTGCGATCTTCGGGGACGAGCGCGATTCCGTGCTGGATGGCGTCGCCGGGTGTGCGCACCCTGACCGGCTTGCCGTGCAGGAAAATGCGGCCGCTGTCGATCGGATCGGCGCCGAATATCGCCCGCGCCGTCTCGGTTCTCTTCGACCCGACGAGCCCCGCGATGCCGACGATCTCCCCGCGCCGCACGCTGAAACTCACGCCGTGCAGTTCGTCCTTGCGTGTGAGCTGCTCGACCCGGAGCACCTCCTCACGCAATTCAGCCGCGACCTTCGGGAACTTGTCCTTTAAATCACGGCCCACCATCAAGCGGATCATCTCGTCAATCGTCGTCGAGGCCACCGGCACGGTGGCGACGTAGGTGCCGTCGCGAAGAATCGTCGCGCGGTCGCACACCGTCTTCACCTCGTCCAGCCGGTGCGAAACGTAGATGACCGCCACATTCCGCTTCCTGAGGCGGGCGATCGCTTCGAACAGACGATCGATCTCGTGCGATGTCAGTGTGGCCGTCGGCTCGTCCATGATGATCAGCCTGGCGTCGAGCGACAGCGCCTTGGCGATTTCGACCATCTGCTGCTGCGCCACGCCCAGATGCTTGACCGTGGCTTCGGGATCGATCTGCAGGTCGAGTGAGGCAAGCACGTCACGGGTCTGGCGGATCAGCGCGTTGCGATCGACGATCGACAGCGCGCGCAGCCGCAGCGGCTCTCTTCCGAGGAAGATGTTTTCGGCGACGGTCATGTCGGGGGCGAGCGTGAACTCCTGATAGATCGTGCTGATGCCTAGCGCTTGTGCGTCGTGCGGATTGCGGACGTGGACCAGCCGTCCGTCGATACGAATCTCACCCTCATCCGCCTGGTAGACGCCCGAGATCGTCTTGATGAGGGTCGATTTTCCCGCGCCGTTCTCGCCGAGCAGCGCGTGGACCTCGCCCGGCCGTACGTCGACGCCGACGCCGCTCAGCGCGAGAACGCCGGGGAAGCGCTTGATGATCCCGTGCAGCTCGAGGAATGGTGGCGCATCGCTCATCCGAAGCGAAGGCAATACTATCGCGTCTTAGGTTGACTCCATGCAGCCGCTCCGTGAGCTGCTCGAGCCCGAGCGACGCCAGTTTCTCGTTCGAGGGCGATGAAGGCGTGGCGCAGATTCCACGCAATGTGTGAATCAGGGAGCGTCACTCGCCAACGTGAAAATTACCTCGACACCTATCCGGACGGCTACAGCCGCACCATCCTTTTGGCCCGGGTTGAAGACCCACTGCTTGACCGCGCTCACTGCCTGTGCGTCCAACCCGTACACCGTGTCCAGCGAGCGAACGATCATCACCTCGCCGACTGTACCGTCAGCAAGGACAACGGCTGTTAAGAGGACTGTGCCCTGGATGCCTGCCGCGATCGCCTCAGCCGGGTAGATCGCCTTCACTTCCCTGACGAGCGTTGGCGAGGAGACTCCGTTTCCTGGCAAGTACACGATCGGCGGTGCCGATGGGAGGGAGGGTGAGGTCGGGCTGGACGAATCACCGCCACAGGCAGCCACGGAAAGCAACACACAAACCAGACCTGCCGTGGCTGCCAATTCCGTATAGAGACGCGCTTCGCGTCGTGACAGCTTCATCGGAGTGCCTCTACGGCGTCGGGCGCCGGTATCGACGACGTGATCATGTTCCCTGCGGGTTACGGAGCTCGATCAGAGCTGGCCGAGATGGATATCCGCCCACCACATGAACAGCAAACCAGAGATGACGACGCTGGCGAGAACCCAGCCAATGACGGACGCCACGGGCTAGAAAGCCGTCTGCAGCTGGTGCTGCAGACGGCCCGTGATCACATCCGGCTCAGAAAAGTAAGCGTGCGCCGAGCTGGACCTGGCGCGCGTACCCGATACCGGGCACGAAGTCGGTGGGTTGCCGGAAATTCGTGCTCCTGGAGTTCCCCGAGAAGCTGCCGCCAAAGTTCGCCGTGTTGAACAGGTTGAACGCCTCCACGAAGACGCCGAGTTTTCGGTTGCCTCCGCCGCCCAGGTCGAAGAACTTGGTCGTCCGAAGGTCCATCAGGTACGTCGGATCGCCCCGTCCCGCGTTGTACGACACCTGCTTGCCCGTCGCGGGATCGATGTAGCGGTCGTTGTTGGTCCCATCCGCGTTCAGGTCGGAACCCGCGGTGAGATTGTACGGACGCGCGCTTGCCAGCTGAACGATCGGCGAGAGCTGGATGCCCCAGGCCAGGTCGAACACGCCGATCGCCACGACGCGGTGACGCTCGTCGCTGCCGGTCGGTCCCAGTTCACCTTCTGCAAGTGGCGCAAACGCGTCCTGGGGTGCCGGCGCGCCTCCGCGTGCCATCGAGACGCCGCCATATGCCTTCGCGCTCGCGAGCGTGTAATGCGCCTGAAGCGTCGCACGCGGGAGACGCCGTTCGAGTTTCACGGTCATCGCGTCGTACTGCGACTTGTTCCCCGCCCAGAAGATATTCACGGCGCTGAGATAGTTCGGATTGCCGAACGCGGCGGCGAACTTGGGCGCCAGGACCCGCGCGCCGTTCACGATCGGATTGATATTCAGCGTCCTGAACTCGTGACTCCCGCGGGCGTGTGTGAAGTCCACCGAGACGCTGGTGCCGATCGCCAGCTCGTGGGCGTACCCGATGTGCGACACCTGGCTGCGGGGATCGGTGAAGTTCTCGTCCAGGATCTGGCCGGTCGCACCGAGCGGGAGCGTGTTCGATTCGGTCGGCTGCGCCGGATATGGATCGATCCCGAGGCGATAGGTGGCGAGTTGGCCGACGCCAATCGCGGTGTTCACTCTGGTGGCGAGCACGTTCAGCGGCCGCCGGTTCTGCGAGAAGATGTCCGAGACGTTGCCGCCGTTGATGTTGAACTCGTCGAAGTACAGGCCGTAGCCGCCGCGCAACACGCGCCTGCCGTCTCCTGACAGATCGAACGCGAAGCCGACCCGCGGTGAAAAGTCGGTCAGCGGCGTCTTCGGCAGCGCTGCGTGGGGATCGCCAATCGCTTTCAGCGCCAGCAGCGTCGCGTTGTTCTCGAAATGTTGCTGATCGTAGAAGTTGAAATCGGCATCCCACCGTATGCCGAGATTCAGCGTCAGACGCTGCGCTGCACGCCAGTCGTCCTGGAACCATGCCATGACCTGCTGTGCGTCAAGCAGGGAGTCGGCCAGAACGGGATTGGCCTGCTGCCATTGCCGCACGATGCCGGGCGTCTGCAGCCCCTGCGGATAGCGGCCGTTGCTGTTGGACAGGATCACGGACGGATCGTCGAAGAAGGTGAGCGTCGCGAAGTGCTCGTTGCCGTTCAGGAGGCCGATGTCATTCAGATAATTGAAATTTGCCCCCATCTTGAACGCATGCGTTCCCACCTGGAGCGAGACGTCGTCCTTGATCTGAAACAACTGCGTGTCGGTGATCGAACCTCCGCCGCCTCCCGCGCCGGTGTTGACCGACGGGAACGAGAGGCGAGGCGGGAAGATGGGGACCCGTGGAAAGTCCCTCGTATAGTGCTCGCCCGTGATCACGCTCGTCGCATCGCTGAGGCGATAGAGATTGTTCATCTGCCCGGTGATCTGGTTGAGTCCCCGGTTGCCCATCACCCAGCTGTGCTGCCCGACGGCGCTCCACATCCTGATCGCGCTGTTCTCCGGCTCGCGATTGTCGTTGCTTGGGCTGAAGACGACCGCGTCGCGGTAATCCCGCTGTGCCGCAAAGCGGAACATCAACCCGTGCGTGTTCGAGAGCTGCGCGTTGGTCTTGAGCGTGTACATCAACAGGCTCAACGGTCGCGGCCCCGCCGACGGATGGTTCGGATTGACGAGCCCGGTCGGCAACAGGCCTGCCTTGGCAGCGGAGACAAGCAGGTCCGTCTCCCTGAACAGGTTGGCCGGTACGGGGACGCTCAGATCCTCTTTGACCTTTTCGAGTGCACCGAAGAAAAACGCGCGGTTGTGAATGATCGGTCCGCCGATCGAGCCGCCAAATTGCTGGCGGCTATAGGGGACCTTGTCACGGTCGGCGACGCGCGTGAAGTAATCCTTCGCCTGAAGTGAATCGTCGCGTTCGAACATGAACCCCGAACCGTGGAATTCATTCGTGCCGGACTTTGTCACCATGGTCAACGCGGCGCCCGCGCCACGGCCGTCCGCCGCGGTGAACTGACTGGTGGCCAGCTGGAATTGCTCGAGGCTCTCCGTCGTGAAGGTCATCAGCGGTCCGCCGAACTGGTTATCGCGGTTGTCGGCGCCGTCGACGTTCGGAATCACATTCGTCCCCGAGCTTCCGCCGTAGGAGACGCTGCCGACATTCTCCTTGCTGCGGTGCGTCGGGGCGATCTGCACCGCGCCGGGCAGCAGCGCCAGCATGCCACTCACGTTCCGAGTGATCATCGGGAGATTTTCGAGCTCTTTCGCCTGAATGCTCGACGCCACCTTCGATTGCGTCACTTCGATCAGGGGAGCCTCTCCTGTCACCGTGACCGCTTCGGTCACGTTCGCGAGTGCAAGCTTGAAGTCGAGTGTGATCGTCGAATTGACGGCGAGGTTGACGCGGTCGCGGACCGACGTCTGGAACCCGGTCAGTTCGGCCTTGATGTTGTAGATGCCCGGTTCGAGACCGGGAATGAGAAAGGCCCCTTCGGCGTTGGTCACGCTCGTACGCACCACGCCAGTGCTGGTGTTGGTGACCGTAACCGTTACACCTGGCAGAACGGCCTCACCCTGATCGAGTGCTTGCCCGTTGAACGTGCTGGTGCCCTGTGCAAATGCCCACCCGGTGGTGACCAGCACCAGGATCAGAGCAAGTCCCAATCTGTGTCCGAGACCGAGGTCCGACAGCCGCATATCCCCCTCCTGATCGGAGCCACGTCGCCGATGGTTCCGCTGGCTCCGCGCGCGCGGAGGATATCACGAGACTTTCGGCTGCTCCTGGAAGTGGCGGTCGTGAACTGCCGAAGGGAACACCAAATTATCGAGTGAAACGTCGGAACGGCACGAGCATCGGCACGTGCCGCGCATACACCGCATACGGTTCGCCAAGCTGCTGGCGCAGGAATTCTTCTTCTACACGCGCTTTGATGTAGATGCCGGCAGCGATGAGTGCGCTGCCGGTGAGCGTAAGGATCGTTCCCCGCAAAAGGACGGTGGCCAGAATCGCCAGCAGAAGACCCGTGTAGATCGGATGGCGCACGATGGCGTACGGGCCGGTGTCGACGACGTGATGATGCTCCTTGCGGGTCACGGAGCTCGACCAGAGCTGGCCGAGATGGATGCGCGCCCACCACGTGAACACGAAGCCACAGATGACGAGGCCGGCGAGGACCCACGCAATGACGGAAGGCAGGGCCCACAAGGGAGTGTCCGCGCCTTCAGCATCGGGATTGAAGCCGAACAGGAACATCGCTCCCGAAAGCGTGAGGACGCGATAGATCACCTCGCGGCGGACGGCGGGGCGCCGGACTGTTCGCTCGCTCCACGCCGCCGCGGCGAACCAGGAGATCAACCAGACAATCCACGCGGCACGGGCCACCGAAAGCGGCATCACCAACAGCGATCAGGAAGAGCCAGCGAGCGCGCGGCGCACGATGGCGTGCAGATACTGGATCTCGTCGTCGGCGAGCCCCTCGCCAAATGTGGTCAGTCCCTTGCGGGTCTTGACGATGATCCCCTTTCCTTTCAGGAACCGACCCAAGATGCCGAAAACCCACTCCGTGTTCGGGCCAGCGGTGGCGGCTGCAGATGGGATGTTACGCATGGTCGCCGTGTCGGCTTCGGCGCTGCGGCGTGCTGACGTCAGCATCGATTCTTTGGTGCTGTAATCGACGTCCAGAATCTCTGACGCGTCGAGCGTCGCGAGCGTGCGCGCACGCAGGATCCCGCGTTCTTGAACGCGCAGCCCTTCGGTCGATATGGTGATAATCGTCCGGCCGATGCGCGATCGGATCCAGCGTGCGACGACGCTCGCTGTTGGAAGAACGCCGAATCCAACGAACAGCAGGCCGACGAAGATCCATTCGCTCAGGGCTAAGGGCCGCGGGGTCGACAGGAGGCCGAGCCACGCCAGCATCCCCATCGCCACCGCCGCGGGGAACAAGCCGCCAATCGCTGCCAACGGATGGAGCGGCGGCATCGGTATGGCGATGCGCAGACTTCCACCATCGTCGTTTACGTCGCTCATCATCGCTGCCGGACGCGAAACGGCGGGTGCCGCTGACGCGACCGAGCGGAGCCGGTCCTGCAGCGGCGCCTCGAGTTCGCTTGCTGTCACCCGCGACGCGTGATCGGTGGACGTGTCCTCGATGTCGAGGCCGAGATGCCGCGCCACGGCGGCCGCACACTGGCGTGCCTCCGCAAACTGCGTCGGACTGCAGAGGGGCAGCGGCGCTACGGTCTTCCCCTTCAGCGCAATCGGATATTTGTCCGCGCTATCGGAATCACCTCTGACGAACGCGAGGGTCACGGCGGTGTAGTCGCTCAGCTGATAGGTCCAGGTGCGAAGCGGCAGCAGGATGCGCCACTGCTTGGTGACCACCTGCTGCCCGATATCGATGGTGGCGATGCTTCGGCCGAAGACGAGCACTCCGCCGACAAGCGTGAAGAGGATGCCCAACCCGAACGCCGTTGCCTGCGTCACCGCCGCGCCGTCGCTGCGCATCGTGACGACGCCGAAACTCGCGAGCATCATGAAGATGCCTGTCGCGAAAAACGGCAGGCCGAACAACGTGAGGCAGCCTCCGCCCTCGCGGATCTCCAGGCGCCCCGGTCCCACCTCTTTAACGGCGGGCATCGAGCGTGTTACGGGGCGAATTCGACCTTTCCGAAAGAGCCGTTGCTTTCCTCATCGGGCCCCGCGGCGAAGTAGAGCACATCTGACGAGCCAGCGGCCGCATTGTTGCCGAACCCGATGCCCCAAAGGCCGTCGATGACGAGAGGCTTCCGATCCTGGCGGAGTGTTCCCTGATGATGGAACTGTCCTTCGCCCGCCTCGCAGTATGCGTTGATCTCGCCGTCACCGAAGTTGCCGACGAGAAGACATCCGCCAAAACGGCCGAAGGTCGAAGGCGCCATCGCAAGACCCCAGGGCGAGTTCAGCTGACCGTGGTTCGCAACTGCCGCGATCAGGTTGCCATTCGCATCGAATTCACGGACGAATCCATGCCCCTGGCCCGCCACATCGTCTTCTCCACCTTTGAGTGCGTAGGTGACGAAGATGGAGTCGCCGATCGCTTGAATGCCAAACGGGCAGTAGTTGGAAGGGATGCTCGGATCTTCGAATCCGCCGGGACTATCGAACTCGGTGAACGTTCCGTTCAGCGTATCGACGGAGCACCCTGCGAAATCGGTTGTGTAGAGCGTGTTTCCGTGTATCGCCAGCCCTTTGTAGACGGCTCCAGCTTCGAAGTGCACGAAGATGGCGTGCGTCACATCGGGCAGCTGGTTGTTCCACGCCAGGATGGCGCCGCTCTCGGTCGCCCACATGAATGTTGCCGGACGGCCATCGATCAGAACGAACTGCGAACCGGTGTGCCCGACGATGCCGGTGGGTGCGCCCGGAACAGTGACCTGCAGGAGCGCTAATAATCCCGTGCCGCTGTATATGGGCGACGTGTCGGTCCCGTTAGCGGCGACCCACCACGGACTCTGTCCCGCGGTCGCAATGCCCCACCCATTGACAAGCCTGGTGTCTATAACCGGCGCCTTGCCGGGTTCGTTGGAGACCAGAATCGTGACTCGATAGTTGTTGACGTCGGCCGCGCGAAGCACACCCACGGAAGCGATCGCCGCGCACAGCCCTGCTATGAAGAATCGATCAATACGCATGGCGCGCTCTCTTTCAATCGATCTGCTCGATTGCAGACGCGCAAACATCCTGACGCATGGCGTCGACGCGCGCGCCGACTTTTTTCACACGAAATGAGCGCGGATGAGGCTGTACCTCAGGCGAGGTCGGTGCGGCTGATAGGATCGCCGCCATGAGCACCGACGAGCCTCTCCGAATCGTTCCCGCAACGGCAAACGACGCCGCCGTCATTCTGCGGATGATCAAGGGGCTCGCCGAGTACGAAAAGCTGAGCGCGCGCGTCACTGCCACGGAGGCTGCGCTGCGCGAGCAGCTGTTCGGCGCCACGCCAGCAGCGGAAGTGTGTCTCGCCTTCGTCGGCGAGCAACCCGTTGGCTTTGCGGTGTTCCACGGAACGTTCTCGACCTTCGCATGCAGGCCGGGCATCTATCTCGAAGACGTGTTCGTCGAACCGCAGTGGCGCAGCCGGGGCGTCGGGCACCGACTTCTGGCGCACGTCGCCGGGATCGGCGCGGCGCGTGGATGTCAGAGCATGAACTGGGCGGTGCTGCCGTGGAACGAGCCGGCGATTCGGTTCTACCGCCGGCTCGGCGCGGAGAAGGTCACAGAATGGGACGGCTTTAGGATCGAGGGCGAGGCGTTCGGCAAGCTCGCCCGTCTGCGCTGAAGCTACGGCTGCTGCTCCTGGTCGCCAGCGCCGCCGCCGCGTCGTCCGCCACCTCCGCCCTGCCGACCGCCGCCGCCGGCACGACCCGCGCCGCCGCGACCGTAAGAAGGTGCCGGCGCGTCGCCGAGGCCATAAACCTCGTTCGAGTAGATCTTCTGATAGCGGACGCCGTTGCCGTCCTTATC
>Ga0134127_10002365_pt1 | contig 13639 bp, 8 predicted proteins | sample KB31753_FD_96459 | JGI IMG/M metagenome (GOLD analysis project Ga0134127, IMG submission 96459) | Terrestrial soil microbial communities with excess Nitrogen fertilizer from Kellogg Biological Station, Michigan, USA - KB3-175-3 | ecosystem: Environmental > Terrestrial > Soil > Unclassified ...
AAATTCGCAATCCTGAAGGTAGCGTTGATGTCACCCGCGAGAATATTGGCCGTGGAATAATTTCGCGGCCGCGCGACAAACGTATTGTTCGTGTGGTTGTCGATTACCCAACCCTCGCCGTGAGCAACATTTTGCACGACGACGTCACCCCATGAGATTGCAACACCTCCCGAAGTCGCCGCAGCAGCGGTGAGTTGAAATTCATCCCAATTGCCAGGCTGCGGGAAGGTAGTATCGATTAGATCATTTTCCGTGGTCGTGCCGGCCGTCCGGTAGTCAGCCAGGATCGTTGGATTGCCGCCGACAATGCCGTGGATCAGGTACCACATATCAAAGTCGGTCCCGAGGTTTGGTCCAGCATTGTCAGTTATGCCTCCGGCGTTGTTTGCGGGGATTCGCAGTTGAACTCCCCAGCGGTTATTCCCGTCACCGTCGGGATCCGTGTCCGTTTGGAGCCACATGCGCGCATGCTGGTTAATCCAGGTTGGCGACATCATCTGCTGGTTCCAGGTTGTTCCTGAGAGCGTCCAGATGGTCACCTCTGCGACACTGACAGGATCAGGATTGGCTATGGAGGGTGGTCCCGCGGGTGTAAAGACGGGCCCATGCGCTCTCACGCGGACAACCATCGAGCCGCCGGGAATGTCGTGTCTTCGGAGTCCGAAATAAACTACATCGTCGGCGTCGCTCAGGTCTGGAACAAACGCAGCACGAAAAGTGAGATAGATGAACTTCTGTGCGGCGACTGTCGCTTGCGTCGCGCGAAAGAAATTGCTTCCGCCCGTTCCGCTACCAAAGGTGCGTTTGACTGCACCCCGCCAGCGTACGTCATCGAGACGAGGATCATAATTCGGCTCACCGGGAATAAAGATCGGCGGGCCAGATATGCCGGGTACTCCGGCAGCACTCGGGATTGATACAGTCATTACTAAATCTCCTTCTGCCCGAACGAGCGGGCTCAGTTGTGAAGGCCCTCACAAATCACGGCAGCAATTGGACACCGAATTCTTTAGAGAACTCCGCTGTTGTCACTGGACTTGTGCGCTTGATCTTAAAGACGATTGTGCCGGTTGGCGAAGCACCAGCAACCGGCGTGACTCTGAATTTCTCGGTTCGTTGTGTTTGGTCGTTATTGGTGGGAACGTTCACTGTGATCTTGGTCCCGTCAATACTTCGTGTTCCTACTGAGTCGGGTGTCATCTCCGGAGCCCAGTTAGCCAAGGTAACGCCTGATTTCGGCAGGATTGTTATGTCATAGGTGCCCTGCGCTGTGAACTTCGTGTTGAAGGTCACAACACCACGCTTGCCGATTTTTAATTTGATGGTACTGCCTTCGAGTATACCGGTTGACGGACCCGGGGTTTCCGCATTGCCTGAAGTCATGTCGATGAGCGTGAAGCTCGTCTGATTGGCTTCGATATTTGGATCCAGAATAACCTGTGTGCCGATAGTAACGCTGCGCTGGTCAGTTCCAACAACTGTGCCGGATGCGGCGGTGACCTTCAATGTAAAGCTCTGACCGACGCCGAAGACAGCTGGAACTTCCGGGATGCGCACCGTAATGTTTCGCGTCTCATTCTTCCCCATCTGGATTTGTTTGCTCGAGATCACATTGTTCGCGTCGTCGCGAAATTCGATCGAACCGACCAGATTAGGCGGAACAGTTACGGTTGCATTCGGAATGTCGGCACTAAGAGCGAAAGTCGCCGGCATATTGAGTCCAGTCTGAAGCTGGTAGCGAAACTCGGCAGCTTTTCCGGCGCCGCTCTCGACCGGATTGGGTTGCGGATTCGAAGGACTAGCCACGAAGGTCACGAACATGTCACCCGACAAATCAATGACCACCGGCATCACAAAAACTGAACGATGGTCCTCCGCAATACCATTGTTCACTTTCATCGTCAGCTGCATTCCGGAAGGGGTCATTCCGAGAATCGGCGGCATCATGAAAAGCAAACGCTCGTCGAATGAACCGGTCAGCATCTCTGAGCGCAAAACAGTCGCTCTGATAAGAGTACCCTCCTCAAAGGTCACTTTCGTCTGGCCGATGGAAAAGCCAAAGTTCTGTCCGGTGATTTGCGTTATCGTACCAATGCGGAACGGATCAATTATGGTTCCGGGAGGCAAGGTTGCCGCGATCTTGATTCCCGATTGCTGTCCGGACTGCAACAGTTGGTTTACCGCGTCGACGACCAGATTCCAGTCTTCCGCTGTGATTATGTCGCCTGGCTGAGCTTTCTTAATTAGCTGGGCCATCTCGATACTCCTTTAGGAAAAATTGCCGAAGTTCCAGTGATGAACGTCATAGCGAGCTTCCCCGCGATAGGGCGTATGGCCACTCGCGAAGACCATGTAGCTTTGCGTGGGTGCTATGCCTCCGAGCGACGACTGCGCGTTCTCGCGCACGGTGTACAGGTAAAAGACAACCCCGCTGCCCGTATCGACCGCTGGATACTCAAACGATTCTTGAAACAACGAGCGCAGCTGTGCGCCTTCGATAAAGATCGGTTGGCGGATAGTGATCTCGTTGAAAAAAGTCGTGTAGTCGAAACCACCCGTCCCGACGACGGGCAAAAAACCAGCAGCGGGCAGGTATTTGAAATGATCCTTTGCCTTCACTTGCGAGAGCGTCACGCCCGAGCCGATCAGATCCTTCAGTTGGCTTTGAAACTGGAGATACATCGCTTCCCCTTCACGAGTGGTTCGCTCGGAAGTGAGAAACGGCCATCTTTTGTCAGCCAGGCGGCGGCCGAGACGGCGTCGCACTGACCAGAGATCGATGAACTTGATTCCGTCAACAAGCGTCCAGTAGAGAATCGCGAGGGGCACTTCGCATTCGGTGAGCCAGGTTGGCCGCAGGTCGTCGAGCAGTCCGTACTTCTCGAGGTTCGTGTTGAATGGATCTACAGGGAACTTGCTCGTGCTGTCGACGCCGAAGCATCTGTAAGCGATCAGATTGCGCAGCTTGTTTTGGTTCAGCATGTCCGAGGCCGAGATTTGTTGATCCAATTGAATCAAACGAAACTGCACGGCCGTGACGGTGGTGTCAGTGTTGCAGGCGGCGGTCGCGTTCTCGAGACTGTGTGTGACGGCGCGGCCTTCAGTGCCCTGCGCGGGAGCGATCGTCAAAAGGTAAACGCCCGCGCCGGCGACGTACGTGCCTGCCTGAAGCGGGACACACTCGCCGAACGGTTCAATACTGCCTGTGCTGGGCGTCGCGCGTCGTACGAGCGCGATCTCGGTTTTGGTCGCCAGCATCAGAGTGTGGCCGGTGCGACTGATCGCGAGACCCGGTTCGACTATGACGACGGGCGATTCCTGTGTCGAGGCGTTCGACTTGGAAACTTCCAGTCCGTAAGCGATGCCTTCGCCGATCGCCTGGCCTAAACGTCGCTCCGCTTCGCGATTGGCCGACTGTTCGCGCGTCAGATCGCGAGCGCTAAGCAGGCGGCCGTTGAAAAAATTGATCGAGCGAATGCCGCCGTCCAGGATCGGCTGTTGCAGGCTGATTTGTGAATCCATGCTTGTCTCCTCCGCGGTTAATAGGTCCTATCGGTCATAGACCTATTAAGCCGACTGCGCGATCACGTGCCACGCTTTCAACTTCTCATTCGCCACGAGCTGCACGAACCGGTTCTGCGCCGTCAGAATGATCGATGCTTGTCCTTCGACCAGCTCTCCTGAACTTCCCCCAATCTGCACCTGCGAGCCGGTGCTGATGCGCTTGATGATAAATATGCGCCCGTCCTGCCCGGCTGTTGGCGGCAAGGCCAACCTCACCACTCCCGCGGTGCTGTCAGCAATGATGATTTGCTCGTTTGTCAGCCCGATCGAAGTTGGACCCTGAACGTTTGTAATAGTTGAGGATGGCAGCAGAAGAGGCAGCTTTCCTCCTCCTCCTGCCGCCGCCGCCACTCCTGACAGCACCCACTCCTGCAACAGTCTCAAGTGAACCAGGTAAGGCCGCTCATTCTGGTTAACCGGAATCTCCTCATTCGGAATGTCCCACGTTCCCGGCGAAAGCGGCAGCAGCGGTACATCCAACTGGGCCAGCAACACACAATCCTCGTCACCCGCCGCATCGCCTTCGATGTGCGTGGCCGCACAACCATGCCAGCGCGCAATCCACTTGGGCCGCAGTTCTGTTACCCAAACCCGGAACGCTGCGCGGAAATAATCACTGGCATCCGCCGCGTTGATGATCAGTTCGTCCGGTGGCACTCCGAACATGAAATCTCCCGGCGGCGACGTGAGGGGAGACGACAATGGTGACGTCAGCCACGGGGCCGCAGCGTCGCGGATCGCTCTCAGGAACTTCTCCAGGTCAATCGAAGCCTCGTTTGTACTGATCGGTACCTGCTTTAACCACGCAACGAAATCACGAACCGCGTCCTCTTCGCGTTGATTCGGTCTCTCGAGACGCAACTCGAGCGAAAAGTCGTCGCTCAAACGCGAGGGCGCCATCAGTTTGTCTTCACTGCGGCACGGTTCACCCGCGATCGGCACATCGTCAGTCGGACAATTGCGATAACAGAGCACGACGTACAACTGGAGATCCGAATTCGGCGGAGAGCTCACCTGCGGCGTGATCTCCTGCGAGTGATCGGCCACCCAGTCTTTCAAATAAGCGCACTGTGCCGCAGACACACAGATCAACTGTCCACGCGGGCTCAGGGCCACGCCCGCCTCGACCACCACACGCGGGCCTTTAATCGCGTCAACCTCAATTCTGACGTTCAAGCCACGCACGGTTCCGTACCCGATCAGGTCGCGCGCAAGCCACTGATCGCGGCCCGAAAGGTAGGCGAACTCCTGCGTGAAGTCGTCGACGCCGAGCACCATGCCGACATTGAAGTTCACATGTTTAGCCGGGTTTGGATCGGCCATCGTCATGCTATTTGTGTGCGATGAAAAACAACTACAGCTCATATTCATATCTCCTCAACTAGGAGTTCTGGAGTGGATCGCGTCCCATGATGAAACGGTCACATACGTTTTCAGGTACCGGTGCTCCGAGATAACTCTCGCCGACAAATCCCTGGTCCAGCACGAGCTCGGGCAGCAGTTGTGGCGCTCGACTGCCCTGCGCGAGTACGGTGTCGAGTGCGAGCCGAGCTTCCCCAATTCGAAACATGGCCCAGTAAAACTTCACGTCGAACACGGTGTGGGCCGGCTTTTCAAGCTCGACAATGCGACGCGAGAGATCCATGCGGCGCCGGTGTTCCTCCGGATTGAAAGCCAGCGGCAGAGGCACGGGCAGCAGCACGGTGAAGCGATGCGCGGCGCGCTGCATGCGCAACACGACGCTCTCAAACTGAAACCAATCCGCGAGTGGCGCACCGTCGAGCGGCAGTTCGTCGGGAAGCGGAACAAGCTCGAAGCCTGCCCAGCTGGTTCCATACACGGTGTTGAGCGACTTGATGCGTCGATAACGCCGCGCGAGAAAGTCCTGCCAGAGGTGACGCGACACGCCCGTCACGCCTCGCCCAACAACGAACTCTTCCCAGTCCTGCTGTGCCTTCGTGACTGTTGACGCGTTGCGGGGCAGCGAGACGTCTTTGAACGACGGGTAAGCAGCTTGATGGGCCGTGTTCAGTTGTTGAATGTTGACGTAACGGCTCTGAAGAAATGCCTGCCATGCGGCCCGCTCAGATGCCGCAGATGACGGAACAAATCCGAGCGTCGTCGTCGAAAACTGGCTCCACGTCGCGCCTTCTTCCGCGTTCGCGGGCGGAACAAGCGGGTATTGCGTGAGTTCAGTCGCCGCCGATCCAAGGGCCGCCACGTAACGCTGGATGAGATTTGCGCGTCCCTGATCGGGTCGCCACAACGTCTCGACGCTAACATTGCGCAGCCCGGTCGCATCTGTCGGATCTCCAAAGATCACGCCGGGTAGTGTTCGCGTGCGATAGCGCTCGACGATGCGGATCGGCTCGCGTCCTCTTGCTGCTTCGCTCTGATCGAAGATGCTTTCGTCAGCACACTGGTCCAATGCGAGATGCAGCGCCATCGTCAGGCCACGAATCGTGCCGCGATACTGAAAGAAGTCCATCGCATGCGCGATGAACATGCGGCGCCGTGCTTCGTCCCAACTCGGATCCAGCGCCACGCCAAACCATCCGGCCAGCCAATCCAGAACTTCGCGCGGCGCGCTGCGCACGTCGAACAGGATCTGCGCGGCCGCGATCTTGTCTTCGAGCGACGTGTAAAGTCCTTCGACGTTCGAAAGAAATCGATCGAGGAACGAAGCCGACTGCGTGTCTTCGCGATAAACACCGGGAAGGTAATTCGACAGGTACGAGAAGCGCGGGAAGTACGCACGCAGAGCGCGGAGCCGTGGCGTGCTGCGCTCGTCACCTTTCAGTCGAATGCGAAGCTGGAGAAAGCGTCCGCGTGCGCGTTGAAACAAAAGCTCCCACGTTCCCGCGCCGATCTTGCGATTCTGCACTCCCGCACACGCGTTCGACACGGTGGCGCGCAAGAACGGAATCTCTGAGCCATCGCCGCGCAGGTAAGGCGCGGGCTCACGCTGCCACGGCAGAAGCGCCAGCTCAACCTCTTCATTCGCGGCACGGCTCCAGATCTCGATCGAGGTGTCGGGCGGAATGTGAGCGTCGAGCATGATGCGATGCCAAACGCAGTCAGGCTCGCCACTATCGAAATAAGGTCTGCCGAGCGCGGTCTCGAGTGGTGTTTCGAGCGTCGCTTCGGGCACGTAGCGCGGGCGACGTTGCTGCACGAGCGGGATCCAGTCTTCAGCGAAATCGTAGTAGGCGCCGTCCGGCGTGCCCGCGAGTGCCTTGCCGCCGAACAATCGCATTGGCAAATACTCCGCAATTGGTTGCAGCTCGACTTCGTCGTCGCGCAGGCACAATCGAAACGCGTAACTCTGATTTCCATCCGCGGCCACGACGTACAGCCGATCACCCACTAATGCGAAGTCGTAACCGACAAGCGTGAACTCACTCTGCGCGTCCCCTTCTATCAGGCTCAGGATCGCTTCCGTGGAAATCTGATCGTCGAGTTGTTGACCAAATCGGTATCTAAAAATCCGTGAGAATCTCTGTGCGGGATTGAAGTCGAGAATTAATACTGTCCCATCCGGTAAAGCTTCGATCGCAATCGGATCGTCGAGGGCGAGCGGTGATTGCAGAAGCGAGAAGTTGTTCGGAAATACGCGACGCTTCTTGCCACGCACTTCACTTTTATCCACCGGTTGAAAATCGTCTTCGCTCGCTTCGTTCAGGACGGTCTCGCCGTCTTCTTCCGGGCCGATCACGTTGAAGTGTCGATCGAGCGCCCAGTAACTCTTATTGACACGATCGAGAATGTAGACGCCGCCGCCGGGCCGGGGCGCGAGGTCAAACGGCGCGAACGGGACGCTGCTGGGCCAGAGCACCTGGCGCGGTTCCTGGCCGGCGTGCAGATCAAAGATCAGGAGACCGGCAGGATCAGTAACACCGACGACGAGGTAATGATCTTCCGTGATCGCGAGGCCGCTTAGCTTCAGCGGAGTAGTTGGTTGCTCGTCATTGAGCGGCGCGAAGTCGCCTCGAGACGGTTTTGGGCCATGACATTTCTGAGCTAAAGGCCAGAAGTCAGTGACCTCGCCGGAGCCGATCGAACGCACGCGGACCTTCAGAGAAGTTTCGTCAATCCAGTACCAATTGCCATAACGATCACGACCGGCGCCGCGTCGATTCTCGAGTAATGGAAACGTGTCTTTTGGAGCCGCAGTGAACTTGAACAGACGTGGCTCGAGCGTTAGCTCATTGCGTTCTTCGTTCCAGATAAAACCGGCGCCTGCTTCTGTAGGCAACAACTCCCACACGTCGGCCAGACTCTTGATTTCAGGAGGCGACCCGACTTCGACCGTGCACTGGCCCCAGTCGTCGCGACCTAACAGAAGATGAAATCGAGTGCCGTTGGCGTCCATACTTTTCGCTAACACTCCTCGGGAATTACCGGAACCGGAACAATTCGTGTCGCCGGAGCCGCAACGACTGGTGTTTGCCCGCGCAATGAATCGAGGTCCATCGGCTCGCCGATGCTCACGCTGATGCCCATCACGCGCGGCAGTTCGAGCCCGTTCATCGGGACCTGATCGCTCGCCGGTTTTGTGTCTTCCGCGATCAAGACGTCGTTGACCAGCAGCACACCGGAAACACGACTCGCCACCGCAAGCAGCTCACGCGCAGTGACTGCTTTCGACAACGGCCAGCCTTTTTGAGCTGAAGCGTAAGTTGGTGTTGTGAGCGACGTAAGACTGTCTGTAAGACCATTCGAGCTCTGGATCGGCGCGAGAAAACTTAGCAGGGCTCGTTTGACTGCCTCGCGCACCTCGGCCGTCGCGACGCCCGCGACCACGTTGATCCCCGCCGAGATCCAGATCGGTTTGTAAACCGGACCACGCAGGTAAAGCTCGGTTGTCACTAGTCGACGCGGATCGAGATAACGACAGATCGTGTTGAGAAAGATCGCGTCGGCAAGAGGCGCGTCGGGCTGCTTCGGATCGTTACGCGGAATGATCATCAACGTCACCGCGCCCGGAGCGTCGCCCACTTCGTTCGGCACGAGCTCGGGACTGAACGCGGGCAGCACCTCCACGCGACCGATATCCACGCCCGGCGTGCGCATCGTGATCGTTTCAAAATCCGCGGCGCTGACGAGTCGATCGCGATGTTGCAGGTAGCGCGCGATCTGTTTCTCGCCGTCACTGACTTTCTCTGCTTCAGTGCCGCCCCACGTGCGAACCGGGTTATTGACCTTGATGCCCGCGGGCAATGCAGGACTCGAGTTGATCGATCCCGCCGCGACATTCCCCGCGGAACCGACGCCGTAGTCATAACTGGCACGCAGCTGCGCGCCCGCCGGTGGACGCTTGCCACGCAAGCCATCGCCGAATTTGATCTGACCCGATTCAGCATCGACTACGTACACTTCCGCAGGCAGCGGCGGCACCGGTGCTGCACCTGGCGGCTGTCTCAGATCCGGCACCTGGACTTCCGGACCAGCCGATAACAGATCATCAACCTCCTGCCACGTCTGGGTTTCACCTGCGGGCGGGCTCACTGTCAGTTGCACCGACTTCGGAATCACAGGTTTGCGTGAAAGGACCACAACTTGATCGGGCGCGCCAGTACCGTCGGGCAGAAGCTCGTTCGTGATGTGCGCGCGCTGAGTGACAGAAACAGTGTTGATGCCAACCCACAGCAGTCGCGCGCCCACGCCCGGCGAGGCTTGAATTCGCAGCCACGTGATCACGCGATCGTTCAGCCGGCTGTCTTCGAGTGACGGTGGAAAATCGGCGACGCCTTGTTCGAGTGGATCGAGGTTGGACCAGAGTTTAAGTTCAGCGGACGATGGCAGAGTGATCTCGACGACGCCGGGCGTCTCGAGCACGTTGCCGCGCGGACTTGCAACGAGAGGTCGATACTGCGGCACACGCTGCGTCGGATCAGCCGGCAGCAAACCGTCGTTGCGAACGTTTGGAATCAGGTATTGAAGCAGTGGCTCACCCTCGGGATTCGCGTTGCCGCCCGGCGCGAGTCGACGAGTGGCCGCCTCGATTGCGGGAACGATGCCGAGACTGATCGTCTTGCCCGCGATTGCATCGCGTATCTTGTTTCTTAGAGCCTCTTTGGCGGCCTCGGTATCGTCGTCCGGCTTGTCGCTGGCACGCACCATCAATGCGATCCACGCCGAGCGATCGGTTGCGTCCTGGCCGATGGCGACCTCGTTTCCTTCGCGCCCGTCAATCGGCACGCTCTGGTAGAGCTGGATGTCGGCGTCGTTCGGCGGCTGTCCTTTATAAGAAGCGTAGAGGAGTTTGTAATAGTCAGTGACGGCAGTGTCAGGGCTGACAATCTTTTTCTTGTAGTAAACGGCGGCCTCGACCGGCAACACGTCGAGCCCGTGATCGGTGCGGAAGGGGACCTGGCCGGCGCGGACTTCGAGCCCGCTGTTGAGTGTGATCGTTTCGAATGATTTGCTTTCGAAACTCACGAGGCCCTGCGCGGAAGACGCGGGTTGTAACGGCACGCCGAGCAGTTGCAGGAACTTTCGCCGGTTTCGCTCCGGAATCTGGTTCGCGCGATACAGCAGGTTCTCTGTGAGAAACGCGAAGAGCTCGAGGATGGTGACGCCCGGATCGCTCTTGTTGAAATTCGTCCACTCGGGATTGTGAACGGGTATGCGCGCCAGCGCTTCGTTCAGCAAGTCCTGGTAGCGGCGATCATCGATGGATGGAATCTGTAGAGGCATCTGTTTGTCCTCGCGTTAAGCCCCCAAACTCACGCCTACACTGACGCGCTCAACTGCCTGTGTCGCCACCAGCTTGTAAGTAATCGTGGCGATGGCAGCTTGCGGATCCGCCGGATCGGGATCGACGTTGACTGACTCGACGCGGATGCGCGGTTCCCACTGGCCTAGCTCCCGCGTGATTCGTTCCTGTATCGAGCGGCGCGTGCTGACCGTGTTCGGTTCAAACAGGAAACGGCCGAGGCTGCCGCCAAACTTCGGCGACCTTAATCTTTCCGGCTGCTCGGTCATCAGGATCACCCGGATCGATTCACGCACGTTTGCCTCACCCTCCGACCACGCCACACGCCCGTCCGGTCCCACGCGTGGTGGAAAACTGATCCCTCGTCCGAAGATTTGCCCAGCGTTCATTTTGTGCCTTTTGTGCCTTTTGTGGCTGAACTCATGCTTTTGCCTTCAACTTAGGTATCGGAAAACAGAACAAGAAAAACGGTACCCACCGGAAAATGATGTCGAGTAAAAAGACGATGATCATCAACAACAGCAGCGCGCAGATCGTGATGATCGGGATCGACAGCGAACAGATCATTCCTAATTCAATCCCCGAGTCGCTCTTGCATGGTCCACCATCGGGCACCGACAGATCCTTGTGCAGTGGCCACGGCAGCACTGACAAAACCAGATCCCCGAGCGACAGTCCCTTCACGCGATCGATCTGCCCGCAAAGCATGTCGGAGATCATGAAGGCCGTGTTCTTATCAAACTTCCTCAACCCCGCGGGCGACGTGTCGAGCGGCAACGCGATCCGGATCGGGCGCGCAGGGGCATCCGGATCAAAGAACCCTGCCATTTGAAACGGCGCGGTCGCCTCGCTCAGCAACGGCGGATCGATTGGTCCACACTCAGGCCGCGAGAACACGCAGCGAATCACAAACCAACCTTCGCGCATGTCCATCGGTTGCTGCGACACGAGCGGATTGTTGGGAACGTCGGCAACCGGAGCAGCAGGCAGTGCAGCCTGGATCTTGTCCGCCAGCGCATCGACTTTCTTTTGCTCCTGGGCCAAAGCTGTCTTGTTCGGTATCGGACTTGGCAGTAAAGGATCTGCGAGTGGAAACAGGAAATTCGGCCACAGAGGATCGAGCGAGCCTCGCTTGCGATCGAAGGACGTCTTCACTGTTTCGAGATTTGCTTCGATCGAGCCCGACTTCACGGCGAGCAACGCGTCTTTCAATGAGCTTTTGATTGCTGACGTCGAATAAGCAGTGTTCGCCACAAACGCGCTCTGTTGAGTAGCGTTGAGATTAAAAGTGACATTGGCGATTGCAGTGGCGAGCGCGTTTTCAGCGGCATTGAACGCCGGTTCGCCTGCCAGCGGCGCCTGACCTTTGAGCAACCGCCAAACGCGCGGTGTTTGCTCTGCAAGCAGGTTCGCGAAGTCCAGCAGGACATACCACGAGCCGGTTTGGATCTGTTCACGCGCGAGTTGCACTGTCTTCGCAGTGTTGTCGGCGTTGAGATTCAGCGGTGGCGGTGGCACTGCGTTTGGATCGTCAGGGATCTTCGCTCCCTTGTTCATCTGGCTCCCGTTCGCGGCCTGTTCGAGTAGCTTCTTCCACGGTTCAGTCACCCCGGACCAGAACAGGATCATGCGCGGATCGGAAATCGGTTGCGGCTCCACGACCGGCTGCGGATCCCCCGCTTTCTGCTTCATTCCGGCGCCCATGTACGCTTCGCGTTTTCCGACCGGAACCAGACCTGCAACGAGACGTCGATTGCGGCCATCGTCCTCCGTGAAGTTCATCGCAAAGAGCGGCAACTGATCTTCACCGTCAATCAACACACCTTCGTTTGATTGCGTTTGCTTCGGAATTCTCTGCCACCGATTGCCTGTTGGGGTCGAAATAAACGCGTACTCTTCCCACGTCGCGGGATCGAACGCCGGCAGCGGAATGTTGATGTTGAGTGGTCCAGGCGGAAACATTCTTCGCACCACGTAGCTGACCTTCTCCTGCTTGTTCGCGTTGATCGCGCGATCCGGCAGGCCGGTACGACCGCACACCAGCGACGACGCGACAAGGTAATAACGCTGGTGCGCGGGCTGGTAGAGCTTCAGCTTCTTCGGTTGAACGGCAGTGTTCAGTGTCAGCAGCGACGAAACACCCTTGCCACTCGGCGCGGGCACGAGACCTTTTTTCTTCGCCGCCGCGAGACCAAGTCGACTCAGCTTCCGCGCGAAAAGCGGCGCTGGTTTTGCCGGCGCCGGCTCGGTTGCCGGTCCACGCCATGTTTCGGGAATTGCGACGAGCTCGTGCAGTCGTGAAGGATCGGTCTCGAGCAGGTTGACGAAATCGTCCATGAACGTGTCAGCAGCGAAGCGCAGGATCACCGGCTTGCGCAGCGCGTTGCGACGCAAAGCAATGTCGCTTGTTCCGGCCGCGATAGGCCAGAGTGGCGACGGAGCTGCCCATTGCACTTGATCCTTAGCCATTGTTTTTAGCCACAAAAAGGCACAAAAAGCACAAAATGTTTTTCACCAGATGTTTCCCGCGCCCGGTGTGTAAGAAGCGCTTATCACCGAGTTGCTGATCATCGTGTCGCACTGCACCACTCCACTGAACTTCGACATGGCCGCATCAACCGTGACCATTCCGGCTGACACGGCGACTTGCGACGCATTGATTGTCACTTTCGCTGCGGCAGTGATCGTGATCCCACTCGTTTCGAGTTTGATCGAGTTGCCGTTGCTGTCGACGATCTCCACTGCGCCTGGTCCATCTTTCAACGTCAACTTCTGGCCGCCGGGCGTTTCGAGAATGAACTGCTCGCGCCCGTCCGTGTCGTCCATCGTCAACTTCACGCCATTGCGCGAACGGAGCACTTTCTTGAAGTTTTTCCCGGCGCCGTCCATCGACTCAGGCGGCTTGTCCTTGCCGTTCCAGAGACTGCCGATCACGTACGGGCGTCTTGGATCGCCACCTTCGAAAACAATCAACACTTCGTCGTCGACGTCTGGAATGAACCAGCTACCACGATTGTTGCCGGCCATGAACGTCGCAAGCCGCGCCCACGTCTCGTAACGCGCACCCGCCGTATCCGGCGACCACGGCAACGCGATCTTCACGCGCCCGAGTCCTTCGGGATCGACGATGTCCGTGACGAGCGCGGGAAACGCGCCGTACTAGCGCCCACCCAGGCCGCTGGGAAGTCGAATATCGAGGACCGTTTCGAGTGGCGGCTTTTCCATTTACTTCCCCATCCCGACGCGTTCCGAGCGAAACTCAGTTCGCAGTCCCTTAGTGCTGTCGAAGATGTGTGTCACTTCCGCGACGTAATACTTGCCGTTGAAGAGTGGTCCAAGTCCCTGCAAGTCGAGCTG
>Ga0134127_10002367_pt1 | contig 13632 bp, 16 predicted proteins | sample KB31753_FD_96459 | JGI IMG/M metagenome (GOLD analysis project Ga0134127, IMG submission 96459) | Terrestrial soil microbial communities with excess Nitrogen fertilizer from Kellogg Biological Station, Michigan, USA - KB3-175-3 | ecosystem: Environmental > Terrestrial > Soil > Unclassified ...
ACGCGTGCTCGAGGTCGGGACCGGATCGGGGTACCAGACGGCGCTGCTCGCGGTCCTCACCGAGACGGTCTTCAGCGTGGAGCGGCTGCCGGCACTGGCCGCCAGTGCGCGGACAGCGCTCGAGTCAGCGGGTATCCGCAACGCCACGGTGCTGGTTGGCGACGGCACCCTCGGCTGGCGGCCATTCGCTCCCTATGACGCGATTCTGGTGGCCGCCGCGTCGCCCGAAATTCCGGAGCCGCTGGTGGAGCAGCTCGCGCCGGGGGGCCGCATGGTCATCCCGCTCGGCGACCGCGACACGCAGTCTCTGACGCTCGTTCGCCGGGATCCCGCAGCAGGCGTACAGATCACCACTCTTGGCGACGTGCGGTTCGTGCCGCTCGTCGGCAAGCACGGCTTCAACGACTGACCCGGACCAGCATGCTCAGCTCCTTCTTTCACTGGCTCGCCGACACGGTGCTTGCGCTGGGGTATCCCGGCATCGTCATCCTCATGGCCATAGAATCCTCGGTGCTGCCGCTACCGAGTGAGCTGGTCATGCCACCGGCCGGCTATCTCGCTGCGCAGGGAAAGATGAATGCCGTTGCCGCGGTAGTGTGCGGCACACTGGGCAGCGTGCTTGGCGCGCTGCTGAACTACGGGCTGGCCGTGTTCGTGGGCGAGCCGGTCCTGCGGAAATACGGGAAGTATGTGCTGGTCTCGGAACGGTCCCTGGACCGGACCGAGGCGTTCTTTCGCCGCCACGGAGAGATCAGCACGTTTGTGGGGCGGCTCCTTCCCGTGATCCGGCACCTGATCTCGATCCCGGCCGGCATGAGTCGCATGAGCCTAGTCCGGTTCGTCACGTTTACGGCCGCCGGCGCCGGCATCTGGTGCGCGATCCTCACCTATCTCGGCTGGCTGATCGGCCGGCACGGCGAGGCGGTGGATCGCTCGATCGGCCCGTACGTCCATCAGGTTTTCGTGCAGTACATCCTGCCCGCGCTGGTGGTGATCGTGGTGGGTTACATGCTCTGGCGTCGCGGCCAGCGAAAGGTCGCCCAGTGACCGCGCGGCGATACCTGCTGGGCGGCCTGGTACAGGGCGTCGGCTTTCGCTGGTTCGTGCACCGTCACGCGGCCCGGCTCCGCCTTCGCGGGTGGGCTCAGAACCTCCCCGATGGACGAGTCGAGGTCGTTGCCGAAGGAAGCGACGAGGCCATCACCGAGCTGGAGACGCTGCTCCGTCAGGGGCCGTCGCATGCGCAGGTGGATGCCATGGACATCGCCGAACTGCCCCCGAGTGCGGTAGGGCGGAGCGGATTCGACATACGCTAGGAGAGCTCCCGTGCCGGACCAGCTTGTCGACGACGTGCTCCGCACCCTCCGTCCCATTCCCGACTACCCCAAACCGGGCATCGTGTTTCAGGACATCACTCCGGTGCTCCGGAACGGGACGCTCTTCCGCCAGGTGACCGAGGCAATGGCGGCGCCGTTCGCCGAGGCGGGCATCACGCACGTGCTCGGAATCGAGGCACGCGGGTTCATCCTGGGGGGCCCGGTCGCGGCAGTCCTGGGAGCCGGCTTCGTCCCCGCACGCAAGCCGGGGAAGCTCCCCTGGGAGTGCCTGCGGGAAAGCTACGATTTGGAGTACGGGCAGGATGCGCTCGAGGCGCACCGCGACTCCTGGACCCACGGAGCGCGGGTACTGATTGTGGACGATGTACTCGCAACCGGCGGGACGGCTCGGGCAGCCGGCGAGCTGTCGCGAGCCCTCGGCGCGAACGTCGCCGGATGGACGTTTCTGCTCGAGATCGCGGCGCTCGAAGGCGGGCGCAAGTTGGAGCGGGCCCCATTCCATGTGATCGCGAGCGTGTGATCGCATTCGGTTGTGGCACCAAGGTATCTTTCTCACGCATCCCCGGCGCGCTGGCCGGCGGCTGCCTCTGCACTTCATCATTTCGAGGAGCACGTTATGACCCGGACATCGCATGCCGCCGTGGCGGTGTGTACCCTCGCGCTCGCGTCGTTCGCAGCATTTCCTGCCGCTGCACAGACGGGATTCGAGGGCGTCATCACCTACCTGGACCACAACAAAGGCTCGGACAAGGCGACCACCATGGTGCAGACCACCAAGGGGCACAAAGCCAAGTTCGAGGGTTTGGGCGGCGAGAAGGACGCGGTCGTCATCTTCGACGGCGACGCCCATAGCATGATCATGGTCGAGCCCGAGAAGAAGCAGTACATCACCGTTACCCAGGCCGACATGGACCAGATGGCCGCGATGATGAAGCCGATGCAGGACCGGATGAAGGCGGAAGGAAAGGGACCGAAGGACAAGAGTGACTTCAAAATGGACGTCACCAAGACAGGAAAGTACGAAACGGTCGCTGGAACCAAATGCGAGATCTGGCACGGCACGACGGTGGAGGATGATGGCACCAAGCGGGAAGGTGAGGCCTGCGTCGCGCAGGGAGTCGGATTCGCCTTCTTCGATATCATGATGAACAACCCTATGACCAGACAGATGCGGGGGTCTGTGCAAGCTCAAATAGCGAAGTACAAGGAGCTGCTGAGCGGCGGGAAGGGGATCCTAAAGCTCACTTCGATCGAGGACGGGAAGCCCTTCGTGCAGATGGAAGCGACCAAGATCGACCGGCGGTCGGTCAGCGATGCCGAGTTTCAGCCGCCGGCCGGCTATACCGGCACCAGTCTGGGCGCAATGATGCAGCAGTCGGCCCAGCAGATGAAGGCGCTCCAGCAGCAGAAGCAGGGGCAAAGCAAGCCCTAGAGCGGGGCCGTCGCCCGTGGCCTGCACGGCCTGGGGAGGTGATGGCCGGAATGCGAATCAGGCATTAACGTGAGGGAAGGTGTCCGAGCTGTCGTAAGGCAGGTTGACAATCGCCCCCGCGGGGCGCTGGGGTCATATGTCGGGAAAGTCGTGTCCGCGCTGTGGTCTGGCGGTTACCGGACGCGAGCTCACGTGCCAGTTCTGCGGTACGATCCTCGTGTCCGGGCGGTCTTTGGAGCTGGTGCTCTTCGCAGTGGCTGCGATGTTCGTGCTGCTCATCGCCGTCCTGGTCGCCCAGTGGATTGCGAAGCCTTCCACCCGTCCTGGCGCCACGGCCGAAAGCGGCGCAGTCTCCCGTTGATGGACGGTCGGCCAGCCGCCGACCGCGACACTTGACGAGTTCCTTCCTCGATCGCCTGACCGGTCTTTCTCGCTACCTCCTGTCAGACGCCGGCGGACATGGGGTGTGGGAAACCCCCTAGGTCCCTGGTCTGCCGCAGACGGCAGACCGTTTGCCCTCCCCCATACAGATTCGAATCAACGGAAACGTTGGCCACGGTGACCGGCATTCGGCACCGTCATGGCGCTTATCTGAACGAGGAGGACTGAAGCAAATGCGAGCGACCCTTGCTGCATGTTTGCTGGCCGTGGTTGCGGCCTGTTCCGGCTACAATGCCCCTACAAGTCCGACGGGCGGCGGTAGCGTCTCGGGCCCGGGCACCGGCTCCGGAGGGGGCGGGGGAGGGGGTGGCGGCGGCGTGCCTACCAGCGGAGACGTCGGAGTTATCGTGGGTAACATTTTCATGAAGAGCGGGCACAACGGCCCGGTCAATCCGGCAGTGGACACGGTCGCCGTCGGCAAGAGCGTGACGTGGACCTGGACCAACACCGGCAGCGTACCACACAGCATCCAATCGCTCGGGAGCCCGTCGTTCCCCAGCAGCGCCGTGCTGACCGGCGACGGTAAGACGTATCGGATGACCTTCAACGCGCCCGGCACCTATCAGTACGACTGTGCCGTTCACGGCACCATGATGTCCGGCACGATTGTCGTGCAGTAGGGGTACCGGCTTACATTCCGGCGATGCGACATCCGCTCCGGTCGGTCTGGCTCGCTGTTATCGGGGGTATGCTGGGATGGTCCCTTCGGACTCTCCCGGCAGTGCCCTCGCAAGCAGGGTCCACGGTCGGTGCCGTCGGAGAGGCCTCTCTCCCGCCGGCCCATCGCCTTCGGCCTCAGCTGGTCACTCTCGCCCTGGATTTGCGGGGCAGGCCGACCGACGGCAGAGCAGCCGGCCACCTGTTGCCGTCGAACGGGGCTGAATCACACACCGCTCCCAGCTGGTTCGTCATCGAACCGGACGTGGCCGTCGCGGATGCTCGCCGCGCCGCAGGCGCCCTCCCGTATTTCCCAACCGGACCTCCTCCCGTCGCATAGCCATGGCGGCTCTCCGCGCGTTCACGCGAGCTGAGCCGATCCGTCCGATTCAATCCGCGCGAGGCGTCTTCAGAAAGGCGTCCGCTATGCGTTCTCACGCTCAAGCGGGAGCAAGGTTGTGTCCATCCATTCTCAGCCGGGCCCACGCCCGACACCTAGGGTATTGATCACCGTCCCCCAAAACGCCGAACCTCGGGCGGCCGAACCCGAGTCCGCGCCAACGGAGCCGCCGACGATCGGCGAGGCCCCCAAAACCGTCGAGCCGATGAAGGCGCCGAGAGTGTCGGGATCGACCCCGATGCGGGCCTCCCGGGTCCGCGCGATCTGGGGAATGACCCTGTTTAGTCTCGTGCCCGGTGCCGTGGTGGCGGTCGCACCGGATTTCTGGCACGGGTTGCCCTCGTGGGGACACTACACGGCATACACGTTTTCCGGGATCCTGATCCTGGTGCTCGTGGGCCTGATCGTGAAGCCGGATGCCCCCACAAATGAGCGGAAACACCAGAGGCGAACGTAAGGCTTTACGTGAGGTGGATCCGTCAAGATATTGCGGGGCAATCTGGCCCCCGTAGCTCAGCTGGATAGAGCAGCAGTTTCCTAAACTGTTGGCCGGAGGTTCGAATCCTCTCGGGGGCGCTGCAGTAACTGACTGACCCACCCTGTCCCCGGTCGAACGGCTGGCCGAGTGCCGACGGCTGGACCCGAAGGTTCCGATCGAGCCGTGGCGGCCGGTGCCGGCGCAGCAGGCGACGCCCGAGGAAATAGAGCGCTTTCGCAGCTGCCGCCGGTCGAGCGGCTGGCGGAGGCGCGGCCATTGGGGATCGCCTAAAGGCGGAGGCCACTGGTCGACCCTGACATGGAGGTTGAACCGCCGCCGACGCTGGCTGACCGCCTCAGGGCGTTGGTCGAGGCGGCGTGGGAGGTCACGCGAGACTTGCGCTGCCGGCAAACACAACCGTGCTGGGTCGCGCTCTCGCCCGTCCCGGGCACCGCGACGGCAGGGTAAACATCAGGTGGTTGAGCACGGCACTCATAATGCCGACCATAGCCCGGGCACGGCGTGAGGGCGGGCCAGCACTCGCCACCCCCGCTAATACGCTAACAGGCTCGCTATTCCGTGCGCTGGCGCGTCGTCAGACTGGCATCTGGTAAGAGCTCCCGAACCATCAAGAGGAGCGCTTCCGGCGAAAACGGCTTTTGGAGAAATGGCACCAGCGGGTCAGGGGAACCGCGGTGGAATACATCGTTCCCGGGGTAGGCTGAAACGTAGATGACCGGAAGCTCCGGATGGCGCTCGCCAATCATGCGGCCGAGGGTTCGGCCGTCAGTCTCCGGCATCACGACATCAGTGACCACTAGGTCGAACCGCAGCTCACCGTTTGTGAGTAGCGCAAGTGCCTCCCGCGCGTTGTGTACTTCGGCAGTTCTGTACCCTGCGGCCTTGAGTGCCCGAGCCGCCACCTCCGCGGCGATCGGCTCGTCATCGACCACGAGGATACACCTCGTTGCGGGGTCAGGCCTCTGGCCCGCCATTGGAGTGGACGCCGTGCCTCTTGGCTCCATTTTCTAGCCCCTCTGTTCTGTCAGTTAAGGTGGCTCGCCCTCGTGCTCCTCGAGGAATCGCAGACCTGACGGCGATAAGATGGCGACGGCGACCTGCAACTCGTCCCTGGAGGCCGTAACTTCATGGATCGTTCGCAGGCTGATGTCCCGCAGCTGGACGAGTTCCCGCCACTCCCTCAGCTTGGCCGCCAAAATCGCCTGGGCCTCGGGCGAGGGACCGGCCCGGAGGGTGTTCCTGCCGTCCCGGATGTCGCGGAGTAGCGCAAGCCGTCGTTCCGGGCTCAGGTGCCCCGATGGCGTGGTCATCAGTTCGTCACTCGCCGCTCTTTCCGCGCAACTCCTCCGGCCTTGTTGGAAGTGCTGAGCGATCACCACAGTCGCCGTGCGGCTTCGTAGCCGCACGCAACCAGCCGAGATCACGACGTCAAGTCGAAGGGGTGAACAGGTCTGTGGACATGGTCGCCCGTCCAAGTTCTCGCATCTCGCTGAGTTAGTTAGCCGCCAACCGACCAGTGCCCAAGCGGACCGCACGTCAAACCCACGTGGGAGAGCGCCGCATTCCATTGGGGATGCGACGGTCGACGTCAAAGGAGGTGGCGATCAGTCGTAGGGTGCAGTGTTCATGCCAATGCGGTCACAGCCGCGCCGCTTCGAAGTGGCCCGCCAGCCGAAAGCCGGAGGCTAGCTGGGCGCGATGCTCCCCTCGTCACTAAAAAACCCTGTAGCAGCTTGGCAGAAGCCTCCGCGGAGGCTGGGGTGGTCTCGTTCGAGGAAGCTCGGCGGCGCTGATGGAGCGGTTGGCCGGCTTACCGCCGGTCGATCGGCTCGCTGAGTGTCGTCGCGCCGATCAGCACCAAATCAACGTGTGTCTCGGCCATAGCTACCAGGGCCAGTGCCTCGGGAGCGTTTGCCGCCTCCAACACTCGACAACCCTGCTGGCGAAGGGTGCGCTTTGTAATCCGCGCACCACGTCGGCCTGCTCGACAACAAGAACGGTGTATGAAGTGGCCACGCTCGCCTCCCGCGAGGGTCGAGCGGGCAATATTGACCCGGCAAGTACCCTATCGGTGAGTGTCCGCACTGACCTGGACACGATTTTGCGAGCTTACTCTGGCGATGACCGGCGCGCCGCGGGCGCTGGTGGAGGCAGTGTGGCTGGCGGTGGAAGGACGCCTACCGGTGGTACCACCAGGCGCCAATCCTGGCGGCGGCGAAGGCGACAAGTCCAGACACGCCCAGGATCGCGCTCGGCACACGGGCGCGCTCACCGCCTGCCACGGCCCAGATGATGCCGACGAGGAGGACCACTGCCCCGAGTAGTTGCGCGGCCTTCCAGGCCTTGCCCGTTTGCTCGATCGGCTGGATTGGGTCTATGGATCGGGAAGGTGCAGCCAACTGCTGGACCGGATAGCCACAATGCGGGCAGGCGCGCGCGATGCTGGACACCTGCTGGTGGCACTCGGGGCAATTCATGAGGGCCATTGGTACCCTACCCGCCTAGCATCAGGGCACGGTAGCCCGCGCCCTGCGCCTCCCACTCATCCCGATCCCGCACGAGATAGTTCCCCTGGATTCGGCTCGCCCAGCCCGGCGCGTGCTCGGCGCACGTAAACCGGATGGTCTCCCCGCTGGCCCGCACGAGCACGAGCGAGGCCTGTGCATAGCAGGGGCGGCGGGCTCCGTCCAGCAAGAACTCGCAGTCGTCCGCGAGTTGGTGGTGGGGTTGTGTCATGGGCTCCGCACAACCTACGGCACAGAGGAGGCGCCGCCAGACCCAGCAACAAAAGGGCCCGGCACCATGCCGGGCCGGGGGCCTTCTCCATGGTCGTCTAGGCTAAAACGGCTCCTCGTCGCCCGGCAGCGAGCCGGGACTATCGCCCATGTTGCGCAGGTCGCGCCCGAACTACCCGTAGCGGATGTCGTCATCAGTTGCGGATGACTGACCCTGGGTGTTTTGCGCAACTGCGGCCGCGAGCCGTTGGGCCAGGACGCCAGCATCGGCCAACTCGAAAGACCATTCCTTTGGCTGGCCCGGCACGCCCCCGTCCGGCATGCCTGCTTCAAGCCAACGGACGAGCCATAGATCTCGCTCATGGAGTTCCAGCGCTGCAGCAGCCACCCGCCTGGTTACTGCGCTTCGTTGGCAAGGGCCGCACTTACGGCCGATAGCAGCTGGTCTTGAGAAAACGGCTTGGACAGCAGGCGGACTCCGCCCAAAGACTCGGTGTGACGGAGCATCTCGGTATCGCTCACCACTAAGCTGCCCGATATAGCAATAATGGGAACCGTCTCCCCCTCGGCCCGGAGTAAGCCGATCAGCTCGAACCCTGTCATATCGGGCATCGCAATATCCACCACCAGGGCGTCTGGACGTTGCTCGCGCCAAAGCCGTAGGCCCGCCGCAGCATCAGGAGCCTCCACAGCCTCGTGGTCACCCGCCTCGAGCATCCGCACGACGGCCCGACGGACGACTGCTTCATCGTCTATTACGAGAATCCGCGCCATGAACCCCGGCAGCGGTGAGATTGCAAAGTCAGGAAGGCTGTCTAAATGTGAGTTCGAGAACCATGCTCCGCTAGAGCCACACCAGGCAACGCGGCTTCGCTCGCGGAATCGCTACGGGATGCGACGCCCCCCGACGTTGGGGGGACCGGTTCATCTGGCCCGGTGAGCCGCCGGACGGCCCCCGGTTGTATCTGCGCAGAGGCACTCTTTCGGCGTGAAGCCGGGCTTTGACCTGGTGCAGCCAGCGACGGCGCGGCGGGCACCGGCACCAGGCCAAGCACGCGGAATGCCGTAGATAGGAATCGGGCCGGACTCACGAGCCCGACCCGATTCAGGTAGCCCCTACCTCTTCGCTCAGTCAGCCGGGGCTCTGCCGTGCGGCTGACAACCCACCATACGAAGACCGTCGCACGTTCGGCCGTGTGCTGCCTCACGCCCGGCCAGTGAGCGCCCGGCCAGCGGCGATGCCCCGTCGGCTGCAAGCTGGGTATGCGCAGGAAGCCACCCTGATTACCAAACTACGGTATGGGAAGCGCCAGGAGGGCTACGGATCCGTGCCGTTCTAGGGTAGCGCCTTCAACTTGACCGATGCTACCCCGAGGTACGCCGCGTAGCACGTGTTGGTATACTCCGTCGCGTTGGTGGACGAGACGTCGCGATGAAAAAGGTATCGGTGAGGTGCGGTGATGGGCTCGAGAACGACGTGATCGCCAGCGCCGACCTTTGCGAGCGCGAACTGGCGGTCTTGCATTTCCCGGTAGAACTGAGGAAGAGCTCGCACCTCGCGCAGGCTCTCCCAGAAGTTGGTTGACCCTACGACCGACACCAGCAGGAGCCCTGTAGCTACAGTCCAGACGGTCGGGCGATCGATCGCCTGCCAACGGAGAAATTCGTTCGCCCCGATCAGCAGAGCGGCCAGCCACGCGTACAGGAACAGCATGAACACCGTATTGATCATCCGGTGTTGGAGGGGTGCTGTTCGGAGCGCATAGACTATGGGGAACGCAGACAGGCAGACCACCGCTCCCACCAGGCCAACAAGAGAGGCACCTCTCACCACCGGGTGCCAGCGGTGAAAGAAAGGCAGAAAGGGGATCGGCTCCGGGTGACGGTCACCGAGGAGCAGGACCACCGCAAGCGACGCCGCCGCCACGCCAGCGTCGGCCAGCCAGCGCAGCAGCATCGGAAGCGACCACTTCAAGACAGCCGCGAGCGCCGCCGTTGCCGGCAGGTGAACTGGCACCCCTTCGGAAGCGGCACGCACCATGTTGCCCGGCGCCAGCACCGACAGAAGCCCGCCCAGAGCCACGATCGACGACAGTCCTAGGACGAGCCAGCGGGACTGTGATCTCCGGCCGAACGCAGCAACGGCGAAGAGGCCATATATGAACAGCATTACCAGGATGAAGGGCTCGGCGAGCCCAACGGCAACGACTCCGAGCGCGCCGAGCAAGGCCGCCTCCGCTTTCGGGACGACTGGTTCGTGGATCAGCGATAGCAGCAATCCTGTCGTCACGAGCACACACACGACTCCAAGCTGGTAGGTGAATGCACCGGGAAGCCAGTAGAAGCTCTCGTCAGGGTTAGACACCCGGCTCATGATCAGAACTAGCAGAGCGAGCGCCAGCGACGTAAGAAAGGACCCATCTGTCGGGCGGCCCATGGCCCGGCACAAGCGTGAAAGCAGAAACCGGACGGCCGCAAATGTGAGTGCGATCGTTCCGGCGACGTAAATCCAGTAAGTCCGCTCAATCGGGCCGGTCAGTTCCGAGAGGTTCACTAAAGCGGTCGCGGCGTAGCGCCCGGTCCAGTTGACGTAGTACCAGCGCTGAGCCCCAAAGAAACCCAGGTCACGCACCGCGACAGTGTAGCAGTAGTCGTCCGCAGAGGGCTGCGCGAAGAAGGCGAGGATCGCATAAGGCGTGAAACAAAGCAACGGCCCCAGTCGACAGACTGCGCGCTGCCAGCCCGAGGGTCCAGTGTCAGCTCCAGGACTCATCCGCGCACCGCAGGGGTAAAGCCTACCGCTGATACGTTTCTTCGGCGATCGAGTCACCCGCACATGTCGTCACGCGTGCGCCTGTCGCCCGTCGGAAAATCCTGACGGCATGGCCATCCATGTCAACCGGGATGTCCATCGAGCGCCACACCTGAGCAACAAGCTCGTATCCCTGAGACGGGGAATGGAGCAGGCAATCGAACATAGCGAGCCGGCGTGGCTCCGGTGGGACCGACCGAAACCACTGCTGGCGGTCTGCCACCGTCACGATGTAGCCGGGCTGAAGCCGACCCGAGCGGAGCAGCTGCCCAATCGGCTGATATGCATCGGAGGAAGTCACAATGAAATCCGGGTGATCGAAGAGAGACACGATGCGGTACTTGGTCGAGTCTACTGGTGGCATCATCCAGCGGATATGGCGCCGCTCGTATTCTCGAGTCTGGTCGGCGTAGGCGATCGAGGCCCCTGCTGGCGCGAGCCGGTCAATTTCGCGGGCCGCCACCGTGCGGGTATCGGTAAATCGCATGTAAATCCCGCCCAGCGTTCGTACCAAGGAATGGCCCAACGCAAATACGACCATTCCGCAGCTCGCCGTCCGAACCACGCGGGAGCGCTGCGAAAGGAGCGAGGCCGCGCCGGCAGCCGCGAAAAGGCAGGCGATCGGCGCAACCGGCACCAGGAAGCGGGGTTGCAGAAAACCCTGGAAAAACGCAAGGTAAGCCGCTGCAAAGGCGAGCAGGGCTGCTTCGATGACCCGACGCCCAGACCACGGCGCACCGGTCCCAATTATTCCCAGCGCCAAGATCGGCACTCCGATGACTCGGGAAGCTTGGGTCCACCATGCCACCAACATGTGCGGCACTGTCGTCGGATTACGATCCAGCCATTCGGCCTTCTGTGTTCGCATGAACAGCAGATACTCGCCCATATGCAGCGGCACCTGTGGGGTCGAGATCGCGAACACAGCGGCTGCAACGGCCAAGTAGGCAAGGGCCAGCCGTACTTGGCGAAGACGGGGCGTCACCGCCCCGAGCGCCGCCGGGAAGATGATGAATGTCAAGGTCGAGATCTTGGTCGCGAACAGCAAGCCGGCGCCGAATCCCGCGAGCATGACGGCTCGCACGCTGGGCTCCTCGGCCGCGCGCAGGCAAAGCAGCAGGTTGAGCATAACCAAGCAGGCAATGGTGACGTCCAGGGTCGCAAAGGCACTGTTCAGGGTGAGATAGAGCGACACCGACATGAATGCAGCCGTGAGCATGCCGGCTGTCTCGCCAAAGAGTCGGCGGCCAACCCGGAAGCCGAGATAGACGGCCAGCGTACCCATTGCGACCGAGGCGAGTCGGCAGGCGATAGCCACAAGCAGGATGTAGCGCGAACTGACGGCGGGCAGGAGCGTGGCGACCAGCTTGAGTGGAAGCAGCAGGGCGCCTACGGCATACTGGAAGGCGGTACCGTAAAGGAAATCGTCGTTCCTGAGGTAATTCCCGGGGAAACCAGCAACGCTCCAGTAGACGCGGTGCTCATCAGGGTGGTAAAACCCACTGTACCGCGACAGGGGTAGACCCCATCCGATCGGCGCCAGCCTGAGGAATACCGCCGCCGCCAATATGGCAACGAGAATAGTGGCGGTGGCCGGCCGCTCGGGCGCCGCAGGTGTGGCCTGGAGAGTCTCAGGGGTCGCTGTCATCGAGTAGAGTCCGCCCCAAGTTGCCGACTACCTACTGCGATTGCTCCTCGCTGCTCGCGGGCTTGTGGCAATCTGGCGAGGTTCTGATCGAGTTCAACCTTGGTCCGCTCAGTCTTGTAGCCGCGAGCACTACGGCCGGAGACCCAGCGCCCGGACGACCGCAGTATCCACAACCAGCCTCCCGTCATCGCCGTGCCGAGCATCCAGCCCGAAGCAGCCCTCCCACGCCCAGAGCGCCCATCCGATTCCCCTCTGCTCCAGTTCGACCCTCACGTCGCGGAACCATCTGAGCCGGTCCGGGCTTGGGGCTTTGCAGTAAGCTCCCAACTCTCCAGCGAATAGCGGCACGCCATGGGTCTCTCGCCATTGCATGGCGCGGTCGAGCATGTCGGCGATCACCCCGGCATCCCATCGACCTGCGCAGTAGTCCCGTGCGTCGGTCAGGGGAAGCGAGTCCGTCACCTGCGCGAGTGCGCTCTTGCAGCGGGTAGTGTCCATCGGGTAGGGTAGCAGATTCGCCAATTGCCCCTCGCCGTTCCACGGGACACCCTGGTGGGTAAACAGCCACGGCTCGTAAACGTGAAACGTGTACACGACGTTTGAGTCCGGGACCGGACGGATCGCAACAAGCCCGGAGACGGTGGACCACGAGCCTCCGGTCGCGATCAGTGTGTGTCGCGGAGCCCCACGCCGCATCGCCGCGAGGATCTCCGCTTGGAACGGCTCCCACACCCCAGGGGTCAATGGAGGCTCGTTGGCGGCCTCCAGAAAGAGGCGATCCGGGTCCAGGTGGCTTACAGAGCGGGCCAGCGCTTCCCAGAACTGGGCGAATGCCGCTGCGGAAGCGGAGTCTCTGACGAAGAACCGGCCGTGGGAAATCGGAGTGACAATTATTGCGAGATCGTGCGCGATTAGCCGGTCGAGAGCGTGATCGAGATATCCGAGAACGCGAGGGTCGAGCACACCTGGCTCTGTTGAATCACGGAGGTTACGGGGGTCCACGATGAGCCGCACAACGGTGAAGCCGAGTCTTCGAATGGCCGCGAGGTCGTTATCCGACATGCCATGGTCGAAGGGCGGCTTTTCCTTGCCCCAGCTGTTGAACCATTCAGAGACATTGACGCCGAGGCTGAGACGCGCCAGCCGCGCTGCAGCAACTCCCCCCAATGGTGCCGGCACGATGGACTTGGGTGCGCGGCCGCAGGCGAGCGTGCATGCGGTAAATACGGCCAGGCCAACCCGCCAACGGCGGGTTGACATTGGAGTGCAGGGGGACTTCTGGATCGTTGCTCGATAGCAGAACATGAAATGGTCGTGACGCAGGCTGCTAGGACACCAAGGGTTCGCTGCGTGGTTGCCTATGTCCCCAGGGGTGCTCACCGAGGCGTACATTGGATTCGCTCGGATGACTGGTACCCAACGCTATTTCAGTGATTTCAGCGGCCGGAACCGAGCTGTTGACCTATGCCTGGCGTTCTCCACGTTCGGGCGCACATCTTCAAGGATATCCCCCAGTATAGCCTCCGCCCGTCTTTCACCACTTCCCAGCCGGCGAGTTCAAGCGCGTCGACTCGGTTACGGCCATCGAGTAACCAAGTCGTACCGTCGGCGTCCGTCCAGCTCAGCACCTTGTGTTGCAGGCCGCCCTCGGTGATGTCATCCGCCAACTCT
>Ga0134127_10002371_pt1 | contig 13618 bp, 10 predicted proteins | sample KB31753_FD_96459 | JGI IMG/M metagenome (GOLD analysis project Ga0134127, IMG submission 96459) | Terrestrial soil microbial communities with excess Nitrogen fertilizer from Kellogg Biological Station, Michigan, USA - KB3-175-3 | ecosystem: Environmental > Terrestrial > Soil > Unclassified ...
CCTCGCCGTCGCCGTTCAGGTCGTGGAACCGCGTGATCTGGTCCCGCGCGGCGACATAGACCGTGTCGTTCACGATCTTGAGGCCGCACGGCTGGAAGAGGCCCGTCGCGTACCGCCGCCACGAGAGCTTCTCGAGCCCCTCGTCGATCCCCGAGACGATCCAGACGTCGCCGCTCCAGGTGCAGATCGCGGCCCGTCCGTCGGAGAAGAAGTCGAGCCCGCCCACGCGCATCCACGAGTTCCACGGATTCGCGTCGGGCAGCGTGAGGGTGTCGACCTCCAACGCTCCCCCGCCCTTCCCGAGGACGCCGTGGGTGGTCACCGACAGGGCATACCGCTCGGGACCGCCCTTCGTGAGCGTCTGGGGATCCTCGACCTTGTCGGCCTCCACCATCTGCTTCACGACTCCGCGGTCGGAGCCGAAGACGAACTTCATGAGGATCGGCTGGTCGTGCGACGGGATCTTCAGCGCGAGCCGCGACTTCTCGAAGATCTTCCATTCCGCCTTCTCGGGCATGCGGACGCAGCCCACGACGAGATCGCCCATCGCGAGGCCGCAGGGGAACCCTTCGGACTCGCGCGCTTCCGGCGTCTCGCAGAGCAGCACGGTGAGCGACTCGGACGACGGCCCGAGCCGGAGCGTCCGGGTCAGCTGGCCCGACTCCTCTCCGGCCAGGTCGAGGACCTCGCACTTCCCGACCGTGTAGGAGAAGACCACGCGGTCGCCGTGGATGTAGAGGCCGCGGTATTTCGCGATGTCGGACGGGAGGGGACCCATCTGATCCTGGCGAGGATCGCGGAACTCGTCGCCGCGCGCCCAGCCGGGCCGGCTCCTCGTCGCGAACCGCATCGTCCCCACCGGCACGGGCCGGGTCCGGAGGTCGGGCTTCCGCGAGCCCTCGAACGGCGGCCCCAGGAGATCGAGCCAGCCGCCGGTCCAGCCTCCGGCATACCTCAGGAGGTCGGTGTCGAAGCAGACCGCGCCCGAGCCGACCTTGAGGACGACGCCCTTCGGCGTGACCGCGTTCTGCGGCCACGGCATGGTGACGGCGGTGGTGAGGAACGGACCGTAGTCCATCTTCGCCCACCGCTGGTCGGGCGACGGGCCGTCCGCGTACCGGTCTTTTTCTTGAGCCAGGAGGACCAGCAGCGCGAGCGCGAGCGTCTTCATGATCACCTTAGTTCCCCGAAAGTCCGGGAACCGGCCCTGAAATCCTACGGCCGCCGCAGCGCGCGGCCCGAAAGGGCGCCGGTCCGCTTGCCCTCGGCGATGACGGCGATGCCGTTGACCGCGACCCACCGGATCCCGAGCGAATACTTGTCGGGAGCGTCGAACGTCGCCGTGTCGCGGAACTTCTCGGGATCGAACAGGACGACGTCGGCCTTCGATCCCGCCTTGAGATAGCCGCGGTCCTTCAGCCCCAGGATGTCCGCCGGCAGGCCGCTGGCGGAGCGGATCGCGAACGCGAGCGGGACGATCTTCTGTTCCGCCCCGAAGCGGCCGATCTTGCGCGGGAACGTGCCGTAGTTGCGCGGATGGGGCCGCTCGTCCGTCGGATGCTTCGCCGAGCCGTCGCTCGCGGTCGCCACCCAGTCCTTTTTCATCGCCACAAGCATGTCGTCCTCGCGCATCGAGAAGCCGACCACCTGGGCGTTGCCGTTCCGGAGGATGTCGACGACGACGTCGACCGGATCCCGGCTCTCGGCCTTCGCGATGGCGTCGATGGATTTCCCGTTGTACGACTTCTTCTTCGAGTAGCTCGCCACGAAGATCTTGTCGGGCCCGTCCCGCCGCTCGAAGCTCTCGAGGATCTCCTTCCGCAGCTTCGGGCCGTCCTCGGGGTCGGCGAGCCGTTCGGCGAGCTTCCCGCCTTCGAGCGCCCAGGCGGGCACCGTGTAGGCGGCGAGGTTGGTCGACGAAGCGGTGTAGGGATACTGGTCGGCGGTGACCTTCAGGCCGCGGGCGCGCGCCGCCTCGATGATCCCGCACGCCTCGGCCATCTTCCCCCACGCCTCCTTGGTCGAGCACTTGAGATGGGAGATCTGGACGGGGCAGCCGGACTTCTCGCCGATCTCGATCGCCTCGCGGAGCGACTCGAACAGGTGGGACGCTTCGCTCCGGATGTGGCTCGCGTAGATCCCGCCGTACGCGTGGGAGACCTTCGCGAGCTCGATGAGCTCGTCGGTCTTGGCGTAGTTCCCGGGGACGTAGATCAGGCCGGTGGACATCCCCCAGGCGCCCGCCTTCATCCCCTTCTCGACGAGCGCCTTCATCTTCTCGAGCTCCTCGGCCGTCGGCGGGCGACGCTCGGAGCCGAAGACCTTCGACCGCACGGCCCCGTGGGGGACGAGGTGGATGACGTTCGTGCCCGCGCCGTTCTCGTCGAGCTGCTTGAAGAGCTTGTCGACGTCGACCGCCCCGCCGCCGCAGTTGCCGGTGACGATCGTCGTGCATCCCTGGGACGTGTAGTTGTAGTTGTCGCGCGTCGCCTCGGCGAGGATCGACGTGTCCGAATGGTTGTGGAGGTCGATGAACCCCGGCGCGGCGACGAGGCCCTTGCCGTCGATCGTCGCCTTCGCGGCTCCCTTCCACTCTCCGACGGCGAGGATCGTGTCGCCCTTGATCGCCAGGTCGCCGACGACTCCGTCGCGGCCGGTGCCGTCGACGATCGTCGCGCCGCGGATCAGGACATCCGCATCGTCGGGCGGGGTCGCCTGGAGGAAAAGGAGGGCCGCCAGCAGCAGTCGCATGTCTATGCTACGGCGGTCAGACCTCCAAGTCTTTCACGGCCTTCGGGAACTTCGTGAGGTTGCGGCAGCCGGACTTCGTGACGAGCACCATGTCCTCGATGCGGACGCCGCCGACGCCGAAGTAGTAGAGGCCCGGCTCGACCGTCACCACCGCGCCGGTTTCGAGAAGGCTGTCGCGCGAGCCCACCGACGGGGCCTCGTGGATGTCGAGCCCGACGCCGTGGCCCGTCCCGTGGAAGAAGCCGACCATCTTGCCGTTGCGCGGCTCGGTCTTGTAGCCCAGGCGGTCGAAGACCTTCTTGACCTCCTCGTGGACCGTCCGGCCGTTGACCCCGTGGCGCACGGCCTCGATGCCGACCTCCTGGGCCTCGAGGACCGCCGCGTAGAGCCGCTGGACCGCCGGCGTCGCCTTCCCCTTCACCACCGTGCGGGTCTGGTCGGCGAAGTAGTGGGAGTCGCCGGAGCGCGGGAAGACGTCGAAGATGATCGTCTGGTCGGGCCGGATCGGGCCGGTGCCGCGATTGTGGGGATCGCAGCCCTGGTCGCCGCACGCGACGATCGTGTTCTTCGCGATGCAGTTCCGCTCCATGAGCGAGACGTTGATGACCCGCTTGAGGAGCTCGCTCGTGACGACCTCGCCCTGATGGTAGACCTTGTGGCCGCGGATCTTCGACCGCCGGAGGAGGTCGAACGCCGCGTGGACGGCGTCCTCGGTGGCCCGCTGGGCCGACTCGATCGCCTTGATCTCCCCGGAGGTCTTGATGAGCCGCTCGGGATAGAAGGAGCCGACCTTCGAGTCGACCTTGATCCTCCGGGCGCGGATCTGGTCCGCGAGCTCGAGGGGGAAATTCGCGGGCACCGTGCAGGCCGCGAAGCCGCGTTCGCGCAGCACCTTCTCGATCACATGGGCCATCGTGCAGCCCTTGCCGATCGAGCGAGTGATCTCCGACAGAGACAGCACCTCGTCCACCTCGGCCTCGTCCCGGCCGCGGCCGATCTCCAGGTCGTTCAGGACGAGCATCTTCTTCCGGCCCGCCTCGACGTACGCGACCGGGTCGCCGACCAGGAACTTCGTGGCGTAGAACAGGTTCGCGTCGGTCTCGCTCGCCGCGTAAATCACGTTCGCCGTCTTCATCTAGTTCATCCTCGTCAGGATCCGCTGGAGCTCGCGCTGGGCCGATCCGTACCGAGGCTCCAGCTCCAGCGCCTTCCTCAGGTGCTCGATCGCCGGCGTGTATTCGTACCGCTGGATGTACACGCGCGCGAGGTTGAAGTGGGGAAAATGGCGCGGGTCGTACCGGGGGGCCTCGATCGCCTTCTCGAACCAGGGGATCGCCTCTTCCCAGCGGCCGAGCTCGATCAGGTACGCGCCGATGTCGTTGTAGGGATTGCCGAACTCGGGGTCCACTCCGATCGCCCGGTGGCACTCGGCGATCGCCTCGCGGTACTTCCGCTGGAAGCTGTAGGTCCAGCCGAGGAACGTGTGGGCCTCGGCGGTGGCGCCGAGCTCGATCGATTTCTTGTAGAGGGCGACCGCGCGGTCGAGTTCCCCCGCCATCTGGGCCTCGTACGCGCGGCGGAAATACTCTTCCGCCGTCTCATTCATGACGCAGTCCCGAGTCCCGCGTCCCGGGTCCACAGTCCCGTCGCCCCCTCCCTGCTCCCCCCCGGGGGGAGGGGGGGATTCCGACTCGGGACGCGGGACGCGGGACTCGGGACTCATTCATGATAGAGGCCCGGCGAGAGCTCGCGCTTCATCCGTTCGTCGACCTCGCGCAGGAGCTCGAGGTTGGCGACGAGGCAGCGGTACTCGATCGGGAACGCCCAGAGGTTGAGCAGCAGGCCGGCGCCGGAGAGGACCAGGTGGGGCCAGCCGCCGAGGCCCCAGACCTTCTGGTGGGCCTCGCCCCCCAGGATCACGCCCGCCCCGACGAGCAGCGGCGCGAACGTCGCCGCGGGCATCACCTGCATCTTCATCTTCCGGATGCGCTTGACGATCTCGGCGTCCTGGCCGACGACCTCCATCGCCTGCTTGATCTCCTTGCCGCTCCCGATGAAGTGGAACATCACCATCACCTGGAGGATGGAGATGTAGATGCCGACGAACACGCCGAACATCATGTGCCAGCCGACGAAGGCGGGGCTGACCCGCTTGGTGAGGACGCCGAGGACGCCCTCGCCCGCCATGAAGATGACGGCCCAGATGGCCATCCCCGCGAAGATGCGATGCATTTGAGATTGCGTTGTAGCGAGTCCGGGCCGCTAATTCAAGCCCCGGATGGGCGGAGATGGATGCGCGCACGCATGCGGTGCGACTGACCGGCCTCGAGCCGGATCGCGCCGGCGCCGACGTTCGCCGTCTCGATGCAGAGCATCCCGGGCCACTCCTCGTCGCCGAAGTCGGCCATCGCGCGCGCCTTGGCGATCCACGGGTTCCAGACGACGGTCGACCGGGAATTCTCCTTCTCGACCGTGATGATTCTTCCGAGCACCGGGTCGTGAACCGTGCACGTGCCGAGCGTATCCCCATAGATCCGGTCCGTCTCGCCCGTGATGCGGATCCCGCCGGCGGGCTGTCTCTTCCGCTTCAGCGAATCGACCTTGTCGACGTACTCGACATCGTCCAGACCGTCGATGCGAACCTCTCGCACATCGCCCACCCGGAGATAGGTGTGCAGCGCTTCCTCGAAGGTCAACGGCACGCTGGCGGAGACTTCCAGCTCCATCTCGAGCGACCGCCCCACCAGGAACGACATGCGCAGAGCAAAGCTGGAATCCTCGCTCGCAAGCCCGAGGGCGACCCGGACCCGGCCGTCCGTTTGCACCTCGCAGGAGTCGAGGCTCCAGGATCGGATCCGGGCGAATCCATGCATGGGCGACTCCGGAGCGCCGGCCTTCGGCCCGAACCACGGGAAAATCACCGGAACTCCGCCACGAATAGGCTTGGCCGGCTCGAACAGGCTTTCCGAGCTCATGAAGAGGACCGGCTTGGCCCCCTGCGGTTGAAAGTGGGTCAGATGGGCGCCGTGGAGATAGATTTCGGCGGTCGCCAGCTCACTCGCGACCGTCACCCGGGGCAGATTGCCGCGGCCCTGGTCGGTCTTGATCACGTCGGCGGTCGACATGGGGCTATTCGAAGCGGTTGGCCCAGAGCTCGAAGATCTGCTCGAGGTCCTGGCCCGTCAGGGGAACCGCGTCGGGGGCGGAGACGACCTCCTCGAGGTGCGCCGGCGTGGAGACCAGGATAATCGCGGCGCTCACCGACTCGTTGGCCAGCACGAACTGGACCGCCGCCTGGGCCAGGGTGCGGCCCGGCTTGACCAGGCACTGGAGCAGCTCGATCCGGTGGCCGTAGGGATGATCCTTCCGGCCGGCCAGCGCGCCGCCGGCCAGGACGTGCACCGCCACGACCCCCTGCCCCGCCCGCTTCACCCGGGCGATCTCCTCGTTGGCCTTCTTCTGGTCGAGCAGGTTGTAGCGGACCAGCGAGGCGTCCGGCGGCGGGTCGCCGTTCCAGATCAGCGTGCAGCCGAGCTTGCGCGCCCGGTCGGCGATCGCGGGCGTCCCCGGGCAGATGCCGACGACGCCGACGCGCGATCCGTTCTTTCCGAGAGGCCGGGTTTCCATCACTTGGGCAGCGTGGGGGTATTGGGACGGTGGACGAAGCCGGTCTCGTCCACGAACAGGTTGAACAGCTTCCGGTCGAGGAAGAGCTGCCAGAGCTTCGCATTGAGCGCGCCCCGGTTCACCTCGTCCTGGACGATGGCGATCGCCTTCTCGACCGGAATGGCCGGCTTGTAGGGGCGGTCCTTCGCCGTCAGCGCCTCGAAGATGTCGACGATCGCGAGGATCTGGCCGCCCAGCGGGACCTCGTCGCCCTTCAGCTTCCAGGGATAGCCGGAGCCGTTGATCTTCTCGTGGTGGCACGCCGCGATGTTCGCCACCGCGCGGAAGTCGCGCGGCCACGGGATGCGCTTCAGGATCTCCCAGGTGTCGACGATGTGCTGCTCGATCTGCTTTCGCTCGCCCGCCGTGAGGTTGCCCCGCTCGATCCCGAGGTTCTCGACCTCGCGCGGGGTGAGCAGCGGCTTCTCGGCGCCGTCGACGTCGACGAACTTCTCGGCCGCGATCTCCGCCAGGGTCGCCTTGTCCTCCGGCGCCAGGCCGCGCGGGACGTTGATCCGCTTCACCGCCTCGATCCACTTCTCGATCTTTCCCGCCCCGCGCCCCTGGGTCTTGGCGTAGACGAGGCGATACTGGATCGTGGCGATCTCGCTGTCGAGGAGCTTGTTCTGCTTGTCGAGCACCGCCTCGGGCACGGCGATCTTCCCGATGTCGTGGAGCAGGGCCGCGTACCGCAGTTCCTTCATCTGCGTCGGGGTGAACTTGATCCCGCCGAACAGGTCGGCGGGCGAGTCGTTCATCGCCTCGGCGATCGCCACCGCGTACCGCGCCACGCGCATGCAGTGGCCGTAGGTCGTCCGGTTGCGCCGCTCCAGCGCGAGCGTGAACGAGTTCACCAGCCCTTCGAACATCTTCTCGATGTCGTCGTAGAGCTTCGCCTTCTCGATGCAGATGCCCGCCTGCGAGGCGAGCGACTCGACGAACTCCTCGTCGAACGCGTCGAAGGCGGTGACCACGTTTTCGACGACCGCGGACGACGAGAGGACGCTCTCGGCCTCCCGCTTCTTGTTGATCAGCTGGATCACCCCGATGATCTCGCCCTCGCGGTTCTTCATCGGGATCACCAGCATCGACTTGCACCGGTAGCCCGACTTCTCGTCGAACGCCTTCGAGTAGCCGTAGGGGGCGTCGGACGGGATCTTGTAGACGTCCTCCAGGTTGAGCAGCTGGCCGGACGCCGCCACGTGGCCCGAGATGGTCTTCCGGTCGAAGGGGAGCTTGATCTCCTTGAACTCGAACTTGATCGAGTCGTTCTGGGCGACCTTGATGACGAGGAACGGCGTGATCTTGTGGATGTTGTCCTTGCCGGTGGCGTGCTCGAGGGTTTCGACCTCGTCTACCCGGACGAACACGGTTCCGGCGTCGGAGTTCGTGAGGTGGCGGCTTTCGCGCAGGATCAGGTCGAGGAGGCGGGTGAGGTCCTGCTCGGCGGACAGGAGGGTGCCGATTTCCTGGAGCTTCTGAAGCCTCTGAACGACCGAGCGGGTGCGTGAATCGACGCTTTCGAGAATGCGCGACGTGCCTTTACCCGACATTCCCTTTCCTCGAAGGGAGGCATAACCCATGCGCCCCGGCGCGATTCTACCCCCCTCGTTCCTCGACAACAAGGAATTCCATTTGGTAGGCTCGGGAGATGCGCGATCCCGCCATCCGGGTGATCCTTCTCCCCCGCGACACCAACGCCCAGGGCTCCATCTTCGGCGGCGTGATCCTCTCCCACATCGACCTTGCCGGCGTCACCGAGGCGCGCGAGCATGCGGCCAAGCGGTTCGTCACCGTGGCGATGAAGGAGGTGGTGTTCAAGAAGCCGGTGTACGTCGGCGACACCGTCTCCTTCTTCACCAGGACCAAGAAGCTCGGCACCACGTCCGTCACCATACAGGTCGAGGTCGAGGCCCAGCGGTGGCAGAACCCGAAGGAAAGGGCCCTCGTCACCGAGGCGGAACTCACCTTCGTCGCGGTGAACGAGAAGGGTCAACCGATCCCGATCAAAGACTGAATCCCGAATCCCGAATCCCGAATCCTGAATCCTGAATCCTGAATCCCGGGCAGATTCCTCCCCGGATTTGGGATTCCGTTCAATTCACCCGCCGAATGTTGAGTCGATCCGCCGCTTGAAGGACCTGGGTGAACGGCACCTGATCGATCACCTCACGCAGCGTCGTCCGGCCGGCCAGCAGCTTTCCGAGCGCGTCGGCGACCATCGGCTGAAAGCCGCTGCGGAGGGCCTGCTCCGATCCGCGCTCGCCGTACTCGAAGATCGCCACCTGGCCGAGCACGCCCGCGCCGGCGCACGCCGCGCAGCCCCGGCGCCGCCAGAGCGGGACGCCCTTGAGGAGCGACAGCAGGCGCAGGTCCTCGAGCATCGTGGCGTCTTCCTGGTACTCCTCGCGGCAGTCGGGACAGAGGCGCCGCAGGAGCCGCTGGTTCAGCCCCGCGCGCAGCGCCGTCCCCACGAGGTGCGGGTCGACCTTCATCTCCGCCAGCCGCGCGACGGCGCCCGCGCCGTCCGCCGCATCGACCGAGATCACGACCTTGCGGCCTTCGACCGCGGCGCGCACCGCGAGCGCCGCCACGGAAGGACTCTTCGTGCCGTCGATCAGCAGCGCGTCGGGATCTTCCTCGAGCTCCTCCTCGACCGCCGCGAGGGCCGGGTCCTCGAATGATCCGACCCGCAGGCCGCGGCCGCGGAGCTCTCCCGCGAGCGCCCGCAGGGTCGTGCTCTTCCCCGATCGGGCCGGGCCCGTGACGAGCAGGAGGCCCTGCGGCTCCGCGAGCACCTGCCGGAGCCGCTTCAGGATCTCCGCGGGGATGGCGAGCTCCGCGAGCGCCCGCCCTTCCTCCCCCGCCGCGGCCGGCGTCTCGGTCCGGGGCGCGGCTTCGGCGCGGTGGCGCCGCTTCAGCAGCTGGTGGGCTTTGACGAGGATGCCCCCGACGTCGATCTCCGCGACCGGAATCGCCTCGACGTGGACCTGGAGGAGCCGCTCGATTTCGTCCAGGGCATCGTCCGGCATCCGGCCCGAGGGGACCGCGACGAAGAGGACGCCGTCCATCCGGTGGACCGGCAGGATGCGATGCTCGAACGCCAGCGCCTCCGGCACGCTCCGGACCACGTCCGGCTGGAGCGGCAGTCCGTCCACGTCGAACGACTCCCCCGTCCCCCGCCGGCTGAGCGCCATGACGAGGTCTTCCCCGGAGACGGCGGCCGCGCCGATCTCCGCCAGGTAGCGTTCGACCTTGTTTCCCGGACCGTTGCCTCGACCCATCGATGAAGGATTTTACGCCGCGAGGCGGGGGGTGAGCAGGGGAATTCGCGGACTGCCGACCTCCGGGCCCGCTGCCGGGTAATAAGAATAGAGCATGATGCGACTCTGGGGCACGTGGGCGGGCCTCCTTCTGCTGCTGGGGGGGATCCCCTCGACCGCGCAAGAGGCCCCGCCGCCCGCGGACTTCGACCGCGTCGTCCAGCCCATTCTCTCCAACCACTGCTACTACTGCCACGGGCCCGACGAGAAGAAGCGCAAGGGCGACCTCCGGCTCGACGAGGAGAAAGAGGCCAAGAAGTCCGCGATCGTGCCGGGCAAGAGCGCCCAGAGCGAGATGATCAAGCGGATCCTCTCGGCCGACGCCGACGAGGTCATGCCGCCGCCCAAGGCCAACAAGAAGCTCAGCCGCGAGCAGATCGAGCTCCTCCGGAAGTGGGTCGACGCCGGCGCTCCCTGGGGCGAGCACTGGTCGTTCCGGCCGCTCGTCAAGCCGGCGGTCCCGGCGGGCGCCGCCCATCCGGTCGACGCCTTCATCCGCGCCCGGCTCGCGCGCGAGAAGCTCCGTCCCTCCCCCGAGGCGGACCGGACCACCCTCCTGCGCCGCCTCACGCTCGACCTCACCGGCCTGCCGCCGACGCCCGAGGAGACCGGCGCCTTCCTCGCCGACCGCGCTCCGGACGCCTACGAGAAGGCCGTCGACCGCCTCCTCGCGTCGCCGCGCTACGGCGAGCGGATGGCGTGGGACTGGATGGAGGTCTCCCGCTACGCCGACTCGAACGGCTATCAGGGCGACAGCGAGCGGACCATGTGGCCGTGGCGCGACTGGGTGGTGCGGGCGTTCAACGAGAACCTCCGGTACGACCAGTTCACCGTCTGGCAGCTCGCGGGCGACCAGCTGCCCGACGCGACGCGCGACCAGAAGCTCGCGACCGGCTTCTGCCGCAACCATCCGATCAACGGCGAGGGCGGCCGGATCTCCGAGGAGAACCGCATCGAATACGTCTTCGACATGACCGAGACCATGGGCACGGTCTGGCTCGGCCTGACCCTGACCTGCACCCGCTGCCACGACCACAAGTTCGACCCGCTGTCCAAGAAGGACTACTTCGGGCTCTTCGCCTTCTTCAACCAGACGCCGGTGACCGGCGGCGGCGGCGATCCCCAGACGGCGCCCGTGCTGGACATGACCACGCCGGAGCAGTCGGAGCGGATCGCCGCGCTGGAGAAGGCGTTTGCGGCGGCCGCGGCCGAGCTCAAGGCCGAGGACGGCGGCCTCGGCGAGGCGCTCGAGAAGAACCCGAAGATGGCCGACACCCTCAAGACCGCCGCCGAGAAGCGGAGCCGCCAGCAGTTCGAGGACCTCTTCAAGGGATTCGAGAAGGACGCGCCCGCCTATGCCGCCCTGGCGAAGAAGTGCCGCGATCTTTCGGACCAGCGGAGCGCGGCGCGGAAATCGGTCACCCGCGTCATGGTCATGGAGGACATGGCCAAGCCGCGCAAGACCCACGTGCTCGACAAGGGGCTCTACGACAAGCGGCTCGACGAGATCTCCGCCGCCGTTCCCGCGCGGCTCCCCGCGCTGGCGGGCGACGGGCCGCGCAACCGCCTCGCGCTCGCCCGCTGGCTCGTCTCGCCCGACCATCCCCTCACCGCCCGCGTCGCCGTGAACCGCTTCTGGCAGATGCTCTTCGGCATCGGCCTCACCAAGACCTCCGAGGACTTCGGCCGCCAGGGCGAGCAACCCGTCCATCGCGAGCTGCTCGACTGGCTCGCCGCCGACTTCCGGGACACGGGATGGGACGTGAAGCGGTTCCTCCGCCAGGTCGTGACGAGCGCCACCTACCGGCAGTCGTCGCGGACGGCGCCGGAGCTGCTCGCCGCCGATCCGGCCAACCGGCTCCTCGCGCGCGGGCCGCGCTACCGCATGCCGTCGTTCATGATCCGCGACCAGGCGCTCGCCGCGAGCGGCCTCCTGGTCGACCGTCCGGGCGGCCCGCCGGTGAACCCCTACCAGCCGCAAGGCGTCTGGGAGGAAACCACGTTCGGCAACAAGCGGTACAAGCAGGACCACGGCGAAGCGCTCTACCGCCGCAGCCTCTACGTCTTCTGGCGCCGGATCATCGGGCCGACGATGTTCTTCGACACCCAGTCGCGGTCGACCTGCGTGGTGAAGCCCACGCGGACCAACACGCCGCTCCAGGCGCTCGCGACGCTCAACGATCCGACCTACGTGGAGGCCGCCCGGGCGCTCGCCGAGCAGGTCTGCGCCCAGCCGGACGACGCGGCGCGCCTCGACTTGGCGTTCCGCCGCGTCCTGGCGCGGACGCCCTCCGGAGAGGAGCGGAAGATCCTGATCGCGGCCGTCAACCGCCTCCGCCGGGAGTTCGCCCAGCGGCCGGACGACGCGCGCAAGCTCCTCAAGGTCGGCGAATCGAAGCGCAACGAATCGATCGACGCCGTCGAGCACGCCGCGTGGGCGTCGCTCGCGCTGGGGATCCTGAACCTGGACGAGGCGCTGACGAAGGAATGAACCCCATCGACGAACACCGGCTGCTCCTGACGCGCCGCGAGCTCTTCAAGAAAGGCGCGCTGGGGCTGGGAGCCGCGGCGCTCGGGACGCTCCTGTCGAAGGACGCCTCGGCGTCGGGCGGACTCCCGGGCCTTCCCCACTTCGCGCCGAAGGCGAAGCGGGTGATTTACCTGTTCATGAACGGCGCCCCCACGCACGTCGACCTGTTCGACTACAAGCCGAAGCTCCAGGAGATGCACGGCAAGCCGGTGCCGCAGGAGTACCTGGGCTCGAAGCGGTTCAGCACGATGACCGGCGACCCGAAGGGCAAGCTGCTCCTGGCGCCCGTCGAGCCGTTCCGGCAGCACGGCGGGAGCGGCGCGTGGGTGAGCGGCCTCATGCCCCACACCGCCGGCGTGGCCGACGACCTCTGCTTCCTCAAGTCGATGCACACCGAGCAGGTGAACCACGCGCCGGCGATCTCCTTCATGCTGAGCGGCGGCGAGCAGCCGGGCCGGCCGACGATGGGCGCGTGGATGCACTACGGCCTGGGCAGCCTGACGGAAAACCTGCCGGCGTTCGCGGTGATGACCTCGGTCAGCAAGGGGACGACCTGCGGCCAGATCTTCTACGACTTCTACTGGGCGTCGGGATTCCTGCCCTCGCGCTACCAGGGGGTGAAGCTCCGCGGCAGCGGCGATCCCGTGCTCTATCTCTCGAACCCCGACGGCATGAGCCGCGAGACCCGGCGAGGCATGCTCGACGATCTCGCGAAGCTCAACGAGATCAAGCTCCGCGAGTCGGGCGATCCCGAGATCGCGACGCGCATCGCGCAGTACGAGATGGCCTACCGGATGCAGACCAGCGTCCCCGAGCTCTCCGACGTCTCGAAGGAACCGAAGGAGGTGCTCGACCTCTACGGCCCCCAGGTGAAGGAGCAGGGAACGTTCGCGTACAACTGCCTGATGGCCCGGCGCCTCATCGAGCGCGGCGTCCGGTTCGTCCAGCTCATGCACGCCGGCTGGGATCAGCACAACAGCCTGACCACCGAGCTCTACACCCAGTGCCGCGACACCGACCAGCCGAGCGCGGGCCTGGTGCGCGACCTCAAGCAGCGCGGGCTGCTCGACGACACGCTGGTGATCTGGGGGGGCGAGTTCGGGCGCACGCCCTTCCTCCAGGGCAACCTGGCGGACCGCCCCCGCTGGGGCCGCGACCACCATCCCTACGCGTTCACGCTCTGGATGGCGGGCGGCGGCGTGAAGCCCGGCATCACCTACGGCGCGACTGACGATTTGGGCTACCGCATCGCCGAGAAGCCCGTCCACGTTCACGACCTGCAGGCCACCATACTCCACCAGCTCGGCCTCGATCCGCACAAGTTCAGCTACCCGTATCAGGGTCTAAA
>Ga0134127_10002374_pt1 | contig 13615 bp, 7 predicted proteins | sample KB31753_FD_96459 | JGI IMG/M metagenome (GOLD analysis project Ga0134127, IMG submission 96459) | Terrestrial soil microbial communities with excess Nitrogen fertilizer from Kellogg Biological Station, Michigan, USA - KB3-175-3 | ecosystem: Environmental > Terrestrial > Soil > Unclassified ...
ACCTTGCTTTAATAGCATCATTTATCGTCTGCAGAACTTTTTCTTTTTCATTTAACATCAGCTTTAAGCGTGGCGGCCTGACATGTTCACTGCCCAGACCAGTTTGAGCTGCCGCCAGTTTTATATACTGTGCAAATTTCGGATGGGTATCCAACTCAAGGAGCGGAAAAAACCATCGGAATATTTTAAGGGCCTGATGGTTTTTGCCTGCTTTTATCAATCGATAAATAGCAACAGTTTCGGCTGGAAAAGCATCTACCAGACCTCCAACCCATCCATCTGCACCCATTGTCAGTTCTTCAAAAGCGAGTGTATCAACTCCACACAGAATTTTAAACCGATTTTTAAATCTGTTTCTTATCCTTGTGACATTCGAAACGTCTCTTGTGGATTCCTTTATGGCCTGAATAGATGGGATTTTTTCAAGTTGCTCAAACATATCCAATGTAACTTCAATCTTGTAATCGTGCGGATTATTGTAAATCATAATCGGCAAAGAAGTATTGACGACAATATTCCTGAAGTATTCGAGTGTTTCATTTTTGTCAGCATTATAACGCATCGGGGGTAAAACCATCAAACCATCAGCGCCATTCATTTCTGCATTTTGTGCAACTCTTATAGCTTCTCGCGTTGATTGTTCAGCTATATTTAAAATTACCGGTATCTTACCGTTTACTATCTCCTTGGCCCGCGTCAACAAACTATTCTTTTCATCATAGGTAAGCGTGCTTGATTCCCCCAAAGAACCACCCAAAACTATGCCGTCAATTCCCGCCTCTACCTGTGAATTAATATTGATTTCGAAAAGCTTAAAATCAATGTGATCATCAGCATCAAAAGGAGTAAGCAACGCTGAATATATACCTTCCCATTTTATCTCTGTCATGAGGTAGCTTTTTTTGTTCAAAAGTAATCTTCGTCGTCAAATAAAGTAGTCTTTAAATATCCTGATGTTTACAATAATTATCTAATTTTCTTATGGAGCGTTTTCCGGTATTACAGAAACGTTACAAAACATTAGCGCTTCGTAGAATAAATGTTTCATTCAATTTATTTTTTGGCAACAAAATTTATTTGCGAAGCATGAATTTTTTAGGTTGTTTACTTTATAGCAAATTTCCCTATCAGTAAATAAATACAGGGCTCGGAAATGTAGAGCAAGCAATTAATAAAAAGAACACAGGTACCAACCAGTTCATATTTATTAATAAAATATGAAAAATTGAGACTATAAAGTCACTTTTCTGAAGCTGAAAATTAGCTTATTCAGCTGTCAATTCTATTTTGCCTCGCCAAATTCAACCATCGCCAGCAAAACCGTCCGGGGATCAAAAACAACTTTTTCAGGTTTGGCATCAGCAGGTATAACATACTGCGAGATCTTTGTATTCATTCTGAATTTTAGAATTTTAGGAATCGTGCTGCCAGTTTCATAAATGCCTATTTCAACCGGAACATCAAATAGGTAATTCTTTTTCTGTGCCTGATCAAGTCTTATGATTACCTGTTTTCCTGCGGGATCATATTTCCAGCTACCCTTTATCATCAGGTTGTCACTACGATAAAGCCATTGATCAAAAAAGGCTTTTAGATTCTCTCCTGACGCCTTTTCCATTTCATGCAAGAAATCCTCAGTGTTTGCGTTGGAATTCATAAAGTGTCTGTAATAGGACCGGATACCTTTTTGAAAATTTTCAATCCCGATTGAATCCCTTAGCATATGCAGAAACCAGGCGCCTTTCTGATAAGTAACGGCACTCGTTATAGGTCCATTCTCAGGAGAACGATCAGCAATAACACTATAATCAGGATCCTTAGCACAATAATCATAAATCATTTTTTTTGACTTTAATAGCCCCTGTACATACTCGTCATGCCCGTAAGTATGTTCTATATACAAAAGTGTGAAAAAAGTTGCGAAACCTTCACTAAGCCATACATCGTCCCATGTGGATTCAGTTACACAGTTGCCAAACCACTGATGTGCAAGTTCATGGATGATTACATTTCTGAGTACTTCCGTTCGCTTGCCAGTCACGAGATTTTCGGTATAAAAGATGGCTGAAGCAGTCTCCATCCCGCCATGACTGGTGGCCTGAACATTTGCAATTTTTTCATACGCATATGGTCCTATATAATCAGAAAAAAATTCAATTACCGACTTTGTTGGCACAGCAAAGTCATAAAAACCGGCATCGCGGTCTTTGCTGTATACCCAGGTTTGAATCGATTTACCACACACATTATCAACATACCCGACGGCAAAATCTGCTACTCCTAAAACATACAACCAACATGAAATGGGTACTGATTGTTTCCAGTGAGTAAGCCTGGTGGCTGAATCAAGATTACTTTCTTCCAATAATAATCCGTTAGAAATTACCTTATAATGAGAAGGCGCTATTACAATGAACTCACTTGTCGCTTTATCATAAGGATGATCAACGCATGGAAGCCAATTACGTGCTTTGTTTGGCCAGTTTTCGCTAAAAAAACTCCTAACACCATACTTGGTCGGGCCGATCCTAAGCCCGTCTGCAGGAACTCCATAATAATGTATAACAAAAACCATTTCGGAGCCGCCTACAGACGGGTTGGGTAAATTAATCAAAACCTCATCATTTTTGTGGGTGTAGCATACAGCTTTCCCGTTAAGCGTTATGGATTCAATTGCCATTCCTTTCCCTTTTCTCTCCACAGTTCTATTAACTAAATCAAGCCTGAACTGTCGGATGTCATCCTTTTTGAATAATGCAGTGATCGACGCCGTGCCTTTAATTTCATCAGTCGTATCTGATAGAATCAGCTTAAAAGAATAATGAAGAACATCGATGTCATAATTTCGGGGATAATGATCAGCCTTTGCTATGCGGGGTCCCTGTAAAAATATCAGAAGAAAGAAAAAAGATTTAAAATTATTGATCATGTGATTTAAAGTTTCATGTGAATAAAATTTATCCGCCCGGACAATCAATCAAAACGCAGTTTTGCAGAATGCAACATTGAGCAAACATTTATATGTTAAGGAAAGTCATATTTTCCGGCCGGCCTCCTGTTCTTCCCGGGGCATGCCTGTCCGATCATCCCCCGAGGTCTTCGCGAGCCTGCTCCACCAATTGCCGTGCTCAATAAAAAAACCGACAAATAAAATTATAGGGCCACTGCGAAAAAAATCCCCCATATTAAAAGATTAAGTTTTTAAGCTTTTGACCAAATTAATAATAACAGATCATAAATATTTTTAAATATGATTAAATATGATCTCGAAAAAGCAATTTTTAAGTTAAACGAAATTACTCTCAAGGAAATGTGCGGTCGCCCCGCCTGTTTATACAGGCGGGTTACTGCCCGCACACATTTTTATTAATTGCTTATGAGAAAAAATCCGGGTTAAAGCTATAAGTATATTTCGAAATTATAATTTCATAAATTGATAACTTGTAAACCAATTTTATCATGTTAATTAAAAATTAGATTACAGATCGTAAAAGTTATACAGACGAATAGTGTAATTAAATCCAACATTTGTCACCCGGTCTGTAACAGGTTCAATTTTTATCCCGGGAGAAACTATCGTCTGCCCTTCCTTGTTGAAATTCCAGTTCCTTTGCGTAGTGAAGCAATTTTTGATGCTCACTAAATCGTCTTCCACTATCAAACTATACACTGACCACACAGATTTTTGTGTAATTATTATCCAGTTGATATTGGATAAATTTGGTAAACTATTGATTAAAAAGTGAATTATTTTAAACTACACTTTGAAATATCTTCGAAATAAGTGAACAAAAAAAATATTACCCTCACGGCAGCTATCAGTTTTATTGGAGTGAACGCTCTATTAATACAAGAGTGCACCACTAATAACAAAAGAACAAATAATTTCATAACGGCTAATAAATACGTGGGAGAACAGGCTTGCAAAAGTTGTCATATTAGTCAATATAAGGATTGGCTTTCTTCTGATCATTTTAAGGCGATGCAACCTGCTAATGACTCAACTGTGGAGGGCAATTTTATTAATACATCCTATACCGCAGATGGTGTCACTTCCAAATTCTTTAAAAAGGGCGATAAGTATTTTATCAATACGCAAGGTAACGATGGTGGGTATCATGATTATGAAATAAAATATACGTTTGGCTACAATCCTTTACAACAATATTTGATCGCATTTCCGGGCGGCAGGTTACAGGTAACCAGGCAATGCTGGGACGTGAAAAAGAAAAGATGGTTTCACCAATACCCGGGACAAAAAATTCCTCCTCATGACTGGTTACATTGGACTGGCAATGCCCAAAACTGGAATACTACCTGTGCAGCTTGTCACAGTACAAACCTCCAAAAAAATTATGATTTTGGAAGCAATACTTATCATACATCATACAGCATAATGACCGTAAGTTGCGAAAGCTGTCATGGGCCGGGGAAATTGCATATCGATTACATAACAAGTAAAGCCTATAAGGCGGGAGAAAAAGTGAAGAATTCCTTTTTATTAATGACTAAAAATAGTAATCAACTAACGCAAATAAACACATGTGCTCCCTGCCATTCCCGCCGAGCAGAAATTGATGCAGATAAAACTACATCATCAGAATACCTGGATAACTATGTACCCCAGATTCCTACTAAGGAATTTTATTACCCGGATGGCCAGGCAAAAGAAGAAGATTACGTATACACCTCATTTCTAGAAAGCAAAATGTACAACCGAGGAGTGATGTGTAGCAACTGTCATAACCCACATTCTGGCAAAGTACTTTTTACAAGCAATCAACTTTGCCTGCAATGTCATGCAAAAAAATATGATGAAATTTCGCATACTTTTCATATTGCGGGCACAGTAGGCTCTGAATGCAAAAGTTGTCACATGCCTTCAAAGATTTATATGGGTAATGATCTCAGGTACGACCATACTTTTAGGGTTCCCCGCCCTGATTTAACAGTTAAGTATGGTACTCCAAACGCATGCAATAATTGCCATCAGGATAAATCAGCAACATGGACAGCCAATGCTATCAACAAATGGTATGGCTCTAAACGTGCCTATCATTTTGCCGAAGATCTTATACCAGCAAGTAAGGAGGATGTCAATAGCGAAGGCCACATCATGCGTTTATTGCACGATACTGCTACACCCGCTATCATAAAGGCTACGGCCCTGTATTATTTAAAAGACATCAATAACAATAACAGCGCACAAACATTAATAAAGAGTTTGCAGTCTAAAAATGACCAAATTCGTTACCAGGCTCTCCGAAGTCTCAGTGATTTTCCTTCAGAAATATGGCTCAATGCAATTGGGCCTGCTTTATCCGATAAAGTAAGAGCAGTTCGGATTGCAGCCGCGAATTTATTAATTGCGGTTCCTTCGGAGCAGATACCGGCTGGCTATTATAATGCCTTCACCGATGCAAAAAACGAACTGGAAAAGTATACTTTATATCAAACCGACTTTGCTGCAGGAGATGCAATGGCAGGAGATTATTATCTGAAACTCCGGGACTATTACCGTGCAGAAAAGTTTTACCTGCTTGGATTAAAAAAAGATACGGCTATGAACTATGCCAGGCTCAATTTATCGGTGGTGTATAACATAAAAGGCGAAAACGACAAAGCGCTAAAAATACTGAAGGAAGCTTTGTTAACCGATCCTAAAAATGATCGCATTTACTTTAACCTGGCACTGCTTTACAATGAAATGAACAATCGCACCAAGGCAGAGGAATCACTTGCAAAAGCTGTAGGATTAAGAACACAAAACCCAAGGGTTTATTACAATTATGGATTAATGCTGGAAAAGGATAATAAAATTAAAGATGCTATATCAATGTTCGGCGAAGGCCTGGATTTATCACCCCTGGACGGAGATCTTAATTATGCTTTATGTGTGTTGTATATCCAGCTAAACCAGGTGGAAAAAGCCAAAAAATATGCGCTTATCTTAAAACAACATTATCAGGGCAATCCTGATTATGATAACATCCTTCAGCAACTTGGACTCTAATTTTATATAACTACAGAAATAAACATGAAAAAAACATTAGCAAAATGGATATTTACCTTTATTGGTATTATAACATCACAAATTCTTCTTTCTTCTTTCCAAACAAAAAATACTGATCTTAAGCACGGCCTCAAAAAGAACCAGCATAACAAGCCCAATATTATTTTTCTTCTTACCGATGATCAGCGATGGGATGCCTTAGGAGCTATGGGAAATACAATTATTCAAACGCCAAATATGAACAAACTGGCAACGGCAGGAATCTTATTTCAAAATGCGTATGTTACCACCTCTATTTGTAACGTAAGCCGCGCCAGTATATTAACCGGTCAATATGAATCAAAACATCACGTTGATGATTTTCGTACGGACTTAAGCCAGCAATCAATTTCAAATTCATACCCGGCCTTATTAAAAAAGGCAGGCTATACAATGGGTTTTATAGGAAAGTTTGGAGTTGGCACTCATCCTCCGCAGCAGCTTTTTGACTATTGGGTTAATACCGAAGCGGGTGGCCGCATGCAGCCCAATTATATTAGCACCGATAAAAACGGAAACAAAATTCACGATACTGATACGTTAGGGAATGCGATTCACAAATTTTTAGATCAATATGGTGGTAAAGAACCATTTTGCCTATCTGTGAGTTTCAAAGCTCCCCACGAGCAGGATGGAGATCCCCCTACCTATGTTATTCAATCCAAATACAAGGATTATTATAAAGAGGTAACCATACCGGAACCGGTAACCGCCGATCCCGTTTATTGGAAAAAGTTTCCTTCATTTTTTCAAACAGATACCAACTTCGCCAGGGCAAGATGGAAAGGTTTGTTTGGCACTCCCGAATTATACCAGGAGAATGTAAAAAACTATTATCGGCTGATAACAGGGGTTGATGATGTGGTAGGTCAGATGATGAAAAAACTGGAAGAGCTAGGTATTTCCGATAACACTATCATTATAATTATGGGAGATAATGGTATGTTCCTGGGCGAGCACGGTATGGAAGGCAAATGGTTCGGTTATGAAGAATCTATACGGGTGCCACTCCTTATTTATGACCCTTTGCTACCAGATAAAGTGGAACAGTATAGAGCTCCGCAAATTGCTCTAAATATTGATATTGCACCTACCATCCTGGCAATGGCTGGTATTGCTGCCCCTAAAACAATGCAGGGTATCGATTTGATAAGTCTTATAGAAAATAAAATCCCCGAACGAAAAGATTTCTTTTACCAATACTATTTTTTAGGTAGTGCCGAACTACCCCGTGAAGAAGGAGTGGTTACTAAAGACTTTAAGTATATGAATTATATAGAACACAATTATGAAGAATTGTTTGATATTAAACACGATCCTCATGAAACCGATAACCTCGCTAATGATCCAAAATATAGAAGGGCACTTAATGAAATGCGTGGACGATATAAAGAATTGAAAGCTGCTTATGGTATTCCCCGAAAAGTTTGGATAAATAAAAAAGAGAGTGGATAAAGAGATTTCATTTTATGTCTTATTTTTTCATCGAAATACATGCAAAGCGCCAGGTCATGCTAAAAAACAAATTCTTTATTTACAAAATTATTATTGTATCAGCAAGGTTTGCGATAGCAACGTTATTACTTTTCAATTTTACTATTTGTAAAGCAGGACCTGTTAAAAAGATAAGGAAACCAGTCAGTGGCATTAGCCCTGTACAATTAAAATGCGAAAGCCAGATAACTCCTTCAGGCATTGATAATAAACATCCTTTATTAAGTTGGAAGTTAATGGCAAATAATAACCAAAGAGGGCAATACCAAAAAGCTTTTCGCATACAAGTTGCCAGCAGCAAAGATCGACTTCTGTCGGGAAAACCAGACCTCTGGGATAGTGGAATAGCAGACACTTCACAATCTAATAACATCAGCTATCATGGCAAGTCTCTTGAGTCCGACAACCGATACTACTGGCGGGTGAAGGTATGGAACAGAAAGGGAACGACTTCCAAATGGAGCCGCATTGCATTTTGGGAAACGGGCCTGTTCAATGATTCAGACTGGAAGGGACAATGGATCGAAGATTCAAAGCCCAATCCGGCAGATGAAAATGATCTTTATAAAGACGATCCCGCACCTCTTTTTAGAAGAGAATTCAATACCGAAAAAAAAATAAAGAGAGCTGTTATGTATGTCAGTGGTATTGGGTATTACGAAGCTTACGTTAATGGGAAGAAGGCAGGCAATAAACTCCTGGATCCCGGCTGGACGGACTATTCAAAAAGAATTTTGTATAGCACCTACGATATTACCTCTGATTTAGCCTTAGGAAAAAATTGCCTGGGAATGTTATTGGGAAATGGCTGGTACAATCCTTTACCATTGAAAATGTGGGGTCGGATAAACATTCGGGAATCTCTGGCGGTCGGCCAACCAAAATTCATCATGCAGGTAAATATTGAATACACGGATGGCACAAAAGATCAGATAGTTTCTGATGATAAATGGAGGGCGAATCCCGGTCCGATTATCCGAAATAATATTTATATGGGAGAAGAATATGATGCCCGTAAAGAAATACCAGGCTGGAACAAAGTTGGTATGCAAACAGCCCATTGGCAACAAGTTAAAATTGCTGTAGCTCCAATGGGAAAATTGCAATCAGAACAGCAACCTCCGATAGTAGCACGAGATACACTTAGGCCTGTTGCAATTAAAAAACTAAATAATCGTAAATACATCGTTGATTTTGGGAGAAACTTTGGTGGCATCATAAGGTTAGAGGCAAATGGAATAGCTGGTACCATTATAAACGTTCGTTATGGCGAACTTTTATATCCGGATGGTTCTTTGAACGTAATGACCGGTACGGCCGGGCAGATAAAGCATAAAGGTGTTGGCGGCGACGGAGCTCCTGACACCGCATATGCCAAAGATATTTTCATACTTAATGGAAAAGGAACAGATATTTTTCAACCGCACTTTACCTTTCATGGGTTCCGCTATGCTGAAGTGACAGGATACCCGGGATCTTTACAAAAGAAAGATATAAAAGGCCTGGTATTATACTCGGATGTACCTAATGCAGGAAGTTTTAGCTGTTCTGATCCATTGATAAACCAAATACAGAAGATCAGCCTGAATACTTTCAGGAGTAATATATTCAGTGTCCAGTCTGATTGCCCTCACAGAGAACGATTCGGCTATGGTGGTGATATCGTGGCAACATGTGAAGCATTTATGGACAATTTCAACATGACAGGTTTTTATGAAAAGACTGTTAATGACTTTGCAGATGAAGCGCAAGCGGATGGAGGCCTAACAGAAACAGCGCCTTTTGTAGGTATTGCCGGCGATGGCTTAGGAGGGAAATCAGGGCCGGTTGAATGGGGCTCTGTACTCCCGGTTTTACTATATAGACTTTACCAGTATTATGGAAATATTGAATTAATCAGAAAGGATTATCCCATTGTAAAAGATTGGGTTGATTTCCTGCATCGTCATGCAAAGGACAACCTGATAAATACAACCATCGGCGACCACGAAAGTGTCGATCATCAACTCGTTGAATTAAGCGCAACAGCTTTTTATTATTATAATACTGCCCTACTTACGAGGTTTGCCAAACTGCTGGACAAGCAAGAAGATTTCATCAGGTATTGCGCTTTAAAAGACACCATAAAAAATACCTTTATCCGGATTTTTTTTGACACATCTACCGGCAATGTAGGCATCCATACCGCAGCGGCGCAAGCTTATGCTTTATACTTTGATTTAATTCCCGATAATTCGGTTGATGATGTACTACAGGTAATGTTAAAGGATATTGCTGCTAATAATTATCACATTACGTCAGGAATTTTCGGAACAAAGTTTATCATGGAAATATTGGGTAAAACAGGCAATGTAAGCCCTGGATATAAAATGGCTACTCAAAAAACTTTTCCAGGCTGGGGCTATATGATCGCCAATGGAGCCACTACTCTCTGGGAGCATTGGGCGCTTAGTGACGATACTTACTCGCATAATCACCCGATGTTTGGTTCAATCAGCAATTTCTTTTACAGCTATCTGGCAGGAATTCGACCTGCCGGAGATGCAGTTGGATATAATAAAATTATCATTCAACCTGAGATTACAAATTTGCAATGGGCAAAAGCAACTTATAACTCCGTATTGGGGGAAATAAGTTCTTATTGGAAGAAAACTGCTTCCACATTCACTTTCAATGTAACCATTCCGGTTAATGCGACTGCCACGCTTTATTTTCCGGCATCATTACAAAACATCCGTGAAGGTGATAAATTGATAAGAGGTAAAGGCCCTGTTTCTTTTATCAGCAGGCGGGGTAATGAATCAATATTACAGATAGGATCCGGCCAGTACCATTTTACGGCAACCTTGCCTGACAACCACAATTAAGGAGCATGAATAAAAATGAAGCCCTGCTGATTTTTTTAACTCAATAATAAACAATATGAACAACAGGATCATGACAGCAACCCATTGGCTAATTTTCCAAAAAAGATTTATCATAATTTTCATCGCAGTTTTAAGCACCCATCCTTCGATCAGCCAGGTTGAGTTCGGAGCTTATTACACTAAAATAAATAAGGGACAAAGTTGGGAAGCCTATTCGCGGACGGGTAATCATGCTGATATTATCGTAAAACTTGCTGACGCAGGAGGGCAAATTGTTTTCTGGAGAGGAAACAGCTATTTGCCCTACTGGGAAACAGGTCAGGGTCGATGGAATTTTACGGAGTTCATACCCCGAACAGGAAATGGCACTAGTGAAATGCCCGATAAAGCAAATGTATATTCTCACGTAGAAATTATTCAGAACAGTCCCGGACAAATCATCATTCAATGGAGGTATTTATCAAAATTTGCCGAGGGCAATCCTCATAAGGGAGTAAACCCCGATAACTTTGTCGAAGAAACTTTTACAATTACGCCTGATGGCAGGGTGAAACGTGATGTAAAAACCGGAACTGCAAAAATTGATGAATGGAACGACCCCGCCTACAAAACCACTCAAATACTTCAATTACGTGCAAATGGCATAAAGCAAATTAGTTTTAGCAAGCCCAGGCATTCATTGCAAAAGACCCGGGTAAAAGGTGATCCGCCAACAGGACCGGTTATAGCTCTGCCAAAGATATGGTTCAGTTTTGACGAAGGTATTGGCGACGATGTCAGTGAAAAAATCCATAAGATAAAAACAGTGGTACCCGGCAATAAAACACTTTGGAAAAAAGGCATTTCAGGTACAGCTCTCGATTTCGATGGTTATAGTACGGCTGTATCGATTCCGCCTGTTGAGGGAGCTGTTGTTTCCGGAGAGAGTTTAACGCTTGAAGGATGGATTGCTCTTGGCGCGTATCCCTGGAACTGGGCGCCTGTGGTACAGCAAGGAGATAATGACGGATACTTTCTGGGGATAGATAGTCATGGTTACCCCGCGTTTATGGTGAAAATTGATACAGCATGGGAAAAATTGACTGTGCCAAATAAACCGCCGTATCATGATACAAATCATCTTGCACTCTTCAGATGGTACAACCTTGCAGGAACCTATGACAAATCAAAAGGGTTAATGCGCTTGTATATAAACGGAAAAGAAGTTGCAGGCAAGGCAGTTGGTAAAAGTGGTATCAAAACTGTCAATACTGATATCCGCATTGGAAAAGCGGGCATTATGAGAACACCCACCGAGGGAACCCATGATACCTATCCGAGCAATTATGGAATAGATGGACTAATTGATGAAGTGCAGATATATGATATAGCACTAAATGATGAACAGGTTGCTGAAACATACCAGAATTTTTTTCCAGGCAAAGTAATTACCAATTCACCTGACCTGCAAAAAAGAAAATTTCCGGCCGCCGCTATAAACGGGCAATTTAAAGGAGTGTATACCCATTTGCCCTATTATGAAACATGGGAGAATATGTTTCGTTTTGGTAAATATGCAGACGTAGTGGTTGGGTTTGATAAATTACCCATAAAGTATATTTTCTGGAGGGGAGTAAGTTATATTCCAATGATCGTAAATGAATCGGGGCAATGGTTCACCAATGAATTCGATGAAACAGGGTTCACCAAAGATGCGCCGGGTGATTGTGAACCTATGTCCGACAAAGGATGCTGGGATTCACATGTCGGGATTATTGAGAACAGTCCTGCAAGAGTTGTTGTTAACTGGAGGTATCGCCAGGCTGATCCCAGTCATCATTGGGCCAATTATGATTCAACAACCGGATGGGGAGATGTGTCAGATTGGGATTATTACATTTATCCCGATGGTGTCGCCTGTAAGGTTATGCGGTGGTATTCTTCAAAACCAGAAGAATGGCACGAGTGGGACGAACAGATTGCTGTTTTAAGTGAAGGGCAACGGCCTGAAAGTGTACTTAAAAAAACACCGGTCATGACCTTGGTAGACACTTTGGGCAAGTCTGTAGAGTATGACTGGAATCCCAATCCTCCTAAACCCAACTTCAAAGGTACTTTAATTCAAAAAATACATTATACCGGGAAATATGATCCTTATAGTATTCAGAATTTTACTGACGGCGACATTTACGAAGGTGAACGAACATGGTATTCTGTTTTTCCAAGCTGGAATCACTGGCCGACGGCCCAAATAAATTCTTCTGGAAGAAATGCCAGCTTCCCGGACAGGGCGTCCCATAGTTCTATCTCCCATTTATACTGGAACCTGTACAAAGAAAAAGATGGTAAAGCAGCTTACCAGGAAAATATTCTGATGGAAGGAATGTCCGATAAGTCGGCAGCGTCACTTTCAGATCTTGCCAGATCGTGGCTGGATGCGCCTGCCATAATTTATGTATCGGGTGGAAAAAGTTACGGGTATAATGCTCCTCACAGGGCATATAGCTTAAGCTTGGACAATACTCCAATCAAATTTCAAATTGCTGCAAGTAAAAAGAGTCCAATACATAACCTGTGTTTTGAGGTAAAAGATTGGAACAGCAGCACAGCAAAGGGAGGCTTGAAGATAAACGGAAATTCAATAAAACCGGGACCCAACTTCAGACAGGGGGCCATTATTGATTCTGATGGAACTTATACCCTCATCATCTGGGTGGGGATGGATGCTACATCTTTACAAAATTTCGAAATATCGAAAATGAATTAATTCGTAAGGAGTTAAAAGAAACATATATTGCTTTTTTTACTCTTCAGGTCTTATTGATCATTTCGGTATCCTTATATTTAACTTCCAACTGGTGTAGTTGCTCTTTTAATTTATATTGAATTTGTTTGTAATGAGGATCATTATAAACATTGTGCAATTCATTTTTATCTTTCAAGAGATCATACAACTCCCAACCTTTATTTTCATAAAACCAAATGAGTTTGTACCTGTCGGTTCGTATACCTACATGTTTAGCCACATTGTGCTCTCCTCCGGAATCATAATAATGATAATACACTGCCTTTCTCCACGTAGCAGGATGTTTTCCCTTCAGCAAAGGCAACATACTTTCGCCTTGCATAGCAGATGGAATTTTTACCTTTGCCGCATCCAGTAATGTCTCGCCTATATCAATGTTCATGACCAAATCATTGTTAACTGTTCCTGGCTTTATTA
>Ga0134127_10002375_pt1 | contig 13614 bp, 12 predicted proteins | sample KB31753_FD_96459 | JGI IMG/M metagenome (GOLD analysis project Ga0134127, IMG submission 96459) | Terrestrial soil microbial communities with excess Nitrogen fertilizer from Kellogg Biological Station, Michigan, USA - KB3-175-3 | ecosystem: Environmental > Terrestrial > Soil > Unclassified ...
AGAATGTACAAACGCTACTCGGGAGGGCTTATGTGCGAGCTTGGTTCGCACATGATCGAGATCTGCAACCTGATCATCGATGCGTCGCCGACGACCGTGACCGGGATGGGCGGCATCGATTATTGGAAGGACGGGCGCGAAACATTCGACAACGTCACAGTCGTTTACAACTATCCTGCGGGACAGAAGGTATCCTTCAGCTCGACCACTACGAATGCCCACGACGGCGAACACATCGTGATTATGGGGACGGAAGGGACTATCGAAATGGGTTGGGACAAGGCCCTTTACTTTCGAGAGAAGGAGAAGCCCGAACTCGTAACCGCCGAAGGCGCAACCGTAATCGGATCGACAGGCGAGACGATGAAGGCTTCCACCCAATCCGAGAAGGAAGGCGCTAGGGTCGAACCGAAAGATGCGCCCAAACGCAGCGCCGTTTATCGAGAGCTTGAATCATACGTCTCGTGTATTCGAGAGGGCAAAAAAGCCGTCGTCGATGTCCACGTCGGACGCAATGCGGCCGTGGCGGTGCTTTCCGCTAATCGCGCGATGGAAGAGGGTCGAGTTGTCAGGATATGAGGGGACGGTTCAGAGTTCAGAGTTCGGCGTTCCGGTTTCTGGTTTCTAGTTTCTGGTTTCTTGTTCTGATTCTGGAGGTCATGGGTGATTTCAGTTTTATGAACCCTGAACTCTGAACGCCCAACCCTGAACCCTAAATCGGAGATTGTGTTGAAACTGTTTACGCCGATGCTCGTGGTAGCACTCGTCCTGATGGGAGGACTTTCGATGTCACAAACCTCGCAACAGCACCGCGCGAATGAAACAGTGAAACTAATCACGCTCGATCCCGGTCATTTCCACGCAGCGCTCGTTCAGAAGCGAATGTATCCCGGCATGTCAAAGAGGGTTCATGTCTATGCGCCGCTAGGCTTCGATCTAACTGAGCATCTCAATCGAATTGCCCGGTTCAATATGCGCGCAAACGATCCAACCGCGTGGGAAGTGGAAGTTCATACCGGCGCCGATTTCTTCGAACGCATGCTCCGGGAACGTTTAGGAAACGCGGTGGTAATCTCAGGCCGCAATCGCGGGAAGATCGACCGCTTGAAGGCTTGCGTTGATGCGGGGCTGAATGTGCTCGCCGATAAACCCTGGATTATCGAACATCGGGATCTTTCAAAGCTCGAAGCGGCACTCAACATCGCCGATCAGAAGGCAATCGTTGCTTATGACATTATGACCGAGCGATACGAGATTACGACCATTCTCCAGAGAGAACTCGTCAATGACTCGAGCATCTTCGGATCGATCAACGCGGGCAGCGAGCAGGAGCCCGGGGTTTACATGGACGGGGTTCATTACCTGATGAAGACAGTTGCCGGTGTGCCAAACCTGCGGCCGGCTTGGTTTTTCGACGTCGACCAGCAGGGCGAGGGGCTTGCCGATACCGGAACACATCTGGTTGATCTCGTGCAATGGATGCTGTTTCCCGAACAGGCGATCGACTATCGAAAAGATATCAAGGTGATTGGGGCGAAACGGTGGCCGACAGTCGTTGACAAGCCTCAGTTTCGAAAGGTTACCGGCGAGCCCGACTTTCCTGCCAATCTCTCTCCAAACATAAGACAGGATCGCCTCGATCTGTACTGCAACGGCTGGGTCTCGTACGCGTTGCGCGGCGTGCACGTGAAAGTAAGAGTGGGGTGGAACTACGAAGCGGAGCCGGGCGCCGGAGACACGCATTTTGCTGTCTTTAAGGGCAGCAAGGCGCGGATCGAAGTTCGCCAGGGCAAAGAGGAGAAATATCGGACCGAACTCTATGTAGTGCCCAACAGCCGTGAGAGCAAAGCCGAAGTGCTGACAGCCTTGAACAGGAAAATTCAAACTCTTCAAACAAGGTTGCCTGGAGTAGCGATTGAAGATTTGGGTGAACAGATGCGGGTGACCATCCCCGACGGGTATCGTGTCGGCCACGAAGATCACTTTGCTCAGGTAACCGAACGGTTCCTCGAGTATCTCAAGAACCGAGGAGCGATGCCCGCCTGGGAGAAGGCGAACATGTTGTCAAAGTACTACGTGACAACCAAGGGCGTTGAGCTGAGCCGTGCGGAATAGAAGTAGTCCGTAGTCCGAATATAGGTCCGTCCTACAGGTCCTATATTCGAACTACTGACTACCCAACATCTTGATTGCACCCCAAAACTACCGGCGAGGTCCTTTTTAATGATGAGAAAACTCAAGCTCTGTCTCCTTCTTCTAATGTGCACCGCCTCCGCATTTGCGCAAACCGCTACTCAAGAGTCACAGGAGTGCGCAGACGCAAAGGCCCAGGTTGCGAGGTTCCAGACACGACTTCAGGACTGGCCGGCGCTGGCTCGGTACAGGGAAGCGAACGCCGGCGTGACGGCACCGGCGAAAGACGAAAAGCGCGTGGTTTTCATGGGCGATTCGATTACCGACTTTTGGAAGCTCGCCACCTATTTCCCGTCCAGGCCCTACATAAATCGCGGCATCAGCGGACAGACGACTCCGCAGATGCTGATTCGCTTTAGACCCGACGTGATCGCAATGAAACCGCAGGTTGTAGTGATCCTCGCCGGGACAAACGATCTGGCGGGGAACACCGGTCCGATGTCGCTTGAAGCAATCGAAGCCAACCTCACATCAATGTTCGAGCTGGCTCGTGCGAACAACATCCGAGTGGTCATTGCCTCGGTGCTTCCGGTGAGCGATTACGCAAAGAACCGAGAGGGCAAGCCGATCATTCAAACGGCTCGCCGGCCACCTGAGAAAATCAAGGCTCTCAATGAGTGGATCAAAAGATATGCTGGTGAAAACGGTCTGACTTATCTCGATTACTTTTCGGCTACGGTTGACGAGAAAGGGTTCTTGAAGGAGGAATTGAGCAATGACGGTCTCCATCCCAACGACAAAGGATATGGGGTGATGCAGCCGCTCGTTGAACAGGGTATCGCCGCGGCGCTAAAGAAAAGGAGATAGGCTGACGGCCGATGCGGAAACGTCTAATCAACAGACCACAGATCGGCCGCGGGACGCAGATCGGGTTTTCATTGCTTTTGATACTCACATCTGCGGCGGTTTCGTACACCACTCCACCGCAGCCTGGGGGCGCAGGCATCCTGCCTGCTCTCCCAGGGTTGGGTCGAGCGAAGAAAGCAGGCAGGATGCCTGCGCTCCCAGGCCTGCGCTCAATGCGTCTTTGGTATCGCCACCCTGCCGCTGTTTGGAATGAAGCTCTCCCAATTGGTAACGGACGACTGGGTGCGATGGTATTCGGCGGCATCCAGACCGAGCGAATCCAGTTGAACGAAGATACGATCTGGGCCGGCGAAAAACGTGATCGCCTGAACCCGGAAGCCGCCGCCAACCTCGCCGAAGTCCGACGCCTTCTCTTTGCCGGAAAGCCCAAAGAGGCGGAGATTCTCGCCGAGAAGACAATCATTTCAATCCCTGAACGCATGCCTCCGTATCAGCCGCTTGGCGATCTGTTGATAAGCTTTCGAGGGCAAACGGAGACGCGGGACTATTTCCGTGAATTGGATCTGGATACTGGTATTGCTCGGGTCAGTTATCAATCGGGCGATGCGAAGTTCACTCGCGAAGTGTTCTCATCCGCGGTCGATCAGGTAATCGTGATCCGATTGACCGTCGATAAGCCTGGCCGCCTAACGTTTGCTGCAACGCTGAAACGCGAATCGGATAGCACGACGCGCACGGCGAATAACGGCCACGTAACGATCGAAGGCGAGGCGATTGCGCGCAGCGAGCGCCAGGCCCTCGAGCGAAAGGTCGGGGTGAAGTTTCAAGGCCTCCTTCAGGTTCTTCCCGAAGGCGGGTCGATGACAGTCTCGGGCACCGACGTTGTAGTGGAAAGAGCCAATGCGGCTACGCTGGTATTTGCAGCGGCCACCAACTTTCGTTCAAAGGATCCACGATCCAGGTGTGATGAATATCTTGCGTCGGCGAAGAAGGCTTATGGTCAACTTCGCGCGGCTCACGTGGCCGATCACCAGCGGCTGTTTCGAAGAGTCGAGTTCAGTCTCGCCGGTCCAGAGTCCGGCCTGCCGACTGACGAGCGCTTGAAGTGGGTCGAGCAAGGCGCAACCGATCTTGCGCTCGAAGCATTGTATTTTCACTTTGGGCGCTACCTGCTCATCGCCAGTAGCCGTCCCGGCACAATGGCAGCCAATCTTCAGGGCATCTGGAACGATCAACTCCATCCATCCTGGGATAGCAAGTACACGATCAATATCAACACCGAGATGAACTATTGGCCGGCGGAAGTATGCAATCTCTCGGAGCTGCACGAACCGCTGTTCGACTTGATTGAAAATGCGCGTGCGGACGGGCGCCGAGTTGCCAGGAATCTCTATGGTGCGCGAGGGTTTGTCATCCATCACAACACCGACCTGTGGGGACACGCGTCGCCTATCGATGGAGTTCACGCGGGGATCTGGCCGATGGGCGCCGCCTGGTTAAGTCTGCACTTGTGGGACCATTACGACTTCACTCGCGATCGTGTGTTCCTCGCCAGGCGTGGCTATCCGGTAATGAAAGAAGCGGCGGAGTTCCTGGTCGACTATCTGGTTGATGACGGTGAAGGTCATTTGATCACCGGTCCATCGCTCTCGCCGGAGAATCGGTATCTCGGGCGGGACGGCGCTGAGGTCAAGCTGTGCATGGGGCCGACGATGGATACCGAGATCGCTCAAGCGCTGTTCAGTCGGGTGATCGAAGCGAGCAAGTTACTCGACGTCGATTCTGAGTTTCGCAGTCGGGTGATCGTTGCTCGCGATCGTCTGCCGCCGCTGAAGATCGGCCGTCACGGACAATTACAGGAGTGGCTCGAAGACTACGACGAACCTGATCCGGGGCATCGTCATATCTCGCACTTGTTCGCGCTGCACCCGGGCAATCAGATAACGCTCGAGGGCACACCAGAACTGGCAAAGGCGGCGCGCGTTTCTCTCGAGCGGAGACTGCAAGCGGGAAGCGGGCACACCGGATGGAGCCGCGCCTGGATTATTAACTTCTGGGCCAGGCTTCAGGAAGGCGATCTGGCGCAGGAAAACATTGTGGCATTGCTTGCGAAGTCCACTTTGCCGAACCTCCTGGATAATCACCCGCCGTTTCAAATCGATGGGAACTTTGGCGGCACCGCTGGAATGGCTGAGATGTTACTCCAAAGCCACGCGGGAGAAATTAGTTTTCTGCCGGCGCTTCCGCGGATTTGGGCGGAAGGGTCGATTAAAGGCCTTCGCGCGCGCGGCGCGATAGAGGTTGATCTGAGTTGGACTGCCAACAGAGCTACGACCGCCGTACTGCGACCCGATGTCGCCGGCGAACACAGGCTGAGGGCCCCGCGCGGACAATCGATAACTAGTATCACCGAGAACGGAACCACACTGAAGGTTTCGACGGCCTCGGATGGTTCGGTCCGGCTGAAGGTCGCACCAGGAAAGCAATACCGGATCGCGTTCAAATAGAACCGTTCAATGATCCAGTTTCTGCTAGTTTACATTTTAATTTCGGCAGCTTGTGCGCTTGCGCAGGCGAGCTCGGTTGACGTCGCCGCCTTTGATCGCAATCGCATTCTGAAGGCTGCGAATCAATATCTAAAGGAGAAGCCGATAACGATCACCGCCGCCACAAGCTCTCGCAGCGCGGGTGGGCCGCACGATTATTTCTCAGAAGGGGATTACTGGTGGCCGGATCCAGCGAATCCGCTAGGGCCTTATGTCCAGCGCGATGGGTTTTCGAACCCCGACAACTTCAATGAGCATCGCCGTTACTTGATGCGGCTCAGCGTCCACGTTCCTGCGCTGGCTGCGGCGTGGAAGCTAACACAAGATCTTCGCTACGCTAAACACGCGGCCGAGCACCTTCGGGCGTGGTTCATCGACAGGCGGACGAAGATGAACCCGCATCTGAAATATGCACAGGCGATTCAAGGGCGGGTGACCGGACGCGGCGTCGGAATCATCGATACGCTTCACCTCGTCGAAGTCGCACGAGCTATTGAGGTGCTCGAGGGTTCGCGCATGTTATTAACAGCGGAGCTTAGAGCAATCAAGCAGTGGTTTGCCGATTACCTGCTTTGGATTACCACTCACAAGTATGGGATCGATGAGCGTGAAGCAAAGAACAATCACGGGACCTGTTGGGTGTTGCAGGTCGCGGCGTTTGCGCGTGTGACCGGCGACCAGCGGTTGATCTCATATTGTCGCGATCGTTTTAAGACCGTTCTAGTTCCGAATCAGATCGCGGTAGACGGGAGTTTTCCTCAAGAACTGCGGCGCACCAAGCCTTACGGCTATTCGCTTTTCAATCTCGAAGTCATGGCGGCAATCTGCCAGTTGCTATCGACGCCGGAAGACAACCTGTGGACTTACGCGATGCCGGACGGCCAGGGCATGCGCAAGGCTATGGAATTCATGACGCCTTATATTCGTAGCAAAAGTGGCTGGCCTTATCCGGCGGACGTGATGTATGGCGAGCATTGGCCGATGCGTCAGAGCAGCTTGTTGTTTGCTGGAATTGCGTTCCGTCGTGCAGAGTACATCGAGTTGTGGAAGAAGTTGCCCGCGGATTCCCAGGTCGAGGAAGTAGTGAGAACCTTCTTTGTTCGTCAGCCTGTGTTGTGGGTTGTAACCGCGTAGGACACCGCTACGCGGTTATCCTCTGTTGTGTTGTTGCAAATTGGCGAACGAAATGTCCAAACTCCACAACACCTCACTGAAGTGAGGTGTTAATGAAATGGAAATGAGCAAAGAGCTAAACGTCGCATTGATTGCCGGGCCGGCGTACGACCCGCTCTATCACTGCCTACCCGCGTTCACTGAGCTCACAGGTATATCGATCAACATCGCGTTTCGCGGTGATCATCCTGCGCTGAATCGGCATCTTGCCTCGTTGTCGGATGTCCCTTACGACCTCGTCTCCACGCACACCAAGTACGCCCCGTCGCAACTCAAATTCCTAGCGCCGCTCGACGGGTTGATCGATCGTGCCACGCTTCAGGATTTTGTTCCCATGGTGCTCGAGATGGCGCAGGCCGGCGGATCACTCTACGGAGTGCCGCGCAACATCGACGTAAGGTTGCTTCACTATCGCGGCGATGTAATCGATGCCCCTCCGGAAACGTGGAACGAGCTACTGGAGCTCGCTCGAAGCCGCAACTCTCCTCCTGAGTTCTATGGCTTCTTGTTTCCAGGTCGTGAGTCAGGATTGTTCGGGACTTTTTTTGAGCTGGCTGAGATGGCCGGCGCGACGCTTTTCCCGGAAGATCTTGTCCCCGATATCGAGAACGAGGCAGGACGATGGGCACTAGGGCTGCTGCGGACATTTTATGTAGAAGGACTAGTTCCGCCGGAGCTTCCGGAATGGCACTATGACAAGATCCACGAGTGCTTTCGCGCTGGACGCGCCGCCATGGTAGGCGACTGGCCCGGTTATTACAGCTTGTATCGCGACGCGGCTATTTCAAAGGTTCACGACTGTCTCGGGCTTAGCCCGTATCCGGTTGGTCCGGGCGGGAAGTCGCTCGCCTACGGTGGCGGACACACTTTTGCGCTTACGCGGCGAGGCGCAAACAAACCGGAAGCCCTGGAACTCCTGCTTCATCTCACAGCCGCTGAGCAACAACTTTTGGAAGCCCGGAACGGCTGTGTGCCCGTGCGTCGGAGCGTGATGAAGCAGATGCAGAGCGAAGCCGATCCGCCCAATCGCGCGCGACTGTCGATGCTCGAGAATGTTATCGCGGAACATATGCTGGTACCGCCCAAGTTCGCGAGGTATCCGGAGGTTGAAGACGTTTTGTGGCGGACCGTGCAGCGAGTGATGGTGAATCAACTTGGCGTCGATGAAGGCTTGCGGTTGATGAGGGAGCAGATCAGGCAGATCGTCGAGAGCGACTGAATATCATGCAACAGAACCAGTCGAATAATACGTTTCTAGTCACCGGCGCGCACGGGTTCATCGGCGCGTGGATCGTTAAGCGTCTGCTCGCGATTGATGCTCGCGTGGTCATGTTTGATCAGAGCCCCGATCCGCGCCGCTTGCGTTTGATAATCAGCGAGGACGAGATCGCGCGAGCCACGCTGATCACCGGCGACATTACTGAGGCTGATGCGTTGTCGCCGATCATAGACAAGTTCGGAGTCAGTCATATTATTCACCTCGCGGGCTTGCAGGTTCCGATCTGCAAGGCCAACCCGCGTCTCGGAGCAATGGTTAATGTCATCGGTACAATTAATGTCTTCGAATCGGCGCGTCGCGCTGCGGACTCCATCCAGCGAGTGATCTACGCCAGCTCGGCCGCAGTGTTTGGAATGACCGAAGATGAGGGTCCGTTGACTGAGGGTGACGCGGCGCGGCCCTCCACTCATTACGGTGCTTTCAAAGGATGCAACGAAGACAACGCGCGCGTTTACTATTTCGATAACGGAGTCAACAGCATAGGCTTGCGTCCGCTCACTATTTATGGTGTTGGCAGGGACTTCGGCCTTACTTCGGACCCGACGAAAGCCATGAAAGCGACGGTTGTAGGACGCCCGTTTCATTTGCGCTTTGGCGGGCGTACCGATTTTCAGTACATTGCCGATACGGCCGATATTTTTATTCGCGCGGCGACGTCCGATCTCCAGGGCGCGCACGTCTTTAATCTTCACGGTGAGACTGTCCACGTTTCAGACATCGTTGCGGAGATCGCGCGAGTCTGGCCGGATTCGACGATCACCTATGCTGATGAACCGCTATCGATACCCCCTGAGATGGATGATTCTGCGATTCGAGCGGCTCTGGGAGAGCTTCCGTCAACGCCGCTTGCGGCAGGTGTTCGGGCGACGATCGAGCGTTTTGCGGAGATTCATCGGGAGGGAAGGTTGGATACCAGCGATCTGGACCAATGACACCGGGTAAGAGAACCGGGCGTTCGCGTGCGACTTGGTAGTAACGAATCTATTGCGTTTTCAAAACCGTGAGACGAATGAATCGTCACCGGGAAGGCTTTGAGAGGGTTTTAAGCTGCGAGGGAAAATGAAAAAACTAAAGCTCACCTTGTTCCTTATAGCGGTGGTCGTCGTATCAATCTCGGCGCCGGCTTGCAATCGCAGTCGCGGCGGCAAGAAGGTAATTGCCGTTATTCCCAAAGGGGTGGCGCATTTTTTCTGGCAAAGCGTTCACGCCGGCGCTGACGCTGCGGCTAAGGAGTTCGACGTCGAAGTGATGTGGAAGGGGCCGGCTCAGGAGACCGACTACAGCGGCCAGATAAACATCGTCGAGGACGCGATTAATCGGCGCGTAGACGGGATTGTTCTTGCGCCGTCGCACGGGGACGCGCTTGTTCCCATAGTCGAACGCGCGCAAAAGGAAGGGATCCCGGTTACCATCTTCGATTCGGGAATCAGCACCGAGACTTATCTCTCTTACGTCGCGACCGACAATCGACAAGGTGGCGTGGTTGCCGCTGAACGGCTCGCGGAAAAGCTTGGGGGCAAAGGCAAGGTTGCGATACTGGGCGTCAAAGCTGGATCGGTTTCCACCGATGAACGTGAGCAGGGTTTTCAGGAGACAATTAAGCAAAAGTATCCGGGTATTGCGATAGTCGCGTTTCAATACGGCGACGCTGATCGCGCCAAATCGCTGGACCGGGCCATTGATATGTTGACGGCGCACGCGGATCTCGGCGGGATGTTTGCGTCAAATGAATCGTCGACTGTCGGCGCGGTTCAGGCGATAAAACAGAAGGGCCTCGCGGGCAAGGTGATTCTCGGAGGATTCGATTCCAGCCCCAATCTCATCGATGATCTGAAAGCGGGCGCGATTGATTCGCTCGTGTTGCAGGATCCGTTCAAGATGGGATACGAGGGCGTTAAAGCGATTGTCGACAGGATGAACGGACTGACGCCGCAACGACGGCTGGACACGGGAGTGAAGCTCCTTACCAAGGAGAACGTGGATACGCCTGATATGCAACGACTCATCAAGTCGCCTTAGGTTTGAAGGACATGACTCGAAGCCTTGCGCTGGAAATGCGCGGCATATCAAAGTCGTTCGCCGGAAACCGCGTGCTCTCCGACGTCAACCTGACGGCAGCGGCAGGCGAGATCCATGCGCTGGTCGGCGAAAACGGCGCAGGCAAATCGACGTTGATGAAAATTCTCGCCGGGGTCTATTGCCCCGACGCAGGCGAGATATTGATCGAAGGCGAGCCGGTCGAGTTTTCTCGTCCCGCGGACGCACTGCGGCAAGGCATCGCGATGATCTACCAGGAGCTCTCGCTTGCCGGCCGGCTCAGCGTTGCCGAAAACATTTTCCTTGGCCGCGAGCCGCTCGCAATCGCTTCGTTAAGCATTATCGATCGCCGCGCGATCAACGAAAAGGCACGCCGCGTCCTGGACAGCTACGGTTTCCACATCCATCCGCGCACGCGCGTTGACCGGCTCGTCCCTGCAGAAAAACAACTGGTTGAAATAACCCGCGCGACGCTCGAGGCTAACCGCGTGCTGGTGATGGATGAGCCGACTTCTTCGCTCACTACGCGCGAGGTCGACGAGTTGTTTCGGTTGATCCGCGGACTCAAGCTGAAGGGCCTCGCGATCATCTACATCTCGCATCGCCTCGAAGAACTCGAGTCGATTGCCGACCGTTTGACGATCCTTCGCGACGGCGGCGTCGTTTTTTCGGGAGCGTGGGGTGAAATCCCGACCGCTCAGATGATCCGGCACATGGCCGGCCGGGAGCTCAAAGAGATCTTCCCGTCGCGTCGACGAGAAACGGCGGCAACCCGTCTGCGCGTCGACGACCTATCGCGCGCCGGTAAGTTTTCAAACGTAACGTTCGAAGCTCGCGCAGGCGAAGTGGTAGGTATCGCCGGCCTGGCAGGCGCGGGACGTACCGAGCTGATGGAAACAATCTTCGGCGTCAGGAAGGCCGATAGCGGCGAAGTCCTGGTTAATGGAGTACGGCTCGAGGGCGTGCGTCCCGACATAGCGGTCGCGCAAGGGCTCGGGTTCCTGACCGAGGACCGTAAGGAAGCCGGGCTGTGTCTAAATCTCTCCCTCGCTCAAAACCTGACGTTAGCAAACGTGCGAGCTTTGGTTAAAGCGTGGATGCTCGATGCCAGGCTCGAGACAAGTGCTGCCCGGAGTCTCATCGAGCGTCTACACATTCGACCTGCCGATCCGTCTAAGGTCGTGGCTCGAATGAGCGGCGGAAATCAGCAGAAGGTTTTGCTGGGGCGGTGGCTTTTCGCCAGCTCGAGAGTCTTTCTGCTCGACGAACCAACGCGCGGCGTAGACGTGGCAGCTCGGTCGGAAATCTATCGAGCGATCAATGAGCTTGTTGAGGCGGGCGCCGCGGTGGTGATGGTTTCGTCGGATTTGCCTGAGTTATTGGGAATGGCGGATCGCATCCTGGTGATGCGTCGAGGACGGCTCGTGGCTGAGCTTGATGCCAGGAATACTACTCAGGAAGAAATATTGACGCATGCCGCCATTCCCAATTAGGACCGGTCCTGCACATCAAGTTGTGAGTTGATGATTTGCGGTGCGCGGAGTAATCAATGTCTGAGTGGATCAAGCGATTTCTTCCATTCGCAAGCCTGGTTGCGTTGTGCCTGTTGATCGCGGTCCTTGAACCGAGGTTTCTTTCGGCGGGCAATCTGGCGAGCGTTGCAAGGCAGACAGCGGTGATAACCATCATCGCAATGGGCATGACGGTGGTGATGGTCTCAGGCGGCATCGATTTGTCGGTCGGCTCTATTCTGGCTCTATCGGGTGTTGCCGGAGCGTATGCGATGATCAGTGGGGCGCCGGTCATCGCAGGGATCGCAGTCTCGATCGCGGTCGGCGCGGTTTGCGGACTCCTGAACGGAACCGCAGTCGCGATGTTGCGTATACCACCTTTCATCGTGACGCTCGGGGCGATGGGCATCTACCGGGGAATTGCGTTGTTGGTTACCGATGGCAAAGCCGTGGTCGGCGTGCCATCGGCATTCGGTTACCTCGCCGAGGGCAATGTGGCCGGTGTGCCAATCCCGCTATTGGTCGTGTTGCTGGTCGCGACGGCTACCCACGTTTTGCTGGTCAACACTCAGCCCGGGCGGTACTGTTACGCGATCGGTAGCAACGTCGAGGCAGCACGATATGCGGGCATTCGCGTGTCGCGACATCAGGTATTTTTTTACGCGCTGCTTGGGGCGCTGAGCGGGCTTGCGGGCTCGATCGAATCAGCCCGGCTGGTGACGGGGCCGCCGACGGCAGGCGAGGGATATGAGCTGAGAGTCATAGCGGCGGTAGTAATCGGCGGCGGCTCGCTAGCCGGAGGGCAAGGTTCGGTTATCGGCACGATCATCGGGGCGTTGATAATGGGAGTGCTGGCGAACGGAGCGAACCTCCTTGGGATTTCGTCGTTTGCTCAGCAGGTAGTGATCGGCGCGGTGATCGTGCTGGCAGTGACGTTTGATGAGTTTCAGCGGCGCAGGATCGAAGCTACATCGGGCTAGCGCTGGTGCGATGACAATTATGCTGATGAGTGAAAGAGAATCAGCGCGATGGCGTAGGAGGCGCGCGCGAGAGAGGCGGTTGATCAATGAAGCTTGCTCAATTTAAGACGGCATCAGACGAAGGCCGGCGCTTAGGCGTCCTGGCAGGTGATCGGATCGTAGAAGTCGGGGCCCTGGCAAGCGCAGAACACGACGCCAGCCAGACGACACAATGGCTACGGGACGCGAAGGACATGACTGACATCATTAAGCACGGTGATGAAGGGCTTGGACGAATCGGAGAGCTTGTACAACGAGCCGGTGACTCCAAGATTGCTGAAGGGTTTAGGCATTCCGTGGGTTCAGTCTCGTTTCTGCCGGCGGTGTATCCGAGCAAGATCATCGCGATCGGCCGCAACTACGTCGATCACGCAATCGAAGGGGGTTCCGAACCCCCCGCAGTACCGCTTATTTTCAACAAGCTGGCCAACTCGCTGAGCGCCCACAACGCGCCGATCGTACTCCACAAGATCAGCGCGCAAACCGACTATGAGGCAGAACTGGCGGTCGTCATCGGTAGACGCGCGACGAGAGTCAGCGAAAGTGAAGCGCTGAATTACGTCTTTGGCTACACGTTGATCAACGATGTCAGCGCGCGTGATCTTCAGTTTGGCGACGGGCAGTGGGTCCGCGGCAAGGGCCTCGATGGTTTTGCCCCACTCGGGCCGTTCATTACCACTCGGGATGAGATTCCTGACGTGCAAGCACTCAAAATCGAAGGTCGATTGAACGGCGAGGTGATGCAGTCCTCCAACACAAGCAAGATGATCTTCGGTGTTGCTTACCTTGTTTCGTACATCTCGCAAGGAATCACGCTCGAACCGGGTGACGTGATTGCGACGGGAACGCCCGATGGTGTTGGGATCTTCAGGAAGCCTCCGGTGCTGCTTAAGAGTGGCGATGTGTACGAGGTGACGATTGAAGGGTTGGGAACGCTAAGGAATCCAGTGATCGCTGCGGATTGACGCGGGCTCGCCTGAGTCGTTCGGCACGATCAACCCCAACCTGCCGAGATTGTGTGAAAGGCAGGCTCACCGCGTAGCGGTGAC